>VOFH01004104.1_pt1 | contig 88962 bp, 116 predicted proteins | sample 5384091 | NCBI WGS metagenome assembly VOFH01 (sample SAMN12384727, study PRJNA508395) | human gut metagenome | isolation source: healthy gut G | host: Homo sapiens
CTGCTGGTAGTCTTTATCAAACACACTTCTGCCGGACTGACCATCAACGAAAATGCAGACCCGGACGTACGGCATGACTTTCAGACGTTTTTTAATAAACTCGTTCCCCTGACGGTGCTCCCTACTTCATCCATACCCTTGAAGGCCCTGACGATATGAGTGCCCATATAAAAGCCTCCCTGATAGGAAGCTCGGTCACCATCCCCATCAAAACCACCGTTTGAACTTAGGTACATGGCAAGGCGTCTACCTCGGCGAGTTTCGCGACGGAGGAGACACCCGTAAATTGAGTATTACCATTCTATAATATTTCCAGAGCCATCGGACAATGGTCGGAATGTACGGCCTCATTCAAAATATACGCCCGTTTCAACAGCGGGCGTACCGGCTCGCTGACCATACAATAATCGATTCTCCAGCCTTTATTCTTGGCACGCGAATTAAAACGATAACTCCACCACGTATACTCCTGTTTGTCCGGACAAAGCGTACGAAAAGAGTCCACATATCCCGCAGACAGGAAACGCGTCATCCATTCCCGTTCTTCAGGAAGAAAACCGCTGTTGGTCGCGTTCCGGACAGGGTCATGAATATCAATCGGTTCGTGGCAGATATTATAATCGCCGCAAAGAATCAAGTTGGGACGAGACTTCTGCAACTCCATCACATAGTTCTGGAAATCTTCCAACCATTCCATCTTGAATGCCTGACGCTCATCGCCGCTCGTACCCGAAGGATGGTAAACGCTGACTACCGACAAGTCTCCGAAGTCCGCACGGATGAAACGTCCTTCATTATCGTATGCTTCCATTCCCATCCCATATTCCACATGGTCCGGTTCCCGCTTGGTAAGTATGGCCACCCACTGTATCCCTTCTTCTGCGCCGAGTACAAATAAGACTTGTAGCCCAATGCTTCAAACACTTCTCCCGGATATTGGTCCGGTTGCAGTTTCGTCTCTTGCAGACAAAGAATATCAGGATTCTCCTGTGCCAGCCATTCCGGTAACCCTTTAGATACGGCTGCACGTAGTCCGTTCACATTATAAGTAATAATTTTCATCATTCTATATTTATAAGTTCATGTTCATTTTATGAAAACAAAAGCATAATGTTCAGTACCGAAACGATAATAGCAATCGAGTACAACACGAACGTACTCCAACGACTATTGACATAATCGCCCATCACCTTTCGGGAAGACGTCAGTCCCACCTGTAAGAACACGGTGAAAGGCAATTGAATACTAAGTACCATCTGCGAAATAATCAATCCTTTAAAAGGATCTCCAATAAAGAAAATCAGCAATAAGGCAATTCCCAAAGACAAGAGAACTCCCACCTGCGAGTGACTGTCCTTGATATGATAAGACTCGCCGAAAATACCTGCAAAATAGAACCTGCCGCCATTCCGCTCGTAATAGTTGACGAAATGCCCGCCATCAGCAATGCCAATGCAAATACAATTGCCGCATTACTTCCCAATAAAGGTTCGAGCAAAGACTTAGCCTGTTGCAGTTCCTCTACCTGAATGCCGCTTTTAAAGAAAGTGGCGGCCGCCAGCAGAATCATGGCACTGTTAATCGCCCAACCGACAATCATTGAGAAAAGAGTGTCAAACAACTCATATTTCAATACCTTCTTAATAGAAGCATCATCTTTCTTATTGTACTCGTGACTCTGTATCACCTCCGAATGAAGGAACAGATTATGAGGCATCACTACCGCCCCAACACACTCATGATAATCAGCATACTACCTTTCGGGAAAGAAGGAGTCACCCACCCCGCCGTTGCAGCCGGCCAGTCTATTTCCACCAGAAACAACTCATAAATAAATGAAAGCCCGATAACAGAAACGAACGCAATGATGGAACGTTCTATCTTTTATAGGAGTTAGTAAAGAGCATGATGGAGACAAAAAAAGCGTAGTCAATACAGCTCCCCATATAATAGGAATATCCAATAACATTTCCAACGCGATGGCACCTCCCAGAATTTCCGCCAGGGAAGTAGAGATCGACGCCAGTACTGCTGTGCCAAGAATAGGTCGTGACACCCATTTAGGAGTGTACTTAGTGGCCGCCTCCGAAAGGCAAAGCCCTGTAACGATTCCCAAGTGAGCAACATTGTGCTGAAGGACAATCAACATGATAGTAGACAAGGTAACCACCCAAAGCAAGGAATAGCCGAATTCGGAACCGGCGGCGAAATTAGAAGCCCAATTGCCCGGATCAATAAAACCTACAGTAACCAGTAGCCCCGGACCAATATATTTAAAACATCCAGTCCACCCAGATAGCGTTTATGATCTTTTGCGTCTTAAGTCTTGAAAAAATATTCTTCATTTTTGCATAATAGTTTATCCAGTACAAATATACTTATAAATAACGAGTGAGAATCAATTTTAGTTCAAAATACCGACCAATAAGTAGATGACCTATGGACACAGATGATACACTAATTATGAGAACATTATTATAAAAGGGTTGAGTAAGGACTACTCGAGAAAAGGAAATAAGGACTTTCTGAAAAAAAATGACCTCCGACAAACCAATTGCCAGAGGCCACAAATCAATATATAATTTACATAAATGAAGATCAATCAATATCCCATCTCATGCAATGCATGACATAATTGATCGGGACAAGATGTCGGCCTGCCACCACAACGCACTCCTTCAAGTTTTGCGATCACCTCCTCCACCTTCATTCCTCTCACAAGGCGGGAAATACCTTGAAGGTTACCATTACATCCTCCCCAGAAAGCAACTTCCTTCACCACTCCATCTTCCACATTCAGTTCGATATTCGTGCTGCAAGTTCCTGGGTCTTATAAACATATTCCATAACCTTACTTTACTCTTTCACCCTCTTCCGGTTTCATGTTTGTATAAACAGTCTGCACGTCATCAAATTCTTCAAGACGTTCTATCATCTTATCTAAAGTTTCGCGTTGTTCCGGAGTTACCTCTTTCAGATCGTTCGGGATATAAGTAAAATCTCCACCGACATCTTCAAACCCACATTCTTCCAAATGCTTCTGAATAGCGGCGTAGCTCTTAGGATTACCATAGATAGTAATTGTTCCTCTTCATCATCTTCTTCATATTCATCTTCCACGTCATAGTCGATCAGATCGAGAATCAGTTCTTCCATATCCAATCCGTCTTTCTTCTTGAAAGTGAACACACATTTGTGGTCGAAAAGGAACGCAAGAGAACCCATTGTACCCAGATTGCCACCGAACTTATTGAATACCGAACGAACATCAGCCACCGTACGAGTTGTGTTGTCTGTCAATGTGTCTACAAACACAGCAATACCGTGAGGGCCGTATCCTTCATAAGTCATGCTCTTGTAGTCGCTCTGGTCTTTACCCATTGCGTTTTTGATAGCACGTTCAATGTTATCCTTCGGCATGTTTTCACGCTTACAAGTAGCGATCACCGAACGCAGCGTCGGGTTGTTTTCTGGTTCCGGACCGCCTGCCTTTACAGCGATAGCGATTTGTTTACCCAGTCTTGTAAAAGTTTTAGCCATGTGGCCCCATCTTTTCAGTTTAGCGGCTTTTCTATATTCAAATGCTCTTCCCATTGGTTTATATTTTTAATAATGACAATTTTAAGTTTATCTAAGTTTGGCACCCAGTTTATCTTCCAGGTTCTTCACCAGTTTCGACATGATCTTATCAATCATCTTATCATTCAAAGTCTGGTTTTCATCCTGAAGCAGGAAGCTGACCGCATACGATTTCTTACCTGCTTCGATGTTCTTACCTTCATATACATCGAAGAGTTCCACTTCTTTCAACAGCTTCTTCTCTGTTTCGTATGCAATCTTTTCGATTTCGGCAAATTGTATATTCTTATCAAGCAACAATGCCAAGTCGCGTTTCACAGCAGGGAATTTGGATATTTCCTTGTAGCTGATCTTCACAGAACGGATGGCTTTCATCAATTCCTTCCAGTTCAAGTCGGCGTAATATACTTCATTGTCGATATCAAATGCTTTCAACAGCTTCTTAGTTACAATACCGAAAGAAGCAAGACGTTTTCCGCCCTTTGTGTTGACAGAGAGTGCGGCAGCAAAAACATCGTCTGTCAGATTACCTACAACCAGATTGTGCAAATCCAGTCCCAGACGCTTTAATATATTTTCTACGTACGCTTTCAATTCATACACCGAACTATTTTCATCCGCATGCGCCCATGAATTGGAAACCTTCTTAACGGTTACCCACAAGCCCAGGTGATAATCTTCCGAATAAGGAGCCAGTACCTTCTCTTCGTTCTTCTTGTCAGCATTGAAATAATAACAGTTACCGAATTCGAAGAATTTCAAATCAGCGTTCTTACGGTTAGCATTGTGAGAGATACTTTCCAGTCCGCCGAACAACAAAGTCTGACGCATAGCGTTCAAATCAGCACTCAACGGATTGAGCAACATCACCAGGTGATTGGACGGATAAGCCTCCAACCCATCATAATAAGCAGCACGAGTCAGTGAGTTGTTCAGAATTTCATTGAATCCGCAACCCACCAATTGCTCTGCAACCAGATTCTGTAATTTGTTTGATTTATCATGCTCACCCTTGGTTGTCAGACTGGAGTTCAGCGTAGACGGTATTTCTACATTATTATATCCATAAATACGGAGGATATCTTCAATAACATCACAATCGCGTTGCACGTCTACACGATAAGGGGGAACCGCCAAAGTCAATCCTTCTGCCGTCTCATTGGTTATTTTCATCTCCAGACTGGTAACAATGCTCTTGATTGTCTCCACCGGAATCACTTTACCTACCAAAGAATGTACTTTTTCGTAAGCAAGATCGACGATAAAATCCTGTGCAGGAGTAGTGAATACATCTTTTATTTCAGAAGAAATCGTACCGCCAGCCAGTTCTTTCACCATCAAAGCAGCCAGTTTCAAGCAATAGATTACTCCGTTCGGATCGATGCCACGTTCGAAACGGAAAGAAGCATCCGTATTCAAGCCATGACGACGAGCCGTCTTACGCACCCATGTAGGATGGAAATAAGCACTTTCGATGAATACGTCTGTCGTAGCTTCCGTAGAACCGGAGTCCAGTCCACCGAATACGCCGGCAATACACATGGCCTCTTCCTTGTTGCAAATCATCAGGTCGCGTTCGTTCAACTTACGTTCCACTTCATCCAGCGTAACGAACGGAGTACCTTCGGGCATTGTTTTCACAATCACTTCGTTGCCTTTAATCTTTCCGGCATCGAAGCAATGCAACGGCTGACCGAAAGCATGAACGATATAGTTCGTAATATCCACTACATTATTAATAGGACGCACACCGATCAGGCGCAATTTGTTTTGCAGCCATTCCGGACTCTCCTTCACTGTTACACCTTTCACGGTAACACCGGCATAATGCGGACAAGCTTCGCTGTTTTCAACCTTCACTTCGATATTCAAGTCATGGTTTTCCACTTTAAAGCCATCCACTGACGGGCGTTGTAAAGTTGCCTGACGACCGTTCTGAATCAGATAAGCATACAGGTCACGAGCTACCCCATAGTGAGCAGGCATCCGCACGGTTAGGCGTGATATCCACTTCCAGTACATAATCGCTCTTGATATTATAATAATCCTTGGCAAGCGTACCCGGAACAGCAGTTTCCGGCAATACGATGATACCTGCATGATCCGTACCGATCCCAATTTCGTCTTCAGCACAAATCATCCCTGTAGATTCTACACCACGGATTTTTGACTTCTTGATAGTAAAGCATTCATCACCGTCATAAAGTTTGGTACCCAAAGTGGCAACCACTACTTTCTGTCCGGCAGCCACATTCGGGGCACCACAAACAATCTGTACCGGTTCACCGTCTCCCAGATTAACAGTAGTAATATGCAAATGGTCAGAGTTAGGATGTTCCGTGCAGGTCAGCACTTCACCGATCACAAGTCCTTCCAAACCACCTTTAATGGTTTGCACTTCTTCTACACCACCTGTTTCCAAGCCGATAGAAGTCAACGCAGCAGCCGTTTCATCGGGCGTCAGGTCGAAGTTGACATACTCTTTCAGCCAGTTATAAGAGATATTCATATACTTAATTTTTATTGTTTCTCAAAAAGATTCGCAAAGTTAATAAGATTTTTCGGTTGACCGAGAAGGTTTGATAAAAAATTGCGCGTTATTTCACCACAAAGGACGCAACTAGAACGGCAAAGGTCCATCCCCCCGGTGCTCCGAACGGATTCGCTGTCTGCGGTGCAAAATCAGGCGCGGGAGGAGGAGGCATCGAGCCGGCATCACCTGTATTCATCTTCGATCCTAACATAGCCCCGGCAGGCTCACCCGGCATCGGGATCACCATATCGTCCTCCGGATTAGAGAAACGGGTAAACTCACCCTTAAAGCGGAGCAACACCTCACCTACCGCACCGTTACGATGCTTGGCGATTACAATTTCCGCCATACCACGCAAGTCATTACCACGATCATCCTGAAATATCTTATAGTATTCCGGACGGTGGATAAAGCACACCATATCGGCATCCTGCTCGATGGCTCCCGATTCACGAAGGTCACTCAACTGAGGGCGTTTACCGTCAATACCTTCACGACTCTCCACACCACGATTCAACTGTGACAGTGCGATAATCGGAATACTCAACTCTTTCGCCAATCCTTTCAACGAACGGGAAATGGTACTAACCTCTTCCTGACGGCTACCAAACGCCATCCCACTCGCATTCATCAACTGAAGGTAGTCAATGATGATGATTCGCACCCCATGTTCGCGTACCAAACGACGCGCTTTGGTTCGAAGTTCAAACACAGACAGAGACGGCGTATCATCCACGTAAAGCGGTGCATCCATCAGATTCTTCAGTTTATAGTCCAGTTGCTGCCATTCATAATTTGCCAACTGCCCGCTTTTGATCTTCTCACTCGGAATCTCGCAGACATTCGCAATCAAACGGTTCACCAACTGAACGTTACTCATTTCAAGCGAGAACAACGCTACCGGATTCCGGTAATCAACAGCAATATTCTTAGCCATTGAAAGGACAAAGGCGGTCTTACCCATAGCAGGACGTGCAGCTATAATAATAAGGTCGGAATTCTGCCAACCCGAAGTCATCTTATCAAGTTTCGTGAAACCACTCTCCAGACCACTCAAACCATCGGTTCGAGCCGCAGCCTTCTGAATCAGCTTATAGGCTTCGTCAATCACCGGATTGATCTGCGTATAATCTTTTTCATATTCTGCTGTGAGATCTCAAAAAGCTTACCTTCCGCTTCCTGCATCAAGTCGTCCACGTCCAAGGTCTCGTCAAACGCTTTACTCTGGATATTGCTCGTAAACGTAATCAGCTCACGCGCCAGAGATTTCTGTGCAATAATACGGGCATGGTACTCAATATGTGCGGATGAAGCCACCTTACTACTCAATTGAGTAATATAGAAGGGACCTCCCACCTCTTCCAAGTCTCCGCGCTTAGCAAGCTGCTCCTTCACGGTGAGAATGTCCACCGGTTTCTGATTGACGGCAAGGTCTGTGATAGCGGAGTATATCAGCTGATGCCGGTGTTCGTAAAAAGATTCGGGACGGAGAATTTCGCTCACCAATGAATAAGCGTCCTTTTCAATCATTAAAGCTCCCAAAACTGCTTCTTCCAGTTCAGGCGCCTGCGGCTGAATACGACCATAATCATTTACCGGTTGTATTTTAGTAGACTTTGAATTGCGGGTATTTCTTTTCTGTTCGGCCATCGAGATATTTACTATTTTACGATTTACGATTTACTATTTTGCGACCGAACAGACTCCTTTATAACAGAGTTTTTCCGGTCGGGACGACAAAGATAGAATATAATCACGAAGAATGAATAAGGAAAAATGAAGATTTTACTAACTTTGCTCCCGAATTACATTCAACACATGATTAATTGTCATGTGCGGCACTGCAAATAGTAAATCGTAAATTGTAAAATAGTAAATAACCTTATGCTCGCTTTTCCCAATATCAAAATAAACCTGGGACTTTCCATCACGGAAAAACGCCCGGACGGATACCACAATCTGGAAACAGTTTTCTATCCGGTGGCTCTGGAAGACGCACTGGAAATCCGTACTTCTTCTGAAACAGAGAAAGAAGATTATCCTCCACCAGTATGGCATGGAGATAGCCGGTAATCCGGAAGACAATCTGGTAGTAAAAGCCTATTCATTGCTGGATAAGGAGTTTCATCTTCCCCTGTCGAAATTCATTTATATAAGCATATTCCCTCGGGAGCCGGACTGGGGGGGCGGTTCATCCGATGCCGCTTTTATGCTGAAGTTGCTCAATGATCATTTTCAGCTGGAATTATCTGAAGAACAGCTGGAGGTATATGCCGCCACTTTGGGGAGCGGACTGCTTTCTTTATTAAAAACAAGCCGACCTTGCCGAAGGGATCGAAACCTGTTCTCACCAATCGAGCTTTCATTAGCGGTTACCAAATCATGATCGTCAAAACGTTTTCGTTTCTCTTTTCAAATATCCAGCACCGTCGGAATATCCGGTCAAAGAGGCAATCGTCCAGTTGCAGAATGGAAGGAAACACAAACACAAAATAAAACACGACAAAACTACTATGCAATCTTACCTGTCTATGCCGGGGAGGCATAAGTACTAATTATGGATATTCACATACACATAAACAGCTTCAGGCCGATTTGCATCCTATAAACAAATGTATAAAAACATTTGTTCATGTCTTATATGTTAATTAAAACAATATTCTTATTTATTGGATACCTCTTTCACGAAGTTTCAACTGCCATGCCCAAGCAGAACGCAGTGTATCTTCCAGAGTTTCCTGAGCTTTCCAACCCAATTCATTGTTCGCATAATCAGGGTTAGCCCATACCTTTTCAATATCACCGGCACGACGTCCAACAATCTGATAGTTCAGTTTTACGCCGGTAGCTTTCTCAAATCCGTTGATCAGTTCAAGAACTGAAACTCCACGTCCTGTACCGATATTGAAAGTTTCAACTTTATCTTTTTGTTTCTTTTCAAGAATACGTGCAATAGCAATTACGTGTGCTTTAGCAAGATCGACTACATTGATAAAGTCACGGATACATGAACCGTCAGGTGTATCATAATCATCACCGAAGACACTCAATTTTTCGCGAATCCCGATAGCAGTCTGAGTTAAATACGGAATAAGATTTTGAGGTACGCCATTAGGAAGTTCTCCTAACAATGCTGTCGGATGAGCACCAATCGGATTAAAATAACGCAGTAAAATTGCATTAATCGGAGCACCGGAAGCTACTGTATCTCTAACAATCTCTTCATTAATCTGTTTGGTATTTCCATAAGGAGAAGTAGCTTTCTTTATCGGAGCATTCTCTGTTACAGGCAATTCATCCGGTTCACCATATACAGTACATGAAGAAGAGAACACAATGCCCTCAATGCCATGTTTAGGCATTAATTCAAGCAAGTTAATTAAAGAAACGAGGTTGTTGCGATAATAAAGCAATGGTTTTTCTACAGACTCACCTACTGCCTTGCTGGCCGCAAAGTGGATAATCGCTTTAATACCTTTATATTTATTGAACACGGCATCTAAACCGTCAAAATCCAAGCAATCCAGTTTCTCGAAAACAGGACGAATACCTGATACCTTTTCGATATTATCTACGACATCAGCATTTGAATTAGATAAATTATCAATGATGATTACTTCGTATCCACTGTTTTGCAGCTCTACCACAGTATGAGAGCCGATATATCCGGTTCCGCCTGTTACTAAAATTCTTTCTTTCATAACGTGTATAATGGTTAGTTTTTTCGGTTTACTTGTAAAGTGTTTGCAAATGTAACAAAATTAATTTAGATAAATGCACAAAAACGAATATTATTTCATAGCGCAAACAGGGATTAAGACAAAATAACAGAAAAAGCGGCGGAAGAACTACCCCATCGGTAGCCTATCCGCCGCTCCATCCTTCAGTTGTTTGTCGTCAGGATTTATACAACTCCGGAGAATCCCATAAATGCCATAGCCAGTAATCCGGCTGTAATTAAAGCAATCGGAGTACCTTTCATTCCTTCGGGAATTTTCACAAGACTCATCCGCTCACGGAGTCCGGCGAAAAGTACCAAGGCCAGACCGAAACCAATAGCAGTAGAGAATGCATATACAACACCCGTCAGTAGGTCATAATCTTTTTGGATAACAAGAATTGCCACACCCAAGATACAACAATTCGTTGTAATCAAGGGAAGGAATACGCCCAATGCCTGATAAAGTGCGGGAGAAACTTTCTTCAGAATAATTTCTACCATCTGCACCAATGCAGCGATAACCAAGATAAACGTGATAGTCTGCAAGTACTGCAACCCGAAGGCATCGAGTACAAACTTCTGAATCAGGAATGTGACGATGGTAGCGATAGTCAGCACGAAAGCAACTGCCGCACTCATACCCAATGCAGTTTCCACCTTCTTGGAAACACCCAGGAAAGGACAGATACCCAGGAATTGCGACAACACAATGTTATTGACAAAGATTGCCGAGATAAATATCAATATATATTCCATAATCGTTTATATTTTAATTCGCTTTCTTGAAGCTGTTAACCAACGCAATGAGGTATCCCAAAGCAATAAACGCACCCGGTGCAAGAACAAATACCAGCATACCGTATTCTTCCGGAATGATTGACAAGTTGAATACCTTGCCTGTACCCAGGAACTCACGAACAGCTCCCAGCAATGTAAGGGCAATTGTAAAGCCCAATCCCATACCGATTCCGTCGAACATAGAAGAAAGTGCGTTATTCTTGGCAGCGAATGCTTCGGCACGTCCCAGTACAATACAGTTCACTACAATCAACGGAATAAAAAGTCCCAATGTAGCGTACAGTCCGGGTACATATGCTTGCATTACCATCTGAAGCAAAGTCACAAAAGATGCAATGACTACAATGAATGACGGAATACGCACCATGTCCGGAATCAGGTTCTTTATAAAGGAAATCACTACATTGGAACAGATCAATACGAACATAGTGGCAAGCCCCATGCCCATACCATTAATGGCCGAGGAAGTCGTACCGAGTGTAGGACACATACCAAGCAGGAGCACAAATGTCGGATTCTCTTTAACAATCCCATTCATTAATACTTTAAAGTTATTCATATCTTTATACTCCTTTCTTATTTAATGACTACTGAATCGACAATCGCAGTTTCGGACTTCTGCACAGCTTTCTGCGAAGCACCGGTCGTACCATTAGCACCACCATTGCCTTTATAAGCACCATAGGCAGCATTCACAGCATTCAAGAAAGCACGTGAGGTGATAGTAGAAGCAGTAATGGCATCTACCGCTCCCCCGTCTTTGCTTACAGTCAGCGGTTCCTCACCCGGATTCATTCCCTTAATGCTACCTTTGTTTCCTTCTTTGAACCAGTCGGCCGCCTTGGAACCAAGTCCCGGAGTTTCGGCATGTGACAACAAAGAATAGTTGTAGATTTTACCTTCAGCATCAAAACCAACAAGTACTTTCAATTCTCCGCCAAATCCCATCGACTTGGCTTCTACTGCTGTTCCTACCCATTGATCTCCGTTTTTAGCCGGATAAATGATAAAGTCAACAATCTTCTTGCCATCTTTCTCACTAAACACAGTATCACACTCTGCGACCGGATTATTTGTAAATTCGGGCAAAACTTCTTTTAAAGCTTCATTCAATGTCTTCGCATTCGCCTCTGCAATGGGACCTTTAGTCAACTCATTCACATAAGCCAGCAAAGCTACCGAGATAGCTGTTACTCCGGTGAGTACCAGCAACATATTTTTCAATGATGATTCTAACTTTTTCATTTCTTCTTCGCTACCTCCCCAAAGCGTTTTGGTTTGCAATACGTATTGATTAGCGGAGTGAATGCATTCATAATCAGAATAGCAAACGACATACCTTCCGGATATGCACCAAACAGACGGATAACAACCGTCAGCAAACCGATGCAGACACCATAAATCAACATACCTTTTTTACTCATCGGAGAAGTGACATAGTCTGTTGCCATAAAGATAGCACCCAGCATCAGACCTCCCGAAAGCAACTGGATCACCGGAGAAACATAAGCTTCGGGATTTGCCAGATGCATGATACCGGAAAATACAAATACAGTAACCAGGATGGATACAGGGATATGCCATGTAATGATTCTCTTCCATAACATATAAAGAAGACCCAAAATCAAGGCAGCAGCACTCACTTCACCCAGACATCCACCATTGTTACCAATAAACAGACTCCAGGCATCGGGCAGTTGACCAAAAGCCGAGACATCCGTCCATGAATAGCCTGTTTCATCAATGCCAAAGGGTGGCGGCAGTAGTAGCATCGGTATAAGCAGTCAACTGACCGACCACCGGCCAGGAAGTCATCTGTACCGGGAATGACAATAACAGAAACACACGCCCTGCCAGTGCCGGGTTAAACGGATTGTTCCCCAAGCCGCCAAATGACATCTTACCGACACCAATAGCAAACAAAGCACCTAAAATAATAATCCATACAGGTAAGTTAGACGGTAGATTGAACGCCAGCAACACTCCCGTGATGACAGCAGAACCGTCACAAATAGTAGTGGTTTTTCTTCATCAGGAACTTACCAATTGCCCATTCAAAAAACAAACAGGCTATCAACAGAAGTAGCTGTGACAATCAGTGCACCCAGTCCGAAATATACGAGCGAAACGATAAAGGCAGGAATCAGCGCAATAAGCACACCATACATATTCCTTTTGCACGCTGTCACCACCATGGACGTGAGGTGAAAGTGATATTACTAATTTATTTTCCATACTTCATTATTATTTAGCTTGACGTGCACGAATCATAGCTCCTACTTTCCCCTTACCCAGACGACAGTAGTCGAGTAACGGACGATTGGCAGGACAAGTGAACTGGCAAGAGCCACACTCGATACAATCCATGATTCTTTCTGATTCCATTCTTTCAAATTCTGTGTTCTCAGCCAAAGCGGAAAGCAGATACGGCTCCAGTCCCATCGGGCAGGCACTCACACACTTTGCACAACGAATGCAGTTCTGTACTTTCCGCGTTTTGCCTCTTTCCGGTTCATAATCAAAATTCCGGAACTTCCTTTAGCAGTGGGCACATCAGTATTAACCAATGCTTTACCCATCATCGGTCCACCGCCAATTATTTTTCCGGTATCCTCCGGCAGACCGCCACAGGCATCGATCAACTGCTGCATCGGAGTACCAATACGCGCCAAAAAGTTAGAAGGCTGGGCAACAGACTTACCGGTAACCGTAATGACACGCTCAAACAGAGGCTTATTCTTCTGAACAGCCTGATATACGGCAAATGCAGTACCTACATTCTGTACAACGGCACCCGTGGAGATAGGTAATGCGCCGCTTGCAACCTGGCGCTTCGTAATAGCATCGATTAACTGCTTCTCACCCCCTTGAGGATATTTCACTTTCAAAGGAACAACTTCAATGCCTGCATAACTGGAAGCAACTTTCGTCATCAGTTCAATAGCATCCGGTTTGTTATTCTCAATACCGATGAATGCCTTGTTCACCTTAACGGCTTTCATCAGGATAGAAACACCTACCATGATTTCTTCGCGTGCTCCAGCATCAACTGGTGGTCGGCTGTCAAGTAAGGTTCACACTCTACAGCGTTGATAATCACGCATTCAGCTTTAAAAGAAGGAGGCGGACAAAGTTTGACCTGTGTAGGGAAACAAGCTCCTCCCAGACCAACAATGCCTGCATCTGCTATCTTCTTCACAATCTCTTCTGCCGGAAGTTCACATTCTCTTCACCAGTGTGGCGCTACGGTCGATTGTTTCTTCCCATTCATCCCCGTCTACATCAATAAAAATAGCAGGTTTCGCATAACCGCTCGCATCGACAATAGAGTCAATCTTAGCGACTTTTCCACTGACAGAAGAGTGAATGGCTGCCGAAACAAAGCCGGCAGGTTCAGCAATCTTCGTGCCTACCTTTACCACATCCACCTTTCGCCACAATAGGCTTAGCAGGCGCACCAATGTGCTGCCCCAGCAAAATAACAGCCTTTGCCGGAACCTCTGCCGTAACAATAGGTCGATGTGCTGAGAGTTTATTTTCGTGTGGATGAACTCCACCAATTGAAAATGTCTTTAACATACAGTTCTGTATTTTATTCTGTTATTGTTCTGTTACTTTTGTAAGCCTTTTCAGCAGGAGTTTCCACTTTTGCCGCCGGTGCAGGAGTTTCCACCGCTTCTTTAGAAACAGCAGCCGGTTTTGGGCCGGAGCTTCTTCTTTCGGTTTCCTCGGCGGGAAATTCAATTCGATAATGGTATTCTGCGGACAGACTTCCACACATTTCCGGCAAGATTTACACTTGTGCGGATCGATGTAAGCCAAGTTGTTCTCCAACGTGATAGCTTCGAACGGACAAGTCTTCACGCATTTGCCACAGCCGATACAACTCACCGTACAAGCCTTGCGTGCTACGGCTCCCTTGTCTTTGTTCACACAAGAGATATACACACGGCGTGATTTCTTTCCTTGCGGACGGATTTCGATGATCGCCTTCGGACAAGCCTTCACACAGCACCGCAAGCGGTACATTTCGCTTCATCCACCTCCGGAAGTCCTGTTTCCGGATTCATGTGGATAGCATCGAACTGGCAGGCAGCCACACAGTCACCACATCCCAAACATCCGTAGCTACAGCCCGTCTCCCCGCCATAGAGCGAAGCAGCAATAGCACAGCTCTTTGCACCGTCATACATATTTGTACGCGGACGGTTCGTGCAGGTTCCGTTACATCTAACCACTGCTACCATCGGTTCAGCTTCTCCGGCTGCAAGCCCTAGGATATCAGCAATTTGTGCCATGACAGGCTGTCCGCCTACGGGGCAGAATTTACCATCCAGCGAACCGGCTTTGACGCAAGCGTCGGCAAAGCCGCTGCAACCCGGATAACCACATCCACCACAATTAGCCTGGGCAACACTTCGGATACCTGGGCAATTCGTGGGTCTTCGTACACGGCAAATTTCTTAGAAGCAACATAAAGAATAGCAGCCAGCACGAGCGCTATAGCTCCCAATGAAATCACTGCAATCAGAATCAAATTCATAATGTTTTTAGTTATTTATTGGTTTTATAGTAAATGAAAATTGTTGTTTGATTCGCGTTTTATTGAGCCATAATACGAAATAATAAGGAATAAGAACTGCCAGAGAAAGAAGAGCTGCATACAACTCATTCTCCATCAGAGCCATCAAAAGAAACAATGAAAATATAAGAAGTACGAAAGGAAGTACGAAAGCCAATACTACTGCCATCATGCCCATCGACGTTTCGCCGACCACCATCACCTTCTCTCCCACCTGATAGGAAGAAGCTGTGGTATCTATGATATCTATGATTTTGTCTTTACTATCCGCCGAGGAACAATGCCCCTTTGCGCTACAAGCCGCGCAAGCCGACGTCTGGACAATCCTCACCGACAGATGAGAACCTTGTATGTTTTCCACAATACCTAGATGCTTTATAGTATTATTCGTCATTTTGCAAACTCCGCATTACAAATCGCGGCAAATTTAATCATTATTTGTGAACTACGAAGCATTCCCTCATTTTTTTCTACATAATAAAATGTTATTTTTTGTGTTTTCGTTATCGCACACGAAAAAGATATAGCTACCATTTGATATTTTTCAAGAATGGCAAATAGACATCCTAAACAAAAAATCCCAGCCGTTTTATTTCTTCAGCCGGGATTTTCCATCAATTATTTCACAGATTACTCCACTATCCATTTCTCAATATTACGCATTTTCGCGTTAAAGTTCTATATTTCAAACTCCGACTCTACCGCATTGGTGTTCGCATAAAAGGGAAGCAAAAATTTAATAAATCCTTCCTCTACTTCGCGATTAGGGAACCCTAAACTGTAAATTCCAAATTCGTTATCATACCCTTTGATAGTGAGATAACCGCTCTGATAAATCACCGGGATAGGATTGTCCGATGCAGAATCAATGCTATTCAGTACAGAGATACTTGTTTCCTCATGCGCCATACGTCTCAAATCATAATGATGTTTTTTCAGCAATTCCACCAAATAAGTAGGAGTCCCCTGTCTCGAACCAATAACTTCCAAACTCTTTATATTTAAAAGTATTCAGCAGACTGAACGGATTATATATTCCGATAGAATTGTGTGTAAAAGTGGTAACCATCATAATACTCCCGCAGTTTGTCGCAGATTTCATGATAACTCACCCCTTTTTATATCTGCCAGTTCGTGCAGTTCAATTTCCAGATCGTCATGCAGTTCTTTTTCAGAAACTCCGCAAATATCTATGTATTGATTCCGCATGGAGATGTCATCGAGATTATTTAAATCGCTAAATACGCTTACCTTACCGAATTTCGTCACTCCCGTCAAAAATGCAAATTGAATACAACCATCCATGGTCTTCAGCACACTATAAAAAGCTTTCATGGTATTACGGAATTCCTTCTGAAGCTCCTCATTACCTATTGCTTGTAACATGGGCTTATCATATTCATCAATCAGAATGACAACCCGTTGCCCGGTTTGCTTGTAAGCCCGTTCAATAAGGCCGCGAAAACGCAATGCAAAAGTTGTTTCTGACGGAGCGGTGCCATATTGCTGTTCCCATTTCTCCAATGTGAAATTCAATATACTATCCAGGCTCTCCCGCGTATCATACTTCTCCGTATTCAAGTCCATATGAAAAATAGGATATGTAATCCAATCCTTTTCCAGCTTTTCCATGGCCAAGCCCTCAAAAAGCTCTTTCTTGCCCAAGAAATACGCTTCAAGCGTAGATATCAACAGACTTTTCCCAAAACGACGGGGACGGCTCAAGAAATAATAACTGCCTGTCTTCACCATCTGATAAATCAAAGCAGTCTTATCAATATAGAAATAACCGTCTGTCCGATTTTTTCAAAGTTCTGTATGCCAATGGGGTATATCTTGCTACTCATACTCTTCTAAAATTATTTAAATTACAATGCAACTATGCGTACGTCTCTCTTGAAATCACCCAATCAGCAATTGTCCGAGTCTCCGCACTAAAATTAATCGCGACCTTTACCACCGGAAGCCCGCAAAGAGCAAAAACGATCTGCATATTGCTGCAAATCAATTTGCTTCATGGCAGTCTTCGCATTTTGATTCAATTTCAGCTCTACCAGATAAAGAGTAGTCTTGGTGCGAAGTACCATATCCACTCGTCCTTTCAGCGTGTGCACCTCCACATCGGTATAAATGCCCAGCAATGAGAATATCACATATAGCATCTGCTGGTAATGTCCCTCACAATCCGTGTTGTCGCAATAAGGCACAGTGGAAAGAAAAGTCTGAAGCAGCTTCAAAGCCTCGTCCATATCTCCCCGCACAATGTTACGCGCCAAATTACGCACCACACTGTTCACCTCATGACTGTCACTCGTCACATAAGAGGGAATCAGGCTTTTCATCAGACCGACACGCACCTCTTTGTTTGGAATATCAAGCATATATGCGTCAAATTCCAAATCCGCACCCTTTATCGTAAGGTAACCGGCCTGATAAAGCAACGGCATATAATTAGTCGCCAACTCCAAAGGCACGTTAAAATCACTGGGAGACGCTTCCTCGCCACCAATTTCTGATGGCAACACAGCATATTTACGCAGCATCTCTATGATATAAGTGGGCGTACCACTCTCAAACCAATAAGAGCCGATCTCTCCCAAAGCCATCGCCTTCAGCAAACTGAAAGGATTGAAAACGTCGGGCGACGGCCACGAAAAATGATAACCGTCATAATTTTCCTTCAGTTTGTCCAACATCTCCTCTGCAGTAATTCCCAACCGGGTAGCCAGATGCTTTACATCGGGAGCCATTTGAGTACGGAGTTCTTCAGCAGTGATACCGCAAATGGCAGCATAATCAGGCAGCATACTCACATTGGTGATATTATTAAGTTCACTGAACACGCTAAGTTGCGAAAACTTGGTTATACCCGTAAGAAAAACAAAGCGCAGATAAGGATCACACGCCTTTAACGGACTGTAAAATTACGCATCACATTACGTAACTGTGGCAAATTCTTTTCTTCATGAACCACATCGAGCAGAGGAGCGTCATATTCGTCTATCAAGACAACCACTTTTTACCTGTCTGCTTATAAGCGCGTTTTATAAGTCCCTCCAGACGCTGATTCACATACAGTTCCTCTTCTACACGCCCATAAATCTCCTCATAAGCCATGAGTTTCAATTCCAGTTCCGCGTTCAGTTGTTCCTTGTCCACATGTTTAGCGGTACTCATGTCGAAGTGCAACACCGGATGTTGTATCCATTCCTTCTCCAATGTCTCCATGGCCAGTCCCTCAAACAACTCTTTCCGCCCCTCGAAATAGCAGTGAAGGGTACTGGTAAGCAAAGATTTCCCGAAACGTCGGGGACGGCTTAGAAACAGATAGCTGGAAGCCGAATGCGTCATCCGGTACACATATTCCGTCTTGTCAATATAGAGAAAATTCCCTCACGTATCTTAAAGAAAGTCTGTATCCCGATAGGATATAATCTTTGCAAATCTTCCATATTAATCTTATTTTTCACAAAGCTACAAAAAAATCCATTCATAAAGACTGCAGGCGGGAAACTTTTTCCCGCCTGCCACTTTTACTTTATCTGTTTTTCACCGTTCTCCTCTCTCCTCCTCTTTTTCTTCTCCTGTATCGAAAATACATTCTCCTCCATTCATCCCAGATAACCCCGGCTTCCTCTTCATTGAAGGCATCCAGACAGCACTCCACCACTTTTACGTAATCACTCAATGGGCGTTTTGCCCCTTTTTAAATCATTAAAAGTAGAGTGGCCGATGTGTACGCTCTTGCATATTTCGTCATTTTTCAACTCCGCACGCTTTTGCAACTCTCCTATGTAAACTCCTAAAGCTACATAAAAACCTTTTTTCATTTTCCATTCTTTTTATTGTTAAAATTACACCGTAACGGTTAATTATTTTCACTTTCATCCCAACATGTCGGGACGATGTCTATTTTGCATTTACTAATTTTACGCCGTGTTTTGAAACACACTCATATTTTTTGCAAAAATAAATATTTTAACTTGAAACAAAAAGAAAATGATGCCAAACAACTACAGAATGTCCTATTTTATGCCACCTATCGCTCCCATCAAAGACAAACAAGGCCGACTGATGACTCCTCCCACGCTTATCCCCTTCTGCGAAGTCTCCATCGAACAAGTTTTCCAAATGATTACTTGCAATGAGAATCTCAAAACCCCTGACCGCACAAGTACGGAATGCCACAGATATACGAGCCGCCAAAGCATCATTGCTTCCGTATGTGACCCCTTGCGGCACATTCACCCGCCGTAGCTGTAAGGATTTCGTCTCCCCCGTCTCATCTGGTGATAGTAGATGTGGACGGTCTCCACTCTTATCAGGAAGCAGTAGAAATGCGACGTATGCTCTATGACGATCCTCTCCTACAACCTGTACTCACCTTTATCAGCCCCAGCGGACTGGGTGTAAAGGCATTTGTTCCTTGCCATTATTCCTCCACGACAAATGATACAAAAAAATATCACAGAAAACATGAGTTGGGCGATGCGGTACGTAGAGACGGCATACAATACGGTAACAGCGGTTTCTTCCGAAACGAAATCCAAAGTAGATTCCTCCGGCAAAGACCTCGTGAGATCCTGTTTCCTTAGTTACGACCCGGAAGCATTGTTCAGAACCAAGTAAACGAGAATAATTAAACATTATTTTATAAAAATCAAAACATGACCGATATTGAATCTTTATGCCGTCTCACCGAAGCAGTCGAAGCGGCAGGAGCGGACATTGCTCCCACTTATCTTGAATACGTACAATTGTCATTCGCCATCGCAACGGATTACGGTGAAGCAGGACGTGAGTTTTTTCACCGCCTGTGCCGGGTATCTCCCAAGTATCAGCGCGAACATGCCGAACGGGTATTCTCCAACGCACTCCACACCCAACGTGGAGAAGTGCACCTGGGCACCGCTTTCCACCTTGCCGAAGCGACGGGAGTAAGCATCTGCATAGAAGAAATGCCCAAACATCCCACAGGTACAAAAGGTACAGCAGGTACAGCACGCAAATTTCCCCACACACGGGCGCGTATAATAAGGTGGGAAATGACAATATCTCCGAAGAAAGAGAAGGGGAAGAAGAACTATTGCCGGGCAGTGAACCGCAACATCAATTGCCCACTTTTCCGAAAAACAACTGGCCGGAATTCTTGCAACGTATCATAAAAGCCGGGAGCAGCCCAATACAACACGACATCATGTTATTGGGAGCGCTCACTGCCCTGGGTGCCTGTATGTCGCACCACGTGCGATGCCTATATGGCGGCAAATACCATCACCCCAGCCTCCAATGTTTCGTAGTGGCTCCTTCGGCTTCCGGCAAAGGTATCCTTTCCTACATCCGCTTACTCGTAGAACCTATCCACGACGAGATCCGCAAAGAAGTGACCATACAGATGAAAGCATACAAAAAGAGAAAGCCGAGTATGATGCAATGGGAAAAGAACGAACCAAAAAGGAGGCTCCACAAATGCCCCCCTAACAGGATGTTCCTCATTTCGGGCAACAACACCGGTACGGGTATCCTGCAAAACATCATGGACTCCGACGGAACCGGACTTATCTGCGAAGCGGAAGCGGACACCCTTTCCACCGCCATCGGATCGGATCACGGTCATTGGAGCGATACCCTGCGCAAAGCGTTCGACCACGACCGCTTGTCCTACAACCGCCGCACCGACCAGGAATACCGGGAAGTGAAGAAAAGCTATCTTTCCGTCCTGATTTCGGGTACGCCGTCGCAGGTGCAAACTTTCATTCCGACGGCAGAAGACGGATCATACTCCCGCCAATTATATTATTACATGTGCGGAATCAGTAAATGGATCAGCCAATTTATGGACAACGAGATAGATTGGGAGGAGATATTCACCGCTATGGGACTGGAATGGAAAGAAAAGTTGAGCGTGATAAAATCGCACGGCATTCATACCCTGCAACTCACGGATGAACAAAAAGAAGAAATCGACACCGTCTTTTCCGACTTGTTTGAACGCTCCAGTGTAGCTAATGGAAGGGAAATGTATAGTTTTGTGGCACGTCTGGCTGTCAATCTATGCAGAATCATGTCGGAAGTAGCCGTATTGCGTGCCCTCGAAAGCCCGCAGCCCTACGACTTCAAGACCTCTCCCACCTCTCCTTTCACACCGGACAAGGAGATTCCTGCGGACAACCGCAAAGATGACATCATTACCCGTTGGGATGTATCCATTTCACAGGAAGACTTTCATGCTGTGCTTAGTCTTGCGGAACCTCTCTACTGCCATGCCACACATATTCTATCGTTCCTCCCCAATACAGAAATCAGCCACCGTCCTAATGCCGATCGTGATTATCTTTTCCAGAAACTGGGTGATGAATTTACTCGTACCCAGTTACTGGAAGAAGCAGTTGCCATGGGAATCAAGGAAAATACAGCCCTCACTTGGCTGAAACGACTCACCAAACACGGAAAATTAATCAGTATGGACGGTAAAGGGTTGTATGCGCGTGCGTGTGTGTATGAGTGAACCGGAAAAAGTGTACCTACTGTACCCGTTTTACTTACGGATGCAGTAGTCATTTCAATTACCGCATCCGTTTTGACTGATACAATCGTTTGTCCTGCATAAAGCATCGCTTTTAGGAGGTGTAAAGCTAAGCTTTAGACATCGTAAAGCGGTGCTTTAGACACCATAAAGCGACGCTTTATTTAAGGCTCTCCTAAAGCATCCACAATGACTCTCACCTCCAATGGTGTGAATGAACGTCGCTTTGATTCGTAGCCTAAATCGTACAGGCGTTGCAGAAGTCCGGGACACAAAGAGATCCATTTCTTCATTTTTCGATAGGCAGCAATGTCAGTTAGTTGCGGAGAATAAAGTTGCGCCAGTTCCATGCGCCCGTAAGCACGTATTTTAAATTCGCTCATGATGGTTATGTTTCCGATTTTCTGTTACAAAAATACGAAAAAACGACTATATAACCAACGTTTTTCCATTGAATAATCGACTATAATGACAAATAACCGACCACTACCATACACAACCGTGCACAGCTGATTTCCGGGAGATCCGGGTAGTATTTTTGTATCGTCGAAAGGGAGAAGAATCCCCGGACAATATGTTTAACCCTTTAATTTATTGTTTTATGATTCGTTACAAAATTTATCAGAACCAGCAGAAGAAAGGCTTGAATGCGGGTAAGTGGTTCGCCCGTGCAGTAAGCGACGAAACGTTTGATTTGGCAAAGCTTGCCGAACACATGTCAAAGCACAATTCACCGTATTCCGGTGGTGTCATCAAAGGTGTGCTTTCGGATATGGTAGATTGCATCAAGGAATTGTTGCTGGATGGCAAATGTGTGAAAATCGATGATCTTGCCATTTTTGGTGTGGGTATTCGCAGTAAGGCAGCCGATACGCTGGAAGAATTCTCGTTGGAGAAGAATATTAGCGGCATGCGTCTGAAAGCTCGTGCCACCGGTAATCTGTCTACCACGAACCTGAAGCTCGACAGCCAGTTGAAGCAGCAGGCGGAGTATCAGAAACCGACAACTGCCGGAGGAGGTTCTGACTCGGGTGACAACCCTGATCCGAAACCGGATGGAGGTGGCGAGGCGCCTGACCCGGCTGCCTAAAAGATTCACCACAGACTACACAGATTTTCACAGATTATATTGAATTGGTAGTTGCTAAAGTAGTCGATTATTTATCTGTGTGAGTCTGTGTGAGATCTGTGGTAAACCTATGGCAAACCTACAGTAAATCTGTGGTAAAAAGAAAACTATTATTAATTTATTTAAAACCTGTTATTGTATGAGTAAATCATCATCTTCCCCGCTCTGTATGGAGCTTAGTCCTCAAAATCGTTATCACTGTAGCCACCGCCATCGGAGGTGTGTTCGAATACAAAGTTGCATGTAATCCCATGCGGATTATTACATTAATTATCATTCATTGCAGTGCCACACCGGAAGGAAAGTCCCTTTCGGCGGAGGCTTGCCGACAGGATCATATCTTGCACCGTGGTTTCCGTGATATTGGCTATCATTTTTACATTACTCGTGATGGCGAGATTCACCGGGGACGTGCTTTAGAAAAGATTGGAGCACACTGTCGTAATCATAATGCCCATTCGATAGGTGTTTGTTATGAGGGAGGACTGGATGCGAACGGGAAACCGAAAGATACACGTACATTGGAGCAAAAGGAGCTTTGCTTGCTTTGTTGAGGGAGTTGAAAAGACAGTTTCCGAAAGCACTGGTCGTGGGACACCGGGACTTGAATCCAATGAAAGGATGTCCGTGTTTTGATGCGGTGAAAGAGTATTCCCAAATAATTTCTTATCAAAAATAGCTCCTTTTAGATTTCCACCACAGCTTATTGTATAAAAAAATATCAACGATCTTCACAGACAGTTGGTATTTTTGGAAATCATATTAGTGTTAACACTAATATGAAGAGCGAGATTAGGACAATACCACTATATTGCTCCTAATCTACTAATGTAGGGATTCATGTTTGTCACATGAATCTAGGGACCTACATTTTTCCATCTCATTGTAAATATTCAATTATAACATAACGTATTAAAAAGCACTTTCAGTACTTCCTATTCATTCCATCTGTTTTTCATCGTTTAACGAGCATAAGCTCCATCTTTAGCCTCAAAGATGACAGATGGTTCAATCACTTCCACAGTATGCCATGCACCCTTAGGTATCTGACAACCATACTTGGCTTCTATAGGATTGAGATGGATACGCTGTACTTCTCGATACTCAACCTTACGAGCTACATCTTGTACATTTACCCCCTTCTGAAAATCATCCGTATCCTTCTCATACGAAACGACTTCCTCATAAATTACTTCGTCCAACTTACCACACAGGCAGATTACTGTTTCGGTAGTATCTTCATGTCGATGGATAGGCACCTTAGTTTCTGGCAACAATGCGTTTAGCATACGTTGACTGGTATCGGCAGATGAAGTGCGTAGGTCGAAGTTCTGACGTAAACGTGGATTCTCTTTAGCTTCTGCAAAGAGAGCTTCAAGTAATTGTTTATTTATTTCCATACTATACATTCAATTATTGAGCATCTTCTTTACCCTTCCAGGAACAAAGAGGTAAGAACAAAACGCCCATAGACCTCTCATAAACTCCATAAACCACACATTAATATCTTCTCAGTACAACTTGAAATGCTTCAGCATACTTACATCCCCACTGACTGCCTCGCATTGCCGCTAATCCCTCAATATATTCATTGCTACGAGGATGAGGGTAAGGCCGCATAACACCACGGTACATTGCCAATGCCTTGCACTTGGCTTCCACACCTTCCATACCCACCTCAACATAACAGTTAGGACGAAACAAGTTCATGGCATCATTGATTGCCCACTCACTACATGAAGGCACTTCCATATACCAAAATTCCTTCACTGGCTTTACACTTGGTTGGCGCTGGAACAAGCGAATAGCCTCCTGGCAAGCCATTGATGTCTGAAGATGATCATTGTTGGTATCAGCTGGATGATGAGTAATAATAATATCTGGTTCACTTTCACGAATAGCACTCTCAATGAACTGTACCAACTTCAAATGAGGCACTGTGTTCATCTCGATATTCGGGAACGTTCCCTCATACTTTTTACTTACACCGATAAAGTTTGTAGCTGCATCCGTATCGTCTTCCAATTCAGCATCAGAAGGACGGAACGCACGAGCCTTTGCCTCTGTACACATTATTGCCACATTGACTTCATCACCTCCATGTGACCATTTCCACATGGATGCACCTGCTCCGAGAACTTCGTCATCAGGATGTGCTACTACTAATAAATATTTCATTGCATTTGTTTTTATTTTATTTTCCTCTGCTCACACTAAACTCTAACACCATTGATCATTATTCATCTGATCGGTATTGTATTTGTTCATTTGTTCATTGTCTTCTTTGCACCCTCGACAAACTCACTCAGCATCCAAGTGCATTCTTTACCACACACTGCATAGAGTATGCAAATGACAGTATATACTATCATCTTTAAATCATAGAAAATGCTAGCTTTTTGGACATACGTATATTCTAATTCACGACGTGTAGGATATACCTTTTCCATATACTCTTTCTCATCTGTAATCTGGTCACCATAAATAAAGTCATAAAGTGCTGCCGGTCCGCTCAATCCTACCGGCACTTTTGCCGCCTCATTCCATTTTCCATAACGAAACATACCAAATTGGTCTTGTGCTACCGGACGTGGCCCAATTATCGACATAGTGCCATTCAAAATATTCAGCAACTGCGGTAACTCGTCAATCTTCACCTTGCGGATAAAATGTCCGAACGGAAATATACGATCTTCGTCAGGTCTTAAAGAAGCCTCTGTAGCAGCTTTTACCACTCGCATAGAACGAAATTTATACATTTTGAATGGTTTGTTATTTTTGCCTATACGATGAGCTGTATAGAATACTGGCCCCCAGTCAGAAATCAAGATTCCGATAATGCCGACTATCCATAAAGGTGATGTACCAATGATTCCTATCAAGGCACAGATGAAATCAAATATTCGCTTGATTACTTTGTAAAACATTATACCATTTATATATCTTTGTTATATTCAATAAGTTAAAGTACCAGCTATATGTGCAACCAAATTATAATTATCGTTTTCCTTTGTCGTATAAAAAATACTTATTTTCTTTTGCCATTACTTCATGTTTTTCCTTGCCTCTACGTCTTTTAAGCTCTCCTCAAATTTTACTACTTGATACTCAAAATCATAGGTACTAATTTTCTGATCATAGCACGAGTCTGCAAACATCTTACAAATAGATTTGAGAAAGAAACTTCCCAACCAAACTAATGGATTGATTCCCACTGTAATCCATACTTTCTTGTTATATTTTTTAGCAAAATAACGAACTATCTCTACGGTATCTGCATATTCCTTGTTCTGAGGATGGAATATACCACTCAATTCACGAAGAATTACCTGACGAACTAACTCTGCCAAATTGTATACATGAATCATACTTCGCTTATTATGCCAAGCAGGAAAATTGGAGTCTTTGTTGCCAACCAGGCCAACCGAGGTAAGTTGCCCTTATTACCTAAGCCATAGATCATACAAGGACGAAGTAATGCTACCTTAAAACTGGATGACTCAAGTTTCCTCAAACCATTCTCTGCTTGAAGTTTACTATCTCCATAGAAATCATTAGGATGTGGTTTTGTGTTTTCTGTTATCACATCCCCCCTTCAGGCTCTTGCTCGCATGATATACAATCTTTGAACTCATAAAGATGAACTGCTTCACCCCATGTTTCTTTGCCCACTTCGCAATCTCTATAGTCAAATCCGATTTACCTTATAGTACAACGGAGCCATTTTAGGCTTAGGATCCACATGTGCAATACCGGCTACATGGAACACTACATCATATTTCGCAAAGTCAGCCTTCTTCCAAGCCTCATTCATGGTATCCACAGTCTCTACAATAAACTCATCCGGAGTCTGCAATAGCCATTTCTCCACATTCACACCAACAAAACTGTTGGCACCTGTAATCAATACCCTTTTCATTTTTTATGTAGCTGTTTTTGCAGAATACCTAAATCTGCTGAAACTTATTGAGATTTTTTGAAACATACTTAGGATCATCCTTAGGAAATTCTTTTACCACTTTAGCAGGACATCCCAACGCTAATGTCCAAGCTGGAATGTCCTTAGTCACCATAGCACCGGCACCAACAACAGCACCTTCACCTACAGTCACACCTGGCATCACAATACAACCAGTCCCTATAGCGCAATTCTTGCACAAATGAATTTTGCCATATTTATAAGGCATCATGCCATAAGTCATTCCCTGTTTATATTCTGCAAGTTCCTTCTTATGACAAAGTAAACGACAATCACCTGCAATGTGCACACCATCCTCTATCTCAATCAAATCAGAATGGTTCAAGTCTACACGAACATAGTCACCAATGAACACATCTTTTCCCACCTTTGCTCCCAGTTTACGAAGAATCGCAGGTCTAAGTTTTCTAGGATTAAATGGTTCTAAAATTGCCCAATTCATTGCATTAATTATTAGACGATGATACCAATTTATAAAAAACTGTTTTAATACCTTCCATAGACTTACATCTCCATAATCCTCTATTGGATATTTAAAGCCCAATAGACAAAGAATTTTATATGTCAAAGTTGTTTTCATATATGATTAGATTTCATAATACTTCTATCTTGCCAACTTTCTTCACTTAAAAATCCAGCATAATTATAACATTTACTTTTTATCAATTCACTCAAAAAGTCAATATAGTCCTTTGCTATTTTGGGCCAAGAAAACAACCTTTCGCATCGTTCACGATTAACTTTTTTTTGCCATTCGTAATTTTCAAAATTAGTATATAAACGGTCTAGGGCATAAGTTATATCTTCTGCATTTTCTTTTTTCACCCAAATCCCAGAATCACCTAAAGCTTCTTTGTTAGCAGTAATATCTGAAGCTATACAAACTTTTTACCATAACTCATTCCTTCTAATAAAGAAATTGGTAGACCTTCCATTGAAGAAGGTAAACAAAATACCCATGCGTTACGGAGTATCGTATCTTTGTCTGCACCAAATATCGCTCCTGTAAAAATAATATTTGGATCGTCCTTTGCCAACATATGTAAATAATCGCCATATGATGATCTAGGGGCAGCACATCCACAAATAACCAACTGTTTATCACCATGTTGACTATTCATAAAACCTTTTATCAAATAATCAGGATTCTTATCTTGAACAAGTCGTCCCATAAAAACAATATAATCATTAGGAATAATGCCAAAACGTTCCAACACATCGCTTTTAGACGTTTCCTGTGGAATATTTACAGCACATGAAATAGTACGGCAATCTTTATGAAAATGTTCGCGTATAAAATCTGTTTGTTCTTGCGAAACCGCTGTTAAATACTTATTGATTTTACAATCAAAATAGAATTTTTTTCTCAAAATATTACGTTTACGCAATGAATATTTTGTCCTATTAAACTCAATCCGTGATTCTGCATAAGAGAAACCCTACCAAGCAATCTTGGCCATATAGAACTAATCAGTGCTGGAGCACCGCAATTATAATGGAATACCTGTATATCTTTCTCTTTGAAAAGTCCCATTATTGTAGATTTGAATCCCAATAATATTTTTTGTAAGAGCTGCATTCCTAAATGACTTTTGATGAACTACCTTAAAACCATTCACCCATTCTTCTCCATTATGATCACTCTCTTGATATACGATAGGTTCGTGCCCCATCTTAACTAATTCTGTAGCAAGATTATACATATATGTTGCGATACCATCTGGATGGTAAAAAGTACGTCCTCCTATAAATGCTATTTTCATTTTTCTAAAACTTTTGAATAGTTTTCTACAAAACGTTCTACAGAATAATTATGCAGACGTTCATTTCCCCGTATACCCATTTCAATGCGAAGCTTATCGTCATGTAACAGTTTTAGAAGATGTTCTGACAATCTTTTATAGTCTCCTATTGAAATCAGATAACCATTCCAAGAATCTTTTATCAATTGATTATTATCTCCTACATTTGTTGCCACTACAGGAATACTCCAATTCATTGCTTCCATGATACTATTACTCGTTCCCTCAAAAAGACTCGTCGAGAGATAAATATCAGCCGATTTAAGAATTTCTTGTACATTGTCTGGGGCTATAAGAATCTGAGTGTAATTCGTCAAACCATATTCCTCTACCCAATCTCTGACTTGAGTCTCTATATGACCATGTCCAATAATGGTGAACACAAAGTCCTGCCTTGTCTTCCTCAAATCAGCTATGGTTTTGATGGCTGTCAGATAATCCTTCTGTGGCTCAAAACGACCAACCGTAATAATAGTCTTTATATCCTTGTCAGTACGCTCTATCGGCTTGCTGATATTAGGGAAGCAGTTGGGAATCACAATGGTCTTCTTCTTACAGAAACCCAGATTCTCAAAGTGTTTTGCTCCCGACTGACAATTATATATAGTATAATCTGCAAAGAAGTTGTGTGCAAACCATTCCAATACGGTCTTCGCCGGAGCCAGTCGCGAGTTTCGAATGCCATTGAATACAGTCTTCACGCCTGCAAGTTTCTCCACCATTGCACCTGTCACATCACATGTTGTCAGATAGTTGAATGCAATTTCTATCTTTTGTTGCTTCAACAGTTGATAATACTCCTTCCACTTGCCGAAGTTCTTTCCAGAAAGATAATGAATTTGTACATGTGCATCCTCCAGAAACTTTTGCACTATCACCGAGAGGTTCTTCTTCCCCCATAATGAAACAAAGTGTACCTCATTCTCCTCACTGAGTGTTGCTGCCAGTAATGCAGCCTGTTTCTCTGCACCTCCTGGTTTGATAGTAGGTATCAGAATTGCTATTTTCATTTTGCTCTGTCTTTAATATAACGGGCAGGATTTCCAGCCCAAACCTGGTAGGGTGGAATGTCTTTAGTAACCACACTTCCTGCTCCTATAATGGCTCCCTTGCCAATAGTAACCGAACTACAGATACACACATTCAGCCCTATAAAAACATCATCTTCGATATGCACCTCACCTCTGCGAAAATGAACACCAGGTTGGGATGGATCAAGACAATGAGTCAGAATCTTTGTGCCAGCGGTGATCCGCACACCTTTTCCGATATAGATACTGTCAGGATAGACCGTATCAACACCTACTCCACCATAAATCATAGCACGACCTTTAATATTTACTCCCGCCATTTTCAAGCACTTAGCTCTATGTTGAGGCATCATTGGTAGGTCAGCAAGACCTATCCACATCTTCCTCCACATACGCTTGGGAGGATATACTTCGAAAAAAATGTTTTAATGTCATATTCATTTTTATTTGTTATCGTTCCGCCCGTTGATATAGCGTCATATACTTCGATAGACACTGAAAAAATCATAAACTTTACCTGTGTGGACGTTAATTATTATTTTGACACCTTCAACCATTCACCTATCTTCTCATCCCATTCTTCAGGCATAAATGCGCCCATACCTGCAGCAGGATAGAAGGTCTGTTCACCAAAATATATTTTACCTTTTTTACATTATATAAATCCACTCGCAAGAACTTGAAACCACTTGACAGTTTTTCAGCAACATCTATCATTTCTGAAAGATTGTCGGGCATGTTCTCCACATGATTCGAATCGGGTTCATAAGCCTTCTCCCCAAATGGTAGAAACTCACCGTCAGGAGAATAGTAGTTTGCATGATGCTCTACGAAACGACCAAAGTCTATCTTGAAACACTTCACCTTGCCCCCAAAGCAAAAAAAACTTGTAGTCCTTCAGTTCCTCGAATGAATTCTCGTAATGTGTTTTTCGCTCTGCAATAAACTTCTCTGCAATGATTTTTCGTGGAACATTCAAATAAGGTTTCTCCCGATAAATCTGCCCAGCATTTGTATGCATAGACACTCTTAATTTCTTTATCGCTGTTTCTTTATCCAATTTTGACTTGTCAGTACAAACCACAACACCGCACCCTCCTCCACCATGAGTAGTCTTCAGAACGAACTGGCTAGGTAGAGAATCCCAGTCAATCTCCTCCACACTGTTCCAAACAGCTAACGTAGGAATGACATACTCTTTACCTATACGCGAAGCCACATAATCCTTGACTGCCAATTTGTCCACCAATTGAGTGTATTCTGGCTTATAATCGTAGATTTTCAGCCATTGCAGTTTCTCTGTAAATGTCCTCGGATTCTCCAAATGAAGTATTTTTCCTTTCATTTCCAAGAAATACAAAATTCGCAAATAGAATTTATCATTCTTTATAAAAGGAGATAATCTACGGAAGACCACAGCAAGCAACCATTCTGGGTGCTTGATCGCTTTATCAATCTGTTACGTTTACTCATTTATCTTGACGATTATGAAATAATTACTTGCGTTTAAGCTCCCGTATTGTCAAATCATAGTGTGACTCACATGAAATACGGTTTTTGATATTGAGTATACGCTTTGCTGAAAGAAAAGATGGCAGAAGACCTCTAACGAATGCAGCCAAAAGCAAACGGTTAGTCCAAGGAGTGAATGATGAGAGTACAAACTTTCTCATTCTCTTAGAATATGCATCCAAGGCCTTATTGATTTCTACCGGTGATGCTATAGTGCGGTTTAGTTCTTCAATACTTCTCTCAAACTGATTCTTTTGGTTCTCTGTCATGAGGCGTATTGTAGGTTCCTCATTACATTGTGTATAAGGGTGCAGCTTGAACTCTATTTCTTCTGCCTCGAAATTAAGTTCCACCATATAGCCATCGTTCCAAATGTCATTTCTGCAGTTAGGGTTATCAAAGAGCAGATTTCCAAGACCATATATGATGGGCTTACTTTTGTATCTCTCATAACCACTATAGCAATGCTGATGATGATTGACTACCGCATCTGCTCCTGCATCAATAAAGAAACGGTAGGTCTCTATCATTCTTGATGTAGGTAACTGATAATGTTCTATACCTCCATGAACTATAACCAATACATAGTCAGCATTCTCTTTTGCTTCTTGAATTTTATAGAATTGCTGAATTGGCAGCAGAGGATTGCCGCCAGCAGTGGATTCTGTAGCCACACTAAACTCATTCTCGCAGCAGTTGATGATTGCCAACTTTCTTCCTTTAGATTCGATATAAAGAATTCGGGCCGCATCATTAAGATCTATTCCTACACCAACAGTGAATATACCACCTTTTTCAAGCAAATCCTTGGTTTCAAGACAACATGCTTCGCCCTGATCCAAAATATGATTGTTGGCAAGGGTACAAACATTAAATCCAGCATACTTTACTGCCTCTACCGCAAACTCAGATCCTTTAAGTGTAGGGCCAATCTTCTTGATGGTTTTTCCGTCTCTGTTACAATGGGAAACTCAAAATTAACCACCTTAATATCACATGCGCTAATGATAGGTTTTATAGTATCAAACATGCTACCGAACTCCTTCTGTTCTATCTTCTCATTCACTCGAAACCTTTGGCAGAAATCTCCTGCAACTAGTACCTTCATGTTATTGTATAGCTTTAATAATCTTTTTTGTTTCGTTCAAATAATTAAATTCTCGCATTGCAACCTGCGCACCAGCCTTTCCTATTTCAATTGCCTCCGCAGGATGCTCCAATGCCCATAACAGTTTAGAAGAGAATTCATGCGGGTTACGTTCTTCTGCAAGAAGTGCAGTCTCGCCATCCTTCAAGAAAAGAGGAATGTCACCCACCTTAGTCACTACAACAGGATTCTCTGTTAGGAGATACTCTCCAAGTTTAGTTGGGAATCCGCATTGCGCCTGTAACGAGTCTGGACGATCAAGAGCCAAAACAGTGGCATTCTTCAATATCTGGGGGATTTCGGCAGCTGAAACAATGCCCGTAAAAATAACAGAGTTCTTCACACCAAGATTTTCTATCAGCTCCAAATTGCCAGACACATCATCCTTATCTGAGTCTTACCGATAATGTAAAGTTTTACATCTGGATATGACTTATGCACAATAGCGAAAGACTTAATCAGCTCATCAACTCCATCCTTATTATTAGAAGCGGTTCCGCAATATGCGATGTACTTCTTTGATGTTTGCTTCTTAAGTCCGATAAAACGATTGTTATCCACAGTCATGTTCACAATTTTAATTTTCTCTTTCAATAACCCCAGAGAGGCGAAATAATCCTTGAGAGCCGTTGAAATAACAAACATGCCTTCCAAGTCCTTGATATGCTTCTTATACTTCTCAACATCAAATCCCTTAATTTTATAGATGTCAGGATGTTCAGTTCGCTCATGATACAATTTGATATCTTTCCGATTTATCAAATTGAAAAACACTCTTCCAATCGTCAGTAGAATAACCTTATCTCAGCCTTAAGGCCTCTGGAAAACTTCCATCCATTGTAGAAACTGGCAAGTTTTTGCAAATACTCGACCTTTTAGCCTCATACCATCCTACATATCGCGAAATGAACATGAGACAATTGTTCCGTGACCTTACTATATTTGGAATCAGGTTCCAAAAAACTACTTCTACTTCAGTTCCAAGTTCAGAGAAACCTCTGAGAAAACTAAGCAATCTGTTTGTTGGAGCAGTATTTGGGTGATACGAGTTAAAAAACAATGTAAGTAGTACTCATATTATTCAAATTGCAATTTTGTTCTCAATTTTTCGACTTCATCTACTCTTCTTTTTATCTCTCCTTTCAACGATGAATACCAATCAGACAATTCGGCCTTCTTTACTGCAGGCATCCCCATTAACAAAACATTGCCTTCAGGAAAGGATTTGGTGACAACGGAATTGGCCGCCACGACTATGTGATCGCCCAACATCTCACCACCTGTAATCTTTGCTCCTGTTGAAAGGCTCAGAGCCTTGCCTATCTTCCTGCCTGTATCTGTGATGCAAGTAGATGCATGCAATACTGCGTATGGCCCTATCCTGTTGGTATTTCCCACTACTATAGTTCCATAGTGAGGGATAACAAGACCATAATCACAGGCATCATATCCGATACTGAACCCAAGCTTACGAGACAATCTAAAGAAACGCAGTTTATTGACTATAAACAACAGTTTACCCCCGCGTTTACACTGAGAGAGTAATACTGCACCTTTCTCATTGCCTTAAGGAACTCCATGATGTAATTTGGAGCCACCAAATGCAACAACTTCTTCTTGAGAGGATCTTTGAAGTACCCTCTATTCATCATCATGTCTGCATAAAGATAGAAGTGGAGGTGGTTGCGAGATGTGATAGTGCTCATATTTATCTATAATGTATTGTTAAGAAAATCAATAAGTTTTTTAGTCACTTCTTTTGAACCGAAGTTGGCTATAGCATAGTCATACGCTCTTCCTGCCACTTCTTTTGCCTCTTGAGGATGTGATAGGATATATCTCATCTTTTCTGCGTATGCGACATCATCGCAAGGATCTACCAAGTAAACAGTATTGTTATCTTGCACATAGCAATGAATCTCTCCTACATTCGTCACTATTGCCGGTGTATGACTCATCATGTATTCTGCCAATTTCGTTGGGGAAACCACCTGCAGCTCTCTTTGTAACAGGTTGAGACGTCACAAGAATCTCTGCATTTGCAGAGTCTGTGGAACTAAGTTATAATCTCTTCTTCCTTTAATAAAAACTCTATTTCCTAATCCAAGTTCTGCTATTACTCCTTCGACAACACTTTTATCTTTGTCATTAGGTGTACCATAAAGATATAAGTCAACATCAGAAAAATCATCGCATACTCTCTTAAAAGCTCTGATGATGTTATCAACATTATCTTTTGCCAACATCATATTTCCCATATAGCACATATACTTACGGGAAACTTTTTTGCTTTACTATACCATCAAAACGAGCCGTATTTAAAATTGAGCATAGAATATACGTAGGCTTCTCACACACTAGCTCATCATAGAACTTTTGAAGAGCCTCTGTCATGAGAACTCTGAACGAAATGAACTGATAAACAAATTTGTATGCAAGCTTATAGGAAAAGGAATCGTTGATTTCAGCCTCCTAATAGGCTCAGGAAACTCGTCGCCAATAAATCCAATCTTGATTCCCATGATTCGCAACACTGGAACAAAAAGAGGAGATATGTAGGATGGTCAAAGCTTAAGAGTATACAATCAAACTTTTCCTCTTTATGGGAATTCCTTATTTTCTTTATGGCATTTAAAAGAGACTTGGGCCTATCAACAAAAAAGTTTATATAACTTGGACTTATTCGTGTCCCTCTTATGGGCATAGGCGTACTTAACACCTCCAACATAACCTGAAAGAGAATATGCATTATCGCCGACCTTTGGCTGAAATACCACAACTTCAACCTTACATCCATTATCCACTAACCCCTGTCCATAGGATAGTATTCTTATGGTAGAGCCATCCCTTCGGGGAATGAATATGTGCAAAGAATTCCGATTTTATTTATCATACGTGCATGTATTAAATGCAAAAAATATAGAACCATAAAGAAAGGTGAATATGTAATTGTTTGTGAGAAACATAAAAGCAACAATGATACAAAAAACGCACACATTCGCTCCCTTGTGACTATTACCTACATATACTTTTGTTCCTCTATATAACAAGTAGTAAACACTATGGATAATGGAATACCATAATACCTCATCAAATCAGTCAATCCATTTGGACTACTTAAAAGTTCATCTCCAAAAATATTTGAAAGAAATGGACCAAAGCCAATAAACGGAGATTGCGTTATCTGATTCCAATGGTATGCAATGGCGCCAAATCTTGACCAAGTGGAATCATCAGCTGATTGCTCAGCAATTTTTTCGGTCATAAAATCCAATTGCCCCACATAATATACAACAGCAAACAGTATTATAGAAAAGATGATTTTATTACTTCTCTTGATGTTTGAAAAGAATATATATCCCACATACAATGTAGCTGTAGCTACATATCCAGTCGTAGAAAATGTTGTTAGATTTGTAAGTAGCAATACAAGACTATTCTTCGATGTAATCTTTTTCTTTGAAATAGAAAAGATTAATAGCAAATGCTAGTGTTATATATATAGTGAAACGGCCTGGCTCCCAAAAGGGACCTGAATTTCGCATAAGACCTTTAAAATCTTGGGGATACTAAATATGTATAATGTATCTACAATATTTGTATTGCTCTCAATATTATCCCAACCTAAAAAGAGGAAATTGTGATGCAATTGACCGAAGAAAGGATAGTCCCAATGGAAACAGGCAAATTACCCACAATACCAAGCAAACCTGTGAAATGAAATAAACTAAATCTAAATATACTTTTACAAACTTACAGGAAATTATCTTAGCAAACATAGCACAAACTAAGAGTAAGCATGTTGGCTTAATGAGATTGACAATGGCTCCACCAAAATTCACCATTTGTAAGAAATGAACAGATAAAACAACACCAATTAGCAGAATTGTCGAATTTGAAAGTTTATAACCTCGATGAAAAAAAATGAATCCAACGACTGGCATCATATACAACATCCATTCAAGGAAAAGCCCATAGGTGAAACCTCCTCCCGACCATAGAATTATGAACAGAAGAATGGCATACTCATACCACTTTGTCTTGTTTGTCTTGTCGTTATATATGGTTATTTGTTCCATATCCCTGTTGCAGTTTGGCTGATGAGTTTATTGCATTGCACTTTAGACCATAAGTAATTCAGCGCAAATACAATAGCATTTGCTATTAACACTCCAGACAAGCCAAATAATTTGCCCAAAAGTATTGCAAGCGGTATATAAATGATTGCAATTACTCCTGTCAGTATTATCTGCGCAAATACTTTTCCTGTTCCATTAATGATAGTTCCATAGACTTTGTACAACATTTCAAATGAAATATACAATAATATAAGACTAGTGGTTGAATAATTTATGTCTATTGTGCCCTTGCCCAGCCATATGCCATATACAAACTTAGAAGCCAATACCATCAATACACCAATAAAAATAGACGCAATACAGACTTTTCGTGATAAAGAGATTGTCTTGTTTATCCATGCAAAGTCTTTACGAACATAAGCATCCGTTGTTGCAGACCACACAGGAGTGATGACAATAGTGAAAATCATAGTCAAAAGACTGACATATTTAAATGCTAAATTATACTCTACCACGGCTTCTGGACTTACGACTCTTGCTATGATAATGCTATTGGCCTGAAAAGTACAATTGTAATCATTTGGAGGACAAAAACTTCAATCCAAGGCTTAAGATACTACCAACTGATTTGAATTCAAATAATTTGAAGGATGGTGCAATTTCTTTCAGTTTCGTTCTAAAAAGTCCGATAGACCCCAGGAACAGAACTAAAGGAGGAATCATACTGTTGACAGCACCTATCTGTAAGACGGAAGTAACATCAAACACATATACCTGTATTACCAACGCAATGAGAGCAATAAATTGTCCCACGAAAGTAAACAATGATTGGAACGCAGGCATTTGATAAGCAAATAGAATTGAATTTATTAATCCAAACAAGAACTGAATACAGAAAGCTATAAACACTACATTTGTAAGTCCTCGAATTTCACCAGCATCACTTGTAGGGGAATTCAGAACTCCTAACCAATCAACAAAAGGACTAACCATCAAAAAGATTACTATAATTAATGCTACATATATAGCAAGAGTTACATAACAGCTGCTTACAATCTTCTTAGCAGAATGAAAGTCTCCCTTTGCCAAAAATTCTGGTAATTTATTTCTGAGTCCATTTCCTAAACCAACATCCATATACCCAACCCAACCTACAATTGAGGTGAGGGTTAGTAATACTCCATAATCTGCCCTATCTACATGATGAAGCATAATAGGAGCTGATATCAGGGTAAGAATCATTGAAACTCCCCTAATACCGATCATTGCCACAGTATTTTTATACATTTTTTTTACTGCGACTATCAGTTCCTATGAACTTTTTCCTTATTTGAGTCTTTATACTAAACATTTATTATTTTCTATTGAATAGATAATAGACACATGCAACTGAGATGTACAAACACATTAAAAACTTGTCGGAAAATGAGTTTATATCCTTACTTTATCCCCCCTCACACCCATATACGCATAAAGGGGTTCGAAGATAAGCTTTCAGAATAAACCTTGCTGAATAGTATCCTTTGGCATGATTGATAACATAAATTGAACCATAATAGCTTGTCATTGCATTTGCTAAAATTATTTTCTTCATGGTTCCTATATAGGAATCAGGATTTAATTCAGTACATACTGAAATTGAGTTTTTAACCCTACAGTGCCAACACCCAGACTGGACTTGTCGGTTGGAATACTATCCAAAGCCTTGTCATAGTTCTTGATTCCACTCCTACAAGATGACCCTCTATAATCTGATACTGATTTTCAATTTTATTCCATCTTGCTACTTCATAAGCGTCATAAAGTTTATCACTTGCTTGCGATACGTATTTTGCAGCATTTTTCTAATTTATCATTCATTAAAGCGTGCGAAATATGACAGGCTTTCGCCCTCGTTCTCACGAATCAACTCACACACGAAATTGAGAATACGTGTCTTCCCATTGCCATGATGACCATAGATTACTGCTATTCTATTCATAGGGATCTCTTGTTTTATAGAGTTGACTGCATTAGGAGTTGGATAGATTAATATTCATCGTAATAAAGTTCATTTGACATACTTAGAATAAACTGTAATCTATTTGGAACATCCATTCAGCCTATTTCAGTTCAGATGATTGATATTTTTCAGAACTTTTCTCCACACCATTTTATTGACGATACCGACATAGCTCTGCACAATCTTCACAACTTTGGTTGAGACATTCTCGTCTACATAGTCGGGCACAGGAATACCATGCTGACCATCACGGCAAAGTTCAACGGCTGTGTCTACGGCTTGAAGTAATGATTTCTCGTCAATACCGGCAATGATAAAGTCGCCCTTGTCAATAGCCTCTGGACGCTCAGTAGAGGTTCGAATGCAAATAGCTGGAAAGGGATGTCCCACACTGGTGAAAAAACTTGATTCTTCAGGTAATGTACCACTATCACTAACAACAGCAAAAGCATTCATCTGAAGGCAATTGTAATCATGGAAACCAAGAGGCTCATGTTGGATAACCCGTTCATCAAGTTTGAAACTACTCTCTGCAAGACGGTTACGACTACGAGGATGACAACTATAGAGAATCGGCATATTGTACTTTTCAGCCATCTTATTGATAGCCGTAAAAAGCGAAAGGAAGTTTTTCTCGGTATCGATATTTTCCTCACGATGAGCAGAGAGCAAAATATATTTTCCTTTCTCCAGACCCAGACGCCGATGTACATCGCTAGCTTCTATTTCTGCAAAATTGTTATGGAGTACTTCCGCCATAGGTGATCCCGTGACATAGGTACGTTCCTTAGGTAGACCACAATCGGCAAGATATCTTCGCGCATGTTCCGAGTATGCCATATTCACATCAGTGATGATATCAACGATACGACGGTTCGTCTCTTCGGGAAGACACTCGTCTTTGCAACGGTTACCTGCTTCCATATGGAAAATTGGAATATGCAGCCGCTTCGCACCAATTACACTCAAACATGAGTTTGTATCACCAAGTACAAGAACTCCGTCCGGCTTTGTCTGAGCAAAGAGTTTATAGGAACAATTGATGATATTACCACAAGTAGCTCCCAAATCATCACCTACGGCATCCATATATACTTCAGGCTCTGCCAACTTCAAATCTTTAAAGAATATACCATTCAAGTTGTAATCATAATTCTGACCGGTATGAGCAAGAATAACATCGAAATACTGGCGACATTTATTAATGACGGCTGCTAAACGGATTATCTCGGGACGAGTGCCGACAATGATGATAAGCTTCAACTTACCATTATCCTTGAATTTTATATCTGAATAATCGAATTTAGGTTGTTTTTCCATGATCATTTTTTCACTTTATCAAAGTATGTATCCGGTTTATCCGAGTTGAATATCTCATTGCAGTACATCACTGTCACCAGATCTTCCGTATCAGAAAGATTGATGATGTTATGAGTATAACCGGGAAGCATGATGACAGATTGTATTTTCTCTCCGCTCACCTCATAGTTAAACACTTCGTCTGTTCCTTCCTTGCGGAGTTGAATGAGCCCATGACCGCTGACAACGATAAATTGTTCCCATTTGGTATTGTGCCAGTGTTCACCCTTGGTTACACCTGGTTTGGAGATATTAATGCTTACCTGGCCACAATTCAAGGTATGTACCAGTTCTGTGAAACTGCCACGTTGATCTACATTCATTTTCAAGTCGAAGATCACTTTTTCTTTTGGTATGTAGCTCAAAAAGGTACTGTACAGACGTTTGGCAAATGAATCAGTCGGGATTTCCGGAATCATCAGTGTCTTAGGCATTTCCGCGAATTGATGTAATAAGTCAACGATTTCACCAAGCGTTACCTTATGGGTGACAGGGCAATAGCAATATCTGCCGTCAGCCTTCGGTTGTACATCAAGCCCCTTCGAACTCACAATGATGTTCCTCGCCTTTCAAGGCATGAATCATCTCGTCTACGAGATCGTCAATGTAAAGCAGCTCAAGTTCTACACTCGGATCGTTGACCTGTATAGGCAAGTCATTGGCAATATTATTGCAGAAAGTGGCTACGGCACTGTTATAGTTTGGACGGCACCACTTACCGTAAAGGTTCGGAAAGCGATAGACCAAAACCTTGGCTCCTGTCTCTTTGCCGTATTGTAGAAAAAGATCTTCACCCGCCTTTTTGCTACGACCATATTCACTGTCACCAAAGCGACCGGTCAATGAGGCTTGCGCACTAGAGGAAAGCATGACGGGACAAGTGTTATGATATTTCTTCAAGGTATCAAGTAATGTACTCGCAAAACCGAAGTTACCTTTCATGAATTCATCATTGTCTTTAGGGCGGTTCACCCCGGCAAGATTGAATACGAAATCGGCCTCTTTGCACCAATTATCCAGTTGTTCCGAAGTAGAGTCAAGATCGTACTCGAATACGTCACTAATCTTCAGTTCACCATAACAACGAGCCTTACCGTCCTTGATGTTATTAAGTTGGGCACAAAGATTCTTCCCTACAAAACCTTTGGCACCGGTTACTAATATCTTCATAATTTTATTACTGTACGAAGTTGCCCTCACCACTCAACTCCTTCTTTATATAGTCCAAAGCTGCAATCTTGGCTTTGGTTTCTTCCACGTTAAGGATTCGTGTATTGTTTGAATTGAACTCTGTAAGCGTGTTACGCTCTGTCTCACCCTCTTTGAAATATTTGTCGTAATTCAATCCACGGTTATCTGCCGGTACACGATAGAAATTGCCCATATCCTCTGCCTTGGCACATTCTTCATTGGTAAGCAATGTCTCATACATCTTCTCACCATGACGAATACCGATAACTTTAATGTCTTCTTTCTTGCCACCAAAGAGTTCACAAACAGCCTCTGCCTGAGTCTGGATGGTGCAAGCCGGAGCTTTTTGAACGAGGATGTCACCATTCTGACCATGCTCAAAAGCGAAGAGTACGAGGTCAACAGCTTCTTCAAGAGACATTATAAAACGTGTCATTTTAGGCTCAGTCAGAGTAACAGGATTACCATTGCGGATCTGCTCTATCCACAGAGGGATTACAGAACCGCGAGAACACATTACATTCCCATAACGCGTACAGCAAATTTTGGTCTTACCGGAGTAACGGCTCTTTGCCACTGCTATCTTTTCCTCAACAGCTTTGGTGATACCCATAGCATTGATTGGATAGGCAGCCTTATCCGTGGAAAGGCAGATTACGGCACCAACACCCGCTTCAATTGCAGCCGTCAATACATTGTCAGTACCAATTACATTTGTCTTTACAGCTTCCATTGGGAAAAATTCGCAACTCGGAACCTGCTTCAAGGCAGCAGCATGGAAGATATAGTCTACTCCCGGCATGGCGTTCCTACAAGACTGGAGGTTGCGTACATCACCGATAAAGAATTTTATTTTGTTTGCCACATCAGGATACTTAGCCTGATATTCGTGGCGCATATCGTCCTGCTTCTTCTCGTCACGTGAAAATATACGAATTTCACCGATATCGGTACGAAGGAAACGATTCAAGACTGCATTACCGAAAGAACCTGTTCCACCGGTAATCATTAGGGTTTTACCCGCAAAAATGCTCATAGTTTTATTGTTTTATTGTTTTATTTCTCCGTATTATAAAACTTTACATACCACTCTGCAAAGTTTCTTAGCCCATCTCTCAAACTTGTACCCGGTTTAAAAGCAAAATCCTGTTCCAATGAAGTAGTATCAGCATAAGTTACAGGCACATCACCCGGTTGCATAGGCACAAGTTCTTTATGGGACTCAAAATCATAGTCTTTCGAAAGCACACCGGCACGGACCAATTCTTCCTGAAGAATAGTTACAAATTCAAGCAGGTTCTCCGGATGACTGTTACCGATATTATATACTTTGTATGGTGGAATCGGAAGTCCGTCTTCCCCATTCTCTTTTTCTGGAGCGTGTTGCATAACACGTACTACTCCTCCACAATATCATCCACGTATGTGAAATCACGCTTACAATTACCATAATTGAAAATCTTGATAGTTTCGCCTTTTACAAGCTTGTCGGTAAACCCGAAATACGCCATATCCGGACGACCTGCAGGACCATAAACCGTAAAGAAACGCAAGCCTGTTGATGGAATATTGTAGAGTTTTGAGTATGCGTGAGCCATCAACTCGTTACTCTTTTTTGTTGCTGCATAAAGGCTGACCGGGTTGTCAACCTTGTCATCAGTTGAATACGGAACTGTCTTGTTACTGCCGTATACGGATGATGAAGAAGCATAAACCAAGTGCTCCACCTCATGATGACGGCAGGCTTCAAGGATATTATAGAAACCGATAAGATTACTTTGGACATAGGCATCAGGATTGGTGATACTGTAACGGACACCTGCCTGGGCCGCAAGATTTACGACAACGGAAATTTTGTCTTCAGAGAAAATTCTCTCTACCACATCCTTATCGGCAATCGAGGCACGGACAAAAGTCCAGTCACGGTCTAACGACTCTATCTCCTTGAGACGCTCGTACTTGATATTGACATCGTAATAATCGGTGATGGAATCAATGCCGATTACCCTGATATTCCGGAAATCATGGAAAAGGCGCATGACAAGGTTGCTACCAATAAAACCGGCAGCACCCGTTACAAGCACAGTCTTTCCGTCCAGCTCTACATTATATGACAACATGGTCAATCCCTTCTAAAAATATCACGTGTATAAACCTTTAGCTTCCACATCTTCCAAGACTGTTGTCAAAACGGTTGGCTATGATAGCCTTGCTCTGCGCCTTGAATCCGGCAAGATCGTTAACGACCCTGCTGCCGAAAAATGTAGTCCCGTCCTCAAGCGTGGGTTCATATATGATCACTTCCGCACCCTTTGCCTTGATACGTTTCATTATACCTTGAATGGCGGACTGGCGGAAATTGTCAGAGTTCGATTTCATGGTCAGGCGGTATACACCGATGACACAAGTATGTTCCTTGGATGCGTCCCATTGTCCATTTCCCGTATAATAACCTGCCTTGCGGAGCACTGCATCAGCTATATAATCCTTACGGGTTTTGTTTGATTCCACGATTGCGGACATCATGTTCTGAGGAACATCCTGATAGTTGGCAAGAAGTTGTTTTGTATCTTTCGGCAGGCAATAACCGCCATAGCCGAATGAAGGATTATTATAATGTGTACCAATACGTGGGTCAAGACCTACACCCTCAATGATCGCTTTACTGTCCAATCCCTTTATTTCAGCGTATGTGTCAAGTTCGTTAAAGTAGCTGACACGGAGAGCCAGATAGGTGTTGGCGAAAAGCTTGACCGCTTCCGCCTCTTTCATACCCATGAAGAGCGTGTCGATGTTTTCTTTGATAGCCCCTTCCTGCAAAGGAGGGCAGGCCAACATTCTAGCTGCTTCCTCCAACATAGTGACATCCGTGACGGAACGGATCGCCTTGTTTTCTTCCGCAAACTCCGGACGATCGAGAATCTTCGGATAACCTACGATGATACGGCTCGGATAGAGATTGTCATAAAGGGCCTTGCTTTCACGAAGGAACTCCGGTGAGAACAGCAGGTTGAACTTCTTTACTCCCTTCTGGGCATATTTTACATAAAGGTTACGGGTATAGCCCACCGGAATTGTCGATTTTATGACCATTACGGCATCGGGATTCACTTCAAGTACAAGGTCAATAACCTCCTCCACACGGCTCGTATCGAAATAATTCTTCACAGGGTCGTAGTTTGTAGGAGCGGCTATTACCACAAAGTCGGCGTCAGCATAGGCTAACCTCCCGTCCAAAGTGGCAACAAGATCAAGCGGCTTTTCAGCCAGATACTTCTCGATATAATCATCCTGGATAGGGGAAACCTTGTTGTTCAGTTTCTCCACCTTTTCCGGGATTACATCCACGGCAGTTACATGATGATGTTGTGATAGCAGTGTCGCTATGCTCAGTCCCACATAGCCGGTTCCGGCTACTGCGACCCGAATCTCTTTGAAATCACGCATATTATGTTTGATTTGGTTTTATCAATAGCAGTTTATTTACCTTCCCGACTTGTATGCTTCTCTCCATAACCATAGCCTTAACCATAACGTCTGCCATAGCCATAATACTTGCCGTATTTACCATAACCATAATAATAGCCGTACTTCTTTTTCTGAAGATCCAAGCCGTTAATGGCGATACAGAGGTTAGGCAGTTTGTTGTTTTCCATAAGCTCATTGATCAAAGTAAACTCTGTCTTACGGGTATAATCGGCACGGCATACGTATACCGACAAATCAGCTGTGCGACCTATCAGCAAGGTATCAGTTACCATGCCCACGGGGGCCGTATCCAGAATCACATAGTCAAAATTAGCCTTCAACGTTTCGATGGCTTTTTCCAAGCCGTCACGAGCCAATAATTCCGTTGGATTGGGAGGAACTGATCCGCCCGGAAGAATAAACAGATTCCTGTTTGATATCGGAAGGCTGTACTAAATCCATCAGATTAACAGTCGGATTAGTCAAAATTGGGTAATACCTTGTTCTTTTCTCGAAAGATTGAAAACTTTATTCAATCCCGGTTTACGAATGTCAAGACCTACTATCACAACCTTTTTCCCTAACAAAGAAAGACTAATAGCCAAATTAGATGATACAAAAGACTTACCTTCACCACTGATGGTAGAAGTCACCAGAATCACATTCTTGCCATTTTCAAGCATAAACTGAAGATTGGTACGTACATTACGGAATGTCTCGCTCATCAAATTATTATGATTCTCAAATACAGCTATAGAACCGGACTTTTCATCCGCCAACGGGATATCGCCAATAACAGGAAGAGAAGTTAGTTTTTCAACATCAGCACGGCCCTCAATCTTGAATTTGGTCAAGCCAATCAGATAAATAATACCTACCGGAAATCCTACTCCTAATACCAAGGCGGCAAGATAGATCATCATCCTCTTAGGAGAAACCGGATTGTCGTCCGCTAACGCTTCATCAATAATCTTGGCATTATTTGGCTGTAGCTGCCAAAGTGATGGCATTCTCTTCACGTTTTTGAAGTAACATCAAATAAAACCGGCCTTAATTTCCTGCTGCCGGGCGATACTTACGAACTGGCGTTCCTGGGTCGGAGCGTCATTAATACGACGAGAATAGCGGTTCGCCTCACGGGCAAGGTCTTCTTTGGTTATCTGCAATCCTTTCAATGTAGCATCCAGCGTAGCCTGTACATTGCTCCGCATCGCACGGATACTAGTATCCAAATTTATGATCGTCGGATTATTCTCGGTTGATGTACGGAGCAAGCGCTTTCTTTCAACCAACATCTCATTATATCTGTCTATTGCACCTGCTGATGCTGCATCCTGTAATCCAATATTACTTGGCAAGACCTCATATTCGTTACCTTGCATATAGCGTTGCAAATCCATCACCAAATTGATTTGAGTCTGGTTTTCCACACGCTTCTTTTCATATTCAGCATTACCGGTTAAGGCTATTTGCGCCTCACTGCTCAAATCTGTAATTCCGGCGCTACGCTTGAAGTTCTCCAAGTCTTGTTCTGTACTTCCAAGTTCCTTGGAAATAATGCCGATACGTTCGTCGATGAATTCTGCGGTTTTTTGGGCTACCTCATTCTTGTCATTATTGGCATTGATATTGTACATCTCAAGGAGCTTGTTGATGAAGTCCTTGCCACGCCGGGTATTTGAGTTCTTTAACGAAAGAACAGCTACAGAAGTAGTTTTTGATGTAGGGGCTATCGACAAGGACTGGATATATCCTTTGGCCACAGACATCGGCCGGTTTATAAAAGCATTTATATGACGCTCTTTACTTTCCTCCTTAGCCTGATTAACCGCCAATGTATCCTTGCTTTCAAAAAAGGCGACCGTCCCCTCATCCGTCGGAAAACAGCAGGTAATTTTCGAATTGTTTCCGATACTCTTTGTCTTTCACTGTTATCAATACATCCATCCCACCATTGGGAAATAAAGTCATCTCCACTTCCATTGGTGCAGACAGTTTTCCGCCTCTTGTGGAGTCAAGCTCACCACTACGGGCGAGGTACGGTAAAGTTCCCTATTAGGAAACTCATCTTCATCCTTATAAGTCACAAACAGTCCCAAATTATTGACCACTTCACGGGCAAGAGACTTTGATTTCAGCACCTCGATTTCATTGTCTACGTTGTTCGACGAGGAAACGAAGCCGTCCAGTCCCATCTTTTCCAGTTCGGAGGACATGCTCGCACCACCGCCTTCTTATCATCCTTGATTAAGACTGTAGCGGTTATATCATAGACAGGAGTGGCCAGACGCAGGTAGCCCCATGCGCAGGCGATACATATTATTACAGAAACCACAAACCAAGGCCAATGGATCAGGTAACGGAAGAGGATTTCCTGAATGTTCACCTGCTCTTCCGGTTGCTCACCCCGGTTCTCTCTTTTTTCCCCAATCATATCTATATTACTATTTGAAGATTGTTACTAATAAACTTGCCAATGATACCAGAATAGAAGTAGCGGAGAACCACAAGCTGGTACTATTACCTATATCGGAGTTACGAGCTTTTGCTTTATTAGGAGTCACATAGACTATATCATTCTGCTGTAACCAATAATAAGGAGAAAGAATTGTCTCCGCCTTGTTTAAATCCAATGTCACAATTTCCTGTTTGCCATCAGCACCCTCACGAATCAGTTTTGACATTGTCACGAACTCCCCAGACCGTCATGTCACCCGCCATGGCAAGAGCTTCCAACAAGTTGACCTTTCGTCATTGTTGATAGTAAATGTACCTGGACGGGCAACCTCCTAATACAGAAATTTTATAGTTTAACCATACGCACGGTGACGATCGGACTCTCCTTTGATGTAAGGTTTCAGTTTGTCTATTATCAGTTGTTCAGCTTCTCTTTTCGTCAATCCACCCACTTTTAATTCGCCTAATACCGGAAAATTGATCTTTGCCTTCATTATCCACCAGATAGGGCTGTAGGACAGGCTGAGTAGTCAACTGGGTGCTCCCAATAGCCACAGTGCCAGGACCCGCTACAGTCAAGTTGAATGGAACTGCAAGTTCCGGACTAGTACACGACACTACGATAGTAAGTAAGTCTTTAGGCATTATCTTGGCATCATATAAATTTTCCTGTTGATTGGTATCCTTTACAACTCCCGCATCCTGCAAATAAGGTACTTTCTTATAAGACTGACAGGAAGCAAGCAGAAATACCGCTATCAGGCAAGAAAACAGACTTTCATACAAGCTTCGTACATTCAAATGCGTGCGCAATGATTTATTCATATTAAATGATAATTTATTTATAGAATCTTTTGTTGATTATTTCCTATTTATTCTTTATCCAGTACTTCAAATCGCGGAGAATTTTTTGATTTGAACTCCGGAACTATTTTCTTCATCAACCGCACGGTATCCATGATCTTTACCGCACGCGACAACCTTTCAAACTCTGCATAAGTATCAAGAATATCAGCATATTCATACCGACGAACTTTGGCGATCATGATTTTCTTATTCTCTGTTGGGATCGTATTTTCTTTATCGCTCAATACCTCTTCATAAAGCTTCTCACCCGGACGTAATCCCGTGAATTCTATTTTGATGTCTTCACCCGGACGATAGCCAGCCAATTCGATCATACGAGTCGCTAGATCAACGATCTTGACTGCTTTTCCCATCTCAAAAACAAAGATCTCATTGCCCTCACCCATTGTGGCGGCCTCCATTACCAAACGGCAAGCTTCGGGAATGGTCATGAAGAAACGAATAATATCGGGGTGAGTAACAGTCACCGGCCCACCATTCTCTATCTGTTCTTTAAAACGAGGAATAACAGAACCGTTACTACCCAATACATTACCAAAGCGTGTCGTGATAAATTTGGTATTACCTTTCACTTTTCCCTCACGGATAGCACATCCCAGACTTTGAACATAGATTTCTGCTAAACGCTTGGAACAGCCCATTACATTAGTAGGATTTACAGCTTTATCCGTAGACACCATAATCATCTTTTCAGCACCATATTCCACAGCCATATCAGCAACCTGACGGGAACCGGTCACATTGACAAGTACAGCCTCACAAGGATTTTCTTCCATCAATGGTACATGTTTATAAGCGGCGGCATGAAAGACGATTTGAGGATGATACAATTCGAATACCATACGAACGCGTTCCTTTCACACGCACATCACCAATCACCGGAACAAAATCTATATTTGGATATTTTTTCTCAAACTCAAGACGGACATTATGCAGAGGTGTTTCTGCAGAGTCGAACATGATAAGTTTCTGAATTCCCATCTGCACTAATTGACGGCAAAGTTCACTACCAATACTGCCTGCCGCACCAGTCACCAACACCACTTTTCCCCTGAATTCTTCTGCAACTTGACGAAGGTTGATATTAATTTCGGCACGGCCCAACAAATCCTCTATCTTAATAGGACGTACCCATTGATGAAAGTTTCCATCAGAATCCGCCTCACTGATAGTAGGAGCTATCAATGTTTTAAGTTCATTATTTTTACAATATTCCAGAAGGCGTTTTTCTTCCAGACGGGTATCTTCATAACGGGCAAACAGAATCCCCTTAATTCCGCGCTTCCGCATGATATAATCAACATCCGATTCATTTTCAAAGTAATAAACGGGAAGATCTGCCAATCGGCGTCGGCTGTTATTTTTACCATATACATAAAAACCGGCTACCTTATAATGTGCACTATCCCTAAGACGTAACTTCAGGGCTACACTCTCTTCATTAGTACCATAAATAAGAATACGTGTGTTCTTTTTATTCACCCAATCCAATAAGAAATCATAGACGATTATCAATGATACGCGGAAAGTCGTCAAAGTCACTAAAGTCAATAAACCATCAAATAGAAGATAGGATATTTTATAATTATATGGCAATTGGGTCTCATATATAACTTCAAAAGAAATAAACGATTGACCAAACAAGCTATTTTAAATAAAACGGCACACATGATACGCCAAAGTTCACGTGCCTGTGAGAAACGAATTGTATTACGATAAGTATGGAATAATAAAGAGCCCGCAACACTTGCCACCAAAGAAACGCAAGCAAATTTACAGAGCATCCAGTCGGTCAGTGGAACACGCGCCATATAATGAATTACCACATAAGCGACCAACGAACATAATACAGAAATTGCCGTGTCAATACCTAAAATAACCCAATAACTGAAATAATTTTTGCGGACATATTGCACTATGTCCTTCAATGTCTTTTCCATTATAGTATAAATGAATAAAATAATATTTCGAAATTTGATTTATCTGATTGATTATATCAGCACAAAGGCAATGAACAGGATTTCAATGTGAGTGTCACCACACCAAGATTTTTTCATCTTTCGATATACACATATATTTCCACACTATATCTTTTACAAGATATAATTCATAATACTTTATGGATTTTTAATTTTTAAGAGAGGTCATCGATAAATATATCCACTGTTTGGTTACCGATGTCAGATAGACTGCCTGCTATTTTACAGACTTTCATTACATTTTTGCAGTAAAATCCCCATATCCCCTATAAAATAGATTGATTACTCAATCACGTAAATCCCCATTTTCAGATACCGGCTCTACACATCCCACCGGTATATCTACACATGCACACCCCTAACATTGTCAATCGAACAGCAACTTTAGACTTGCCGTCCACATTTACCAACTCTCCTTCCAAACCTGCCAAAGGTCCTTTTATCACCCGTACCTTTTCTCCCGGTGCCAACGGCGATGTGCTCATACTGATCGTTTCATCCGAATAATCGAGCATAAATTTGAATCGCAACATTTGTTGGTCAGGAATAACAGCTGGAGTACTTTCCCCACGCAGTACCATATAGCGGCTGATAGCGGACAGCGTCAACACCTCTTTTTGTTCTTGAGGTCGACATGGACAAAAAATCATCATCGGAAGTAAAACGCGATCTACCACTTTACGACGATCACTCCATTTATGAACCTCTTGTTGAATAGGAAGGAAATTTTCAATCCCCATTTTCGTTAGCCGCTCACTCGTTTTTTTCTCGTGATATATGCGTACAACCGCCACTAGCCAGCGTTTTGAGCGTGCTACGCTTCTGCCAATCACAGTTGTTGGCAGAAGATTTTGATCGTCATTTTTGCTTAATGATCATGTATATTTACCCCATATTTCTTGCTACTTCTTAAATGAAGCAACGAAATTTCGTGCAAATATAAATATTATATATCAAACAATATAACAAAAGAATGTTTTTTTTTCACAAATGAAGGCTACCACTTGTAGTTAATACCGAAGCTGAGCAGTTCCTTTAACTGGAAATAGCTGTCACCTTCAGTGGGTTTGGAGCTATCGTCAAAACGGGTGTGAATATAAAGTTTGGTAGAGAGATAACGGTTAAGAACGAAGTTGAACGTGTTTTTCCCATTCCACACGTGCCCAATGATAGTTGGTCAGATAGTTGAGACGGGATTCCAATGATACGGCAGAGATGATATTCCAGTTAAACGTAGACTGCAACTGTGAACCGAAGTCATTCTTGGAGCATTTGCCTTTCTCCAGACCAAACTTGGTTTCATCTACTTCCGAATTGTCGATATATCGCAAGTTATAAGTCAGCGGACCGATGAAAACAGAAAGATTGAATTTCTGCTTATTCAGTTTGTAGTCCATACCAATACTGACCGCCAAATCGGCCGGAGACATGAAAGCTGAAACCAGATCTTCGCTGTTGGCCTTGTATCCATTGAAAAACTGGGTTTTGAACTCAGAGGAGATCGTATAATACCAATTCTTAAAAGCTTTCAATCCCAGCTTGTTATAGATGCGAAGTTGGTCGGTTGTGAAAAGATATTTATGGTATTCGTCCGATGGAGTGGAAGTCATACCCACTTTCGCTTCAAGCTGGTTTTCAAACAGCACTTTCTCATTGTCATTATAGTTTGCGAAGATCAGAAAAGTAGCTAATCCGGAGAAGTTACTCTCCCTCCCTTATACCAGTTGTCCGAAAGATGGTTCTGGCCGATCTGTAATGAACCGTTACCTCCTACAACCCACCAGTTGGGGCGGCTGATCTTGATATCGGCCTTTCCTACATTATCATTCATATCTTCACGTTGAAACAGATGAATCACATTCGCTTTGGGGGAGATCTTCGGTTTCACATCATGCCGGAAAACATCCCGGCTCATGATACGGTCTTCCGTAGTAACAACCAAATTCGGATGTTGCAGATAAAGATCCATCAAAGCGTTATTGACTAATGTATTGGCACGTCGGGTTTTGGTAAACACCAATGTGTCGTATGGTAAAAGTTCCGATGTCAGTTGGGGGGTAGTGTCCGGCTGCACAGGTTTCCATTCCAGTCTTGAATACTGCGCCATCGGAGCATAATAATAGGCTAACGGAGTAAACAGACGAAAATAGTCAGGATCGGACGGAATATAACGTTCCGGTACAGACGGGTCATTCAGATAATCCAATTGGGCTATATACTTATTATATAAATAAGAAACGGTATCCAATTTGGGTGTCGGACCGGACATGTTGAGTTTTAACATTAAATATTTCTGGAGTTCTGCCGAAAGTGTATCTGCTTTTACGACTTTGGCCTTAGCCACTACCGTTGAAGATTTGGGAAGTGAAGAATTGCCGGCATTTTCCTGTGCAGAAAGCGATAACGAAAATAACAACAGGATAAAAACTGAATATAAAGTAGTAACTCTCATCATATTTGCTTATGGTTTAGGTTGCAAAGCTACATTATTTTGTTCAGAAATCATAGGATTCTTTCAAAATTGCATTTTTAATAAAATTGTAGAGACGAAAGTCTGCATTCTTCCTCTTTTTTTATAATTTTGCGCTTTTTAAGTTCATAAGAATACTACTAAGTAAACAATTTTAAAAACAGTTATAGCTGTGGGAGAAACAAAGTATATTTTCGTCACCGGTGGTGTTGCCTCTTCATTAGGAAAAGGTATCATTTCATCTTCCATCGGTAAGTTGCTGCAAGCAAGAGGTTATAATGTAACCATTCAAAAGTTTGACCCGTACATCAACATCGACCCGGGAACACTGAATCCATACGAGCACGGAGAATGCTATGTAACGGTAGACGGACACGAAGCCGACCTCGACCTGGGACATTATGAAAGATTTCTGGGAATACAAACGACTAAGGCGAACAACATTACTACAGGACGCATCTACAAAAGCGTTATCGACAAAGAGCGCCGCGGAGATTATCTGGGTAAGACTATTCAGGTGATTCCGCATATCACGGATGAAATCAAACGGAATGTAAAACTGCTCGGTAACAAATACAAATTCGATTTTGTCATTACCGAAATCGGTGGTACGGTAGGCGATATCGAGTCACTCCCCTACCTCGAAAGTATCCGTCAGTTGAAGTGGGAACTCGGTAAGAATGCTCTTTGCGTGCACCTGACTTATGTCCCTTACCTTGCTGCCGCCGGAGAGTTGAAAACAAAACCGACGCAACATTCTGTAAAGGAGCTTCAAAGTGTGGGTATCCAGCCGGATGTACTGGTACTGCGTGCCGAACATCCGTTAAGCGACGGATTGCGCAAGAAAGTGGCACAATTCTGTAATGTGGATGATAAAGCCGTAGTGCAATCTATCGACGCAGAAACAATCTACGAGGTTCCTATCCTGATGCAGGCACAAGGCTTGGATAGCACCATTCTCGAAAAAATGGGACTGCCGGTAGGAGAAACTCCGGGGCTCGGTCCATGGCGTAAATTCTTGGAACGCCGCCACGCAGCTGAGACCAAAGAGCCTATCAACATCGCATTGGTCGGAAAATATGACTTGCAGGATGCTTACAAATCTATTCGTGAAGCATTGTCGCAGGCCGGTACTTACAACGACCGCAAAGTGGAAGTACATTTCGTAAACAGCGAAAAGCTGACGGACGAGAATGTAGCCGAAGCCTTGAAAGGCATGGCAGGCGTGATGATCGGTCCGGGATTCGGTGAACGTGGTATTTCCGGTAAGTTCGTGGCTATCAAATACGCACGCACACATGATATTCCGACTTTCGGTATCTGTCTGGGGATGCAATGTATCGCCATCGAATTTGCCCGCAACGTATTGGGATATGCCGATGCCGACTCACGCGAAATGGATGAAAAGACTCCGCACAACGTGATCGACATCATGGAGGAACAGAAAGCGATCACCAATATGGGCGGAACCATGCGTTTGGGTGCTTACGAGTGTGTATTGCAGAAAGGCTCTAAAGCATATCAGGCATACGGAGAGGAACATATTCAGGAACGCCACCGTCACCGTTACGAGTTCAATAATGACTACAAGGAACAGTACGAAGCTGCCGGTATGAAATGTGTAGGTATCAATCCCGAATCGGATCTGGTGGAAATCGTAGAAATTCCGACATTGAAATGGTTCGTAGGTACGCAGTTCCATCCGGAATATGGAAGCACGGTACTGAACCCGCACCCGTTGTTCGTGGCGTTTGTGAAAGCGGCTATCGAAAACGAAAAGTAATTAGTAATTTGTAATTAAAATAAGAATGGATAAAAATACCATCACAGGTCTCGTTTTAATAGGTATATTGTTAGTAGGATTCAGCTTTCTGAGCCGTCCCAGTGAGGAGCAGATAGCTGCGCAAAAAAGATACTACGATTCTATCGCTCTTGTACAACAGCAGGAAGAGGCACTGAAAGCAAAAACGGAGGCAGCACTGGCTAACAGCAAGAAAGAGGCGGCATCTGCTGCCGATTCATCCTCCCTGTTTTTCAATGCATTGCAGGGAACAGACTCTAAAGTCAGTATCCAAAACAATGTAGCGGAAATCACTTTCACAACCAAAGGCGGACGTGTCTATTCGGCCATGCTGAAGGATTACATGGCACAGGACAAGAAGACACCGGTTGTACTGTTTGACGGTGACGATGCATCGATGAATTTCAACTTCTATAATAAGGAAGGAGCTATCCAGACAAAGGATTATTTCTTTGAAGTGGCAAACAAGACGGATAGCAGTGTGGTCATGCGTCTGGCGGCAGATAGCGCAAGTTATATCGACTTTATCTATACGTTGAAACCGGACAGCTATCTGATGAACTTTGAAATCAAGGCGACAGGTATGACAGACAAATTGGCAAACACCAATTATGTGGATATCGATTGGTCACAGCGTGCACGCCAACTGGAAAAGGGATTCACTTACGAAAACCGCCTCGCAGAGCTGACTTATAAGGTAAAAGGTGACAATGTAGATAATCTGTCGGCTGCCAAAGACGACAGCAAGACACTGGAAAACCGCATTGACTGGGTAGCTTTCAAGAACCAGTTCTTTTCATCGGTATTCATTGCCGAGCAGGACTTCGACAAGGTTTCCGTGAAATCAAGAATGGAGCAACAGGGAAGCGGATATATCAAAGATTATTCTGCTGAAATGAATACTTTCTTCGATCCATCGGGTAAAGAACCGACAGAGATGTATTTCTATTTTGGCCCGAACCACTTCAAAACGTTGAAAGCATTGGATAAGGGACGTGACGAAAAATGGGAATTGAACAGACTGGTATACTTAGGGTGGCCGTTAATCCGCTGGATCAACCAGTTTATCACGATCAACGTATTCGACTGGCTGTCGGGCTGGGGCTTGAGCATGGGTATCGTGTTGTTGATTCTGACCATCATGGTGAAGGTGGTAGTTTACCCTGCTACCTGGAAGACCTATATGTCATCTGCCAAGATGCGTGTACTGAAACCGAAAATCGACGAAATCAACAAGAAGTATCCGAAGCAGGAAGATGCGATGAAGAAACAGCAGGAAGTGATGAGCCTTTACAGCCAGTATGGCGTGAGCCCGATGGGCGGTTGTCTGCCAATGTTATTGCAGTTCCCGATCTTGATGGCATTGTTCATGTTCGTGCCGAGCGCTATCGAGTTGCGTCAGCAGAGCTTCTTGTGGGCGGACGACCTTTCTACTTATGACGCGTTCATCACATTCCCGTTCCATATTCCGTTCCTGGGTAACCATCTTAGCTTGTTCTGCTTGCTGATGACGGTGACCAATATCCTGAATACAAAGTACACAATGTCTATGCAGGATACCGGAGCACAGCCACAAATGGCGGCCATGAAATGGATGATGTATCTGATGCCGATTATGTTCCTGTTTGTCTTGAACGATTATCCGTCAGGTTTGAACTACTACTACTTCGTGTCGACCTTGATTAGCGTAGGTACCATGATTTTGCTTCGCAAAACGACTGACGAAACAAAATTGCTGGCTATCCTGGAAGCGAAAAAGAAAGACCCGAAACAAATGAAAAAGACCGGATTTGCTGCTCGCCTGGAGGCAATGCAAAAACAACAAGAGCAATTGCAGCAGCAAAGACAGAATAAAAAATAAGGAAGAAAATCCTATTATATTCTGAAAGAGCCGGACATCCTACTTGGGTTGCCCGGCTTTCTTTCTCTAAAAATGAAATAAGATGAAAACAAAATATACTTATAAACAAATTTGGACAATAGCCTACCCTATCCTCATCTGTCTGATCATGGAGCAAATGATCGGTATGACGGATACTGCTTTTCTGGGACGTGTCGGGGAAATTGAACTGGGGGCATCCGCCATTGCCGGTGTATATTATCTGGCTATTTTCATGATGGCATTCGGATTCAGTATCGGTGCGCAAATATTAATTGCCCGCCGTAACGGAGAAGGAAACTACAAGGAAATAGGACCGATCTTCTATCAGGGAATCTATTTCCTGCTGGCTGTTGCCGTCATTCTATTCACGCTGTCCATCGTATTTTCACCACATATTCTAAGGAATATCATTTCGTCACCACATATTTATGATGCAGCGGAAAGTTATATTCATTGGCGGGTGTACGGGTTCTTTTTCTCATTTGTCGGAGTGATGTTCCATGCCTTCTTTGTCGGTACGACACAGACCAAGACGCTGACGCTGAACTCCATCGTGATGGTGCTTTCTAACGTGGTATTCAACTATATCCTGATTTTCGGTAAGTTCGGTTTCCCGCAACTGGGCATTGCCGGTGCCGCTATCGGTTCTTCATTGGCGGAAATGGTATCGGTGATTTTCTTTATCATTTATACATGGAAGCGGATTGACTGCAAGAAATATGCATTGAATATATTACCCAAATTCCAGAGAAAGACATTGAAGCGGATTCTCAATGTTTCGGTGTGGACGATGATTCAGAATTTTGTTTCTTTGTCCACCTGGTTCATGTTCTTCCTGTTCGTAGAACATCTGGGAGAACGCTCACTGGCTATCGCGAACATTATCCGAAATGTGTCGGGAATACCGTTTATGATTGCAATGGCTTTTGCCGCCACCTGCGGTTCGCTGGTCAGCAACCTTATCGGTGCGGGCGAAAAAGATTGTGTTCGAGGGACCGTCAATCAACATATCCGTATCGGATATGTGTTCGTACTGCCGATATTGATATTCTTCTGTCTGTTTCCCGACCTGATTCTGCGCATATACACGGATATGCCGGATCTAAGGGCTGCCTCTGTACCTTCATTATGGGTGTTGTGCTCCGCTTATCTGGTGTTAGTACCCGCCAATGTCTATTTCCAATCGGTATCCGGTACGGGAAATACGCGGACTGCATTGGCTATGGAACTTTGCGTATTGGCAATTTATGTAGCCTATGCCACGTACTTCATTCTCTATCTGAAAATGGATGTCGCTTTTTCTTGGACAACGGAAAGCGTGTATGGTACTTTCATCCTGCTCTTCTGTTATCAATACATGAAGAAAGGAAACTGGCAGAAAAAGAAAATCTAAATTCTTTTTTCACTATCTTCGCAAGAAAATAAACATTTTATAAAATATATGAGACAAGCTAATTTAATTATGATGTCGGCAGCAATGTTGTTAGCTGCCTGCGGAGAAACGAAAGACGCAGGCAAAACAGATCAGGTGCTTATCGAGAAATCGGATATCAAGATCGAAGGGAAGCGCATGACTCCCGAAGCACTTTGGGCTATGGGACGTATCGGCGGATTCGCTGTATCGCCCGACGGAAAGAAAAATTGCGTATACTGTAGCGTATTACAGTGTGCCGGAGAACAAGAGTAACCGCGAAGTATTTGTAATGAATGCAGATGGAAGCGATAACCTACAAATTACCCACACTCCTTATCAAGAGAATGAGGTGACTTGGATAAAAGGGGCAGCAAACTAGCATTCCTAAGCAATGACAGCGGTAGTAGCCAGCTTTATGAAATGAATCCGGATGGTAGCGAACGCAGACAACTGACTAACTACGACGGAGATATCGAGGGATTTTCCATCTCACCGGATGGCAAAAAGCTTTTGTTTATCTCACAAGTAAAGACTAAAGACAGCACAGTAGATAAGTATCCGGATTTACCTAAAGCTACGGGTATCATCGTTACCGACCTGATGTACAAGCATTGGGATGAATGGGTCACGATGGCACCGCATCCGTGCATTGCAGATTTTGATGGAAACAGTATTTCCAATGTCATAGATATTTTGGACGGCGAACCGTATGAAAGTCCGATGAGACCTGGGGGGGTATCGAACAACTTGCCTGGAATACGACTTCGGATAAGGTGGCCTATACTTGTCGTAAAAAAACCGGACTGGAATATGCAATCTCTACGAATTCGGACATTTATATTTATGACCTGAATACAAAGAAAACGGAGAATATAACGGAAGAGAACAAAGGATACGACACCAATCCGCAATATTCACCGGATGGCAAGTACATTGCATGGCAAAGCATGGAGCGCGATGGATACGAAGCTGATCTGAACCGTTTGTTTATCATGAATCTGGAAACTGGAGAGAAGCGTTTTGTGAGCAAAGCATTCGAATCGAATGTGGATGCCTTTGTCTGGGGAGCAGATGCTAAAGTGATCTATTTTACAGGTGTATGGCATGGAGAAACTCAGATTTATTCTCTGGACCTGGCGAATGATTCGGTAAAGGCTATTACTTCAGGAATGTATGATTACGAAGGGGTAGCTCTTTTCGGAGATAAGCTGATTGCGAAACGTCATTCAATGAGTATGGGTGATGAGATTTACTCTGTGGCACTAGATGGTTCTACCACTCAACTGACACAGGAGAACAAACAAATCTATGACCAGTTGGAAATGGGTAAAGTGGAAGGTCGCTGGATGAAAACAACAGATGGTAAACAGATGTTGACATGGGTGATTTATCCTCCACAGTTTGATCCGAACAAGAAATATCCGACTTTACTGTTCTGCGAAGGAGGTCCGCAGAGTCCGGTAAGCCAGTTCTGGTCTTATCGCTGGAACTTCCAGATTATGGCAGCTAATGATTATATCATCGTTGCTCCGAACCGTCGCGGTTTGCCGGGATTCGGTGTGGAATGGAACGAACAGATTAGTGGCGATTACGGTGGCCAGTGTATGAAGGATTATTTCACTGCTATCGATGAAATGGCAAAAGAGCCGTATGTGGACAAAGATCGTCTGGGATGCGTAGGTGCCAGCTTCGGAGGATTCTCCGTATATTGGTTGGCCGGACATCACGACAAACGGTTCAAAGCGTTCATTGCTCATGATGGTATCTTCAACATGGAAATGCAGTATCTGGAAACTGAAGAAAAATGGTTTGCCAACTGGGATATGGGAGGCGCATACTGGGAAAAACAGAATCCGGTGGCACAGCGTACGTTTGCCAACTCTCCTCACCTATTCGTAGAGAAATGGGATACTCCTATTCTCTGTATTCATGGAGAAAAAGACTACCGTATCCTGGCTAATCAGGCTATGGCTGCTTTTGATGCTGCCGTGATGCGTGGTGTTCCTGCAGAGCTGCTGATTTATCCGGATGAAAACCACTGGGTATTGAAGCCACAGAATGGAGTGTTATGGCAGCGCACATTCTTTGAATGGTTGGATAAATGGGTAAAGAAAGCGCCGTCCAAATAAAAACGGTGCATATTCCTATAAAGTAAAAAGGAAGGCTCTGTTCTCAATCTACTTGAGTTCAGAGCCTTCCCCATTACATTCAACCAAAATCCGCTAATTTTTACCTCGAATAAATATTTTCAATTTCTACAATATACATCCTGTGGAAACCGCCATGAGCACCACCGTACCACTTTTCCAATGATTCCTTATCCAGAAAACATTCCGGTTTGATAGTGTCAGCATAAAGCTTCTTACACTCTAGACTCAATCGTGCCTGCTCGAACAGGACATTTCCTTTTTCTGTAAATACAGGTTTCAATCCGGTCTCTTTTACTTTATCTATATTACGTCCCGACTTAGAACCACAAATAGCGTGAATCTTCTTATTTTCTTCCCCTAAGAAAGAAAGTGTCAGGTAATCGTTCTTCTCTACAAACTCGTATGTATACCGTTCGGGACGGATAAAGACGAAAGCAACCGGTTTATTCCACAACCAGCCGATGCCACCCCAACTTGCTGTCATCGTGTTAAACTTCTCTTTTGTTCCGGCTGTTACGAGCATCCACTCTTTTCCGATTGCTTCGAAAAAGTTTTCTTTCAAGGTCTTTTACTTCTAATTTCTTCATCTCTTTATTCGTTCTAAGTATTCTTATTTCTGTTTCTTCAATAACAACATTCACGATCTCTCCCAAATAAGGAATTTCCACAGAGATCTTCCGTTTTTCTTTGCCTCTGTTGCAAAGAGCCTCTTTCGGACTTTCGGGGATCATGCAAAGGCTCGTCAGACAAATCGAATGTGCCATAATGCATGGGGATAGTAAGTCCTGCATGCATTTCTTCGGCAGCAGTCAAAGACTCGTGAGGCGATATATGATTGGGACGCATAAACCAGCGAGGTTTATATGCCCCGATACCCAACAAAGCGTAATCAGGTGCTCCGAACAGATCGGGGATTTCACGAAAGTGGCTGGAATAACCTGTGTCACCACTGTAATAAAGGGAGATTCCATCTCCTTGCAGCATGAAGGCTCCCCACAATCGCTGGCCGCCATCGCGTACGGAACGTTTGCTCCAGTGTTGTGCCGGTAGAAAAGCAATCTTCAATCCCTCATCTTCCATTTGTTGATACCATCCGGCTTCAATCACCTTCATTTCAGGAAACCATCCCTGAATCAGTTCACCGGTTCCCAATCCACAAAAGAGTTTCATTTGCGGGTTATTCTTCAATAGGCGTGCTATACTCTTCTTGTCCAGATGATCGAAATGGTCATGGCTGACAAGTAGATAATCAATCCCTGTAAATATGTCAGGATTAGCGGGAAACTCGCTCTGTCTCTTCACAAAAGGAATACTGCCGAACACAGGATCGAACATGATTCGTTTACCTGCTAATTGCAGAAAGAAAGAATTATGTCCGAGCCATATCAGGGAATCTCCTACCACCGCATCCAATGAACGGAGGTAACAAACCTTCGGATCCCATTTCACCGTTTTCTTCTCCTTGCGTTGAGGATTGGGCGAAAGACGCCATTTCAGTACACTCCCCATCCCCGGACGGAAGCGATGCTGCCGATTAAAAAAACGCCCGCGCACCATCGGATTTCCTCTCCAATAAGGGTTGACTGTCGCTAAACGTTCGTTTCTCCTAAAACATATATGTTCACCCATTTTTATTTCCTGAATACGTATTTACAAACTTAGTAAAAATTTCTCGATTTACGATGAATTAGAGTAAACAAAAAATGTACCCCGGACACACTATCGGGGTACATTTACTTATAAAAGAATAAATATTATCCTTTTTTTTAATAGAATGAGACTTCGTTAAGAGCAGTGCAAGCCGTACAAAGGCAGTTGCCAGCCAAGAGCTGAAAGATTAATAATCATTATGACTGCACCCAATATCCATAGAATCAATAGCGACCATTTCAAACCCGTTCCCATCGGTGACCAATGGAATAATTGCCGCAAGATAGTATACAAGAAAGCTCCTAACGGAATGCCGATGAGAGCAACTCCGGCAATCGTACCTAGCAGTGTCATCATTGGAGATACGGAAGCAACCGGCATCCAGTCGATGGCAGGCAGCATCTCGTAAAGCAGTGCTCCTCCGCTAACTACCACGGCAATTGCTGCAAACACCAGTACTACCAGTACAACGGCCAGTACGAACAAGACAGGGCAGCAAAGAATAACAAGAGCTACCAGAAATATTTTAAAGAGAACAGCAGCAATGGAAACAAATACATCGCCTATCTTTTGAAGAAAGGTACGAGGTTTGCCGGAATTCATATAGTTGTTGACTCCGTCCGCTACGCGTTCGAAACCGTCTGTCACTGTTTTGCCAATATTCTCAATGGTCACTGCTTCTCCACGCATACTCAATTTTTCCGCGGCAGTACGGGCTTCCGGAATAACGATCCATCCGATAATATAAAGTATAATCATCGGGCAATAAGGTACAAATACCAGGATAATCATCAATATACGCACTAATGTGATATCCCAACCGAAGTAAGCTGCCAATCCTGCCGCTACGCCTCCCAACAATTTATTATCCGGATCACGAAACCAACGGCGTTGAGCAGCGGTTTGCGTACTGCCTTGATTAGCGGACGATGTTTGTTCCGTTCTTTTCTGTGAGTCCATATCCTCATCAGCAATTCCAAAGTCTTCCGGTTTGCCGACACGAGCGATAATTTCTTCTACATCCGAAACTGTGATGACCTGTTTCCCTTCAGTTACTTTCTCGGCAAACAGTTCGGCAATACGCATTTCAATATCGTCTACGATCTCTTCCGCACCCTCCTGTTTACGAAAGTAATGCTTCAAATTAGACAGATAATTATCTAACAGTCGGTAGGCATCGTCATCTATATGATAAACTATTCCTCCTAAATTTATGGTCAATGTCTTTTTCATTTTTATTTCTTCTTTTTCGGATTATCTATTGGCTATATGATTCACTGTGTCATTGAGTTCTTTCCAGGAAATTTCCAGTTCTCCCAAAAAGGTTTCTCCCTGTTCGGTCAGTTTATAGTACTTGCGGGGAGGTCCTTGGGTAGATTCTACCCACTCATAACTTAACAGGTCATCATTTTTCAGACGGGTAAGCAATGGATACAAGGTGCCTTCCACTACAATCAGCTGGGCCTCTTTCAATTTCTGAATAATATCAGAAGCATAGGCGGGCTCTTTGTGTAGCAAAAGCATGATGCAATATTCAAGCATGCCTTTCCTCATCTGAGATTTTACATTGTCTACATTCATTGTTATTTTTCTTTTTGACAAGACAAATATATGCATTACTTAAGTACCTTGCATTGCAAAGTACTATAATTTAATAATAATTAAATCATTAAGAAGTTTTCTCCTTATTATAAAAAGAAATAATAGCTATATTTGTGCCCATTAAATAATAGATATGTTTACAATTCGAAAAGCAACAGTAGCCGATTGCGAGCTTATTCATAAGATGGCAAAGGAGGTATTCCCCGCCACCTACAAGGAAATTTTATCTCCCGAACAACTGGATTATATGATGGACTGGATGTATGCTCCTTCCAATGTGCGTAAGCAAATGGAGGAAGAAGGGACATGTGTATTCCATCGCCTATAAGGAGAATGAGCCATGCGGATACGTTTCCATTCAACAACAGGAGAAAGATGTATTCCATCTTCAGAAGATCTATGTTCTCCCACGCTTTCAGGGTACGCATTGCGGCAGTTTCTTATTTAAGGAAGCAATCAAGTGTATCAAAGAGATGCATCCGGAACCTTGTCTGATGGAACTCAACGTAAATCGTAATAATAAGGCTTTGCAGTTTTACGAATACATGGGAATGAGAAAGTTGCGAGAAGGTGATTTCCCGATTGGCAACGGGTATTATATGAATGATTATATTATGGGATTAGATATTTAATAAACAAAAATGCCCCGGAACAAATAGTATGAATGTTCCGGGGCATTTTGTTATTTAGTCAGACAAGATTCTATTTCGCTACGCGCTCCAGCCATTTTACCATTGAAAGCATTACAATCATAGAAGCACCTGTTGCGCCTACAAATACTAACCAGCAAGCCCAGATAGGAACAGTTGTATAAAGAATACCACCGATAAACAGCAGTGAATTACCCACAGCTGTTGCAGCTAACCAGCAACCTTGCATTAACCCCTGCAAATGAGGAGGAGCAACCTTAGATACAAACGATAATCCCAGAGGAGAAATGAACAATTCGGCAACTGTAAGGATGAAATACAGACCGATCATAATCCACGGAGTAACACGGATAGCATTTATTTCAGCAGCACTCATAGTCCCCAACACCTCTTTCGAAGGCAATGTAAAGGAAAATACCATCAGGAATACATACGCTAACGCAGCAATCCCCATACCAATAGCAATCTTCATTGGAGTAGAAGGTTCTTTTCCGTTCTTTTTCATTGAGCCGAACATCCACATGATAAAGGGAGTCAGGAATACAACGAAGAACGGATTAACGCTCTGGAATATTTCAGCTCCCTTGATCTGCGTAAAACCTAAGTCAATATTAATAACACTCAAGTCCACATAGTCACGGGCGAAATAGGTCAAAGAATAACCATTCTGATGGAAAGATAACCAGAAGAAAATAACAACACCGAATACAGCAAACAGGGCATAGATGCGCTGTCTTATTTCAGTAGCACTCATCCGAATTTCTTCCTTGTTCACAGTCGCAGTCCCTTTATCCAGTTTTTTTAGTCGCAGGATCCGGGAAACGCTTCTTATTTGCCATATAAATAATCAACGAAATAATCATAGCACCGATAGCAGCCATAAAGGCATATTGGAAACCGCGATTAAACACGTCAAGATAGCTATTCACAAATACGCCCATATCGGTTACAGGAGTCCCGTCGAGAACAGCAGTCTTAGCCAAAGTTGTCAGATTCTCCATAGCTTGTGGAGCCATATCATTTCCTTTTTCCAAATATTGATGACATAACTCCGGCAAAGTGGCATCATAATCAAAGTTATTCACTTTCAGCCACCAGTTACGTACACCGATAGCAATAAACGGTGCAAAAACAGCACCGATATTAATAAACATATAAAATATCTGGAAACCGGCATCACGTAGATTGGAATATTTAGGGTCATCATACATCTGGCCGACCAGAGCTTGAAGGTTTCCTTTAAACAAGCCGTTACCAAAAGCAATCACTAAAAGCCCGAAACAAGTCAGCCCCAAATAAAGAGCCATATTAGGAACCGGGGTAGGAGTAGGAATGGCAATAATCAAATAACCGACAGCCATCAGTATTAATCCCACCAAAATAGTGCCTTTAAAATTTTTCGTCTTATCAGCAATAACACCTCCCGCTAAAGCTAAAATATAAATGGATGCGTAGAATGCGGAATAGATGTATCCGGTAGTCGTCTCGGACAATCCGAATTTCGCTGAAATAAATAACGTCAAAATCGCCATCATAATATAGAAGCCAAAACGCTCTCCCATATTAGCTAAAGCCGCAGCAATCAGACCTTTAGGGTGTTTACTGAACATAGATATAAGTTTTTAGAATTAATAAATGATTGAATTAAATAAATATTTCTTGCAAATATATACTTTTTCTTGAGTTTTTGCACAATAATTTGTAAAACTACTCTTCAAACAAACGACAAGTTTCTGCTCTGGATTCACGAATCAAATCTTCCGGAGCTATTTTTATCTGAAGTCCCCGTCCCCTGCACTTACATAAATATACGGAAATTGCCCAGACAGGTTTCATGAATATAAGTAGGAAAATGCTTCTTCATTCCGATAGGCGAACAGGCACCCCGGATATATCCGGTGATGGACAGAAGTTCTTTTACGGGAATCAAATCACACTTCTTATTACCCGAATGCTTTAGCTGCCAGTTTCAAGTCAACTTCATGTTCTCCCGGAATGACACAGACAAAATATCCCGCTTTTATCGCCATGAAGGACGAGAGTCTTAAACACCTGCTTAATGTTTTCTCCTAAATCTTGCCGCTACATGCACAGCACTTAAGTCGCTTTCGTCCACCTCGTAAGGAATTAATTCATAGGCAATCTTAGCTTTATCTAACAGCCGTGCGGCATTTGTTTTATTGATTTTCATTTTCGTTGTATTTCGGCAACTTTCTATATCTGATAAATAAATGTAACTTTACGAATTAACTTCCTGCAATCAAATCCTCGGACAAATACGATGAAGGTGTGTCATTCACCACAGATCACACAGATTTAAATAAAAACGTTTTTGTCCGACAGCCTTATATTTTCTGTGTAATCGGTGGATTAGAATAGTTGACTTTAAATCCTCATCATACAATATGCTTCAAATTGAGCCCCAGCTCTTCGCGAAGAAACCTCGGAGTATATCCTTTGTTACTCTTCGCAACTTCTTCGGGTGTCCCGCAACTGAGAAGTTCTCCTCCTCCTTTACCACCTTCCGGGCCCATATCTATTATGTAATCCGCCATCTTTATAACGTCCAGGTTATGCTCAATGACGATCACGGTATTACCTTTATCTACCAGCTTATTCAATACTCCCATCAACACCCGTATATCCTCAAAATGAAGTCCGGTAGTCGGCTCGTCCAAGATATAAAGAGTTTTGCCCGTATCTCTCTTTGATAGCTCCGTAGCCAGTTTCACACGCTGGCTCTCGCCACCGGAAAGAGTGGTAGAAGATTGACCTAGTCTGATATACGCCAAATCCGATATCCTGCAGAAACTTTAATTTTATTCAGAATCTGAGGAACATTCTCAAAGAACTCCACTGCACGGTTAATAGTCATGTCCAGTACATCAGCAATAGATTTCCCCTTGAAACGGACTTCCAGCGTTTCCCGGTTGTAGCGTTTGCCATGACAGACTTCGCACGGAACGTATACATCGGGTAAGAAATTCATTTCAATCGTCTTGTAGCCGTTACCCGGAACACGCCTCGCAGCGGCCACCCGCCACATTGAAAGAGAACCGGCCGGGCTTGTAACCACGGATCTTAGCTTCCGGCAATCCAACGAACAGGCTCCGAATGTCCGAAAAGACGCCAGTGTAAGTAGCAGGGTTGGAACGAGGAGTACGCCCCAACGGTGATTGATCAACGTCTACTACCTTATCTATATTTTCCAACCCTTCGATCGAATCGTATTCCAAAGGATCTTGCAAAGAACGGTAGAATTTTTGTGAAAGTATCGGCTGCAAAGTTTCATTAATCAAGGTCGATTTGCCACTACCGGAAACTCCGGTTACACAAATTAATTTACCCAACGGAAATTCCACATCCACATTTTTCAGGTTATTCCTTTCGCGCCCCGTCAACCATAAAGACTTGCCGTTTCCGGGACGTCTCTTGGCTGGGTATTTCTATCTTCATCTGTCCGTTCAGGTACTGCGAAGTCAGTGTACTGGTCTTCAACATCTCTTCAGGAGTACCGGCAAAAACGACTTCTCCTCCGAACGTCCGGCTTTAGGTCCCATATCGATCACGTAGTCGGCAGCAAGCATCATGTCTTTGTCATGCTCTACCACGATCACGGAATTACCGATATCCCGCAGTTCTTTCAGAGAATTAATCAGCCGCAAGTTATCACGCTGATGCAGACCGATACTCGGCTCGTCCAAGATATACAACACATTTACCAAATGCGGCCCGAACTGATGTGGCCAACGAATACGTTGGCTTTCCCCTCCGGAAAGACTACCCGAACTGCGGTTTAAGGAAAGATATTCCAACCCCACATCCAACAGGAATTTCAAGCGTGTACGGATTTCTTTCAAAATCTCGGCGGCAATTTTTCTGTTTATCTGTCAGGAACTTATCCACTTTCATCAACCAGTCGTACAACTCGTTGATATCCATATTCGAGAGCTCATTGATGTTCTTGTCATGGATACGGAAATGAATGCCTCCTTATTCAACTTGGCTCCCTTACATTCGGGGCAAACAGTAGTTTTAGCAAATTGCTCCGCCCACTTCTGTGCCGTGGCAGACGCGTCTTTCCTGCAACATCTGGATATACTTCACCACTCCCTCAAAAGTGACAAAGTAATCGGATGACGTGCCTATCATGAGCTTCTTTATTTTGATACGTTCGTCCGAGCCATACAACACTTCATCAATAGCATCGTTGGGCAGGTCTTTTACCGGAGTCTTCAGTGACGCATCGTACTTCTCAAGCAGAGCACCGATCTGCCAGAAAATCATCGCATTCTTATATTTACCCAAAGGTGCTATCGCACCTTCGTAAATGGAAAGTTCACGATCGGGAATCACTTTGTCCACGTCAATCTGGCTAACTACTCCCAACCCTTTACACTTCGGACACGCACCTTGCGGGGAGTTGAACGAGAAGTTATGCGGAGCCGGTTCACGATAAGACAACCCCGTGACGGGACACATGAGTCGTTTGCTATAGTGCCGGATACTCTCTGTCTGTGCATCCGAGAATCATCATCATCCGTCTCCCTGACGCATGGCGGTTGCCACACTCTGTTTCAGACGCCGGTCGTCTTTCTCTGCAACCACTAATTTATCGATCACCACTTCCACATCGTGATTCTTATAACGATCCAGCTTCAGTCCATGTGTAACCTCACGAACCTCCCCGTCTACTCGTACATACAGGTATCCTTTTTTCCGGATCTGTTCAAAGAGTTCTCTATAATGTCCCTTACGCGAACGCACCAGAGGCGCCAGCATATAGATTTTCTTCCCTTTATAATCTTTCAGAATCAAATCCAATATCTGCTCTTCGGTGTATTTCACCATTTTTTCTCCCGAAAGATAAGAATAAGCAACTCCTGCACGGGCATAGAGCAAACGGAGATAGTCGTATATCTCTGTCGTAGTCCCTACGGTAGAGCGGGGATTCTTGTTTGTCGTTTTCTGTTCGATGGAGATTACCGGACTCAAACCTGTTATCTTATCTACATCCGGACGCTCCAGATTGCCCAGAGAAAGTTACGGGCATAAGCCGAAAAAGTTTCGATATAGCGACGCTGTCCTTCTGCAAAAATCGTATCGAAAGCTAAAGAAGATTTTCCACTACCGCTCAATCCGGTGATAACGGTCAAACTGTTACGGGGAATCTCCGCATCAATATCCTTTAGATTGTGCACGCGCGCACCGTATACATTAATATATTCTGTTTCCTGCATATTCTATCCTTATAAATGCTGCAAAATTAATGTTTCCGCCCGAAATATTTTTTAAAAAGCACAATATTATTTTCTTAACTCAAATATTATGAAGATATAGGGCATTTTTTGTACCTTTGAGAATTGAATTTAAAAAGAACCAATAGTTATAATTTGATGAAACCGATAAACCGTATATTCTTATTTTTGCTTTTTATAAGCGTTTCATATCTATCAGTTATGCACAAGAGAATCAATCTTATTTCTTGCATACCATCGAAAAAAGGACAAAGTTTATATTCTATTTCCAAGCATGTACAATGTCACTACGTCAGACATCATACGTCTGAATCCTGGCTGTGACGAAAAGATCTATGCCGGACAGACAATCAAAATTCCTACGGAAAAGAGAGTCAGAAGGGAGAAACATTCCATACGATCAAGCCGGAGAAACACTATACAAACTGACAACCATGTATAATGTATCCGCCAAAGATATTTGTGAAGCAAACCCAGGTTTGAGTGCCGAAAATTTCCGTATCGGACAAGTCATCCTGATTCCGCAAGGTGACGAAGAGCAAACTGATTCGACCGTCAAAGCCTACTGAACGCCCCGGTCACTATTCAACCCCCTGTTGAAACCCAATTGCAAGGATATGCATAAGGTGAAACGCAGAGAAACCATTTTCAGCGTGAGCCGTGAATATGGCATTTCCGAACAAGAACTGATTGCTGCTAATCCAGAATTAAAGAAGGCATGAAAAAGGGCAATTTCTCTGTATCCCTTACCCGTCTGCAAAAACCGACAACCTGTCCCCAGAAAAGATGCCGTACGCATCCCCCAGGACAGCGAATTTTCCGCAAAAAACAAAAGGAGGTTCCCAAAATTTCTACTATCAAAGCGGCCATTGTTGTTGCCTTTCCAGGAAGACAAACGCATGGTGGAATATTACGAAGGATTCCTTATGGCAGTAGACAGTCTGAAGCGTACCGGTATTTCTCTTGATCTATATGTATATGATTGTGGAAAAGAGGTTTCTACATTAAATACGATTCTTGCCAAGAACGAGATGAAAAGTATGAATATCATCTTCGGTCCGATGCAACAGAATCAAATAAAGCCATTGGCCGACTTTGCAGAGAAGAACGACATACGCCTGGTCATTCCTTTTCTCTCAAAAGAGGAGAAGTATTCAATAACCCGGCAGTCTACCAGATCAACACTCCGCAATCTTACCTATATTCAGAAGTTTACGAGCACTTCACACGTCAATTTCCCAATGCAAACGTGATTCTTCATCGAACCAGAAGTTGGTGACAAAGATAAAGCGGAATTTATCAGCGGCTTGAAACAAGAGTTGAAAAGTAAAGGAATTCCAATAGAGAACCGTCAGTGAAAGCGCAACGAAAGAAACGTTGAAAGCAGCGCTCCGCAGTGATAAAGAAAACATCTTTATTCCGACTTCGGGCAATGATCGACGCTTATTGCTGAGAATCATTCCTCAATTGACGCTACTCGTTAGAGACAATCCGGAAGCACGTATTCATCTATTCGGTTATCCGGAATGGCAGACTTACACGAAAGATCATTTGGAAAACTTCTTTGAGCTGGACGTGTATTTCTACTCGTCGTTTTATACGAATACACTGTTCCCAGCTGCCGTGCAATTCACCAACGCTTACCACAAATGGTACAGTAAAGAGATGGAGCAACGGTATCCGAAGTATGGTATGCTCGGTTTTGACACTGGATACTTCTTTCTTAAAGGGATTATCACGCTATAGCTCGGAATTGGAAAACAATCTGCCTAAAATGAACCTGACGCCTATCCAGACCGGATTAAATTCGAGCGCGTCAACAACTGGGGAGGATTTGTGAACAAGAAAGTATTCTTTGTACATTTCACTAAAAACTTTGAATTGGTAAAACTTGACTTCGAATAATACGAAAATGATAAAGATAAAACCATTTTTGATCGCAGGCCTTCTGCTAACAGGATTACCCTTCCGGCAACTGCCCAAATCGGAGAGCAACGACAGCAATTTTTCTGTAGGTATCAATGGAGGTGTCAATTAAATAGTGCATCCTACTCCTACCATCAAGCAGAATAGCCTGATGGGAATAACCGGAGGATTGACAGCCCGTTATATATCTGAGAAGTATTTTGCCATGATTTGTGGGGCACAGGTCGAGTTGAATTTTCACAACGCGGATGGGACAAAATTTGATCCAGGACGAACGGAATGGAGATCTTCCGAAGACCCCACTAAATTTACACCGTAAAATGAACTATCTTGAGATTCCTTTCCTTGCCCATCTGGCCTTTGGCAACGAGACAGAGGATTGCAATTTTTGTCCATGCAGGACCACAAATCGGCCTTTCATTAGAATCAGCGAAAAATGAAAAAGGTATTGATATGAATAAACCGCAATCTACACACAAAAAACAATATGGTAAATAAGATTGAAAATAAATTTGATTATGGTATTGCCGGTGGCGGCGGTGTAGAACTCCGAACAAAGAAAGCCGGTATTTTATAGTGGAAGGACGTTATTATTTTGGCCTAGCCGACTTCTACAAGACAACCAAAAAGGATTATTTCGCCCGTGCAGCGCATGGAACCATTTCCATAAAGCTCACATATTTATTTATTCGATTTGAAGAAAAATCAAAAATCTGTTTGATATGCAAAAAAAGTTTTAAAATGCTAAATTTATAAACAAAATCCCCAAAGGATTTAGAGTTTATAGAGAATATGCTTAACCAATCTATTATTAACGAATGGCAGAGATATGGGGAAAATTTTATCTTAATCTATCCGCAGCCTTTACCATCACTTCATCTCGTCCTATCGCACGGACCGCCAGCCAATTCAGAATAATCGAAATTAACGGCAGGCATAATGCCCATGATATCTGGAAACATATTTCAGCATCATTCTTCAAGGACAAAATAGAAAGCAAGAAAAGTAATGTAATAGCCTATCAGCAGAATACTATTGAATATCGTCATACGAATTTGCAACATACGGTTCTTGAACAGAAAGATCGTAGCGAATGCAATGATTGCACTGAGCAACAAGATACCAAATACCCCCCATGTAGAATAAAGTGTACCGTTCATCTCTACCCCCAATGGTTTAAAAGGATGTTCTCCCATCGCATCAATGAAGTAGCCCATCGGCAAGACACATGCTGTAATCAGTAATCCTACAACAATCAATAAATAAACAGTTTGAATTCGTTGAATCATAAGTATTCTAAATAGTAGTTGAGTTAAACAAAATAGCCAAGCAATAAGGAGCAGGGATCATCATCCCACTTACTACTTGACTATCAATTCTTTCGTCAGAAAATAAATTACTGAAGTTTTTCTTTCTCCTTCGCCGGGTTTCTATAATATATTTTCCTTCGATGTATTCTTGCGTAGCAATCAAGTCCGGTTTCGGCAATTTCTCGTAATAACGTGAAATTTCGATCTGCTCTCTGTTTTCAAACACTTCCTCCAAGTTGTCATTGTAAGAGGCAAACTCCGCATTTCTTGGAAAGGTCGTTCTTTATTTCTACACTGATCTGATTGGCACGCTTGCCAATAATAGCTACAGTTTCGTAAACATTACCGGTATCGGCACACAAGTCCATCATGTCACGGGTTACTGTTGTAGCAGGAGCATTCGTTTTTTTGTAATCCATAAATCTATTTATAATTTAGTCTTTAATTACTTTCTGAGAATCTTTGAAAATCCTTCTCGGCTTCCTTCAAATATTTACTTTCCGGAAATTCATTCTTAAAAGCGTAATATTCGTCCACTGTTTCGCGGTAACGATCCATCTTTTTGTCTTCTACACTATTCACTGCCATTTCGTATCTTGGCACGGAGAATCAAGATAGATAAATCCTCACGATAGTCAGTATAAGGATAATCTTTTAAAGCATTCTGTGCCGTGATTACACAAGACAGATAGTTGTTGCCCATATAATTACCCAAGTTATAATATAATTTGGCTGAATAAAGCTCTTTCAACACCAACTTATCCTGCAAAGCAAAAATCATATTCTGTGCTTCCTGTTCTCTACTACTTTCGGGATAATATTCCAAGAACATCTGCAATTGCTGGATAGCCTGATAAGTACTTGACTGATCCAATCGGGGTTCCGGAGTATCCAAGAATAAAGCTTTGCCTGCATGGAAACGAGCCAATTCAGTAGAACTGTTCCACGTGGATATGTATTAAAATAAGTGATAAAAGACTGAGCCGCAGTAGAATAATCTTTTTGATTATAATAACTCATAGCCAACATGTATAATGATTCTTCTGCCTTATCACCACCTTTAAAGATGGTTATCAACTCATTCAGCAATGTAGCTGACCGATTATACTGTCCCTTCGCGAAGTAGTTCTTAGCGGCCTCATACTTGTATTCGTAATCAGTGCTTTTTAGCAACTTATTGTACTCTCCACACGAGGTAACACAGTAGCTGCCGCAAGCAGCGTTATAATGATGTTCTTCTTCATTCTATTTAAAAATAATGCGCAAAGTTAAAGATTCGCGTGAATAAACCAATTAATCAATGTTTTTTAATACATAAAAAGGCGTTAAACATCGACAAAAGGGAGAGTTGACGTCGAATTGCAAACGCCAAACTGTAAACGAACAAACGAATAAGCATTGATGGATGGTTAATTTATAAACAATATAGCATACCGTCGCTATCTTCACCGGATATTCATAGCAAAAAACCATCCACACAACTGTTTAGCTATTTAATCACAGATTTTACAGTTTATACAAGTCGCTTGCCGCCAACAAGTCAACTTTCTTTTCCGTCAACACACGGATACAGTTTTCCATATCATTAGGACGGATAATCACATTTGCAGAGTTATTATTGGCAAATGAATACATATATTCAATAAAAACTCCTTCATTGGAAAGGTATTGCAATACTTTGGCTAACGCACCGGGCACGTTAGGACAGCTGATGCCTACCACTTCTGTCACATTCACTGCAAAATGATTATCTTTTAAAGCTTTATAAGCTTTATCCGGATCGGAAACAATCCCCCGGAGAATACCAAAGTCGGCATTTTCAGCAATGCAAAGAGCAGAAAGATTAATACTTTCCTTTGCCAATACTTCAGTCACCTCTGTCAGTCGGCCTGATTTATTTTCCAAAAAAATAGAAAGTTGTTTTGCTACCATAATAAATGAGTCTTTATATTTAATATTCGTTATAGTTTTCTATTATCAATCACTGTTATCAATCACACGCTTCGCTTTTTAACCCACGCTACGCTCAATGCTGCGAGGCTCTACCAGCTTCACGTCTACTCCCAATCCAAGTACGCTTTGTAAGCGTCCTGTCAGCTTTTTCTTTAAAGCCAGCATCTTGTTAATTTCATCCGAGTAATAGTCAGGACGGACCTCCACTTGAAGTTCCATCGTATCGGTATTATTCTCGCGTCCCACTATCAGCAGATAATGCGGTTCGAATTCTGCCATTTCGAGAATGACAGATTCAATTTGCGTCGGGAATACATTTACACCACGAATAATCAGCATATCGTCACTACGTCCCAAAATACGATCCATGCGTACTAATGTACGACCACAGGAACATTTATCATGATGCAAGGCAGTCAAATCACGCGTACGGTAACGCGAGCAAGCGGCATACCCTCCTTGGTGAGGTGAGTAAAAACAAGTTCCCCTGTCTGACCGGGTTCTATAGGCTGTAATGTATGCGGATCAATAATTTCGGGGAAGAAGTGATCTTCATTCAAGTGCGTTCCGTGCTGACATTCACACTCATAGCCCACACCGGGACCTGCAATTTCACTCAATCCATATATATCATAAGCCTTAATGCCCAGCTTGGCTTCAATCTCTTTACGCATACTTTCCGTCCAAGGTTCTGCACCGAAAGCACCCGCCTTCAGTTGAAATTCTTCGCGTGGCAAACCTGAGTCATTAATTGCATCAGCCAGATACAGAGCATAAGAAGGCGTACAACATAATACAGTCGATCCGAAATCATGCATCAACGTAATCTGCTTTTCAGTATTGCCACTTGACATCGGGATAACCGACGCACCGATATTCTCGGCTCCAGCATGTGCACCCAGTCCGCCCGTAAACAAACCGTATCCGTATGATACTTGAAAAATATCAGAACGGCCCGCTCCGTAAGCTGTGAAAGCACGTGACAGACATTCTGCCCATGTCGCTAAATCCTTACGGGTATATCCCACTACAGTCGGCTTCCCGGTAGTTCCGGAGGAGGCATGGATACGAACGATCTGGCTCATCGGCACGGCACAAAGTCCGAAAGGATAATTATCTCTTAAATCATGTTTCGTGGTAAACGGCAGTTTCACAATATCATCGATGCTATTGATATCATCGGGAGTGACTCCCAACTCCTGCATTTTCTTACGATAGAACGGCGTATTATGATAAACGTATTCTACTATTTTCTTCAGTCTAATGCTCTGGATTTTGCGAAATTGTCGCGTTCCATGCATTCGATGCTCTCATTCCAAATCATGTTTTCATGGTATTTTAGTTGTATGAATCTTTTTTTGATATTAATTTGTTGCAAAGTAAAGGATTTATTTTAAAATTTGATTTGTTTATCTCAACTATTTTGCCGAATATTGTCTTCTTTGAAAGAATTAACTATGAATTTTGAACTAACATCCGCATACAAGCCGACCGGAGATCAGCCGGAAGCAATCGCACAACTGACCGAAGGGGTCCTTCAGGGCGTTCCCGCACAGACGTTATTGGGAGTGACCGGGTCCGGAAAGACATTTACCATAGCCAACGTTATTGCCAATATCAATAAACCCACCTTGATCTTAAGCCATAACAAAACACTGGCGGCCCAGTTATACAGCGAATTCAAGAGATTCTTTCCCAACAATGCGGTAGAATACTATGTATCTTATTATGACTATTACCAGCCGGAAGCATACTTGCCGTCCAGCGACACCTATATAGAAAAGGATCTGGCCATTAATGAAGAGATTGACAAATTGCGGCTGGCTGCCACCTCTGCCCTGCTGTCGGGACGGAAGGACGTGGTGGTGGTGTCTTCCGTGTCCTGCATTTACGGTATGGGGAACCCATCCGATTTCTATAACAATGTCATTGAAATAGAACGAGGCCGGACCATCAACCGCAATGTGTCTTCGCCGCTTGGTGGACAGCCTGTATGTGCGTAACGACATAGAGCTGAACCGCGGGAACTTCCGCGTAAAAGGTGACACGGTAGACATTTACCTGGCATATAGCGACAATCTCCTCCGGGTTATGTTTTGGGACGATGAAATTGATGGCATCGAAGAGATAGATCCTATTTCCGGAATCCGTCTGGCAACTTTTGATGAATACAAAATTTATCCGGCCAATCTTTTTATGACCACCAAAGAGAGCCAGTTGAGAGCTATTCATCAGATTGAGGACGACTTGACGAAAGAGGTGGCCAAATTCGAGGAGGAAGGAAAAATGTATGAGGCGAAACGACTCTATGAGCGCGTGACATACGATATGGAGATGATTCGCGAACTGGGGCATTGTTCGGGCATAGAAAATTATTCCCGCTACTTTGACGGGCGTAATGCAGGTACCCGTCCTTACTGTCTGCTGGACTTTTTTCCGGATGATTTCCTGATTGTAATAGACGAAAGCCATGTCAGCGTACCGCAAATACGTGCCATGTATGGTGGTGACCGGGCCAGAAAAACCAATTTGGTGGAATATGGTTTCCGGATGGAGTCGGCTTTTGACAACCGTCCTCTAAAATTTGAAGAGTTCAAGGAACTGGCCAAACAAGTGATTTATGTCAGTGCCACACCTGCCGATTATGAATTGGTGGAAAGTGAAGGCATTATCGTTGAACAGGTTATCCGTCCTACCGGATTGCTGGACCCGGTAATTGAAGTACGCCCCAGTCTGAATCAGATTGATGACCTGATGGAAGAGATACAGCAACGCATCGAGAAAGAAGAACGTGTACTGGTGACCACGCTCACCAAACGCATGGCAGAAGAATTGACCGAATATCTGCTGCGCAATGACATCCGCTGCAACTACATCCACAGCGATGTGGACACTTTGGAACGCGTTAAGATTATGGATGAATTACGTCAGGGCGTTTATGATGTACTGGTGGGTGTGAATTTGCTTCGTGAAGGTCTGGACTTGCCCGAAGTGTCTTTGGTCGCCATTCTGGATGCAGACAAAGAAGGGTTCCTCCGTTCCCACCGTTCGCTGACCCAGACAGCAGGACGCGCCGCCCGCAATATCAATGGAAAAGTAATCATGTATGCAGACCGCATGACGGACAGCATGAAAAAAACGATAGACGAAACCAACCGCCGTCGTGAAAAACAGCTGGCATATAACGAAGAGCATGGAATCACCCCCAAACAGATACAGCGTGCGCGGAATGCTGCCTTGTTGGGCAACAACAAAGCAACGAATGAACTGCTGAAAGAAAGGCCCCAAGGCATACATCGAGCCATCTTCCGATACAACGGCTGCCGACCCGATTGTTCAGTATATGACCAAGCCACAGATGGAGAAAACGATAGAACGTACCCGGAAACTGATGCAGGAATAATCTATTAATTAGAGTTATAAAAACACTTATCAATGGCTTGATAATTTGCAAAGTTACCGGAGTCCGTATCTTTGCATCGTGTTTTTCATAGTATTAGATTTAAGGTTAACAAAGGTTGGAGCAAGGCGTTGCTCCTTTTTTATGTCTATACGTCACCTTCAATGAAAAATATAAAATTGAAAAGACATAATGTACCACTCTCTAAAGCATAAATTAAGGAGGATTGCAGATATAGACTGATCGTTCATTACGACTGAATCTATTCAAATCCTCCCATTTGCTTATAGTTGGATTATTCCTACTTCAAGCGATGATAAATCAAAGAGCCTTCTCTATGGCATTTTTAATCAACGGTTCCATAATATCATACCCTTCGCTCGTTGGGTGTACTCCGTCTTTAGTATATTGAGGATTCAAGGCCTTATTCTCGTCCACCACCATTGCCTGATAATAATTCACAAACGGAATTTTATTAGCTTTTGCATAAGCCTCTATCCGGTCATTTAAAGATTTAATTTTCTGTGGAACATCTTTTATTTCCATTCTCCACTTAAATGCAGCGGCAGGCAATACGGAAGTCAGAATCACTTTTATCTTATTTGCTTTTGCCAATTCTGTCATAGAAACAATGTTTCCGAATGTATAATCTTCATTATAAGTATGTGTATTTTCGGCTACATCATTTGTTCCAGCATTAATCACTACTAAAGCAGGAGAAAGATTAATCACATCTTCCCGAAAACGCAACAAGAATTGATAAGAAGTCTGCCCACTGATTCCGCGACCAATGTATCCATTTGTCTTGAAGAAGTCCGGATGAGTCCTTACCCAACCTTCAGTGATGGAATTTCCCATAAAAATAACTCGTTTGTCTTTCTTCGTCGCCTTTGGAAGTGCAGCATTTTGTTTTGAATAACGAGCTAAATTTCTAAAATCATTTTTCTGTGCATAGCTTTCTCCTATTGAGAAACTCAAGCAAACAACAGCCAATAACATCCATTGGCCCCATCTTCTTTTATCCATGTTTATATTAAGTATTAGTAATATTATATTTCATGCAAAGATAAAAAGAAAAGCGATGCACTATACTTTGTATGGCCATTTTTTTGTGCATTTCCATGCCATAATGTGCTGATAAATGTCAGACGGGAGAGATTTTTCTGCATATTTGTTATTGTTTTCAGTTTTCCTGCAAAAATACGCCATACGCAGGGACCTTCTAAACTCATCGGTTCTTTTTCAGTTGGTTTCGGTTCTAAATAGTCATATACGTTCGCATATTAATAACCTTTCTTTGGGAAGCAAAAGTTAGAGGCTCCATTTGCTTGAAACAAAGCCTCTGAATGTATCAAACGGAGGCTCTGCCGCATGAGTTTAGAGCCTCCATTTGGGGGTAAAAAAAGCGCCTTTTGCCGAACGCATAGTGGAACGCTCTCTCAAAGGCAGATAACTCGCTATATGGCAGCCGGTTACACCTACCTAAAAAGTCCCCCTTGAACACTTACCGGTATTATTATAAATATATAAATAATAAACTATATATATTAAAATATATAGTTCGATTTTTCTATTTTTGAATCTTTATAACGCAAATCGCATGTGCTAAAATTTATTTGTAGCTTTGCTTTTTTTCGAATAAATTCAGCTGTTAAATCAGTTCATAGTAATTATTAAAAAGTTGATGAAGAAAGAAGAATGGAGCATCCACATTTGTCTATCGCCCAAAATATCGAATAACCGTTAAGGCGAAGGTACTTTTTCTTAATCTATGTTATATAACATGCGCTTTTTTCTTGGATTATTTGCTAATTTCACAACAGTCCGTATCTTTGCACTGTGTTTTTCATAGTATTAGATTTAAGGTTAACAAAGGTTGGAGCAAGGCGTTGCTCCTTTTTTATGTCTATATGCTTGATTTCCTAAAAAAGAATGGTATTTTTGTGAAGTCACAATTATTATCCGAAACATGAAACGCAAACTGCTTTATACCACTCTAATAATTGCTATCCTGTGTGTAATCAGCATAGTTGTATGTAACAGGACGATCAAGAAACACACAGTCTCCAAACTATATACGGAAGTAAATACCATCCCTTCCAACAATGTAGGATTACTTCTCGGAACTTCTCCCAAGTTGAAAAGTGGAAATAACAATTTATACTTCGATTATCGGATTCTTGCAACAGTGGAGTTATATAAAGCCGGAAAAATTAAATATATCCTCATCAGCGGCGATAACCGTAAAGAGGATTACAATGAACCGGAAGAAATGAAGAAAGCACTCATGCAAAAAAGGTATTCCTGAAAAATCCATTTATTTAGATTATGCCGGATTCCGGACTCTCGACTCTGTTGTACGTGCCAAAAAGTGTTTGGACAAAATCGTCTGACCATCATCTCCCAACGTTTCCATAACGAACGAGCGATCTATCTTGCAGAAAAAATGGAATAGACGCCATCGGGTACAACGCCCCAAATGTAAATGCTTATGCCGGACTGAAAACTAACATCCGGGAATTACTTGCAAGAGTCAAAATGTTTATAGATTTAGGTATAGATAAACAACCTCATTTCTTGGGAGAGAAAATAATAATTGAATAAGCGAGATACCTCCGATGCATGGAAGTGAGTTTAACATACCTTGAATAAAAAGTGATATACGTTTCTTTATTCCCAAATATAACTTTACCTTTACTGAAAAATCAGAATATGGCAAAGATTACAGTTCAGACCACAGACGTTACTATCCTTAAAGATCAACGATACAGATTATATTTCCTTTAACCGACATAGCTAAATACAAGACAACAGATGCTAATACTGTTATTGCCAACTGGCTACGTAATAGAATGACTATTGAATATCTAGGACTATGGGAAATATTATATAACCCCCATTTTAAACCCCTCGAATTCGAGGGGTTTAGAAAAGAAGCAGGTTTAAATGCGTTCACTCTTTCCCCTCAAAAATGGATAGAAACCACCTGTGCTATTGGAATTATATCCAAATCAGGACGATATGGGGGCACTTTTGCTCACAAAGACATTGCATTCAAATTTGCAAGTTGGATTTCCGTTGAATTTGAATTATACATAGTAAAAGAATTCCAACGTCTCAAAGAGCAAGAGCAAGCTCAACTTGGTTGGTCGGCAAAGCGAGAATTATCTAAAATTAATTATCATATTCATACTGATGCAATCAAGCAGCATCTTATCCCTCAAGAAATCACTCACAGCAAGCATCTATGATTTATGCCAGCGAAGCTGATGTCCTTAATGTAGCCATGTTTGGAATGACAGCCTTAGAATGGCGGGATACACACCCTAATTTAAAAGGTAATATTCGCGATTATGCCTCAATCAATGAACTTATCTGCTTATCAAATATGGAAAATTTAAATGCCGTTTTCATAAATGAAGGTTTGACACCCAAAGACAGACTTATCAAATTAAATCAAATAGCAATTCAACAAATGAGCATACTAGAAGATATCAAAAATAAAAAGTTATTGAAATAATTTATGGAACAACAAATTCAACTCAACGACCACAACAAGCAGGAGTATCCTCCTATGCATACAGCAGAGCATTTACTCAATGCAACCATGGTAAAAACCTTTGGCTGTCCACGTTCTCGCAATGCCCACATCGAAAGAAAAAAGAGCAAATGCGATTATATACTTTCTTCATGTCCGACAGCGGAACAAATCCAGTCTATTGAAAAGACAGTAAATGAAGCAATCAGTCAAAACCTACCTGTGACTGTTGAGTTTATGACTCATGAACAGGCCAAAGACATCGTAGATTTAAGCAAGCTACCTGCCGACGCAAGCGAAACTCTTCGCATTGTCCGCATTGGAGATTATGATGCCTGCGCCTGCATCGGATTGCATGTGTCCAATACTTCTGAAGTGGGTACCTTCAAAATCATTAGCTATGACTATGACGAAGAAAGGCAAACACTAAGAATGAGATTCAAGCTAATCGAGAAGAAGTAGACATATTATCAAATTAATATCTATCTTATATAAAATAAATAAAAACAGAATACATTTTGTCACCATTATTGCAAAATTGGCATTATTATAATGACAAATAGACAATTTTAGTCTCAAAAATCACTTGGCATAAGGTTTGCACTTATAGAAGCGAACAACGGTTCGAGAGCGGACGATGGAAACCGGGATAACCGATGTCATCAGAAGTGAAAATGCCGAAGTTCTAAATTTATTAACTGAATGTTTAACTTAAAGATAGGAGACTATGATTATGATGCCTGTAAGAAGAACTCAGAATTGGTTACCAAGTATCTTTAACGATTTCTTTGATAACGATTGGATGGTAAAAGCCAATGCTACTGCACCTGCAATTAATGTTTTGGAAACAGAAAAAGAGTACAAAGTGGAATTGGCTGCTCCTGGTATGACGAAGGATGATTTCAATGTTCGCATTGATGAAGACAATAACCTCGTTATCAGTATGGAGAAGAAAACGGAAAACAAGGAAGAGAAGAAAGAAGGCCGCTATCTGCGTCGCGAATTCTCATACTCCAAATTCCAACAGACAATGATCCTTCCGGACGATGTAGACAAAGAAAAAATTGCTGCATCTGTAGAACATGGTGTTTTAAATATCGAACTTCCGAAACTCTCTGAAGAAGAAGTAAAGAAGCCAAATAGACAAATTGAAATAAAGTAATACAGTAACCACTTACTATTCACCGGAGACGGTGATGAAAAGGATCAAAAACAGCTCTCTCCCTTAAAGGGAAACGAGCTGTTTTTTTATTGTCTTTGCAGGCAATGCCGCCTTATTAACATAACATACCCACAGGGTTTTCGGACTGACCCCTTATTATCTTCAGTTGTTCTTCCGATAGCTAATTACCGCCCAACTATTAAACACGACTGCAAAAAGCAACAATATTCCGAACTGCGGCAGCAAATCAAAGAAACCACTCCCCTTCAGATATATCATTCGCATCACCTCCATAAAATACTTCAAAGGATTGAATATCGTTATTATTTGAGCCCATTCCGGCATACTGCTAATGGGAGTAAACAAACCACTCATCAAAATTACAACCAACAAACAGAACCACATAACAAACATAGACTGTTGCATCGTTGCCGAGTAGTTGGAAATAACAAGTCCGAAACCGGACATTACCAGAACGAAAAGAACCGCGAAAAAGTAAATCAACAGAAAATGACCGACAGGTACTATGCCATAAATTAACCAGGCTAATATGAAACATACAGTCAGCACCACAAAACCAATCAACCAGTAAGGCAAGAGCTTTGCCAAAATAAAAATAAACTTCGGAACCGGCGTCACATTGATTTGCTCAATCGTTCCGACTTCCTTCTCGCTAACCACATTCAACGCAGGCAGGAAACCACAAATCAAAGTCAACAACATGACCATCAATGCCGGAATCATATAGAGCTTATAGTTTAGATTCGGATTAAATAATCCCTGCGTATCAACCTGTATGGAAGGGAAAGTGCCGGAAACGGTAGCTGCTTCGGGATGTTCCGAACGTAGTTCGGCTGCATAATCATTAATGATAGAAGACAAATAAGAACTCCCCAGCCCACCTTTTGTCCCATTCACAGCATTGGCCGCTATCAGTATGTGGGTATCTTCTCCATTCATCCAATCCCGTTCCAGATGCCGCGGAATTTCCATCACAATATCCGCCGTTCCAATTTCAATGTTTCGAAGACCTTCTTCATACGAAGCCGGTACTTCTACCAAGCGAAAGTAAGTGGAGGCGGCAATCTTATTGACTAAGCGTTGTGAAATAGCCGAATGATCATTATCCACAATATTCAGCTGTATATTCTTGATTTCCAGATTTACAGCCCAAGGCATCAGCAGCATAATCATGCATGGAAATACAAGAATCAATTTCGGAAGAAACGAATTGCGAAGCAATTGTTTAAACTCTTTTTCTATCAGGAACTTTATCATAAATAATTCTTCAATTTGCTGATATGTTTATATGTCAATGCCATGTAGTATAACACAGCCAATTGGCACATTAACATATTATTCTTATCTACTCCAATCTATACTTGAATTTCTTGATACTGATCGTAATAAGTACCGTCGCCATCAATAACAAGATACCAATCTCTTTATACACCAATGCAACTGGTACTCCTTCAATCATCACTTACGCACAGCCTGTATATACCAACGTGCCGGAAGTATATCCGAGATCCATTGAAGTATCAACGGCATACTCTCAATAGGGAAAATCATCCCCGATAAAAGCATCGTGGGCATCATCAACATCAAACCGGAAACCAGCATGGCTGCAACCTGTGTACGCGTGACTGATGAAATTAATAAGCCCAACGCCAAGGATACGAAGATAAACAACAAAGAGACGGTTATCAACCAGAACAAACTTCCTACTACTGGAACATCCAGCACAAAGACCGAAAGTAAAAGGATTGTGATCAGATTGACGAAAGACAGTACAAAATAAGGCACAGCCTTTGCCAAAATAATAAATAGCGGCTTCACAGGTGAAACCAGTAATACCTCCATCGTGCCCGTCTCTTTTTCACGAACGATGGAAATCGAGGTCATCATAGCACAAATCAGCATCAGGATCAACCCCATTACCCCCGGAACAAAGTTATAAGCACTCTTCATTTGCGGGTTATACAACAGTTTTATATCCGACGTTAAACGGGCAGCCGACATATTGGGCGGCATCATTTCCTGACCTACCATAGAAACAATTCCCGTCGCATAATTAACCTGCGAAGTCGACATATTCGGATCTGTCGCATCTACTACCAGCTGCACATGAGCATCACCCGTATAGAGATCATCAATAAAACGTTCGCTAAAGACAATCGCCATATCAACCTTATTCTTCAGGAAAGCAGCTTCCATTTCCTGGGGCGAATGAAAACGTGCAGTAACGGTAAAATACTCACTGGCGTCCAAACGATCAATAATTTTTCGCGTTACCACATCATTAGAAGGATCGAGCACAGCCAACCGAACATTCTTCACTTCTGTGCTGATGGCAAAACCGAATAGTATAATTTGCACAACGGCATTCCCAACAGAATCAGCATGGTACGCCGGTCCCGGAAAATATGATAAAACTCTTTCTTTACGAAAGCTATAAACTGTTTCATAATCAATCTGCTTTGCGTACCGCATGGCGGGCTAATTGCTGGAAAACATCATCCATTGTATCCGCTCCGAACTGCTGCTTCAGACGGGCCGGTGTGTCAAGAGCTTTGATCTGCCCGTCCACCATGATCGATATCCGGTTACAATATTCCGCTTCATCCATATAATGGGTAGTGACAAATACAGTGATTCCCCGGTCGGCTGCCTGATAGATCAGTTCCCAGAACTGCCGGCTCGTAGCGGGATCTACCCCACCCGTCGGCTCATCCAGAAAGACGATTCTCGGTTCGTGGAAGATTGATACTGAAAAAGCTAATTTCTGCTTCCATCCCACCGGAAGGCTCTTAACCAGAGTATCCCGTTCGTCAGCAAGCCCCAACGCTCCAACAATTCTTCTGTCTTCCGCTCTATTTCTTGCTCCTTCATACCATAAATTCCGGCAAACAGACGAATATTCTCCCACACTTTCAAGTCTTCATATAGCGAAAACTTTTGGCTCATATATCCGATATGCTTCCTTTACTTGTTCGGCTTCCCGGTAAATATCATATCCTGCCACCTTTCCTATGCCGATGTCGGTTTGCTCAATCCACAAAGCATGCGCATGGCTGTAGTTTTTCCAGCCCCGTTAGCACCCAGGAAGCCAAATATCTCTCCCCGGTTCACCAGAAAGGAGATATGATCTACTGCAGTAAAATCACCGAAACACTTTGTCAGTTGCTCTACCTCAATAACAGGAGCGGTTGTATGCTGTACCTCTTCCCGTTCCAACGAAGGCGGACAAAGAATGGAAGCAAATTGCTGTAAGAATCCGCTCGGGAGTATCAATGCCATGAATCTCTCCATGATTGATGAAAGCTATCCGGTCGCACTGGCGGGCCTCATCCATAATAGGAGTAGAAACAATAATCGTAATACCCTGTTCCCGCAAGTTCCGGAGCATCTGCCAGAACTCCTTACGAGACACAGGATCCACTCCTGTGGTAGGTTCATCCAGAAATAAAATATCAGGCTTATGGATCAAAGCGCAGCTCAATGCCAGTTTCTGCTTCATTCCACCCGACAAAGCACCTGCCCTTCTTTTCCTGAACGGTTCTATCTGCTGATAAATATCTTTAATTAAATCATAGTTCTCTTGAATCAGTCGTATGGAATACGGTAGCGAAAAACTCCAGATTCTCCTCTACTGAAAGATCCTGGTAAAGAGAAAAACGGCCGGGCATATATCCCACCTTTGTACGAATCTGTTTATATTCTGTTGCCACATCCAGTCCGCCGATCGTGGCCGTTCCCTTATCTGCCAGCAGCAAAGTAGTCAGAATACGGAATAACGTACTCTTGCCCGCACCGTCGGGCCCTATCAGACCAAAGATCTCTCCCCGTTCCACAACGAAAGAAACGTCTTTCAGAGCCTCCACTGTTCCATAGTTCTTGCCGACTTCTTTCACAACCACTATGGGTTCTCCTTCTCCATCTTCCCTGACTTTAATTTTTAATCTTCATTTTAATTTTACTCCGCCATACATACCAATCTTCAACGCTCCGTCATTCTTCACCGCAATCTTCACTGCATACACCAGATTGGCACGTTCATTCTTCGTCAGAATTGTTTTTGGAGTAAATTCCGACCGATCGGAAATCCACGTCACTTCCACCCGTATAAGCCTTCTGCTCCGAATTGCCATAGTCAGCATACACCGTCACTTGATCTCCCAGTTTCACTTTCGATAGCTGTTCGGAAGTGATGTAAGCCCTCAGATACATACGACCACTTCGCCCACCTTAAATAGAGGCTTGCCTAACAGCCGCCAATTCACCGGTTTCCGCATATTTCGCTAATACCGTACCTGCGATAGGTGACTGAACATGACACTTATTCAATTGGTCTTTCACTTGTGCCACTTGTATGGCAACGGAGTTTCCCTGCTCCGTAAAACTATTCGTACTATTCCGCAACGATGATTCCTGTGCTGCGAGCTGTCGTTCGAGTAGTTTGACCTGCGCATCCCAGTCATCCAATTGTTTCTGGTTTGCCGCTCCTGCCGTAAGCAAATTCTCCACTCTCTTTTTCTCCCGCTCAGCCGTAGCAATCTGCTGTTTGGTAGCAGCAATCTGTTTGGCAAGATCCGGACGCTGGCTTTCCACCGATTTCATACTAGCCTCCAGTTGTAGTTTCTTTCAAGTACAACTGAAGCGTATCCACCAGGCCGATTTCCTCTCCAGTCTGCAACCGCTTCCCTTCCTCAATATCCAAATTCAACAATTTGCCGGCAGCTTCAGCGGAAACTATCACTTCCGTAGCTTCAAACGTGCCGGTTGCATCATAGTCAGGCGTTCCATTTCCGCAGGCAGATAACATTGTCAATGCTATCCCCCTATTCCTATTTTTATCATTCGTTTCATATCCGAAGAAAATCTAATTAATGGTTTGTTGTATATTTCAATTGATAGATACCATAACCGCTGGATCTCGTGCATGGCTTTCGACTGACGCGCCAAGCTCTCATTAGTCAGTTCACGTAACATTTCAGTCACGGTCAAAGTACCGTTTGCCACCTTTGCTTCAGCAGCTTTCCGAATTTGTACGCAAGCGGATAATCTCGTCATCATCCCGCATCTGCTTCTCCAAAGAACGAATTGCCTGATCCTGCTGCGTCATTTCCAGACGCGTATTAAAAAGGAACACATCCCGGTTATTATCCAGTTGCTGCCGTTTCTTTTCAATCACCCGACGGTCATTCTTCAACGTATACAGACTACCGAAATTCCACGAGAGCCGGACACCTGCCATATAATAAGGAGAGAACTCATTCTTCAGCATATCCAATCCCGGATTTCCGTATGCACCCTGCACAAACAGTCCGAACTGCGGCAAGTGACGTACATTCAATGCTTCTCCTGTACTGCAACCCTGCACCCTGCGCATTAAACAACGACAGTTCCGGCCGGCGGATGTCGCTGACTGCCGAAACATCATTTTGCGGAACCGGTTTCTCCAGTTGTGTTTCCTGAGATAATTCCTCGCCTATCAATATGGAAAGCATCTCCAGATACGCAACGCGCAAGGATAGCAAGTTCAACTCTTTTCTGCTTTGTGTTCAACTGCTCCACTTTCACAGCGTCCAGATCGGCTTGATTAGCTATTCCATTTTCCACATAAGCAGTGATCTGACGATAATTCCGTCTCTAACTCATCCTGTAACAATGTATTCTGTTTGAACTGCTCGTCCAGTAGGAGTATTCCGAAATAAAGATCATTCACGCGGTCATTCAGCGCATACATATCTACATTCAGTTTTTCTTTCTCCACTTCAGCCTCTGCAATCGTCTGCTTCTTCTGCATACGGATTCCTCCCCCATCCCATATCTTCTGTTGCAACTCCAGCATGACCTGATATTGGTCTTTGGGCAATCTCTTTAAATCCACTCCGGGAAGCTTCACCGGCAATTCTGTTACCTCACTCTGATAAGAGGCTTTAGCCGAAAGGGCAAATTGTGGTAGATAACCCTTTGCTGCATTTTCCAGATTATATTCCTTTGTCTTCTCCACTAAATCATATTGATGTACCAGCGGATAATTGTCCTGCGTCTTTCGCTGACATTCCTCCAATGTAATCTGCGCATACGCTCCGCTACATACAGTAAAAAGGAGAAACTGAAAATCATTCTTTTCATACGCATCTTTTTCTATTAGTTTCTTCGAAAGACAAAGATAGAGATTTCAAATATACTGGTCATCTCCAAGAGTTGGTAAATGTGTTCCATTAGTTCGATAAATCAGAAAAAAAGAATTAAGAAATATCTTTTTATTACCTTTGCAGGAAAAGAAAAAAAAAGAATGGAACAGAAGAAAGCACCGTTAGACTTGGGACTTAAAATGTTGGAGACAACTACAAAATTGTTCGTCATAACGAATTTCGTTTTATTTCCTCTGAGTTCGGATTCGTCAACAGCTTCATTAAAATGGAACCGAGTCTTTTCGCTCGGACAGCCGTATCGTATTAAAGAAGGGCGTATTGCACTCGTCAAACAAGGCGTTGCACGTGTTTCTATTAATCTGATAGAACATAATCCAAGCAGGAAACCTATCATTAATGACTCCTCACCTCTATTATTCAGGTCATAGAAGTATCTCCTGATTTCGATATGCAAATGATAGCCATAGATCACAACTTCCTCCCTATATCCGAGAAAGAAGATTTTTTCTCCTACCTTTACATCATCAGAGAAACATTCTGTTATCATTAACTCCGCAGGAACATATACAACTAGAGAAGTATTTCAGTTTAATCTGGGAGCATTTGCAAGAACCTCCTTTCCGCCGGGAAGCTATACGACATCTTATCGCCAGCCTTTTATACAATATAGAATATATAGCTAAACACTATAATCAAATGAAAGGAGAGCGTTTGACACATCAAGAAGAGTATTTTCCAGCAGTTTATTTCTTTAGTCAACGCTTATAGCAAGACAGAGCGCAACGTCAGTTTCTATGCAGATAAGCTATGTCTCACTCCGCGTTATCTGAATACCGTTATCCGGCAGGCCAGTCAACAAACAGTAATGGACTGGATAAACCAGTCCATTAT
>VOFH01002210.1_pt1 | contig 88866 bp, 110 predicted proteins | sample 5384091 | NCBI WGS metagenome assembly VOFH01 (sample SAMN12384727, study PRJNA508395) | human gut metagenome | isolation source: healthy gut G | host: Homo sapiens
CCTCCCGTACCAAAGTCCACCCCGGGAGTAATGCCGACATGCGCATGTTCGAGTACATCGAATGCAAAGCGATAAGAGTCGGTAGTAAATTTGCGTGCATCAGCGAAAATATAAATGCCCCTTGAGGTTCCACCTTAATCTCAAATCCGATCTCACGAAGACGGGCAATCATATATTTCCGACGCTCATCATAGACCTGCCTCATCCGTTCCACATCCGAATCAGCCTGCCGTAAAGCTGCAATTCCCGCCTGCTGGGCAACACTGGATGCGCAGATAAACAGATTCTGTTGCAACTTCTGCAATGAACGCATATAAGATTTCGGTGCGATGAGATACCCCAACCTCAGTCCGGTCATGGCAAACCGTTTGGAAAATCCATTCAGCACAAATGCTTGATCCGTGTATTCGAGAATACTATGTGCACGCCCTTCATACACCAGGCCATGATAAATTTCGTCTGAAATGACAGGAACTCCCAAAGCCGCTACTTCTTTCAAGAAACTTTCTTCCAATAACATCCCCGTCGGGTTCATAGGTGAGTTGATAAAAATAGCGGCAGTATGCTGATTCACACATTTGCGGATAGCTTCTATATCATATTGCAATCCTTTTCTCTTCGGACAACGGCACCAAAACAGGTTTGGCTTGAGCCGCCAGTACAAAGTTCCGATAGCAGGCATATCCCGGATTGGAAAGAACCACTTCACTCTCCGAATTGCAAAGCAACATCAAGGCAAGAAGAATAGAGGGGGAAGAGCCGGAAGTCACGATGATACAGTCCGGATCAACCGCCACTCCATATTCTCTCTGATAAAAAGCTGCAATTTCCCGACGTAACTCAGGGTCTCCCAAAGAATGGGTGTAATGAGTCAAATGCCGATCGTAAGCAGCTTTCGCAGCCTCTGCTACACAAGACGGCACATCAAAATCGGGCTCACCTACTTCTAAATGAATAATGTCAATGCCTTGTTTCTGTAACTCGTTTGCCCGTTCCAACACATCCATTACGATGAAGGAGGTCATCTGTTCTACTTGCGGATTTGTATGTTTCATTGTTTTTCTTTTCTCTATCCGGCTGCAAAGATAATTCTTTTTAGGCTGTTTTGGTAACATATCGACAAAAAGCTCTATATTTGTACTTTCAAATCGTTAGCAAAGATGAAACAGGAATTTACACGAATCGCAGTAAAAGTGGGTAGTAATGTTTTGGCACGCCGAGACGGAACATTGGACGTAACCCGTATGTCTGCACTTGTTGACCAAATAGCAGAACTACATAAATCCGGTGTAGAAATCATCCTTATTTCTTCTGGAGCCGTTGCATCCGGACGTAGCGAGGTACATCCGCAGAAGAAACTCGATAGTGTAGACCAGCGACAATTATTCTCTGCCGTAGGGCAAGCCAAACTGATCAACCGTTATTACGAACTTTTCCGTGAGCACGGAATTACCGTCGGACAAGTGCTGACTACGAAAGAAAGTTTCAGTACGCGCCGCCATTACCTGAATCAGAAAAACTGTATGACGGTAATGCTTGAAAACAATGTGATTCCTATCGTCAACGAGAATGATACTATCTCCGTAAGTGAACTCATGTTCACGGACAACGACGAATTGTCCGGACTCATAGCTTCTATGATGGATGCGCAGACACTTATCATCTTAAGCAACATCGACGGAATCTATAACGGCTCTCCGTCCGATCCCGATTCTTCCGTTATTCGGGAAATCGGTCATGGAAAAGATCTATCCAACTATATCCAAGCTTGCAAGTCCAGCTTCGGGCGAGGAGGTATGCTGACGAAAACAAATATCGCCCGCAAAGTTGCTGATGAAGGAATTACGGTTATCATCGCCAATGGGAAACGTGACAACATCTTGGTAGACTTGTTAGAACACCCCGAAAGCACTCTTTGCACCCGCTTCATTCCTTCTTGCGAACCGGTATCCAGTATCAAGAAGTGGATTGCGCATAGTGAAGGCTTTGCCAAAGGAGAAATTCACATCAACGAATGTGCCACTGAGGTACTCAGTTCGGAGAAAGCAGTCAGTATTCTTCCGATCGGTATTACACGTATCGAAGGAGAATTTGAAAAAGACGATATTGTGCGTATCATGGACTTTCAAGGAAACCAAGTGGGTGTAGGAAAAGCAAACTGTGACTCCCAGCAAGCCAAAGAGGTTATCGGAAAACATGGAAAGAAGCCTGTTGTACACTATGATTATTTATATATTGAATAATAATCGCGTTTAAATACTCAACATGATGAGATATTTTCTCATCACAATAAAAATATACACTCCAAAGGTTATTACAATTATAACCTAGGCACAACATTTATTTCTGTTTTCAACAAGTTTTATTCACATCATTCACTATATTTGCATTGTTTATCTTTCTATTTAATGCAAAAAAGGAGCAAATGACTACAAATTTAAACGGAACCTTTGCTGCCGTACAGGCAGCAAGCCGAGAATTGGCTTTACTGAACGATGATACCATCAATCAGATTTTAAATGCAGTGGCCGATGCGGCAATTGCAAAAGCACCGTTCATTCTTGCAGAGAATGAAAAGGATCTTGCACGGATGGACCCAAATGATCCGAAGTACGACCGGTTGAAATTGACGGAAGAGCGTTTGAAAGGTATCGCAGCAGATACACGCAATGTAGCTACGCTCCCCTCTCCTTTAGGCAAAATACTGAAAGAGACTGTGCGCCCCAACGGGATGAAGCTGACAAAAATCAGTGTTCCTTTCGGTGTCATAGGAATAATCTATGAGGCACGCCCCAATGTCAGTTTTGATGTATTCTCTCTTTGTCTGAAAAGTGGAAATGCTTGCATATTAAAAGGAGGAAGCGATGCCGACTGTTCCAATCGTGCCATCATCAGCGTGATTCACGAAGTACTGGGAAGTTTTAATATAAATCCGCATATCGTAGAACTGTTACCAGCCGACAGGGAAGCAACAGCCGCATTGCTAAATGCTGTAGGTTATGTTGATCTGATTATTCCCAGAGGTAGCAGTAATTTAATCAATTTTGTACGCAATAATGCCAAAATACCGGTCATTGAGACAGGAGCAGGTATTTGCCACACTTACTTTGACGAATTCGGAGAGGTAAAGAAAGGAGCAGATATTATCCACAATGCCAAGACGCGCAGAGTCAGCGTATGCAACGCATTGGATTGCGTCATTGTGCATGAGAAAAGACTGGTCGACCTTCCCAAACTCTGCGAGAAGCTGAAAGACAGCCACGTAATTATCTATGCCGACCCACAAGCTTACCAAGCATTGGAAGGCCACTACCCTGCAGAGCTCTTACAATCTGCAACAAATGAAAGTTTCGGAACAGAGTTCCTTGATTACAAAATGGCCGTCAAAACGGTGAGAAGCTTTGAAGACGCACTGGGACACATCCAGGAAAACAGTTCCAAGCATAGTGAATGCATCGTTACGGAGAACAAAGAGCGTGCCGCCTTGTTTACTAAGATAGTGGATGCAGCCTGTGTGTACACCAATGTATCTACCGCCTTCACTGACGGCGCACAATTCGGCCTGGGAGCTGAAATCGGTATAAGTACTCAAAAGCTGCATGCCCGCGGTCCGATGGGACTCGAGGAAATCACTTCCTACAAATGGGTGATCGAAGGCGACGGACAGACAAGATGGTGAGAAATACAATAAGATAATAACGAATAAATAATAGATAAGATGAAGAAATTTACTTGTGTACAGGACATTGGCAACTTGAAATCGGCCATTGAAGAAGCATTTGAGATTAAGAAGGACCGCTTCAAATATGTAGAACTTGGAAAGAACAAGACATTGATGATGATCTTCTTCAACTCCAGTCTGCGCACCCGCCTCAGCACACAGAAAGCTGCGCTTAATCTGGGAATGAATGTAATGGTACTTGACATCAATCAAGGTGCCTGGAAGTTGGAAACGGAACGTGGTGTAATTATGGACGGAGACAAACCGGAACATTTGCTGGAAGCGATCCCTGTAATGGGCTGCTATTGCGATGTAATCGGAGTGCGTTCTTTGCACGCTTCGAAGACCGTGATTTCGATTATCAAGAGACAATCTTAAATCAATTTATTCAATATTCCGGTCGTCCGGTTTTCTCGATGGAGGCAGCAACCCGCCATCCGCTACAAAGTTTCGCTGACCTAATCACTATCGAGGAATACAAGAAAACAGCACGTCCCAAAGTAGTCATGACTTGGGCACCGCATCCCCGCCCATTGCCGCAAGCCGTTCCTAACTCTTTTGCAGAATGGATGAACGCCACAGATTACGAATTTGTCATCACCCATCCGGAAGGATACGAGCTGGATCCCCAATTCGTGGGTAACGCCAAAGTTGAGTACGACCAGATGAAAGCGTTCGAAGGAGCGGATTTCATATATGCAAAGAACTGGGCAGCCTATGCGGGGATAACTACGGACAGATATTGAGTAAGGATCGTGACTGGACAGTTAGCGACCGTCAAATGGCGGTGACCAACAATGCTTATTTCATGCATTGCCTACCGGTTCGTAGAAATATGATTGTGACAGACGACGTGATCGAAAGTCCGCAATCAATTGTCATTCCGGAAGCGGCCAACCGTGAAATCTCGGCAACCGTTGTTCTGAAGAGACTATTGGAAGGATTGAAATAACAGAAATGTCATAAAGGCAATCTTTCAATACAGCTATTAAAGAGGATACTCCTCGACAAGAAAAGATAGTATCAAAACGCAAATTATCGCAGATTATTTCAATTATATTGATAGGTTAATCAACAACTCATTAAATTATTTCTGCGATAATTTGCGTTAATCTGCGTTTTATCATTCATTATGACACTCTCTTCTTGCATCACTTTTCTATTTCCTTACCAGCTTCCTGCCAGGAATTAAATCCTTTATCAAGCTCAAAGACTTTATATCCTTTCTTACTCAAAATAGCCGCTGCCTTCTTACTGCGCTTTCCACTACGGCAGTATACAGCCACCGGTCTGTCTTTCTGCAACAAAGAATCAGCCATCGAAGAAAAGGAGTCATCCATCACATTAATATTAATCGTTTTTGCGATATGTCCTTCCGAGTATTCGGCCAATGTACGGACATCCAGACGTTGCATACCCTCATCTTGAATGAGCGCATCGAAATCTTCCACATTCATTGACTCAAAATCTCCTTTCTGCTGACAAGAGAAAAGAGAAGAAAGAAAGAAAAGCATTCCCACGACCAATTGATTCATTTTAAGCATATCATTCTATATTATTCAGTCTTACCCGGAGTATACTCAAATTCGTAATCCTCTATCACATCGGCTTCCTTGCCGTATGTATAATACCTGAATTTAATCTTAATCCCATCGGCAGGATGTTCCGATTCCGCATATTGCTTTAAAGGGACAGAAATATAAGCACGCCGGTTATAGTATTCTTCATCACTATCCGCATCATGATATAACAACATATCCACAGATCTTGTTGTTTCCAGTTCTGACTTATCCTCAATTATGCCAAAAGTATGTCCTTTCCCGGTACTGACTTTCAAGTTAAGAATCATATTCAAATAATCCCGTCCAAGCCAAATACTGACAACCTCTACCGGATCTTTGCCTTCCTTATCCTTAAAGGCCGGATCGTCCTTCGGTTTAGGAGTCGGTGTGAGGAGCGACTGCAAAGAATAAATTTTAGCCCCTTCCTCCATCGTTTCATAGTTACTCATTACACGTCTGGAGGTATTCGGAGAAATCGTAGACCCCGTAAGATCTTGCGAAACAGGTAATATGTCCCCCTTATCGGGAATAAGTGTCCGTATCCTGCCATCATCACCCGCTTCTATCGTAACAAATTCCATTTTCACCGAAGGATAATAATAGTCATCATCTCCACAGGCAGCCATCAGGAGGAGTAATCCCCACAACCAAATCATGTATATTTTCTTCTTTTCATCGGCAGGCAGCTAAATAATTAACTAACGGATTGGAATACATCAACAACAACTTCTCACGCAAGAAGTCTTCATCTTTATTCGGAATGTTTATCTTAGCCAATTGTTGGTCAATATAGTTTATGAACCGCAGCTTCTCCTCTTCCGTATAGTTAGCAGCAAACGTTGTGGAACCATTCAACCAGTCGTAAGCGACATAATTTCCGGAATAAATCCGATAGTTACTATGAATACGCCGGTCAATACTAGCGGAAATACGGGCAAACAGTTCCGGTTTCGGCAAAGAACGGTCCATGCGAAACAACTCGTCGTTCAGACAAGGAGCGTCTTGAAAATGCACTTTTCCTTTGTATCCGAAAAGACCGGTCTGCATACTGATCAAATCGTCCTGAGTTGGTTTTCTTATATCCTTCTATATCTCTTTTCAACTGAAACTCCTGCGCTTTCAGAAAGTCACAGGGGTCATATTCGTACGAAATGGCAAGAGGAGCGATATTCATCTCCATCAAACGGTCGATCAAGTCGCCTTCACCACCCATCGCCAGCATCTTCAGCACGCTGTCCTGAGTACGGTCGTTGGAATCTTTTGCACGTCCTTCACGTTGGGCAATCCATATTGATTGTTTCTTCTGCGAAATAGTATGATGCATATAGCGCGACATTCGCGCCGACGATTCCAACATCTGCCTCATAGTCAGTGCACGCTGAACGATAAATGATTTATTGACACGCACCAATTTCTTAATCCACGGGTAAATCAGCAGATTGTCGCCAATCGCTATCTCAACCGTATCCATCCCTTCATCAATCAGCAAGATGGAAAGAAAACCCGAATCAAGGATAATATCCCTATGGTTCGACATATAAGTATAGGCTATATTATGATCCGGTATACGCGAATGGTCTAATGTCAAAGAATCTGTATGTTCCTGCGCAATCTTCCACAAAATGCCATAACAGAACGCTTCCTGAAATTCACGTTTTGTCTTACAAGCACGCATCTTCTGTGCCAGCAGTTCGAATGGAACGTTAGGTATAACTCCGGCAACAACCTTTTGAAAAGCCGGATCAGCAATCAATTCTTCAAAGATCTGAGGAAGTTCCTCATCATTGTAAGGACGAATCTCATTAAACTCTGTCAGGTCCATAACGTGATTAAAATTTATTTTCAATAATATCAGTCATCACATCCTTTATATCCAGTCCGGCTGCACGCACTTGCTGGGGAATAAAACTGGTAGTAGTCATTCCCGGAGTAGTATTTACTTCGAGAAGATTCAGTTTTTCACCGGCAGTCACAATATAATCCACACGGATGATACCGGAACAGCCCAATATGTCATAGATAGCCGAAGTCAGTTTCTGCACGCGTCCGGTCAGTTCCGGGGAGATACGCGCAGGAGTGATTTCATCTACCTGTCCATTATATTTAGCATCATAATCAAAGAACTCATTGTGCGTCACTACTTCCGTAGGTGGGAAGACGACCGATTTTTCCTTCGTCTTGTAGCAGCCGCAAGTCAGTTCCGTTCCGTCCATAAACGCTTCAACAATCACCTCTTCCGCTTCTCCGAAAGCTTTAACAATGGCCGGTTGTATTTGTTCTTTTGTCTTCACTTTCGTAACTCCGAAGCTCGAACCTCCCAGACTAGGCTTGATAAAACAAGGCAGACCGATCTTTTCCATTACTTCTTCGTCGGAAACCGATTGTCCCTGGCGCAGCAGCAATGATTCGGCAATACGTACGCCAAAAGCCTTCAAATACTGATTGCAGGCAAATTTATCGTATGTAATAGCAGCCGCCAATACTCCACAACAGGAATACGGAATGCGCAGCATATCAAAATATCCCTGCAGACGACCATCCTCACCCGGTGTGCCATGAATCGTAATATAAGCAAAATCGAACACCACCTTTTCCGTTCCGTTCGTAAAACTAAAATCATTTCTGTCCACCGGAACCTTGTTGCCGTCCGGTAATTGTACTTCCCAGCAGCGGCCTTCCATCTCTACAATGTACAAATTATACTTCTCCTTATCTATAAAGGAATAAATACCCTGTGCGCTACGCAGGGAAACTACGATTTCAGAGGTATCTCCTCCTGCTACGATAGCAATGTTGCGTTTCATTCTAATTCTCTATTACTTATATAGCCTCTCCACTTCTCGATAAGCCGGGTCATGTCATCCGGAAGTTCGGAAGTAAAATACATCTCTTCACCTGTGACGGGATGCACAAACCCCAATGTCATAGCATGCAAAGCCTGTCGGGGACAAGTGTCAAAGCAATTATTTACAAATTGTTTGTATTTACTAAAATGAGTACCTTTCAATATCTCGTGCCGCCATAGCGTTCGTCATTGAACAGCACATGACCGATATGTTTCATGTGGACACGAATCTGATGAGTACGTCCTGTTTCAAGTATACATTCCACAAGCGTGACGTATCCCAAGCGTTCCAACACACGATAATGAGTCACAGCGTGTTTGCCAACTGTCGGGTCGGACATCACAGCCATCTGCATTCGGTCTTTCGGGTTACGGGCTATATTCCCGATGATTGTTCCCTCATCCTGCTCCACAATCCCCCATACCAGGGCGCGATATTTACGTTTGGTAGTCTTATTAAAAAATTGGTTTCCCAGATTTGTTTTGGCGTCTGGTGTCTTGGCAATCACCAGCAAGCCCGAAGTATCTTTATCGATGCGATGAACAAGTCCCACGTGCGGGTCATTGGCATCGTAATCGGGATTATCTTTCATATGCCAGGCAAGTGCATTGACCAAAGTGCCATGATAATTTCCATGTCCCGGATGCACGACCAATCCCGCCGGTTTATTCACAACCATCAGATAAGGGTCTTCATAAACGATAGTAAGGGGAATATTTTCAGGAATAATTTCATTTTCATAACGGGGACGGTCCATCATCACCGTAATGACATCCAGCGGTTTCACTTTATAGCTACTTTTCACCGGCTTGCCGTTGGCCATAACGAATCCTCCTTCGGCAGCCTTCTGAATACGGTTGCGCGAAGCATTGACAATACGTTCGAACAGATATTTGTCGACTCTGACCATCGCCTGTCCCTTATCTACAACCACGCGGAAGTGTTCGTAAAGCTGGGATTCGTCACCGACAGGTTCTATATCATCCAAATCATTCTCTAGTTCATCCGGAAGTTCTTCCTCTATCATGTGAGTCTGTTCTGTTAGTTATCCATTAAAACCAGCTATCTTCTTGTGTGGAAGATGATTCTGATGTCACAGGAGTTTCTGTATCCACAGCAACATCGGTGGAGTCTTTCTCCATGCTCCCTGCCCCATCACCAACCATCAGTGTCAAAGAAGCTCCCATAGGAATCTTTTCTCCGGCGGTCAGTTGTCTTCCCTGATACTTCACGCCATACACCCAGTCTTTTTCACCGTTCACTAACTGGACCTGATTCAGTTTGAAACCGGCACTTAACAGTTTGGCTTGCGCCTGACGAAGAGAGCTATTGTCCGCTACATCAGGAATCATACGCAAAGGAACATCCAGCGTGTTCACTGTCAGATAGACCGTACGACCTTCTTTTACTTTCTCACCGGCTCCCGGCTTGAGTTCAAGCACGATACCGGCAGCCTTATCCTTAACGTATCTCGTATCAGAAACCGAACATACCAATCCATGATTCCGGAACATCTTTGTCGCCTCCTCCACACTCATCCCCTTCACATCGGGAACAAGCACCGATTCACCATGATGCGTGTACACATCAATCCATTTCAGCACGCCGAATACCATGACTGCCACTATCACAATCATAGCGGCAATATTCAACCAGAAAAATTTATTTGTTTTAAAAGAAAAGAATTCTCTAATAGTCATACGCATTGCTGTTTATATGCGCCAAAGATACGACAAAATAGTTGAATTTATAAAAAAGAGGTGATGAAAAGTTTGCTATAAACAAAAAGGCAGAGATTAAATTCCCCGCCTTTTTGTTTCCCTGATGATAGATAAAAGTGATTACCACTTCTGTCCGTTGTACTCATCAGAAACAGTCAGTTTCTTTCTGCCTTTCGCACGGCGGGCTGCTAATACTCTACGACCATTAGCCGATGCCATTCTCTCACGGAAACCGTGTTTGTTCTTTCTCTTTCTGTTAGAGGGTTGAAATGTTCTTTTCATTTTTGTATCTTGTTTTATGTTATTATTCTACGTAATCGGGCTGCAAAAATAGGCACTTTTTTAAATTAACCAAGCGATAAGTCATTTTTGCTCAAAAGTTTTTGTGTTTTTTACTGATTTAGATTACTTTTGCACTCGATTTCCGACGAAAACAATTAAATAACAATAATATAATAAGAAGAATAGCAGTATGATTAATGCTCAAGACATCAAAAACGGAACCTGTATCCGTATGGACGGAAAGCTCTATTTCTGTATAGAATTCCTGCATGTAAAACCCGGTAAAGGTAACACTTTCATGCGTACTAAACTGAAAGATGTAGTTAGCGGTTACGTTCTCGAACGCCGTTTCAACATCGGTGAAAAATTGGAAGATGTACGTGTAGAACGTCGTCCGTATCAGTTCTTATATAAAGAAGGAGAAGATTATATCTTCATGAATCAGGAAACTTTTGACCAGCATCCTATCGCTCACGACTTGATTAACGGTGTTGACTTCCTGCTTGAAGGTGCAGTATTGGATGTTGTTTCCGACGCTTCTACCGAAACCGTATTGTATGCGGATATGCCGATCAAGGTGCAGATGAAGGTTACTTATACAGAGCCGGGCGTCAAAGGTGACACTGCTACCAATACATTGAAACCTGCTACTGTAGAATCAGGAGCAACAGTACGTGTTCCTTTATTCATCAACGAAGGTGAAACGATCGAAATCGATACTCGCGATGGTTCATACGTAGGACGTGTAAAAGCATAAGTTACATAGAACACAATAATAAAGAAAGCCGGAAGATCAATTGAACTTCCGGCTTTCTTTATTGTGCTTTGCACGGGCATTCTTATTTATATCCCGCCGCTTTGGCTATTCTCTTCGGTATTTCAGTATTATCTATCTTCTCACCGAACAAATGTGAACCGGCTCCAATAGCGAATACAGGCACAAAACCGGCAGAATGTCCGCCACTCACCCAGCCAACCATCGCGATCTCATCCATAACTTGTTTGGCACAAGCTGCCATAGGCTCGCTCTTCGAGTACATACTCTCGGCAAACACCACTTTATTCTTCACGAACGACTTTTCAAATTCGTCGTGCAACTTCTTTTCTTGTTGCCAAGAAATAGGTAATTGTTTCCAGAATCCCATTTCATTGCCAAGAAATTCTTTCATATCTTCCCAAGTCACTTTGTTACCTTTGGCTTTTCTCAATTCACTGATACGTTGAGAAAGTCCGTCAGCCGAATGTTTTTGAGATTGCAATGCTTTCAAGTTCAGTTCATATTTTCCGGTTCCCAATACAATACCACCTGTTTCGTGGTCGGCAGTAACGACTATCAGTGTTTCTTTCGGATGCTTCTTATAAAATTCATAAGCCACTTTGATAGCGTTATCCATATCTTTTACTTCATTAAATACGGTAGCTGCATCATTCGCGTGGCAAGCCCAGTCAATCTTTCCACCTTCCACCATGAGGAAGAAGCCTTTATTCTTGCCTTTAGTCAAAAAGTCGATAGCGCTTTCCGTAATTTGCGCCAACGTCAGATCATTCTCTTTGCGGTCAATGGCATAAGGCAGACATGACGGATTAGCCCCTCTTCCTGAATGAGAATCATTTTTTCAGCCTTAGCTGATTTTGCTTTATAGTCATTGTAACCACGTGCCACTGTATATCCGGCTTCTTCAAAGATAGGGAAAATGCTTGGAGCCTCTTTCTTGTCAAAAGAAGTTGTCGGTTTCAGGAATCCGCCACCTGCATAAAAGTCAAAATCAGCTTTCGGCAAGTCAAGAGCAATCTCATAATACATATTACGATCCGGTTGGTGAGCATAAAATGCGGCAGGGGTAGCATGATCAACACTGACAGAAGTAGTGACACCGACTTTCTTACCGGCTTTCTTAGCCTTTTCAGCTACAGTTTGAATCGCATTCTTATCTTCCCCCACAGAAATAGCGTGATTATAGGTTTTCTTTCCTGTAGCCAACGCAGTACCTGCGGCGGCAGAATCGGTCACGGAATTTGTAGCAGAGAAAGTAGTCGCCATCGTGGCAACCGGAAATTGAGTAAACAACAAAGGCTCAACACCGATACGTCCGTTCTGAAGTTCCGCCTGATACATCTCCGTACCATTCACTTGGTTGACTCCCATCCCATCTCCAATGAAATAGAATACATACTTTTGCCTGACCGTTGGCCACAACGGAAATAAGGACAAAGAACAATGTGTAGATTAACTTTTTCATTCTTTAGCAAATTTATTATTAGATTAGTTAGTACCACCTACAAAGGTATAAAAAAGGCTACTTCTGATGTTACAAAACAAATAATATTATAAATTCATCACGTCCTGTTCAAACCGTTCCTTATCTCCAGCGGCCCTATTGCGCATCCGGCTACGGTAATTATAGATCGTTGCCAATGAGTAACCCAAGAAATGAGCAATCTTATTACTGTCTACCACCCCCAAACGGATAAGAGCAAAAAATACGAAGTTCGGTAGTCAGCAGTTCATCAGATTTCGGATATATCCGTCCCTCCTCTACCAACAAATCGTTGAAAGCGGAAATGAAATTCGGAAAAAGTTTCAGGAAAGACTTATCGAACTCATTATAAAACTCGTTTCGTTCATCTTTAATAAACTGCTCGGACTTTATAGCCTTAAACAAATCCTCAATCCGGGAAGCCATAGCCAATTTAGCCAATGAGCGGCGGTACATCTCCAACTTATCCAGATAGTTCACACATCTGTCTAAATAACGGGCAATATATACTTCTTTTATCTTGCCCGTCTGCTCCAGTTCTTTGTTCACAGCCAACATCTGCCGATTAGCCAAACTCAAATCACGACGCATAGCAGACAGTTTCTTCATCCAGCGATACAAAAAAGAAAATAGCTATCAAAAGAAATAAAGACAACATACTGACACTAATAAGCATCGCTCTGGAAACGGCTTGTTCTTTCTCTTCTTTCAACTTATAGGCCTTATCGATAATCGGGAAAAACTCCGTCACTTCAATAAACCTCAAACGGGCATTGCAGGCTACGGCATCTTCCATCGAACAACTCAAGTACTTATAAGCACGGTCAATATCTCCTAGTTCATACATCAGATGTGCCAACTTTTGCAAAGAGGCATACTCCCTGACCGAAGATTCCAAATCTGCAATAGCTGTCAATATGAGATAATAAACTTCTTTCTCAAAATCCTTCTTCATACCGTACGCTTCAGACAATGTATAGTAGATATACACTTTCTGCCGTTCGTCAACCGCCTCTTTCAAAGCCTCATCAAGTATCACCAGAGCTGTATCCGCCTTACCACTGACGATACATTTCTCGGCCAGAACAATCGTTCTGTTGATTTCCGGTGACATTACACTAATAATAGAATCCCGGTATAAATCTGTTTTTTCGAGATATTTCTTTTTCGCTTCCTTATTAGTAGTGTAATCAGCCAGCCAACCATAACAAGCACGATAAGTCTGATAATAAGCCAGCAAGGTTTCTTTGTCCAGCTTCGTCGGATTCATCCTCTCCAATTCCTCAATAGCTTCAATATACATTCCCATTACCCCTAACACCGTTGCACGATCAATAATAATCTTATTGTCCAATTCAGGGCGATTCAGTTGCGGAAGCAACTCCTGCTTCTTATTTATATAATGAAGGGCAGAATCAGCCTGATAATGAAGATAAGCATCAAATAAGGAACCGTATAGACGATATTTGTCGGCAGGGGCATTTGAATGCGCCAATTGCAATTTCAAGCCTTCAATTTCCTTTTCTTTCTGAATCTGATAAGTCTCCTTTTTATTTATGATGTCGTCCAACTTTTTAAGAGCTGCCACATTATCTGTCTGTTTTGCAAACATTGAAACAGAACCAACCAAAAGAAAAGACAATACACAATAGGCTATATTTCTCATAGGTTACTTTTTAAAGATGTCACAAGTATAATGAATATAGTAATCACAATGAAATAGATAAGCCAAACTATTTAATTTCCACTTATATTTTCGCCGATTCCAAACAATAATATACAACTGATAATCAATTAAATAAAATCATAAAGCGGTTATATTTTTTATTCTAGACACCTTTTCCGATTCAATAGGTCGCTACATTTGCAACATCCGAAATAAAAAGGAGTAGAAACATTAGTTAGCTTACAATTTAATACCAATAAATAAAATGAAAAAGAATCTTTTACTTATTGCATTCCTCTGTATTTCATTTATAGCGAATGCGCAGCAGAAACTGACTTCACCGGATGGAAATCTGGTAATGACCTTTCAGGTAAACAAGGAAGGTGCTCCAACGTATGATTTGATTTATAAAGGCAAAACGGTAATCAAACCCAGTACTTTAGGACTGGAATTAAAGAAAGAAGATAATACCCGCACAGATTTCGACTGGGTAGACCGCCGGGATCTGACAAAACTTGATTCAAAAACAAATCTTTATAACGGTTTTGAATTAAAGGATGCAAAGACCGATACATTCGATGAAACATGGCAACCGGTATGGGGAGAAGAAAAAGAAATCCGTAATCATTATAATGAATTGGCAGTGACACTATACCAGCCAATGAATGAGCGCTCCATCCTGATCCGTTTTCGCTTATTCAATGACGGTCTGGGATTCCGTTACGAGTTCCCTCAACAAAAATCATTGAATTATTTCGTTATTAAAGAAGAACATTCCCAGTTTGCCATGTCAGGCGACCATACCGCTTTTTGGATACCGGGCGATTATGATACGCAGGAATATGATTATACTATCTCCCGCTTATCGGAAATCAGAGGGTTGATGAAACAGGCAATCACTCCCAATTCGTCTCAAACTCCTTTCTCACCGACAGGTGTGCAGACTGCTCTTATGATGAAAACGGATGATGGTCTTTACATCAACCTTCACGAGGCAGCCCTCATCGATTATTCTTGTATGCACCTCAACCTAGACGATAAAAACATGATATTCGAATCTTGGCTGACTCCGGATGCAAAAAGGGGACAAAGGATATATGCAGACACCTTGCCATACGCCATGGCGTACTGTCATTGTCAGTGATGATGCACGCAACATCCTTGCATCCCGTATTACTCTCAACCTGAACGAACCATGCAAGTTACCGGATGCAACCTCTTGGGTAAAACCTGTGAAATATATCGGTGTGTGGTGGGATATGATAACCGGAAAGGGCTCATGGGCCTACACCGATGAGCTGACTAGTGTAAAACTGGGTGAAACAGATTATTCAAAAACCAAACCTAACGGCAAACATTCCGCTAACACCGCTAACGTAAAACGTTATATCGATTTCGCTGCCGCCAACGGTTTTGATGCAGTACTGGTAGAAGGATGGAACGAAGGTTGGGAAGACTGGTTCGGTAACAGCAAAGATTATGTATTCGATTTCGTCACTCCTTATCCCGATTTCGACGTAAAAGAGATTCATCGTTATGCCGCAAGCAAAGGTGTCAAAATGATGATGCACCACGAAACTTCCGCATCAGCCCGTAACTACGAACGCCATATGGATAAAGCTTATCAATTTATGGTGGATAACGGCTATAACTCTGTAAAGAGCGGTTATGTCGGCAATATTATTCCCCGTGGCGAGCACCATTACGGACAATGGATGAATAATCATTATCTGTATGCGGTGAAGAAAGCAGCAGACTACAAGATTATGGTGAATGCTCACGAAGCAGTACGCCCGACAGGTATCTGTCGCACTTATCCGAACTTGATCGGTAATGAATCCGCTCGTGGAACAGAATATGAATCATTCGGCGGCAACAAAGTATACCATACTACAATTCTTCCATTAACCCGTCTGGTTGGAGGACCGATGGAGTATACTCGGGGATCTTCGAAACACATTGTAACAAAATGAATCCGGCTAATAACTCTCAGGTTCGCTCTACTATCGCCCGCCAACTGGCATTGTATGTAACTATGTACAGTCCATTGCAGATGGCCGCTGATATTCCTGAAAATTATGAGCGTTTCATGGATGCCTTCCAATTTATCAAGGATGTAGCTATTGATTGGGATGAAAGTAAGTATCTGGAAGCGGAGCCAGGAGAATATATCACGATAGCCCGTCGTGCCAAAGGAACGAATGACTGGTATATAGGTTGCACTGCCGGAGAAAAGGGACATGAGTCTAAATTAAGCTTTGACTTCCTCGAACCTGGGAAAAAATATGAAGCTACCATTTATGCTGACGCCAAAGATGCAAGTTGGGACAAAAATCCGCAAGCATACGTTATCACAAAAAAGAAAATAAACAATAAAAGCAAACTTACACTGAAAGCTGCAATAGGCGGGGGATACGCCATCTCAGTCAAAGAGATAAAATAAGACCTTAAACAAGTTTAATTAAGATTCCATAGTTTTCAATAGGTATTCATATAGAAGTACTATTTTTGACAAACTTATTTAATAACATGAAAACAAAAAAAATGAATGAACCGGGTAAAATAATGCTGCTATTTTTAGTAGCCATTATGTTTACGGTACAGGCAGTTGCACAAAACCTGTCAGTAAGTGGACTCGTCCAGGACGGTACCACCGGAGAGGGAGTTATCGGAGCAAATGTAGTAATTAAAGGTACTACCAATGGCACCATTACCGATCTGGATGGGAAGTTTAAATTACAGGCCAAGCAAGGAGACATCATTGTCATTTCCTTCATCGGATATAAGACACAGGAATTACCGGCCGCAGCACAAATGAAAGTTGTTCTGAAAGATGATTCAAAACAGTTGGACGACGTAGTGGTCATCGGATATGGCTCCGTTAAGAAAGAAGACTTGAGCGGATCAGTCGTTGCCATTAAAGCTGAAGAGATGAACAAAGGTGCAGTCACTTCACCCGAAGAACTGATCATGGGAAAAGTTCCGGGATTGGCAGTCGCTCAAGGTGACGGTGGTCCGGGTTCAGGTTCTACGCTACGCATCCGTAGCGGTTCTTCTCTGAATGCCAGCAATGACCCGCTAATCGTCATAGACGGAATCCCCATAGCCAACAATTCAGCTCCGGGTACACCGAATGCTTTATCGACCATTAATCCGAATGATATAGAAACTTTTACCGTATTAAAAGACGCATCAGCAACGGCCATCTACGGTTCACGTGCATCAAACGGCGTTATCATCATCACTACCAAGAAAGGGACACAAGGAAAAATCAAGGTAACTTATAACAGCAGTTATACTTTCAAAGATCCTTATAAGCGTTTTGAAACGATGAATGCAGATGAGTTCCGTCAGGCAGTGACGAACCAATATGCCGAAGGCACCGCTTTAGGCGATGCAGCACGCAATCTGATTAATCTCTACCCTCAACAGTCTACCGATTGGCAGGATGCTATCTATCAAAGTGGTCTGAGCACCGACCAAAATATATCCGTAGCAGGAAAAGCAGGGTTCATGCCTTTCCGCGTGTCTTTAGGTTACAACAACGAACGAGGTACAATCAAGACATCCAAGTATGAAAGATATACCGCATCTGTCAATCTAAGTCCGAAGTTCTTTGATGATCATTTGAGGGTGGATATCAATGTAAAAGGAACGATTAACAAAAAATCGTTTTGCTGATTCGGGAGCAGTAGGAGCAGCTGCTTTCTTTGACCCTACCAAACCAATCTATGGTATTGACACAGAAGACCCTACATACGGTAGTAATTTATATAACTATAACGGTTATTGGAACTGGAGCACCGGCAAGAATACTCCCAACACGCTTTCTTCCGCCAATCCGTTATCTTTACTCTACGATGTGGACAATGCGGGAACTACTAAACGAAGCCTCGGCAATATCCAGTTAGATTATAAAATACACGGATTAGAAGATTTGCATGCCAACTTGAACGTAGGTTATGACGTAGCAAAAAGCACAGGTGGAAACTATACCGTTCCCGGTTCTTTCCAAACAGCCAAAGACAGTGATTTCAAGAATATCGGACGTGGTAATGATTGGAACAATCTGCGCCGCAACCATCTGCTGGACTTTTATTTGAACTACGCCAAAAACATAGAATCCATTCAAAGCAATATCAATGTAATGGCCGGATATTCCTGGCAACATTTCTATTACAGAGACCTGAGTATTTACAAATCAAATGTTACCGAAAACCTGGGAACTAAAGAAGGATGGACTTATAACGACGATGAAGGACGTTACATACAAAACAATAACACTCCCTCACCTTGGGAAAATTATCTGGTTTCTTTCTTCGGACGACTGAATTACAACTTCAAAGAACGTTATTTGCTCACTGCAACGTTACGTCAGGACGGTTCCTCACGTTTCAGCAAGAGCAACCGTTGGGGACTCTTCCTCCGCAGCGTTGGCATGGAGCATTATCAACGAACCGTTTATGGAAAAGGCACGCGATATTATGTCCAACTTGAAACTGCGTGTAGGATATGGTGTCACCGGTCAGCAGGAGATTACCGATTATCTCTATATCACTAACTACTCGCTGGGTAACAATACGACTTCACAATATATGGGTTCATATCTGCTGAAACCGGATGGGTACAGCCCCGATTTGAAATGGGAACAGACTGCGACATACAATGTCGGCATCGACTACGGATTTCTGAACAATCGTATCAACGGTAGTATCGAATATTATCAGAAGCGTACGAAAGATTTATTGAACACAGTCAGCGTAGCGGCAGGAAGCAACTTTACCAATATGATAACAGCCAACGTGGGATCTATGAAAAACGAAGGTTTGGAATTCAATATCAATGCCGTAGCTATACAGACTAAAAAGATTTCTCTTGGGAATTAGGCTATAACGTGACTTGGAACACCAGCAAAATTACTAAATTGACCGCTACCTACAATCCGGATTATGAAGGAATCAATGCCGGTTCTGCTTCATACGGTAGTGGCACAGTACTACAAAAGCACCAGGTAGGTTATGCCCCCTCCACTTACTGGCTCTTCCAACAGGTATACGACGAGAATGGAAAACCGGTACAAAACGCAGTGGTAGACCGCAATAACGACGGGCAGATTACGAATGACGACCGGTATATGACTAAAAAAAGTCCGATGGCGGACGTATACATGGGACTGAGTTCGCAGTTTACATATAAAAATTGGGATCTGGGCTTCAATCTCCGTGCCAGTATCGGGAACTATGTCTACAACGCCAGTGCAGCGGACAACGGTTCACTGAATGCTTTCTCCAATCAAGGATTTATCACCAATTATTATAAATCGGCAGTAGAAAGCACCGGATTCACTCTCACCAGTTCTACCGAGCAAAAAGCAAGCGATCTCTTTTGGAAAATGCTTCTTTCCTGAAGATGGATAACATTACTTTGGGATACACCTTCAAGAATTTGTTCACCAGCAAGTTATCCGGCCGTATCAGCGCATCGGTGCAGAATGTGTTTACTATCACCAAGTATTCCGGACTCGATCCTGAGTGCAACGCCATTGATCAAAGTCTATGGCCGCGTCCACGCACGTTCTCTCTCGGAATTAATCTTAACTTTTAATCTGTCAGCATTATGAAATTCTATTCTATAAAATCGATCATATTGGTTTCCGCCCTCATTTTATTCGGCGGATGTATAGGTGATTTAGACGTGATGCCTCTCGATCCGAATGTCATGACGGCCGAAGACGCCTATTCTACTCCCGAAAGTTACACACAGGGATTGAAAAAGATCTATTCGGTATGGGCCCTCTCCGGACAAAAAGACGCAGGTTCTTCGGATTTGAGTGATTTGAATGCCGGTAACACAGTACTCCTGCGTTGTTGGTGGACACTGCAAGAAAGTACTACAGACGAAGTAAAATGCGCCTGGTCGGATAGCTGGGTACCGCAAGTTAACGGATTATCCTGGAATACAGCTAAGGTGGAATCAATGGAAGGGCTTTACCACCGTTCTATGTACATCGTAAGTATTGCAAATGATTTTCTGAAACAACTGAACAATGCCCCCGACGAAGTAGACCGGGAACGTTATCGTGCCGAAGCACGTTTCTGCCGTGCTTTAGCCTACTACGTGCTGATGGATGCTTTTGCCAATCCACCTTTTGTCACAGAAGAAACAACCTCGACGCTACCGGAGCAAATCAATCGCAAAGACCTATTCAACTGGCTAGAAAAGGAACTTACTGCTATTCGTAGTCTCCTTCCCGAACAGACAGACGAATACGGACGTGCCGATCAACATACCGTTGAGTTCCTATTGGCACGTATGTATCTCAATGCCGAAGTTTATACAGGAACACCCCGTTATACTGACTGTATCACTTATTGCAAATATATTCTAGGCAGTAATGACTATTCATTGGCAGACAATTATGCCGAACTTTTTATGGCGGACAACGGAGAAAATACCAATGCCAGAAAAGAAATCATTTTCCCGGTATTGGCTGACGGCAACACTACTCAGTCCTATGGAATAGGAGCTATCATTGTCGGCTCGCGTTCAAGTAGCGAAGACACTGTTGTCAACTACGGATGCAACGGTGGATGGGATGGCTTCCGCTCTACAGGAAATCTGATACGTGCGTTCGAATATGAAGCGGAAGAATCAGCCTGGACCGCCGACAATTTAAATTCACACGACAACCGCGCCATCTTCTATAGCACAGGACGTTCATTGGATATCAAAACCTCATCTATCGGTACATTTACCACAGAAGGTTGGTCGGTATTTAAATTCACGAACCTGAACAGTGACGGTACTCCGGGAAAGAATTCCGTATTCCCTGACACAGACTTTCCACTATTCCGTCTGGCTGATGTATATCTGATGTATGCGGAATCCGTAGCCCGTGGTGGAGAAGGAGGAAGCGAATCCCAAGCTGTGACATACATACAGGACTTGCGCAAACGTGCCAAAACCGGTTATAGCCAAGTGGATGCAGCTTGGTTGAAGGCTTCCGCATCCATCAATGGAAGCACTGCCAACGTAAACTTTGGAAATATCTTAAACGAACGTTGTCGTGAACTTTATTGGGAAGCCACCCGCCGTACCGATTTAATCCGTTACGGACTGTTTACCTCGAATACTTATACGTGGGCAGAAAAAGGAGGAGTCATCACCGGAGTAGGTGTAGACAAGCGCTACAATCTTTTCCCCATACCTGTAAGCGATATCAGCGTTAATGGTAATTTACAACAAAACGAAGGTTATTAATCTAAAAATCAGAATGTACATGAAAACAATATACGGATATATAGGTATACTGATCGCAGTTTGTTTATTACAAGCCTGTGAAAGTGACTTAGACAAAGCCTATTATAGCGACGGACAGGCTCAGCCTGCTGTATTGGAGGCTTTACCGGAAACGTATACCATCAACCCGCTGCAACAAAATGAAGTTGCACTGACGTTCAAGTGGAGTGCACCCCAAATGGGATATAATGCATCGATCACGAACAATCTGGAGATGGATATAAAAGGCGAAAACAACTTCGGAGATAAAAAAGTAATCTTATCTTCGTTGGTAGGGAATAACTCGACTGTTTCATTTACGAATAAAGAGTTGAATGACTATGTACTGTCTCTGTTCAAGAATTATGCTGATGAAGCAGGAATATACACCATAGAAACCGTTCATCTGGAATTTCGTGTAACCTCTGTCATTTCAGAGGCGAAAACTCCTCTTGTTTCAAATATCGTTTCTTCCACTGTCACTCCATACGACAATGAAAATACAGGCTACAAAGCAGCGGTCATCACATCAACAGACATTAGCGAACTAGTTTTAGCGGCCGGTCAGAAAGAAGAAACGGCATTACCCTTAACGTGGCAACAGGCTTATTTGGGTGATAATTCAAGTATCAGCTATGCAATAGAAATAAATCTGCCCAAAACAAACACGGAATATAATTGGAGCAAGAAAGTGACTGTCAAGACTACTCAAGAAACCTCATACAATCTGACTCACCAAGATCTGAATGATGCACTTGTCAGTCTATTGGTAAAATATAGTAAGGAAGTAGGAAAAACTGAAATCAACCTCTCTGTTTCAGCTACTAAGAGCGGATATATCAAAGCGCTGGCTTCCGAACCTCTGACTATCAGCATCACTCCGTATGTAGCAACTCCGACATTCACTACTGTTCCGGAAAATATGGATTTAACTTCCGGCACTTCTTATTCTCTAGCATGGGAAGCTGTAGAAGGAGCTAAATACCAAGTGGAAATGGATATAAAAGACGCAGAATTCTCACAAAGAGCAATATTGGAAAGCGGTTTGACCAGTACAAACCTAGATATAAACAATGCAGTCCTAAGCAAGGCCATCAAATACCTGAAAATGGCCCATAATGCAGTAACGCTTAGTGCAGAACAGAAGGTAGAGTTTCGGGTAAGAGCTTATTTCGGTAATACTGAGACAGGAGTATTATCAGAAGCAAAAACTGTAACGGTGACTTATGATAATAGCGAGAATACACCGGAAGTATTCTATCTAGTAGGAGAATACTGTGCTTGGAAACACGATCAAACTCAAAAGCTATATAAAACAGAAAGTGGTTCGTACAAAGGACACATTATTGCAAAAAATCTTTATGAAGGGTGGAAAATCACAGACCAACCCAATTGGAATGGTAGAAATTGGGGAGCTCCAATCAATAGTGGAATCTTGACTCTAGGTAACGACAGCAAAAATATCACTTCTTACGGCGGTAACAACAATACCAACTACACCGTAGAATTTAATCCAAACAACGGTCGCCTCACCATGAGCAATGAAGAAAAGTCATGGATGTTATTAGGTGAACATAACAATTATTCTTTCAGTGATGCATCCAAAATGGAAATCATTTATGATGAAAGTAATAAAAAGTGGTATTTACAAAAGAAAGGAGTAAAATGCAAGCCGGAAATACGTGGCAAATACGTTCACAGATATTGAACATGGAAGTGACTCCACAAAATGCCGAAGGACATTTCGAAACGGATGTTACCGACGAAAGCCAATTTACCGTAAGCCAAACCGGCAATTACGAGATACGTTGGTATTTCAACGAACCGACTCCTTACGTAATAGTCATTAAAGAATAACCCATCCATCAAAAAAGAAAAGCTTTATGAAGAAATATTTGATATATATATTATTACTGCTATTCACTGCGCCCTATATAAGCTCATGCAGTGACGAGTGGACAGACTCCGACAAACTGAGCCTCCTGACAAAAAGCAGAAGAGGAAGAACCTATTGTAGAGGATGACATTGACATAAGCCTGCTGAAATTCGGTTTCAACCTGAATCCCAAAGCCGAAACAAACGAGTTACCCAATGCGGACGAAGCTTTGGATATCTATTTTTATGCAGAAGGTAAAGAGTTGGCAGAAGGAGAAAAAGAATGCCCGTTATTAGGTTATCAAGAAGCGTGCTATCTCCATGCCGGTGTATATTCGGAAGGTACTTGGATGTATGTACCGGCTGCCTGGACAGAAGATACCGAAAAATGTAAAATGGTTCGTGTAAAGGAGAATGTATGGAAAATCACCCTCTCACCTACTATACGCGATTGGTTCGGAAGCGGTTCAACTCCAATTGAACAGTTAGGACTGATTATCCGTACTACTGATGGCAAAAAAGGAATAGAAGAAGATACCTTTGTCGATATTGAGGATGATAAGTACAACAGCTTTACTCCGGGTGAGATAAAGCTGGAGTCAATGCCTTCCGGACTGCAACATGGTATCAATATTATCGACAATCATACAGTAGCTTTGGTACTGTATGAGAAAAAGACAAAGACGGTAACCGTTATTACGATTATGCTTATGTCATGGGAGACTTCAATAATTGGAAACGCAGCAATGATGAAAACTCTCAAATGTATTATGACGAATCAGCGGGATGTTGGTGGATTACTTTAAGCGGTCTTGAGCCAACCAAAGAATACGCATTCCAATATTATCTGGGAAAGAAGAGTTCTGTAGAAGGAGAAAAGATACAGAACTACGTATAGCCGATCCATACACGGAGAAGATTCTCGATGCAAGCAGCGATTCCTATATTCCGGAATCCACTTATCCATCGTCCCAACGTATCTATCCAACGAAAGGGGCCGGAGTTGTTTCAACATTCAAGATACAGAAAGATTCCTATTCATGGGCACACGACAATTTCAAAATAGCAGATAAGAACAATCTGATGATTTATGAGTTACTCTTGCGTGACTTCACCGAAACCGGAGATCTACAGGGAGCGATACAGAAACTCGATTATTTGGAAAGGTTAGGTATTACCGCCATCGAACTAATGCCCGTACAGGAGTTTGAAGGCAATGACAGTTGGGGGTACAATCCGACCTTCTATTTTGCACTTGATAAAGCCTACGGTACTTCTGAGATGTACAAGAGATTTATTGACGAATGCCACAAAAGAGGTATCGCAGTACTTTTTTGATGTTGTTTACAACCATGCTACAGGTAGCAACACTTTTGCCCGTCTGTATTGGGATTCGAAAAATAACCGAACTGCTGAGAATAACCCATGGTTCAATGTTGAAGCCCGTCATGCTTTCAATGTATTCCACGACTTCAACCACGAAAGTCCATTGGTACGAGACTTTGTAAAACGTAATCTAAAATATCTGATTAACGAATATCATATCGATGGTTTCCGTTTCGACTTGACTAAAGGGTTTACACAAAACGGAAATAAAGATACGGACGTTTCAGGTTACGATGAGTCACGTATCAGCATTCTACGGGATTATTACAACGCTATCCAATCCGTATCTCCAGAAGCAGTAATGATTTGCGAGCACTGGACTGATTGGGCAGAAGAAAACGTATTAGCTTTGGCAGGCATACAGTGTTGGCGTAAAGGAAGTAACACACATGATGAAGGCTACTATCAATCAGGGATGGGGTATTCAGAGCGCAGTTCCTTTAGCAATTTGATACAAAGTGGCGGAAACAGTATCCATTTTGGCGGATGGGTAGGTTTCATGGAAAGTCATGATGAAGAACGCGTAGCCTATAAAGCCCAAGTGTATGGAAACGAGAAAATAAAAACGGATCTTACTACCCGCATGAACCAACTTGCCGCCAACGCTGCCTTCTGTTTCACAGTTCCGGGTCCTAAAATGATTTGGCAATTCGGTGAATTAGGTTATGACGAAACACTTGGTGAAGAAGATGAAAAACAGCAAAGAAGCCGTTACATTGGGAATATTATGATGAACCTGCACGCAAAAGTTTGTATGATGTATATGCTAAACTACTAGATTTACGCAAAACGCACGCGAATTTGTTCGGGCAAAATGCAACATTCTCATGGAAAGTAGAAACTGCTGATTGGACAGGGAACACACCCCGCACCATCAGTTTGAAATACAATGATAAGGAACTCGTAGTCGTAGGAAATTTTGGAGATGATACCACCAACTATTCTCTAGATTCTAACATCAAGTACAATTACATGACCGGTGACGAAGTATCAGGTAATATAACTGTCGAACCACACAATTTCTTCTTAGGAACAAGTTTCAGACCTGAATAAACAGCCTAAGTAGAATAGATTAAACATAGAATTAACGCAAATTATCGCAGATAAATAAGAATAATTTCCCGAAGGAATAATCTTAATAATCTGCGATAATTTGCGTTAATCTGCGTCTAAACAAAACAAGATCAATTACACCTGTGTCTCTCCTTCGATGTATTCCTCCAGAAAGAGATTCTCTCCATCGAATACCGCATACGAGAAGAAATTAATCCAATCCCCGAGAATCAGCACACGGGAAGTTGCACTCAACATGAGATCCAGTTCAATATGACGATGCCCATATATAAAGAAGTTGATATTCGGGTGGCTCTTCAGATATTCTTTGGTATACAAAACCAGATGTTCCTGATTCTCTCCCATATAATCCGGTTCCTTTCCGTCAATTCGTTTCAGTCGGCTATGCTTGGCCCATGTCAAACCCAGCTCCACACTCCAACGAGGATGAATAGCAGAAAACATTCTTTGCAAAGTCGTACTATGAAACATTCGGCGAAGTAATTTGAACTTCTTATCCGGATCACCCAATCCGTCACCATGAGCCAGATAGAATTCTTTCCCATAGATTTCGGTAGTCAACGGTTCACGGTGCATAATGACACCACACTCTTTTGTGAGATAATCCCCACACCATATATCATGGTTGCCAATAAAGAAATGCACTTCCACTCCCATGTCCGTAAGTTCGGAGATCTTTCCTAGAAAACGAGTATATCCCTTTAGGAACTACCAAACGGAATTCATACCAGAAATCGAACATATCTCCCAGCAAATAAACGGCAGAAGCCTTATGTTTTATACTGTCGAGAAAGTTCACCAGGCGTCTCTCTTGTGTGCGACCATGTTCAATGGCGCGGGACCCCAAATGCGCATCGGAAAGGAAATAAACGTTCTTCATGAGGCTTTGAGTTGTTACTTATAGTCAGCTTGTCACTCATCACTAGAGAAAGCCTAGTTCGAGTTTCGCTTCCTCACTCATCATATCTTTGTCCCACTCCGGTTCAAACACCAGATTAATGGTAGCCGCAGTCACACCCTCCACCGATTCCACTTTCTGACGAATATCTTCCATGATAAAATCAGCAGCCGGACAGTTAGGGGCTGTCAGTGTCATATCAAGTACCACTTCTCCATTATCGGAGACATCTATCTTATAAATCAGTCCAAGATCGTATACGTTCACCGGAATCTCAGGATCGTACACCGTCTTTAGCATGGCTACGATCTTTTCTTCTATTTTAATCTTTTCCATAGGTTCTTTCCGTTAATAATAAAAAATGCAAATATAAGAATAAATAAAGAATATTACATCTCATTTAGAGCAGTCCTTCATCTGCAAAACTATAGAATTGACTCTCACAAACGATAACGTGGTCTATCAAACGAATGTTCATTGTATCAGCTGCTTTACGAATATGTTCTGTCAAAATTTTATCCGGTTGACTCGGATGAATGTTTCCTGATGGATGATTATGCACTACAGCTATTTGCGTGGCCCTTTGCAGCAATGCTTCCCGCAGGATCATACGTACATCGGTGTATGTTCCATCTATTCCACCGGTACTGATACGCACCTTATCAATCAGTTTCGTTGCCTGATTCAACAAAAGAACCCAGAATTCTTCTTGTTCGAATCGCACATCAAAGGTTGAAAAATATCATAGATATCTTTTGAACAGGTGATTTGAGGCCTTTCTTTTGTACGTTTTGCAGCTTCCGACGCTTTCCAAGTTCCAATGCTGCCATCACTGTAATGCTCTTCGCCGGTCCCATACCTTTAAAACGGGAATAGTCGCAGACTTCCCATTTTGCCAAGGAATTCAGATTGTTATCACAAGACAGGAGCAAGCGTCTCATCAGTTCGACAGCACTCTCTTCCGTATTTCCGGAGCCAATCAATATAGCGAGTAGTTCGGCATCACTCAATGCGGCTGCTCCTTTTTCCATCATTTTTCTCCCGTGGGCGGTCCTCCAGTGCCCATTGGTTGATGGATAGTTTGTGTTTACTTTCCATTTACTATGTTTTGAAGGTGTAAAGATAGGCTTATTTAATTTAATGATAGAGGCAATGGGAAAAAAATTGGTTGCAGGCTTCTTCTTTTTTCTATGCAGAGACAAGTTGTACGACACCCGGGTCTCAGCATACCTGACACCCGGGTGTTGAGTAGCATGAGACCCGGGTGTCAGACGTATTGAGACCGGGTCTCATGCAACATTCCTTTTAAGTAAAAATAGGAATGGTAGTAAACAAATTAAAAGTAGGTTACTTATAAAAATTCTTTTGGAAAGCCTCAAACTCATCCTTTCCTCTGACACAACGCTGCCACCATGCGCGCCAAAAGCCTGTACCATAGCCGATAAGCTGTATAAATGCGGCGGCAATGGAATAAACGCCAATAGACAGACTTTTATTCTGAATAGTAGAATCAATGCATACGAGTAATACATAGAGAATGATAGGCGTGAAACTGAAGAGGCAGAAGGGGGTTCCTAATAATAAAAGCGCTACTCCCAATGTGAATGCCGCCGGAAGTAAATGTACCAGTTTCAGAGAGTCCGGGTATTTCTTATAAAGATTAATACGGGCAATGCCGGAGTTATGCACCTGCTTGAAGAATTTCTTCAAGTCAGTCCGACGTTTATGATATACCCAGGCATCCGGGAAAAGCCGGCAAGTATACCCGTTCTTAAAGATACGGATACTGAAGTCAATATCCTCCCCAAAACGCATCTTTGAGAATCCGCCTAAAGCCTCATACACTGCCCGACGAACTCCCATATTAAAACTACGGGGATAGAATTTGTCCATCTTCTTTTTTCCGCCACGGATACCTCCGGTCGTGAAGAAAGAGGTCATGGAATAGTTAATTGCCTTCTGAATATCAGTGAAAGAATCGTGTGCACGGTCGGGGCCACCAAAAGCATCGGCAGGAGAAGCGGCAAGCTCCTTCTTTACCGCATCGAAATAGCCTTCGGGAAGAATGACATCAGAGTCCAATATAATAAGGTATTCGCCTTCGCTACGTTCTGCTCCGTAATTACGGCTCTGTCCCGGACCGGAATTGGGCTTAGAGAAATATTTTATATTCAACCGGTCTGTATAACGGTCTACTACTCCTTTACAGGGAATGGAAGAACCATCTTCAACAACAACAACCTCAAAACCCTTAAAGTGTTGTACAGTAAGACTTTGCAATAATTCATTTTTCTTTCTACATCCATTTTCTTTCGTTTTCTTTCTAAAAAGTTTGTTTATATGCTTTTTATATTTATATTTGTGCCATCAACCTATAACAAAAGATAAAAGTAGAAACAATAAATGCTATGAAAAGAAAGAAAGACTTATCACTTTACCGATGTGATTTTTTGCATGAAATCCATGCTAAATTATTCCGATTTTGTTCTAATAGATAACCTCTTAACAGAACTGTAAATCCTCCGTCATTATTAAGCAATATATTATATAGTCATTTGCACTTAAAACAAAAGTATTTTATTTTTAATTAATTTATATTTTATATGATGGAAATTAATTTATCGTGTAAACATTTGCCCAAGAATGTAAAATGGAGGCGGTGGTTACCTCTGTTAACCCTATTCTTATTACTTCCTTCCTACTGGAGTTGCGATGACAGCGAAGAAGGAAGAAGCGAGTTCATTAGTGTGAGCCATGTGGACAACCAGACAGGAGAGAAAGTAGAGATGGAGCCTGATGAAGCTCTCAATATTCCTCCTAAGGCAGGACAGCTTTCGATCTTTGTTAAGACTAATACGAATTATTCAGTTTTGGTACAAAAGCAAAGTTCCTGCTAACGAACAGGAGGAAGAAGAAGTAATTGAAAATTGGTTGAAAGCAGAAAAAGTAGGCCGGAACGAAGCGACTGGTGAAGACGAATGGCATCTCGCATGGGAAGCACAAACCAAAGATTACAAACGCCGTATCGCTACCGTTTCAATCACCTCCCCGAGGTCGACTACGGTAGGTTTATCAACATTCGCCAGGGATTCACAACCCGGCTAAGTGAAGATTTTGAATGGCTGGAAGTATGGTTCATCTACCGCCTCTCCCAATGTGACTACGAATGAGAAATTGATTGGTGACTGGACGGAAACACAAAAAGAGTATCAGTGGTCGTCAACTATCGCAAAGGAGGAAGACAAAGCTTATTGTTATGGTAAATTCGGCTTTATCCGCCTTGGTGACGATCAAGGACATGGTGCTGATCTTATCACACCCTACATTACTGACATTGTAAGAGACTCTGTACTGCTTGTTTCATTTGATGCGGTTGCTTATACTGAAGAGGATGGGACAAAAGATAATAATAAATTAGTTATCAACATATTGAATGGAGGCGAATTTGCTGACACCCACACTACGACAAAACGATCGATCTGGATTATTATAACCCTCTTGATCCTGATGTACTTACTACAATGTGGAATAAAGGACGCCATAATTTTTATGTGGTAAGTCCTCCTGAACGCCCTGTTACTGCTAATACCAAATTTCAAATCATTGGTGGCGACTACACTCTCACTACAGGCAATAATCGTGTATTTGTAGATAATTTCTATGTCTATCGCTTGGACGATGTATATTATTATTTATTAGATGAATAAAAACAAAGTAATGAAAAACATATTTCTATATCTTAGTATCGTGACCTTGTCACTTTCCTGTTTTTCATGTGATGATGATGAAAACTGGAAGTGGTAACCATTGGTGATGCGTCCAATATTTATATTTCGTCAGAAGCAGGCAGGCGTGAAGTCCCTTTGACAGCGACATGTGCATGGACGGTGGAGCGCGATTCATTAACCCGTCAATGGGTCAATATTGAGCGTAAGAGTGGAGAAGGAGACGGAAGTTTTAATTTAGTTTGGCGAGCTAATGAAAAATTTCCTCGTAAAGGTAAAGTGATTGTAAAACTTGCCAATAAAGTAAAAGCAGATACTATCTATATTTACCAATATGGTGTATCTCCTTCTATCGCTTTTCCAGACAAAGAAGCCCGTGTTTCTGCAGTAGGTAAAGAATTGGAAGTGAATTTGAATACTAATATTCCTGCTAGTGACAGTACTCGTATTGCGATGACTGTGGATTATGACAAAAGGCGAAGAGTGGGTATCACAGCTTTTATTTAACAAAGAAATGAATAAAATGCAGGTGAAGGTTGCTGCCAATGAGCCTGAAGTGGGAGAACAATAATGCTACACTACATATTACGTATGTTGATGACTGGGGAAAAGCTCATACTACAGATTTTAATATAGGTCAGATGGAGATGGGAGGTACCAAGCAAACCGAAACCATTTCATTTGCCGAGGTTCGCAAACTAGTGAACAATGCGACTGGTTCTCAAAAATTGAGGAGGATGTGGCTATTGAGGGGATAGTCGTTTGCGATGCTACCGGTGCTAATAATGCAGCTAATACGCAGCTTTCTAAAACAGACATTGACCTAAGTACTACTTATCGCACTACTTATGTGCAGAGTTTAGATGGAAAGTACGGTTTTGCTTTGGTTTTTGATACAAAAGAACTGAATGAACTTGTTCCCTTCGATAAAGTGAAAATCTGGTTGAAAGGTCTGACTTTAAAGAAAGAAGATAATCCTCAACGTTACACATTGACAGACATGACTTTCAAGAGCTTTATTTCTAAAGAAGAAGGTGATGCTACGAAGTTGGTAAAGAAAAAGAACGCACAATGTCCGAACTTACTGATAATGATGTGTATACTTTTGTAACATTGAAAAACTGCGAGTTTCCTATTCGTAAAGGGCCGTTTACACCTTTCAATGAAGGTTACTGTCCCACTTACAATCAGAAACGTGTTGACCGTTATCCTTTATTAATGCACGACAATCAGGGACAAAGTATGTTTTTGATGACAAATATTGATTGTCCTTACCGTCGCGATGGCAATATATTGCCACAAGGTTCAGGAACAGTATCAGGCGTCATTGTACATGAAAAAATACACTCGTTTCGAGAATGGTGGAGATATCGGACGCTATCAGATGCGTCATCTCTCGCGTGAAGACATTAAAATCGACCAATCGAAAAACAATAGTTTTTCTACTATTATCGCTGAATGGAATGCATTTAAGCTTTCAGGTACGAAAGTACTTCCTTCTGGAAGGAAATGGTGAATTATGGCATACTGCTGCAACTCCTACAGCTGCAACCGATTATGGCTATTTGGGAGTTATTGACGGAGTAACTGACGGAAAAGGTATTATATCCGCTAGCAAAGAACTTGGCCTTCCAAGCTAAAACCTGGTGGAACTCTTCTACAGGAAAAGCAAATAGCTGGATGATTAAATGTTCGACTTCTGGCATCACCGGCACACACGTATCACTACAACTTGCCACATTGAATTACAGCGTTGGCGCACCTCGCTACTGGAATGTAGAATGGTCTGAACATGGGAACGAAGATGGCGAATGGACGAAAGTTGGTGAGTACACAATTCCTGACGTAGTACAATGGGGAAATACACTCTACGAACAATTGAATGCATGGAAAAACACTAATATAGAGTTACCTCTTGATTTGTTGGGTAAAAGCACTGTCTATCTGCGCCTGATTCCTTCAGCTAATAAAGCCGGAACAACCACTACTTATGACACAGCTGTAATTAACAACAACAGCACAAGTGGACTAATGTATGTAAGCATTCGCTATAACAAATAAATAGATAACGTACAATGAATAAATTTAGCAAAAATACTTTATGCTGCAATGGCATTGGCAATGGCTGTATGCAACTTCAGTTGTAGCGATGATGAAGAACTGCCGACTGGAGACCTCGAATTAAACAGCGGTTCCAGTGTGACGACTGAAACATTAAAAGTGTTGAGTTACAACGTACTCGAAGGAATGAAGTTGGATAAAGCCAACGACTACAACAACTTTGTAACTTGGGTCAGCGAACAGGCTCCTGACATTATGGCCATTGAAGAAACCAATGGATTTACCAAAGAAAAGCTAACAGCATTATCAGCTCGTTGGGGACACCCCTATGCCGAAATGTGCAAGGAAAACGGCTTTCCCGTATCTATCACTTCCAAATATCCCATTGAAGTGGTAAGCCGCATTTTAGATGGGGTATGGCACGGAGGTATTCATGTCAAGATCAAAGGTATCAACATCCTGGTACTTCATCTTTACCCTTTCTCGTATACCCTCCGGTTCAAATGCCGCCAATGGCGACGCTTACCGTTTGGAAGAGATTCAAACGTATCTCGACAATACTATCCGTAAGTATCCTAATGAGAAATACTGGCTGATGATGGGCGACTTCAATTCGTTTCCCCACTTGATAAAAACGACCTTTCCGGGGAAACACTCTCAATTATCAGGTGCATCAAACCATTCTCGATAATGGATATAGAGATCCTGTCCGTGAGATGAATATCAACTTTGTACGCAGCTGCCCTACCATCTACGGAGGATGGACAGGTCCTACCGAATCTTATAAAGGTTCGCGCATCGATTTCATCTATGCATCAGGGAGGCTATGCGCAACATGCTCAATGCCCAGATCTTGATGGACAATTTCACCGACAACTATTCCGATCACTATCAGTGACGGTAACTTGCCGCATTTATAATGAATAAACTTATTTAAGAAAGCGCTTAATCTATAAAAGCACATGAGACAATTAGTAAATAAATACAATGCATCGCTCTATCGGAATACTTTTCGAAATGCTTTACTCATGCTGGTGGCATGTTGCCTGTTGCTTCCGGAAGCAGTGGCGCAAAACGCAAATCAAAAAATCAAAGTGACCGGAACGGTATTCGACGAAGAAGGCTTGCCCATGATTGGAGCAACCATCAGGGAAGCCACAACACATGTCGGCACCTTGACCGACCTTAACGGGTTGTATGAGATACAAGTCCCTGCCAATGGTACTCTGGAGGTTAGCTTTATTGGCTATGAAAAGAAAAGAATCAATGTGACGGGACGCGAAAAGATCAATGTAAAACTCTTACCAGATAAGAAAACAGCCTTGGACGAAGTCGTAGTTATCGGTTATGGAGCTGTTAAGAAGGCCGATTTGGACCGGTTCCGTATCGAATGTTAAAATGGGAGATATCCAAGACGCTCCGGTACTTTCTATCGACCAGGCTTTGCAAGGGACGTATTGCCGGTGCGGATATTATGTCAACGACCGGTGAACCGGGTGCTACTACTTCTATCCGTATCCGTGGTACACGTTCAATCTCGGCCTCTAATGAACCACTGATCGTAGTCGATGGTGTTATGGATGCCGTTCATGACCTGAACGACTTGAACACCGCCGATATCGAATCCATTTCTGTACTGGAAGGATGCATCTTCTACGGCTATCTATGGTTCGAAAGGTAGTAATGGTGTTATCATCATCACCACTAAGAAGGGACTGTCAAATGCAGACAAACCGAGTATTAGCTTCAAAACAGATATCGGTTTCTCCAAAATTCCACAGAAGCTCGACATCATGAATGCATCCGAATTGGCACAATATCGTAACGATTATGCTTACTTTAATACCGCGGATGGAAATGATGAGATTACCGATGGCACTCCCTGTCATCATACGCCCCTCCGATCCCTTCTCTTTGGGCGAAGGGACCGACTGGATAAATACGATCGGACGTACAGCCATGTACCAGAATTACGCACTCTCTTTGTCAGGAGGAACAAAGAAAACGTCTTATTATGTTTCTTTGAGCTACAACAACACCGAGGGAGTAATTCGCCGCAGCGGTCAGGAACGTATCACGGGGCGTGTTTCACTTACCCACCAACTTTTTAATTGGATGAAAGTGGGATATACCGGCAATTACACTTGGCGACACAACGACGAGAATTTAGCTTCTATCGGTGGTACAGGATGGTGGAACTCCGCTATCTATTTGAGTCCTACCATTAAACCAATGGATGACTATAACCCGTTCTATTATTCCGGACAGAAGATCAACACTCCGTTGGCTACCATATTACTCAACACCAATTATCAGGTACGCCACTCTACTAACCATACCGGTTTCATTGAAATCGAACCCATTAAGAATTTGAGGTTTAAAGTCAGTTTACCTACTATATGTACCAGCGTCACACTTACCGTTACTATCCAAGCACCTTGCCTGCCAAGGTTGAAGGAGAGGGAGGCGAAGCCTATCGCGCCGAGTATGACGACCATAACCTCCTGACCGAAAACACCCTGTCTTATTTAAAGACATTGGACTCGGGACACATTCGACGGGCTTCTTGGTTTCACGGGGCAGCGCCTTTCTTCAAATAATTTTTCGCTGAATGGCAAAGGATATATGGACGACAACGTAAAATGGAACAACATGAATGCCGTACAAGATAAACAAACATACTCGGCCTCATCGAGCACCAGCAAGCGTACTAAAATGTCTCTATTGGCTCGTTTCAACTATAACTACAAACAGAGATACTATTTAACCGTAACCGGCCGTTATGATGGTGCTTCTAACTTTGCCGCCAATAACAAGTGGGGATTCTTCCTTCCGCAGCTTTGAAATGGAATGCTGCTAAAGAAGAATTTATGAAAGGGGTCGACTGGGTTAATGAAATGGCAATCCGCGTGAGTGCCGGACGTACCGGTAATGACGCAATCAGCACCTATCGTTCGCTAGCTGCTCTTTCCAGTACCACAAATGGTTATCTTTTTGGCGGTTCACAACCTGCGGCATACTATCCTTCACGTCTGGCAAGCCCTAACCTGACTTGGGAAAAGACCGACCTCTACAATCTTGGTATTGACCTGGCGTTCCTGAACAACCGTTTGTTCGTGACTGCCGAAGCCTACATTTCGAAAAACCAAAGACTTGTTGCTGACTTTACAGACGCCGACACAAACCGGTTATTCTTCCCGCCTGACCAACATTGGCAAGACCTCAAACAAGGGAATCGAACTAACCATCGAGAGCCGAAATATCGAGAAACCGAAATTCTCATGGTCGACCACCTTCACCATTGCTCACAATGAACAAAATGTGGATGACATCGGTACGGAAGATTTCGTGAAAGCTTATGGTGCACCGGGCAACAACTCATACATGATGTATGGTTATGTAAAGATTACCCCTTGAACGCCCTATGGGGATTCAAATATGGTGGTGTATGGAAAAACCAAGACGAAGTGAACCGTAATAAAGCTACTTTGCCTACGCATCTCCTTCTACAACTTCAAACGGTTCGGCGCGTTACTACGATATCAACCACGACGGAACGCTTAGTCAGGACGACTTGGTTTATCTGGGCAATGCCGATCCTTGGATTTATGGAGGTTTGCAGAACACCTTCCGTTTCGGTAACTTAAAAGTGGGTATCTACTTCAACTACTCCCTGGGTGGCAAAATTTACAACTATGCCGAACTCTATATGTCGGGAAGTACGTTTACCAACCAATACCTGTTACATGCTCGACTCTTGGCATCCGGTTCGCAATCCGAACTCCGATCTTCCTCGTGCCGGGAGTGTTGATACACACGTACCCAGTGACTTGCAGATTCATGACGCAACCTTCCTGCGCTTGAAGAGTATTTCCATCGGCTACACATTCAACCTTTACAAGAAAAACGAAATTTATCCGTGATCTGACTTTGAGTGTAAACGGTGAGAATCTCTACCTCTGGAAGAAATACAATGGATTCGACCCTGACGTATCAACCAGCGGCGATTCTACCCTACGACGTATGGACTTGGGTGCATACCCGAAACCGCGTACCATTACGTTCAGTGCCCAAATCAGATATTAATTAATACAATAATATGAAAACTATGATAATGAAGAAAAGAAAAAATTGGTTGACCGCTCTTCTGTCAATGTTCGTGCTAGCTTCCTGTAGTCTGGAAGAAGATACGTCAAGTTTTTCTACACCCGATAACTTTTATCAGACGAAGGAACAATGTCTCTCTGCGCTTAACTCGTGCTATATTCCTTTAAACGGAACCTACAACTATACACTCTTCATCGCTACAGAGGCTTGCACCGACCTCATGTATATCAATTCGGGTACATTGGATTCCCCGTCTGGATATCTCCCCGCAAAGCCCCGCCACGGTGAAACCGTTTGGAACAATGGCTACAAAGGCGTAATGTACTGCAACGCTGCCATCAATGGAATCGAAAACTCTCCACTTGAAGAGAATGAGAAAGTTCCTTTGTTAGGCGAAGGCAAAATCATGCGTGCGTTCTATTACTACCTGCTGACTTCATTCTTTGGCGATGTACCTTTTATACAGAACATGTGGCAGATGTGGAAACACAGCAAAAGATAGGACGCTTGGGTCGTATGTCGGCTGTGGAAACGCGTGAATATCTAATAAAGGAATTATCAGCAATTGTTCCCCTGATGGATCAGGTACGTTCGTCAGAAGTGGCCTCCAATCGCGGGTGCTGCCACAGGGTGGATGCTGATTGCCAAAATGGCGATGTGGAACAAGAAGTGGGATACAGCGATTGACGCAATATCCAAGCTCGAAGAGATTTATGGCGACCTTGATCAATATCCACTCGAAGATGTAATGTTCCGTAACAAGAATACGCCTGAATCAATCTTTGAAATCCAGCACTCTTATGTAGCCGGTGGTTTGAACTATACCTCCAACCTTGCCAGCATTTGTATGCCTATCAGCCGCCGTTCAGGTACCTGCGAATATGACGGCGTGGAAATTCCGGAATTGGGTAACAAGTCTACTTGCTGGACTCCTTGGCGTCCCACTGCTTATTTCTGCCAGAATCTGCAAACAAAGATTGGCGGTGACTTACGTGCCAAATACAATATGGCTTGGGAATACAACGGCCATGCTTTCAAAAGTGTAAGCACTGCCCCCTGGCCGGGCCCGAAATTCTGGTGTCCATATCTTGACAATAGCCGCGACGGAAATAATTATAAGATATTCCGCTATGCCGACGCACTGTTAATGAAAGCAGAATGTTACTGCCAGCTGGAGCAAGATCCTGACATTGCCATGAAATATCTGAATATGACCCGCAACCGTGCAGGCATTGGTGACTACCCGAAATTCCGCACCTGGGCACGACTGATGGATGAAATCCAAAAAGAACGCGGACGCGAACTGATTGGTGAGTTCCAGCGTAAATTCGACCTGGTTCGTTGGGGAATCTGGTATACGCAGACTTATGAAAACACCGGTTCATCAAGTTTAAAGGAGAATATCCGTCCTTGTCATGAATACTATCCGATTCCGGACACGCAGGTCGTTTATTCCGGCTATGCACTCGATAACAAAGCTTACGATGCCTACTTCGGTTCAACTACTCCTCAATAATAATTTATCCAGATATTCAAATCATATGAAACTAAATTGTCTAGGAATAACACTATTTGCATTGATGATGGCTTTGCCTGGATTTGCCAAAGACAAACGAGGAAAACAGGCCATGAAAATTATATCTTACAACATAGAATATGGTATGCGTGCCGATACCACCACAGGAAAGACCATATTCTCTACATGGATGCGCAACCAGGATCCCGACATCGTATGTCTGCAGGAGGCCAATAAATTTACGCAGAAATCACTTGAAGCATTAGCTGCCTCCTATGGGCACCCTTATGCAGTGTTGCAGAAAGAGAAAGGGTTTCCTACTGCCATAACATCGAAATATCCTATCGTGAATATCATGAAGGTGGAGAACAACATGTGGCATGGATTTGTAATGGGTACGATAAATGGTTACCACATTATTTCGCTACACCTTAGTCCGCACCGTTATGAGAGCCGCCAGCTTGACATTGATCTTATTCTCGAAACCATCCGCCAAAATGGGCCATTCGAGAAATGGCTCATCATGGGTGATTTCAATTCCGTATCCCCTGCTGATGCCGGAAAATATGCCGACGGACGCCTGGCCGACCGCCTTCGCAAAGAAGAGGAAAAGCGCCCTGCATTAAAGAATCTCGTAAATGGAGAAATCGACTACTCGGTGCATCAACGTATTCTTGATTTCGGTTTTATTGATTCGGCACGCCTCGATAAAAACTTTTCGGAGAAAAATTTCGGGGCACGTATTGACTTCATCTATATTTCGCCTGACTTGAATTCCGCTTTCACCGGAGGGAACTTTATCATCGACGACTTTACCAAGAAATACTCTGACCATCGTCCGGTCTATATGACTTGGGAAAAATGATAGAACTGTTACTATAATTAATGAAACAATTTACAATTATGATACGAAGAAAATACTTATATCATTCACTCCTACTGATAATCTCGACATTCAGCTTCATACTTACAAGCTGTGAGAAAGATTTTGAATGGGAACTTCCACTGGCTTTCACACAGAAGAATCTGATTTTATCTTCGGGCACAGGAACCACCCACATCTTAGTGTATGCCACAAAGAACTGGAATGCTCATTTCGTGGAGAAAGTGGACTGGGCTTCTATCGACCGCCTCTCTGGTAAGGAGAACAGCGAAATCATATTCTCATACGCTGCCAACTATGGTGTAAACCGTAAAGTGCAACTGGCTTTTGAAACCGAAGAGCATCTTCGTGATACAATAACATTGGTACAGAGCGGCGAAATTTCGTCAAGTGACGCTCGCCTTATCATCAATGAACAGACCCTCTACCGCATCAGGTATCTCGTAACGTATAGCCCGAAAACCCCGAAGAAAATTGGATTGAAGAAATATCCTATGATAGCGAAAACTTCATATCAAACTGGCTGCCAATCCTGCTTATGAGCCCCCGCAGCGCCCAAGTGTTTAGCAATTTCCATCCCCGCCAATACAATTAATGGTGGTCAGAAAGTAGTGACAACCAGCACTACGATTACCCAACTGGGAAAGGAATGAAAATAAAAGAATTAGTGTTTATCAGTTAAATACAATGACTCTAATATGAAACAATTTATTAAATACAGACCAATACAACTGGTCACTTTTTAGGAGTTTTCATGCTTTCATTGTCTGCCTGCGAATTGGACAATGGAGATGAAGCCAACTTTGAAGAATTTGGAGCCGACGGAAAACCTATACGCTCTCTTCTGATGCTGGCGACTTGGCAATTAAAGTCTATTCAAACCAGAATTATAACATTGCGCTTGAAGATAATAACGGTGAATGGTAGCAGTAGCCGAAAGAAATCTTTCGGGAGACGGTACACTCCATGTAGAGTATGATTTTAACGACGGCTTCCCGCGTATGGCAAAGATCTGCCTGACTGCCACTAGTGCAAACCTTTCAGATACGATCTACCTGAAACAGAAAGGTGTGAAAACCCCCGACATTTAAATTAGCTAAGCCTAATATGACCGTACATGGTTATGGAGGCGAAGTTAGAGCAGAGCTTGATATGAATGTCGACATAAAAGATCTCCATATCAGTGTAGATTACACAAGTGACGAAGCAGCTATGGCAGCGCCGGACAAAGAGGATGGCTGGGTCAGGGATATCACTTATGAGAATGGTTTTCTTGTCATTCAGACCGACCCGAATCCCGACGAACGCGCAGTACGCACTGCTACCGTTAACTTGGTTTACATTGACGGTTGGGAAGTCGAAAACAAACAACAACTTTTCCTAATGCAAGCAAATGCAAAGGACGAGTTGGGCGTTGAGGTTTCGTTTATAGATGTTCGCAATTGGGGTGATACGGACGGCATGAAGGTGACTGATGATATTTATATTACCGGATATGTAGTAAGCGACCGCAACTCCGGCAATGTAGGCGATAACATACAGACTACCCAAAATTCAATTGACTATACTATCGCACAGAAGACCGCTTATATCGAAAGCCTTGACGGACGCTACGGATTCTGTATTGAGACTACTACACCGGACGATAATACTTTCTCACGCTACAGTAAAGTTCAGATTCTGCTGAAAGGGACAAAGGTAACTCTTCAGGAAGATCCTGAACGGTACACGATTTCCGGGGTGACAGCTTCTATGGTAATGTCGTCTACTGAAGGTACTGCGTCTGATTTGCCTGTGAAAGAAAAATATATGAGAGATCTGACGGACGAAGACATCTATACTTACGTCACACTGAAAGATTGTGAATTGCCTGTCCGCAAAGGCAGCCTGACTCCGATCAACGAAGGTTATGCCAATGCCGGTGGTGCCCATCGTTGTGCCAAATATGCAACGTTGATGCGTGATATCAATGGTAACAGCATGTATATCTACACCAATACGACTTGCCTCTATCGCCGTGACGGTACTCGTTTGCCTTATGGTTCAGGCAACATGTCCGGTGTTATCGTACATGAGCTTTTCACTCGTTTCGAATACTTGGAAGCAGCAAACGGATTGATTGATGAAGAGAAAGCCGGTGACATCGGTCGTTATCAGATTCGTCACATGTCGAGATCCGACTTTAAGATGGCAGATGATTTCAAAAACAGTTTTTCAGGCTTGATTACTGAATTCCGTTATATCAACACCAATGGCATCATCAAAGAAGATGGTTCTTTCCCTTCTACCTATGGAGATGGAGGTCGCTTCCGTCACACTTATACCAAACATCAGATCGGCAACGGTTTGCGTGGAAATGGTAGTGGTGATTACACATATCTTGGGCCTGTAGGTAATAGCGCAACCGGTCCTTTTGGAGACAATAGAGGCAATGTAAACGGATTCGGTATTATTCTTGAAGATGGAACAGACTATCAGAAGAATTATCAAGATACCAACACCGACGGGAAAGGCAATACGGGCGGCGGTGCTTGGCTGGCTTGGTCGAACCCCTATTGGTGGGATGAAGAGAACAATCGCGGGTATGCCTGGATTGTAAACTTCTCGACTAAAAACATCACAACCAATCATCTTTCCATGCAGCTTAGTGTCAGCAATAATGCCGGTAACCAAGTGAGCAAACCTCGTTTTTGGAAAGCCGAATGGTCATTGACCGGTGATATGGACAATGAAGCCGACTGGAATTACATCACCTCCTATACCGTACCTGATATGGTAGTATGGGCCAACACGTTGTTATCACAGTGTCCCGGCTATAAAGCCATTGATGTGGAGCTGCCATTGACCTTGCTGGGTAAAGAGAATGTGTATATTCGTTTAATGCCCGAGAACAACAAAGCCAGCAACGGTGCTTCCTGGGTTGATAAGGAGCTACGATTTCGGTAAAGGGTGATGCAACCAGTGCCATGAATTATTTTGCTATTCGTTATAATAAATAGGGCATACCCCCAGTCCGGATTTATTAAAAAGAAGCTCTTCTTCTACCTTAACGGTAGTCGAAGAGGCTTTCCTCTCATCTTTCCGCATACCTTATAAGCTTTTTCACCACCGGATAAATTCCTTTTGCAAACCTATCAAATCCTAAATCTGTAAAATGCTCGCCATCGACCGTACTCTCTCCATCCTCGCCCAATAAATGTTCCGATTTTAAATAGTGCAGATTCTGATAACCTTTCTTCTTTAACTCCCTAAATGCTTTTCGTAATGCCTCATTACTCTCTTCCACCCACTCCCCTTTTTTTCAAATTAAACTCTGCCAATGGAAAAGGAACGTGTTCTATAAACAAAATCTGTACTCCCGGTATTTTATCTTCAATAATACTCATAAATCGTTCAATACGCTCATTCAACATAGAAGCACTCACATTGGGAATAAAATCCATCACAATAACAGAAGGATTTCGATGTGTCATCAATTCTGCTATTTCATATTCCAAATGTCCATGTCCGCTAAAACCCAAATTCACAACTTCCCTGTTTAGCATACGGGAAAGGATATTTGTATAAGCCATCCCCGGACGCGTTGCACAACCGCCTTGAGTGATACTTGTTCCATAACAGATAACAGGACGTTCTGTTACGGGTGATTCCACTTGCGGTTGGCGAATCACAGCCTTTTCTTCTATTCCTATTTCAAGTGTTTCAATACCATCATAAAGGGGCAGGTAAAGCATATACTCATTCATTTCACCTTTCATATCAGAAATGATAACTCCTCATTCTCCTTGCCTTTTGGACGAGCACAACGCACATAACGCCATTTGCCACTTTTTAGCACATAAAGATCAAGTCCCTTTACGCCTACCATGGCCATGTGTGACATACTGTTATTCCTTTTTGTTACCCATTTGGCAGCAATCGCTGTTGAATTGGTCGCAAAGCGTACAGCCAGTCCGGGTGTATCCTGCCCCAATATCCATACCCACTTTTTACTTTCCCCTTACAGGAAAGAGGTAAACGGGCATAACGCTCTTCCGTATCGTCAGACATCTTACCAATAAGCGGAAAATCATCTGCATTATAATATTTCAAACTCTGCCCCATTGCAGTAACAACGCAGCAAACGAACACATACACACTTACAATTAGTTTCTTTTGAGTCATGGTTTAAAAAATTAGCATTAATAATAAAAAGCAAACAGAGAAATAAAGGAAACACAAAAGTATAATATTCAAAAGTAAAGAACAAGAAAAAGCAATTAAAAAGAAAATATCTCTTAATTAGTTTCGTTTTACAACCTTTTATAATTATCTTTGCTTCAAATAAGTCACTAAAGAAAACGAAGTAAAAACCTAATTAAGTATTAAATCTATATAACCCTTTAAAAACAACTCCTGTATGAGCAAGAAACTATTATGTATAATGTGTTGTCTTTTCACCACATTAACTACATTTTCACAAAACAAAAAAGAAAGTTTATCTACTCCGGAATTATTTGACTTCGTATTGTTAAAATGCGATTTGAGTTCTCCCGTCGAAAGCAAAGATGCAATAGACGAAGCCTTCAAGAAAGGATTAAACGGTATTTTCATCAACAACAAAGAACTAGCGAGCTATGCTACAAACAAAGGAATGGTAGCTGTCAGCAAATATACGATGTCAAAATGTCAAACCATACTAGATAATATAAAAGACAAAAACAAAACTACTCTAGTGTTTGCACGTGAAAGGAGTGACGGATATCTCCGCAATGCTTTGTTAGATCACTGCTTTGTAGAATTATTAAACGATACAATCTCCGGTGAGGAAAGATGGTTGAAGAAGCTAATAAACTCTTCTTTGAATATACGCACCCGTCTTATCAATAATAATACCCGTATGGTAGTTGATGTCACCAACAAAAGCAGTATTCCTTACCACATTCATATAACCCAATGCGATCATTTAAAACCGGAGCAAAAGAAGTGACTCTGTCTCCAATGAGCCAAACTACTTTGTTTTTAGACGGTGACGATATCAAGTCTCCTCAATACACATTGCACGCAAGCATCAAAAATGCGTTCAACGCAGAGAAAAAGCCGCTAGAGCACGCTTTCCGCCTTCGTGGTATGAATTATATGGTGGGAACAGAATCTCAAAACATATATAGCATCATCCCTGCCCCACGCTCTCTCGAAGAGAAACCGGGCAAATTCATCTTCAATAAAGAAACCCGCATTGTACTAAAAGAAAAAAATGCCGAAGCGCCTTTACGATTCCTGACGGACAGATTGACACGGATAGCGCAATTGCCTCTAAAAGTACAGAACAACACAAAAATCTTTCCGGCAACTATGTGATTTTCAACCGTGCCAACGACCCTGCATTAGGAAATGAAGGTTATAAGATCAATATTTCTCCCGAACAGATACAGGTACTGGCAGACAAAGAAGCCGGATTCTTCTATGCCATACAGTCTTTACTGCAACTGCTTCCACCGGAAATCTACTCCAACACAACAGCATACACAAACGAATGGAGTATCCCCGCAGCGAACATTACGGATACGCCACAATTCGAATACCGGGGATTACACTTAGACGTATGCCGCCATTTCTATCCGGTTTCCTTTATCAAAAAATACATCGACTTAATGTCTATGCAGAAAATGAACCGTTTCCATTGGCATCTGACAGAGGACCAGGGATGGAGAATAGAAATCAAGAAACATCCGAAACTGACCGAAATCGGTTCCATGCGCAAAGAAACAATCATCAACCGATATTCCTCCACCACTCCGGGAATATATGACGGGACGCCCTATGGAGGATTTTACACACAGGAAGAAATCAAAGAGCTAGTGGCGTATGCCAAAGAACGTTATATAACCATCATTCCCGAAGTCGATCTTCCGGGACACATGCTCGCCGCACTGGCTAGTTATCCCGAATTAGGATGCACGGGAGGACCTTACGAGGTAGGTACAAGATGGGGGAATCTACGACGATGTGCTTTGTGCTTCGGCAATGAAAACATCTATCCTTTCATTGAAGATGTCCTGCTGGAGGTATTCAAGTTATTTCCCGGAGAATATGTACATATAGGAGGAGACGAATGTCCGAAAACACGTTGGAAATCCTGCCCGAAATGCCAAGCCAAAATAAAAAGAATTGCAATTGAAAGACGAACATGAACTTCAGAGCTATGTCATCAGAAGAATTGAAAAATTCTTGAATAAGAATGGGAAAAAAGCTGATTGGCTGGGATGAACTTCTGGAAGGCGGATAGCCCCCAATGCAGCCCTGATGTCGTGGAGAGGAATTGCCGGAGGAATTACCGCCGCAAAATCAGGTCATCCGGTGATCATGACTCCTAACACTTATGTATACCTCGACCATTATCAGGCGAGCATGGAAATATCCCCCTTGGCAAACGGACGGATATGCGCACTCGAATGGACCTACGGGTACAACCCGATCCCCAAGGAATTGACAAAAGAAGAAGCCGACCACATCAAAGGAGTGCAGGCCAACGTATGGACGGAGTATATAAAAACTCCCGAACAAGTGGAATACATGGCATATCCACGCGCCAATGCTGTTGCCGAGATAGGTTGGAGCAGCCCGGAACATAAGAATTGGGAAGATTATTTGCGCAGGCTGCAATACCAATTTGAAAGATGGCGGTTCTACGGACTGAACTACGCTACGCACTATAAAAATAAATGATTCAGCACGCCAGCGGAGTAATTCGTTCGATTGCTACACCGATTGGATTCATTATTGCACTTTTTCACCACAGAGGATACGGAGGACGCAGAGGTTATAATTATCTCTGAATTAGAACTCTGTGTCCTCTGTGGTGAAAAAGTGCATTTCTGCACCGTATAGAGCTCAAACCGATTTTTCAGACTGATCCCATAAAACTCTTATATATTCTATTTTTATAATGATAAAAAGTAAAGTTATTAATTATGAAGGAGGAAAATAACTTAGATATTTTATAATGCCATTGCTATTTATTTCAATCTCTAGTATAATGCATCACAATGCCGACATCTGTAGCCGAAAGCCCAAGCAATATCAAAGCCGAGTCTCGCTATCACTCAATAAAGCACAGCGAGCTTTCAATAATTCTGTAAAATCAAACAACAAAGAGAGTTCTGACAATAGCTGTTCCCAGTCTTGGTTTGTAAAAGTCGCTTTATCCGTATGATACCGTTTATATTCAAAAATAATCTTCTGTATTTTCAGATAACTATCCGAATATTTGAACCAAGATACCGATGTCTGTGTATTCACTTTTATTTTAGGTGATTCTTAATTCACGCCGGAATTCACCGAAAAAGAAATCATCACCGCTTTATGGTCTGTCGGCCACTGCTTTCCGGAACGTAAAAGCGATCTTTGCCTTTCTCCTTCTTTATCACACCTCTTACAACTGATTCCGTAGGACCAACCACCCATGCTTTCTTAGGTGCAAGAAAAGAAGCGGGATAATAATATATAAAATCAATCCGATCACGTTCGTCGGCTTCCGGAGCCCATGTCAGCTTGTCTACGGCAACGGCCCTGTTACCTGCCGGGAATGTAAAACCGGGATGAGTGACCGGATTCGGATAAACAGTTCTGTACGCATCCCGAAAACCTTTCTCATAAAGCATAGAGGAACAGGACCAATTCACTATCGCCCCATTATGCTCCCACAAATTCTTCGTTCGTACCGTCCAATCCAAATGAGACGGCTCATTGAAATCCCCGCTAACAAAACCGCAAATCCTTGTGCAATATCCGATTGCGACCGCCGCAAGAATGTCGAAATGGCTTCTTCCCGATAAGATTTACGGTTCATTGCCAATATTTCCGTCTCGTCAACGACGGGGGGGCATCCATCTTTTCCCAACTGCTTCCATCATAACCGCGAGGCAGGTAACAAGCATAATGGCGGTAGTCCAGATGAGCCGCATAAGCCGCTACTTTATGCCCGCCAACCGCCATCACTACCCGGAGAATAGCCCCTTTCTCATTTTTGGCACACGGGAAAACGACTTCCTGGCTTTCTATCGGAAATCGTGATAACACCCCTACCGCCAAGGATGATTTTTCACCATAATAAATATGCCCCCGACGCCGCAACTCTTTAACCATATACAGGATAAAATTCTCTCCTTGAAAATTTCTCAATTCATTCAGAAAAATAAGATCCGCATCCGAATGAATAATTTCATCGGCAATCATACCAACCGCACCTTCTACCATTGAACCGCCTTTCCAGATATTCATCTGCATAGCTTTCAAAGAAAATGTTACGGACGGCTCCGCCGCCCGTAACATCCCTACACTACCTAATAAAAATACTAAAATACAAGTCAATCCTTTTACTTTCATACACTAACCTATTTTATAAGCTAATAAGATCATTCGCTGAAACTCTGCCAGATCACGCAGAATCAAGTCAGGATTAGGACGAGCGGCAATAGCCGTCTCGTACGTCGTTTCGCCGGAAAGTACCAGCACTCCCAAAGCATTTGCTTTCTGCGCCATCAATATATCGGTATAAATACGATCACCCACCATAGCTACCTGATCCGCACGCAAGTTATGACGTTCCATTATTCCGTTCAACATTCGCGGATCGGGCTTTCCAATCACAACATCCGGCTCCCGCCCGTAGCATACTCCAAACTGGAGCAAATAGAGCCACAATCCACCAATACTAAAGGCTTATCCGTAGGACACACACGATCCGGATTAGTGGCAATATAGAGTTTCTTCTGATTAATCCACCACGCAGCACGACATAAACGCGAGTAAACAAGTGACATGTCAAAACTGACAACCACTGCGTCCGGTTCATCATCAGCATTGTCGTCAGTAGAACTCGAATCCGGCTTCCTCAAACTCTTTTATCATGCTGGGAGTGCCCAACAAGAAAAGCCGTTTACACTCGGATGATGTACACGTATGTAATCTATGGTCGCCTGGGCCGATGTATAAAATTCATCTTTCACTGCTTTAATCCCCATGCCGGATAGGTGTCGAAGATAATCATTCGTGCTTTTGGAAGGATTATTCGTCAGAAACGAGTAACCAATTCCCAATTCTTTCATTTTATCCAGGAAAGCAATCGTAAAAGGAAATAACGTGTTTCCGTTATAAATCGTTCCATCCATATCCAAAGCAATATGCTTGATCCGACGAATACGATCCATAAGTTCCGCGTTCAGTTTATGTTCTACCTCATTAATCATTATCATACCCATTCGCTTTTGCCGACCATGCGGCCATAAATATCAAAGTTCCCATTATAGCAATCAGGATTAATGCACCCACTGCAATATTCCAACCATAATGTTGAGCTAACAATCCTAATCCCCAACCGGAGACCAACGTACTGGCATATCCGAACAATCCTGTGAATCCGACTGCCGTAGCGGCTGCTTTCTTTGTGGCTATATTAGCCGCAGCAATACCTACCAAAGCTTGCGGACCATAAATACAGAATCCTGCGGCTCCCAATAAAAGCGTAGCAAGCCACATGGGAGGTTGGGATATTCCCCAGAATAAAGCAACGAACACCGTAGCCAGTGCCATGCAAATCACACAAACGCGCGGACCACGTCCACCAAAGAAACGATCGGTTGCCCAACCGGCTACCAGCATACCTATAATTCCGGATATTTCAAAGGCTGCCACCATCCAACCTGCATGATGAATAGAAACTCCCTTCCATTCTCCCAAAAGAGTCGGTCCCCAGTCAAGTACAGCATAGCGCACGATATACACAAAAAGTTGGCAATAGCCAGTACCCAAATCGCCGGATTTCCAAAGACATTCTTACGCACAAACTGCTTAAATTCGGCAGAAGTATCTTCTTTTCTTCTGCACCCGTTTTTGAGTTGAGCTCCGGAAGACCTACCGAGCGAGGCGTATCGCGCAAAGCAAACCACATACCGACTGCACCCACCAAGGCTATAATAGAAGGAAACCAGAAGCACCAGCGCCATCCGAGACTGACAATATATCCACAAACAATCACCACTAAACCTGCGCCAACAGAATGTGAGGTATTCCACACCGACATCTTTGTAGCCAACTGTGTAGGAGGTATCCAATGCGTCAATAAACGGGCACAAGGGGAAATCCCATTCCCTGAAACCATCCGTTCAACATCCACACAATGCCAAACATCACCACAGCAGAACTAAACCCAAACCAAATATTACATGCTGCAGAGAGCACCAAACCTGTCACCATAAAATAGCGGGCATTCACCCGGTCGCCGACAAAACCGTTGGCAAACTTGGAAACTCCGTACAGTAATCCGTGTAAGGTCAGAAATAATCCCAAGTCTCCCTTGGTTATTCCCAAATCATCCTGCATGGCAGGCATTGCAATACTCAAGTTTTTACGAACAAAATAGAATAGAGCATAGCCTATCATACTTGCTATGATCGTCCGTGTCTGCCAGTATTTAAATTTCTTTGCCACTTCGGGCGCCATTCCTTGTAGTTCCATTCCTATCGTGATTAATCTGTTATTTCCCATATTTTACCTTTACCAAACAATCCATCCAGCCACTGTTCCATATATCCTGTCCGTACAGCTAAATCGAGGACAGTAAAACGACGGCGGATAAATTGTGCACGAACAAACGTTTCACGCAGACGTTTCCGTGTAATACCGATTTGTTCCGGTTCTACAGGAGCACCTACCTGCCGCAGGGATTGTTTCACTTCTTTGTAAGGAATCAACTGTTTGGACAAACGTTCACGAATTTCAGGCCAGTATTCTTTCAACTGCCGCAACTGAATAGCCAATTGCTCCCGTGTCACATATTTCGCTTTCGTCTCCTGCAGACCGATAGTAGGAAAATCAGTACCGACAAACATATCAAGAGCTACCTTATCGGCTATTTCCGGTTCGGGCCATGCCGCACAGCACGCTTCCACGTCCAGTTTCTCTAATGGGGTGTTCAACACTTGTTCATAAAATGCCGTTACAGCCAACATACCTATACTCACCTGAAAGCCATGGGAAACATGCTCACCTTGATTTAAATGATGTTCCATATTCCAAAGATGGCTGAACTGATGTTCCGCTCCCGAAGCCGGACGACTCGATTTAGACCATTGCATAGCAAAACCGCCCAGCATCAATCCTTCAATAAGTTGTGACACCGCTTTTTCGTCTCCGGCCACCGCGCCTTCAGGATTCGAAAGCGCATCATGCAATCCATCCTGCACAATCGACCATGCCTTTTCATCAATATCTTCCACGCCCATCCAATCGGCCAGAATCCAATCGGCACCAGCCGTCACTTTTGCAAACAAGTCGGCATATCCTGATGCTGTCATCGGCTTGGGAGCTTTCTTTATGATTTCAATATCAGCCAATACAGCTTGCGGTGCCGGACAGCTAAAAGTCTGTTTAGCGCCATTGGCAGTAATGGAAGCGCCGAATGCAGTATATCCATCCATGGAAGCGGCAGTGGCCACACACATATATCTTCTTCCGACCAGATGAGAAGCTAACTTCGTTAAATCATTAATCGTACCGGAGCCGACAGCTACCGGAATAGCATCATGCACTTTCAACGATTCAACCAAACGGTCAACATACGAATATTCCGCATACAGGTCGGAATCAGTGAAAATAAAAGATGGTAATAATTCTATATTCGCATTACGCAACTCCTTCTCTACTCTTTCGCCGACAACACGATAGGTAGTTACGTCAGCTACCACTACAGCCTTTCTTCCTGCAAACTGTTCCTTAAACAGTCCGGCTACTTCTTTTAATATTCCGCTTCCTATACGAAGAGCACGTGTCTCATTCGCAGCTTTCAATGCTTGTTCTACTTTTGACATTTTCACAGTATTAATTGTTAGTTCACTAACCGGATTTTCCTTTACGATAGTAAACAGACGTTGCACCATATCAGGGCAACAATCTATCGAGATTGCAAAACTGTCCATACTTCTGTCGGTATATCAGATTCTATAATATCCGGTCTCTTATCTATCTCTTCTTTATATTTCAAAGCCCGTTCTTCTTTCAAAGGCAATTTATCGTGCGTAGGTGCCACACTAATCATACAACGTACGCCACGAGCATGCAGCATTTCAACGATTTTCTTATTTTCGGGTGTTATACTATGCCCTACATAAGCGATCATATTTTCCCATGGCACACCTGATATCGACAAGTCCTCAAACTCTTTCATATTACGGGCGAAAGCGGACATCATAATCGTCGGGAAACGGTCATAATAATATCTGGCTTGGGCACCGGTATGCACAGTCAGCATCACATGTCCCTCCGCCTTATGCTTTTTGATTAAAGCCGCAATCATAGCCATCGGCACATCTTTCTTATCCAGGTTGATAATCGTTTTACCTCTGCTCCATTTGATTACTTCCTCCAAAGTAGGAATCTTGCAGTTGGTCACTTTTTCCCGAATGGTCTTTCAGACGAAGCTTCTGCAACTCTTTCCAGGTATGATCGCAAACTTTTCCCGTTCCTGTTGTTGTACGATCCAAAGTAGCATCATGCATCAATACAATCACGCTATCTTTTTGTCAGACGAGGATCGATTTCGAAGAAAGTTTAAGATCTGCTTCAGCACATTTTCTAAACCTTCGATGCAATTTTCCGAATATCCTTCTTCGTACCCACCGCGATGTCCGCTTACAATGATTGAGCCATTTCCCGTATATTTAAAGAAGTCTCTCAATTGTGTGACATCGTCAAACTTTAACAGATGTAGTTTTCCCTGCGCCGACACAGACTGTATCCCTGACAACAGAAGAAACATCAATGAGGCTACGAGTCCTCTCCGCAAAACCATACAACTTTTCATAAGCATTAATTTACAAACAACAATTAAAGTAATTTTTTCTTCTAATTCAAGATATATCCTCTTGCCAACCGATTAAAGTCGGCTATCTGCGCCTGCTCCCAGGTTTTGTCCTTTCCCAGTTCCACCGCTAATACCGATGCCACTTTCGGAGCTATTTTAAGAGCAGCACGGGCATCCAGAAATAGCATCCTCACCCGGCGGGCCAACACATCTTCTATATTCTGCGCAAACTCCTCACGAGCCGCCCACACAACATGCGCCGCTGTAAAAGTATAACCTTCATACAACTTTTCAGCAAAAAGAAGGTTCTTTTTTCTATCATCTTTTGTATTTTGCTCGCGTCGCTGCCATACACATAATTCCAATCATTCTCATCAAATTGCTCTTTTGTATATCCATGAACCCGCAAATTCTTCGTCACACATTCCGCAGGAGACAACCCTCCTATTACAATGGCCTGATTGATGACATCTTCAGCCATTGCACGATAAAGTAGTCCACTTCCCTCCGGTAATTGTCAAAGCCCCGATTTCGAACGATAAATTTTATGATTCCGTGAAATCTCTTTCGTTTTCTTCGAATCGGCATGAGTTGGCGCAGCCAAAGGACGCAAACCGGCAAAAACCGAAAGTACATCGGCACGGGTCGGTTTCCGGTCAAGATACTGCCCGGCCTGATCTAAAATGAAATCAACCTCTTCTTCCAATGCCCTCGGTTCCAAAGAAGCCTCATTCAGAGGAGTATCCGTGGTGCCAAGTACCACCTTTCCATGCCAGGGCACCCCAAAAAGGACGCGTCCATCTTTCGTTTTAGGTATCATTAGCGCCGAGTGACCACCCAGGAATTTACTATCAACTACCAAATGCACTCCCTGACTGGGACGTACTTTCCTCCGAGTCTCACATTCATCCATCTTCATCACATCATCCACAAAAGACTCCGGTAGCATTCACTACCACTTTCGATTTTATCTGATATTCTTTTCCATCAAGTGTGTCAACAGCATGTACCCCATTTATTTTTCCGGTGGCATCTTTCAACAAACAATTCACCTTTATATAATTCAAGCACACTCCTCCTTTGTCTATAGCGGTCAATGCCAGCGTTATAGCCATGCGCGAATCATCAAACTGCCCGTCATGATATACCACTCCACCTCTCAATCCTTCATGTTTTAAAGAAGGTATTTCTTTTTTAACACAGAACGTTTTAACATCGGCAACGAACGTCCCAATGCTTTGCGTCCTGCCAGTAAATCATAGCAAGTCAGCCCCACTGCGTAAAAGGCTTTTCCCACCAGCGATAATTACCTATTATAAAACGCATGTCTTTCACCAAATGAGGAGCATTGAGTCTCATACGCCCACGTTCATGTAATGCTTCAACTACCATAGAGACATCTCCTTGAGCCAGATACCGAACTCCTCCATGTACTAGTTTCGTACTACGGCAAAAGTACCCTTAGCAAAATCATGCTGTTCCAATAGAATAACCCTGTACCCCCTGGAGGCTGCATCCACAGCAGCCCCTAGTCCTAGCTCCACCACCGATCACCAAGATATCACATTCACATTTCCAATTGAGCATCTTCTCAAGCAAATCACTTCGTTTCATCCCTTATAAATATTTCGTTTTCTTTCTTTATCTATAAATCAACAGTGCAAAAATACACAAAAGAAATATTATCCAATATAAAAAGCAAATTATTTTTTTCGTTCATAGGCTATTTTACATATAAAACGGAAGTTCTATATCACAGAAATGAAACTTTCCGCCTTTTTATTTGCCACATATTAATATTTAGTTTATCTTTGTGATAAAAATTGGGAATTATGACAAGTATTGCTGAAAGACATAAGTATATTCTTGAAAGTTTAGCGAAAAACGGTTTCATCAAAGTGAACGAAATCGCTAAAGAATTGGAAGTTACTCCTGTAACGATCCGAAAAGATTTAAAATATCTGGAGGAAAAAAACTTCTTTACCGTACTCATGGAAGTGCAAGTCCGGTCAACCCATTAACATCAGATATTAATGTGCACGAAAAGAAAAGCTTCGAAAAGAAGAAAAGAAAAGAATCGCTACTGCCGCAGCTAAATTAATAGAAGAAAACGATTCTATTATTATCGCTTCCGGTTCTACAGTACATACGTTTGCCGAGCATATTACGCCCATCAACCACTTAACTGTAGTTACAGCTTCTCTGAAAACCTCCTTATTATTAAATACCATTAATAATATCGAAGTGATCCAACTCGGTGGAATTGTACGAAAGAACTCTTTTTCCGTCATTGGTGACTACACTTCTTTATTCTTTGAACAAATCACTTGTTCTAAACTCTTTTTAGGAGTAGACGGCATCGACCTGGAGTACGGAATCACAAACTCCAATATTGAAGAAGCTGTCCTAAACAAGAAAATGATAGAAGCGTCATTGCGTACCATCATCCTGGCAGATTCTTCCAAATTCGGACGACGTGGATTCGGCAAAATCTGCAGTTTGGATTGCATAGATGTGATAATCACAGACTCCGGCATTTCTCAATCAATGGCGCAAGCGATTGAAGAAATGGGCATAGAGCTTATCATTGTTTAAAACGACACCAATCCCCCAAAAAGTATGTTGAATAATCATTTAAAGAAATGGAGCAGAACTATAAGTTGTGCTCTTTTTTTTGTAGTTGGCTCACCGGAAACGCACTATTCGCACAGGACATCAATGAAGCCTGGGTGAAAGCTAATTACACCAAGCGGGAGGAATGATCCCCATGCGCGATGGAGCGCATTTATATACCGCTATCTACGAACCTATCCACTCGCAAAAGCCATCTCCTATCCTGTTCACGAACACCATACAAGGCTGCTCCTTATGGTGAGACAATGAGTAATCGTCTGTGGAGAAGCTGGCAAAAAGTATGCGCGGGAAAAGTATATTTTTCGTCATTCAGGATGTACGCGGACGCTGGAAAAGCGAAGGAGAATTTATCAATGTACGCCCATTTGTTTCTGAAAAGAGAAAAATGGAAAGATAGACGAAGCAAGCGATGTCTACGACACCGCCGAATGGTTAATCTATCATACACGCAACAACAATGGAAACATAGGGATTATAGGCTCTTCTTATTCCGGATTCTATTCATTGATGGGTGCATTAAGCGCACACCCTGCGATAAAAGCCGCTGTTCCGCAAGCCCCGTTACTGATTGGTTTATGGGGGACGATTATCATCACAATGGTGCATTCATGCTTTGCGACGGCTTTCGTTTCGTATCTTCGATGAACCGCCCCCGCCCTATTCCCACAGAACAGTCAACACCGGCTACTCCTTATTATAAGACAGACGAATATTCCTTCTTTCTGAAAATGGGAACATTAAAGAATCTGACCCGGCTACTTGGAGACAGTATCCTTTATTGGAACGAATTGATGACGCATCAAACTACGACAGCTGGTGGCAGGAAAGAGATACCCGCCGAAACTGTTATAAGATAAAACCGGCCATATTGATTGTTGGCGGCTTATTTGATGCTGAAGATTGTTTCGGAACATGGGAATTATACAAAGCTATCCAACGGCAAAGTCGGACACTCAGCTGGAATTAATAATGGGACCTTGGTATCACGGAGCTTGGGGAGGAACAGACGGAAGCTACCTAGGAAATATTCAGTTCGGAGCAAATACGGTTCTTTATTACCAAGATCAGATCGAGTTTCCTTTTTTACAATATTACTTGAATAGAGAAGGAGAAAAGACTCCGGACAGCCAAAAGGTTCACATCTTTTTCTCCGGAGAAAATCAATGGAAAACCTTTTCTTCATGGCCTAGTAAAGGAAGCAAAAAGAAATTTCATTTTATCTACAGGGAAAATCATGTCCTTTCTACCACAGCTCCATTAGAAACAAGCTCTTTCTCCGAGTATATATCCGACCCGGCAAAGCCTGTCCCTTATACCAACCAAACAGTATATGCAAGGCCGAAAGAATACATGACGGAAGACCAGCGTTTCGCCGAACGACGACCGGATGTAAGCTGTTTCAAAACAGCACCGTTCAAAGAAAAGCTGACCGTAGGAGGAGAAATTGAAGTCGAACTGGAAGTTGAACTGACAACGACAGATGTGGACTTTATCGTCAAAGTCATTGATGAGTTCCCAGAAGACTTCACCTATGACAAAACCAAAGAGAAACAAAGAAATACCCAGCCTTATTTAATGAACGGCTATCAGATGTTAGTTCGTGGTGAAGTGATGCGTGGACGCTATAGAAACAGTTTCGAACATCCCGAAGCATTCACTCCAGGAAAAACCACTACAGTACGCTTTTCCATGCCGGATATAGCGCACACATTTCAGGCAGGGCATCGGCTGGTCTTACAAATACAAAGTACATGGTTTCCATTAATAGACCGCAACCCACAACAATTTGTAGACATTTACACTTGCGAAGAAACAGATTTTATGAAGTCGGTCATCAAACTATACCATCAGAAAAACAATCCGTCCAAAATTACATTTATTAAATTTTAACAAAATAAATAATCTCATAAAAAAGACGGACCCAATTTGAATCCGTCTTTTTCATATATCAATCAACAAATATATCACTTTTTCAGAATATCCATTGTATCGGAAGCAATCAGCAGCTCTTCATCTGTCGGAATTACTACAACTTTCACTTTAGAAGTAGGAGTTGAGATTACAGCTTCGTCACCATGAATCTTATCATTGACAGACTTATCGATCTCGATACCCATAAATTCCAATCCCTTGCATACTTCCTCGCGACACAGTGACTGGTTCTCACCGACACCACCTGTAAACAATACGATATCCACACCACCCAATGCGGCAGCGTAAGCACCGATGTATTTCTTAATACGATAGTAGTACATTTTTTCAGCAAGAATTGCTTTCGGATTGCCGGCTTTACAAGCCGCATCCAATTCACGCATATCGCTTGACACACCTGAAACTCCCAGTACACCGCTCTTTTTGTTCAGCAAATTGGAAACACCGGTTGTATTCAAGCCTTCTTTTTCCATGATAAAAGTTACTGCACCGGCATCTATATCACCGCTACGAGTACCCATCATCAAGCCTTCCAACGGGGTTAAACCCATCGTAGTATCTATACACTTGCCATCCTTGATAGCAGCGATAGAACCACCGTTACCAATATGACAAGTAATGATCTTCTTTCCTTCCGGAGTTATGCCCAAGTACTCGCATACACGCTTTGAAACATAACGGTGGGAAGTTCCGTGGAAACCATAACGGCGTACTGCATACTTTTCATACAATTCATAAGGAATAGCATACATATATGCATAGTCAGGCATAGTCTGATGGAACGCTGTATCAAATACACCTACCTGAGGAATATCAGGAAGAATAGCGGAAACGGCATTCACACCTTTCAAGTTGGCAGGATTGTGAAGCGGAGCCAAGTCATTGCAAGCGATAAAAGCTTCCAATACTTCTTTGTTCAGCAATACAGACTCACTGAAACGTTCGCCTCCGTGCACCATACGATGACCTACCGCATTGATTTCTTCCAAAGACTTGATTGCCCCATATTCAGGATTAATCAATGTATTCAAAATAAACTCTACTCCTACTGTATGTTCCGGAATATCCTTTTCCAGGATTTTCTTTTCTCCATTCGGCAGAGTCAGTTTAAGGAATGATCCTTTCAGACCGATTTTCTCGATACCACCTTGAGCAATCACCTCTTTAGTGGTCATGTCGAACAATTTATATTTAATAGATGAACTTCCGCAGTTCAATACCAGAATCTTCATGTATTCAGTGTTTGACGGGTTAGTGATTAATGGTTAGCTTTTGCTGCAATAGCCTGATTTGCCGTAATGGCAATCATACGATATACATCTTCGATGGAGCAACCGCGAGACAAGTCGTTCACCGGACGGGCGATACCTTGAAGGATCGGGCCGATTGCGTCAGCGTGTCCCAGACGTTGAACTAATTTGTAGGAGATATTACCAACTTCCAGACTCGGCACAACCAATACATTTGCTTGTCCGGCAACTTGTGAACCCGGAGCTTTGCTTGCACCTACTTCAGGAACAAGAGCTGCATCAGCTTGCATTTCTCCGTCCAAGTCAAGAGTCGGAGCCATTTCTTTGGCAATCTTTGTAGCCTCTACCACTTTGTCCACCACCTCATGTTTAGCAGATCCTTTGGTAGAGAAGCTCAACATAGCAACTTTCGGAGTTTCGATACCAGCAACAGCCTTAGCAGTCTGTGCTGTGCAAATAGCAATCTGAGCCAATTGGTTAGCATCGGGAACCGGAGTAACGGCAACGTCACCCATTACCAGAATACCATTCTTACCATATTCGGGAGCATGAGTCAGCAACAACATTGCACCTGATACACAGGTAATGCCCGGAGCAGTCTTGATAATCTGCAAAGCCGGACGAAGCACATCACCGGTAGTGTTGCGGGCACCTGCCAACTGACCGTCGGCATCACCGCTCTTAATCATTAAACAACCATAAAACAAAGGATCGTTTGTCAAATTACGAGCCTCTTCGATAGTCATCCCTTTCTTCTTGCGCAACTCACACAGCAACTGTGCATACTCTTCATGTTTCGGAGAAGTTTCAGGATCGATGATAGTAGCCTTGCTGATATTTCCCAAGCCCCATTTTGCAGCAAGCTCATTGATTTCAGCGGGTTTACCCAGAAGAATCAGGTCAGCAACTCCGTCTGTCAAAATCTGATTGGCAGCTTTCAAGGTGCGTTCTTCCGTTCCTTCAGGAAGAACAATACGTTGGCGGTCGGCTTTCGCACGCTCAACGATTTGGTTGATTAAATTGAGCATAGATATATTGAATATTATTATAAAACCTGCTTACAATTTGTTATTTGTGGTGCAAAAGTAGTCAATTTTGTAACATCCACATTACAATTTAGTCCATTTTTCTCCTTCACATCTAAAATATTATAATATTTAACACTGTACTCCTATTTTTCATACCTTTGCAGCGTTTTCAAACAAAATCAATAGGTTATTAGTATATGATACGTCAGTGTGCCATCTTATTTGGCTGTTTGGCTTTGGGTGAGCTAATCGTTTACTTTACAGGAATCAAACTTCCTTCCAGCATTATCGGAATGCTGCTACTCACCCTCTTTTTTGAAATTAGGTTGGATTAAACTGCACTGGGTACAGGGATTGTCCGACTTTCTGGTTGCTAACTTAGGATTCTTTTTCGTTCCGCCCGGCGTGGCGCTCATGTTGTACTTCGATGTAATCGCGGCCGAATTCTGGCCGATTGTGATAGCTACCATCGTCAGTACCGCACTTGTACTTGTCGTAACGGGATGGGTACATCAGATCGTCCGTAAAATCAACTTAACACATAAGACCAAATGAGCTTCTTAGAAAATAATTTCTTCCTGCTGGCCATTACCTTCGGGATTTTCTTCTTTGCCAAACTGCTTCAGAAGAAAACAGGACTGGTATTATTAAATCCTATATTGCTGACCATCGCACTATTAATCATCTTCCTTAAAATGACCAATATTTCTTATGAGACCTACAATAAAGGAGGACATCTGATCGAGTTCTGGCTCCGCCCGGCTGTTGTTGCTTTAGGCGTACCTTTATATCTTCAATTGGAGATGATAAAAAAGCAGTTATTGCCTATCCTTCTGTCTCAACTGGCAGGCTGCATTGTCGGAGTTATTTCAGTTGTACTGATTGCGAAATTTATGGGAGCCTCACAAGAGGTAATCCTGTCACTGGCTCCGAAATCGGTTACTACTCCGATTGCGATGGAAGTAACCAAAGCCATCGGTGGTATTCCGTCACTGACGGCGGCAGTTGTAGTGGCAGTAGGTCTATTGGGAGCTATCTGTGGCTTTAAGACCATGAAAATCATGCACGTAGGCAGCCCTATTGCACAAGGTCTCTCCATGGGAACAGCGGCCCATGCTGTCGGAACCTCCACTGCAATGGATATCAGCAGCAAATATGGAGCATACGCCAGCCTGGGACTGACGCTGAATGGTATATTCACAGCATTATTAACACCTACCATCCTTCGATTATTAGGTATTTTATAAAAACAAAATATCCTGATTATCCGTTATATAAAGAGTTAAACGCAAAATGCAACTTTATGATTCCATTTCAAGATATCACATTAGCAGATAAAGACACGATTACCTCATTCACAATGAAAAGTAATCGACGTAACTGCGACCTGTCATTTTCTAATCTCTGCAGTTGGAGATTCTTATATAATACTCAATTCGCAGTAGTCGACAACTTTTTAGTTTTCAAATTCTGGGCCGGAGAACAATTGGCGTATATGATGCCGGTAGGAACAGGAGACCTGAAAGCAGCTCTAAAAGAATTGATCGAGGATGCAGGTAAGGAGAACCAGTCCTTCTGTATGCTGGGAGTATGCGCCAATATGCGTGCAGAGCTTGAGACTATCCTCCCGGAACAATTCACATTTACGGAAGACCGCGATTATGCGGATTATATTTATCTGCGGAGTGACCTGTCTACATTAAAAGGCAAGAAATTTCAGGCAAAGAGAAATCATATCAACCGGTTTCGTAACACGTATCCGGATTATGAATATGCTCCGATCACTCCGGACCGCATCCGGGAATGCTTGGACTTGGAGGCCGAATGGTGTAAAGTGAATAACTGCGATCAGCAGGAAGGAACAGGTAATGAACGCCGCGCATTGGTTTATGCTCTTCACAACTTCGAAGTGCTCGGTTTGACAGGAGGTATCCTGCGCGTGAACGGCAAGATCGTGGCATTTACTTTCGGTATGCCTATCAATCATGAAACCTTCGGAGTGCACGTGGAAAAAGCAGACACCACCATTGATGGCGCATACGCCATGATCAATTATGAATTTGCCAATCGAATCCCCGAACAGTATATTTATATCAACCGGGAAGAGGATTTAGGAATCGAAGGCTTACGCAAAGCCAAATTATCTTATCAGCCGGTCACCATCTTGGAGAAGTATATGGCTTGTCTTAAGAGTCATCCGATGGATATGGTTAAATGGTAATATTCGGCGAACATGACAGTAAAAGAACAAGTAAAAGCTTTATGGAGAATCTGCTTTCAAGATAGCGAAGAATTTATTGATCTGTATTTCCGACTCCGCTATAAGAACGAGGTTAATGCTGTTATCCAAAATGGCGACAAGGTAGTTTCGGCACTTCAGATGCTTCCTTATCCGATGACTTTCTGTGGAAAGACCGTACAAACTTCTTATATTTCAGGTGCTTGTACCCATCCCGATTTCCGAAGCAAAGGGGTCATGCGCGAGCTTTTATCCCAGTCTTTCGTCCGAATGTTACGCAATGAGGTACACTTCAGCACATTGATACCAGCAGAGCCTTGGTTGTTCGACTATTATGCCCACATGGGATATGCTTCAGTATTCAAATACTCTACGAAAACAATAGCCTTACCTGAGATTATTCCTTCTCCTTCTAAAGATATCAACATTGAAATCATCGTAGAATATCAAGATGAGGTATATTCCTATCTTAACAAGAAGTTGTCCGAACGCTCTTGTTGCATCCAACACACTTCGGAGGACTTTCAAGTTATCATGAAAGACCTCTCCGTCAGCAACGGAATACTCTTTCTAGCCAGACAAGAATATGAAATAAGAGGGATAGCCTTTATCTATAAAAGAGAGGAGAGCATCATTATTAATGAACTTTTGGCTGAGAACAAAGATGTAGAATATAGTCTACTGCACGCTATCAAGCAACATACAGGATGCAAGCGTATGGTTCAACTACTGCCTCCTGAAGATAAACAGCCTCAACATCCGCTAGGCATGGTACGTATCATCAATGCCAAAGAAGTACTACAACTGTATGCCTCCGCTTTTCCTGAGGACGAAATGCAACTGGAAGTATCAGACAAACAATTGCCTGTAAATAACGGCTATTATTACTTACGCAAAGGAAAGTGTATGTATAGCACCGAGCGACTGCCCGGTGCACATATACAAATGAATATTAGTGAATTAACCAATAGAATACTCCAACCGTTAAATCCCTATATGAGCCTTATGCTGAATTAAAAGTGACTATTTTATTTATTCAGATAACGTACCCGTTCACAAGCTGCCAACAGAAATGCTCCTACTCCAAAATTGGAAGTAGAATTAGCATCTACTACTTGTCCCGGTATAGCCTTTTCGCCGATAGGCTGTACATAACCGATTTTCCCATCAGGTTGAAGGGCAACTGTTATCAAATATTGCCATGCTTTTTCAACTATCGGCTGATATTCGCCGGCATTCAGGAAACCGTTATTAATTCCCCATTGCAGACCATAAGCAAAGAAAGCTGTTCCGCTGGTTTCCGGTCCCGGTGCATGTTGCGGATCAAGCATACTGCGTGTCCAATAACCTTCCGGTTGCTGACAAGCAGCAACAGATTTAGCCAATGTACGGAAACGGTCTATATATTCCTGGCGATATTTATCCGTTTTAGGCAAGTCTTTCAGCACCTTTGCCAGTCCGGCTAATACCCAACCGTCACCGCGTGCCCAAAAATCTTTTTTACCGTTCACACTTTTATGCTTCGGATATACGTATTTTCCATCCCGATAATAAAGTCCGGCTTCTTCGTCGTACATAATACTATCAGCATAAACGAGATATTCATGTAATTTCTCCAGGTAAAGTGGATTCTTGGTGATATTATACATCTTTGTCATCACCGGCATTACCATATACAGTCCATCGGCCCACCACCAATAATCACGGTTAGGTGTACTCATCTGATACTCCATTACTTCGCGGGCACGGGCTATTTTTTGTGTATCCGGCTCCAAATTATATAAATCGGCATAGGTTTGAAAACAAATCTGATAATCTCCGAAAAGTACATAGTCGTCACTTTCTCCATAGCTGTATTTCCAGCAGGTTTTATCGTCCGACTTAGCTCCTTTCCATTGATTATGCTCAGCCCACTCTTTCGAATATTCCAGATATTCCGGTTTCTTTGTCAAGAAATAAACTTCCATATTCCCAGTATGATAGGCGGCATTATCCCAGAAGGACCGACCATGTTCCGGATGATTCATCTGCCAATAGCCATTCACTTTATGAATCATCTCTATCACTTCTCCCGAAGAACCGGTTTTCTTTTCCGCACAACCTGTACATATTGTACTTCCCAAAAGGAAAGCCGAAAAAAGAGTTACATATAAATTCTTCATATTTTTATTTTTTTGTATTCATATCCATTTCCAACACATATACCATTTGAGGTTCAATCTCGGCCATACGTTCGCCGTCCCCTGACGAGTGTGTTGTACAAAGAGATGTAGTTTCCGTTGTTTCTTCCAAAGCTCCGTATCATGTGAAGGTTCCCAAGCATCCACCGAGAAATCTGTTAGATCCGTTATCGTCCATTGACTGATAGCAAGATCAGTAGCGTGAGCTATTGAAACACAACTTCCCCGTTCTTCGTCACGAAAGATGTAGAAAACTTCCCCTCCCCCTACAACAATACGCGGACGAGCAATAGGAATCATTTTCGTACCGCCGCCTTTCAATGTGAAAGGTGTTTTCCGATCGATTACCTGACGATGATGCCATACCTTCCCATCATTCCAGACAATGCGATATTGAGGTATATTACTGTCAGGGTCCCTCCAATAAGTAGCTATATAAGGATTTCCTCCAGCATCGGCACTCATACTGGTCTGATTGATTAACTCACTATTTTGGGGTAGCCGACAAGCGTATTCCGCATTCGACAACTTAATCGGAAGTTCGTATTGTTCTCCGCTTGATTTGTACCATGTCACACCATTATCAAATGAACGGGCATAACAGATATCGTGGTTTGTCTCCACTTGCCAAGTTTCACGCCATACCCAGGAAAGGTGAATCGTTCCTTGCTCGTCAACATATAGCTGCCAATAAGCATTCCGCTTATTTTCTCCGTCTATTAAGACATCTTGAACACGGCTCCACTTATGTTCTTTCAATGAATAATGGTTCATTACCAAATTACCACGTCCGGAAGAACCGGAACGGTAAACAAACAATAAATCTCCATCGGACAAAGAGTAAAATTCCGGATAAGTAACATTGCCTTCATCCACTCCGGTCATTGGCATTTTCTCTCCCAATTCCAAAGAAGCGGGAGCAATGCTCCGGCAGTAATTCAGTTTATGCCCGTGATGATCAAACGAAATATGCAAATACCCTTCTCCATCTATTATCATACTGATGATATTATGAGCATCTTTCACATTTCCACGATATTGTGTACGGTGCAATGTCCACAGTTCGAATTCAGTTTACGTTTTCCCAATACAAGATAACCTTCAGCATCATAATAGCTGATATACTGCTCATCACCGTGAGTTATCAGGGAGTTGTTACGGAATACCGTAGTATTGACCGAAGTACAACTATATCCCTTCCCCACTTCAACCAAATGTTGAGGGTAACATAGTACAGGAATAAACATGATTCCGCAAAGTAGTAGCAATATTCGCCTCATGTTCATTCTTCTTTTTTATTTATCAAAAATAGAAAAGTCCCATTTCTCATGCCAGGGAATTGTAATTTTCCCGTCTTTTATCAATACAGGCAACCAGACATAGCGAGAATCCTCCAAATCTTTCTTTTTCCAACGGTCAAACATAGCGATGTATGCATCCTTCTTGCCAATAACAGGCTGAACGTATGTGCTTTGTGCATAGAATGTCTTGTCCGCATCCGGCCCCGTGCAAGGATTACCGATTGTTTTCCACGTACCCATGATAGAATCCGCAACCGCAATCTCCGCTACATTCGGATCCCAGCCTGTACAACCGGAACTCAACATATAGTATTTACCATCATATTTAAAGACAGCAGGAGCTTCACGGGATTCTTTCACAAAATTACGTGTAAAACGTCCGCTCGGTTTCAGATAGTCGTCAGTCAGCAAGCTGATATACATTGTAGCATTGTTCTCCGAAGAGTAGAATTGATAAGCACGGCCATCATCATCCACAAAAACGGTCTGGTCGCGACTCATCGCATTGTTAGGGCGGAAACTTCCCTGATAAATAAATGGCCCGACAGGAGAATCGGAAACAGCAACTCCGGCACAAGCCTTGCTGTAATCGGCACTTTCCACATGTGCCCACATCACAAATTTACCTGTCTTTTTATTATAAACCACTTTTGGGCGTTCCAAGACTTTGGACGGATGCAGATCGTGATCCGGGTCATTTTTAACAGCCGGAAGCACAATACCTTCAAATTTCCAGTTCAGTAAGTCCTTGGAAGAGTAGCAACCTACTCCAGTCACATCCGTACGATAACATTCCCACGTAGCCCATTCGGGCAGAACGGTTTTTCCTTTCTTATATTCACCATACCAATAGTAAGTGCCATTGTGATAAAGAAGCCCGCCACCATGAGCATTGATCGGATTTCCATCCGTATCTTTCCATACTTCGCCGGGAATAAACTCCGTATTCTCCTGAGCCTGTACCGCCACAGGTAATAAGCCTACGCAAATTACAAATAGTAATAATAGTTTAGCCATATATCAATCTCTGTTAGTTAGTTTATTTTAATGAAAAGCATGATCTTTCGGAAAGTCCTTTCCTTCCCAAGCCTTTTTACTGGTCCAATCTTCAGCAGGAGATGTCCAGAATGTATGGTCGGCGGGAAGTCCGAGCGGCAGGAAAGCAAGTGATGCCATATATAGACTGCCATTGTTCGTATACCAGTCGGAAATATTCGGCTGCTTGCCATTGAATCCTAAAGTTAAAAATCCCTTTTCATTGAAGTTACGGTCATCACCAAACATTCTTTTAATAACTGCCGTCATAGCTGCACGAACTTGTCCATCCGGTAATTCCTTGGGCAGCCATCCTCTCCATGCCAATAAAGCTAAAGGCTGCAAAGTTCCTGTACGATAAGTGATAGAACGACCGAAAACCGGAAGCGCCCCTTCCGGAGAGAGATAAACCGTTCCAAAATCATTCCGAAACGCTGCATCCGTTTCTTTGCACGGTTATAGTCACAATCCGGTGCGTTCCAAATCTTACTTTTACCAGCATTTGTCATGATTTCCAAAGGTTCTATATACATCGGATGCAAAACAAAACTATTATAATAGTCAAAAGCAAAACCCGGACCATCGGAGTACCAACCATCGCCTACGTACCACTCTTCTACTTTACGCAAAGCGGAAACTATGCGGTAAGTATCACTTGGAGCGCCTGCTTTACGCAAGAATGCTTCGACCGTAGCAGAAAACAACAACCAATTTGTGTAAGGCGGATCTACTCGGCGAAGTTGTGTAAACTCAGCTATATAACGTTGTTTCGTAACACTATCTAAAGGAATCCATAAAGCATCATAGCCTCTTATAAAACTCTCTGCAATATAGGCTGCGTCAACCAACGTTTGCCCTTCTTTTCTCCACAAAAGATAATCGGGACTTTCGGGGTCAACAGCCTGTACGTAACTTTTCAAAGCCCATTCACGCAATTGTTTTCGTTGAATGCTTTCTGCCGTATCATCGTCCGGCAAAGAAATCCAAGGAGCTAACCCAGCCATTAATCGACCAAAGCACTCCATATAGGTTACTTTCTTGTTTCGCCCATCCCATGTAGGACTGACTTCTACCAGCATGTTCTGTTGCAACTTGCCCTCACTCATATTACTAAGCACGGGTTCAGCCATTCGATATAATACTCCCGCCCACAGTTCGCGGTCGGTCGGTTCCTTTACTTGTTTTTTCTTTTTTGCCAATAAGTCCTGTGACGGAATCAGCAAGATTGCGATCAGCAATAGTAATGTACAATGTTTATTCAAATTCATGATATTATTTAGGATTTTCGTACGCAAAGATAAATAGAGTCCAATTTTACGTCAAAAAGGGATACAAAAGACCATTATTCGTATGAAAAGCTTTTTATAAGGCTAGCAAATGTTGCCAATTTTATATCACTTTCCAAAAATTGGGATACAAACGTCGGCACTACCATCAAGTTTAAGTTCCATCACGTAAATATAGTCCTTGGTTTTCAACACAATATCTATACGTCCATTACTAGTGGTACGTTTTACGTCGGTATAAAAGCCTAACATTTTAAACACCAGATACATCGCATTTTGAAAATAAAGTTCCATCTTCCCCGTTATCTTGTAGTCAGTATCGGCAAACATGGATTACATTCGCTGCATAAAGCTTTCAGGAGCACCACGACGTATATCCATGATAAAGTTAGTGATGAAAAATCCCGTCTTTTCTTCTTCCGGTGTGTAAAAAGGTATCAGATATTTAATGAAACCACTTTCCACCTCTTTGTTGGGAAAGCCCAACCGGTAGATATCAAATTCTTCATTATACCCCTTTATCGTGAGATATCCGCTCTGATAAATGACAGGAATAGGATTGCGTGACATGGAATCAATGCTATTCAAAAAGTCACCGGAAACTTGCTCTTCGGTTAACTTGTCCAACTGGTAATTCGAATTCTTCATCAGATAAACAAGGAATGAAGGTGTGCCTATTTCAAACCAATAATTGGCAAACTTCATTTTAGCTAAAGTATTGAGGATGCTGAAAGGATTATAAAGTCCTTCGGTTTTGCAGTCAAAATGATAACCATCGTACTGTTCCTTCAGTTTGGTGTAACATTCCTCCTTTGTCAACCCATTTCTTTCACCTAACAGTGCCACATCATTATCAAAGTATTCGTGAAGTTCTCTATCTGTGACACCGCAAATATTGATGTAGCGGTCGTCCATAGAGATATCATTCAAGTTATTCAAATCATTGAACACACTCACCTTGCCGAATTTCGTCACACCTGTCAAGAAAGCAAGTTTGATATAGCGGTCTTGTGTTTTGAGTACAGAGTAGAAAGCTTTCAGCGTGCTACGATATTCTGTCTGTAACACCTCGTTACCAATAGCTTGCAGCATAGGCTTATCGTATTCATCCACAAGAATAACTACACGATGACTAGTCTTTTCGTAAGCACGTTTTACGATTCCCTTTAAGCGTAAAGCAAAAGTCACCTCTGTAGGAAAGGTGCCGTATATTTCTTCCCATTTTTTGAGACTGTCATCAAGAACATGATTCAAGCTATCCATCGCATCATATTTGGCAGTATTCAAGTCAAGATGAAGAATAGGATGTTCTTCCCATTTTATGTTCCAACTTCTCGATGGCAAGTCCCTTGAAAAGTTCCTTTTTACCGCTCAGATAAGCTTCCAGCATAGAAAGAAGCAAACTCTTCCCAAAACGTCGGGGACGGCTAAGAAAATAATAACGTCCGGTAGTAGCCATTTGATAGACTAACGCTGTCTTGTCTACATACATATAACCGTCATTTATCAGACTCTCAAAGTTCTGTATTCCTATGGGGTAAATCATAATGGGATGATATTTAACGTGAGTTCGATATAATCAGAACATAGCCAGTTGCCCGCCATTGACGTTAATTTTGTCAATGACGGGCAACTCAGTATTTTCTAATTTTATATCGAACTCACGTTAAATTATACAAGTCCTCAAATGCAGAAAAAGAACCTTCCGACAATGATTGCAACAAACTATATATTCTGTCGTTTTCCATCATATTTCATTGATTCATTGTTTAAGTATTTCCCGTCTTTGTACGTTTTGTGCACAATATTATGAATAAAATCCGAATTGAACCTTATAACACCTTATCCCAACACCTCGGACAGCCGTCCTGCCTGTACATGCCGCACCCTTCGCGCATCTTCTTCCTTCCCCCAAAAAATTCTTCTACAAAAAGCAAAATTTTCGACTATCACTGAAAAGAAACAGGAATCTGTAAAAAAGCATTTTTTTTTAGGGTAAGTTTGAGATGAGGTGTTATTCCTATAGAAACGATAAAAACAATTCTAATGGACAAAGAATTATTACATACATATTTTAGAGGAGAAGCTACTCCCGAAGAAGAGAAACAGATTATGGATTGGGCCGAGTCTTCACCCGAAAACTATCAAGAGTATCTGAAAGAGCGCAAAATATGGAATGCCATACTGATGTATTCGGTCAATCCAACCATCAAAGCCACAGCTACCCACAAACGCCTGTTCCATTCCTTATACAAATATGCTGCCATCGCCGTCATCGCTTTTGGAGTGGGGTTCTATACCTTACATAATAGGAATGTGCCGGGCGATTTCCTGTCTCATCTGTCCCCCATGGACATTTCCGAACCGGTGCTGTTACAGAACAATCAAAAATATATCGCGTTAGGAGCAGAGTCGTTCTCCTTGAATGAGCAGAAAGGCATTGTAAAGAACAACCACACAGACAAATTGCTCTCCTATCATCAAGAGGACGCTTCACGGGGTTTCTCCTTCGGGAAAAAAAGAGGGCTGACAACCGTCTGCTGGTGCCTCAGGGACAAACCTACAAGCTGGCACTCGCGGACGGAACAAACGTCATGCTGAATGCAGAGTCCGAATTGACATTCCCGTCGGAGTTCGACACAGACAGACGTGAAGTCTTCTCAAAGGAGAAGCGTTTTTCCAGGTGACCCACAATGAAAAGGCACCGTTTATCGTACATACCGACCAATTAGACGTGCAAGTGCTCGGAACCACTTTCAACGTGAGCGGCTACAACAACGAAAATATGCTGAAGGTCACCCTTGTAGAGGGTTCCATCCGTATACACCAGCAGGGAGACTCGGTAAAGATTCGTCCGAACGAACAATACAATTACAACAAGAACACCCGGGAGAAGCGGGTTCAGACCGTAGATACGGAATTGTTCACCTCATGGGTCAACGATGAATACATCTTCAAGGATACCACGTTGGATGAAATCTTCAACCGAATCAACCACTGGTATATGTTTGATGTCACTTATGAGTCACCTTCCTTGAAAGAGAAGAGATTCTTCCTGACCATCGGCCGGGACGCTTCATTAGACCAAATCATACAAATCATCAACAGTACTGAAGAAGTATGTATAGAGAAAAAGATAATCATATTGTTGTTAAAAAACATTCCAGACAAATGAACTCATCATAGCCCATAAAACCAGAAATCGAATCCGATTACAGATACCCCATGGTTCAGTAAATAATCAATTACTTAAATTTAATACATAAAGTATGAAAGAAGACAGATATTTATGTTTAAGAAATTTATTTAGAAACATAAAAAGCATTTTTTTATCGGACTATTGGTCCTCATGGCCCCGCACATAGTTCACTCTATGCCAACCAGTTCCCGGTTTGAAGACAATTACAATATCAATCTCTCCTTCAAAAACGAGACCTTAGAGAATGTCATTAAAGAAATTGCCAAGCAGGCCAACGTCAGAATCATCTATAGTTACGACCAAGTTGATTCCTCCAAAAGAATCAATGCCAACATTCAGACCACAGACATCCAGAAGGCCTTGGAAACGGTGTTAGGAGACGACTATGCCTTCAAACAAGAGGGAAACTACATCACTATCGTAGAAAAGAAAGCATCCTTCGTTCCACAGGCTACGCAACAGAAGAAAAGGGTATCGGGGCTGTTAACCGATGGAAACGGTGACCCCCTCATCGGAGTGACAGTGACCGTCAAAGGAAGCAACAAAGGCATCACTTCCGACATGGACGGTAAATACACCCTGGAGAATGTAAAGAACGGCGACGTGCTCGAATACCGCTATATCGGATTTGTTACCGAGGAACGGATTTACAAAGGGGAGCGGACCATCAACATCCGCATGATGGAGGCTTCCGTTGGTCTGGACGACGTGGTGGTCATCGGCTACGGTCAGCAGAAAAAAGGAGAGCGTGGTCTCCTCCATCAACACCATCGGTCCCGCCGAATTGGCTATTAAGCAGCGCAACCTCAAGAACACCTTAGCCGGACAGATTGCCGGTGTAATTGCTATACAGCGAAGCGGCGAGCCGGGCAACGATGCCAGCGCTTTCTTCATCCGAGGACAAAGTTCGTATGCCGGTGGCGTCAACCCGTTAGTATTGGTGGACGGTATTCCCAGAAGCATGGACGACATTGACGTAGATGAAATCGAAAGCTTCACCGTACTGAAGGATGCCGCAGCCACGGCCGTTTATGGTGCTGAAGGTGCGAATGGCGTTGTATTGATTACCTCCAAACGCGGTAAAGTGCAGAAGACACAGGTGAACTTCAGCGCGCAATACAGCATCGTGACCCCGACCCGTATGCCCGAGACCTTAAACTCCTACGATTACATGTCCATGTACAACGAAGCCGTTTGGAACACCAAAGGTAATCCCGACCTGGAAAACTACATTCCTCACTACTCCACAGAGTTGTTGGAGAAATACCGCAATGGAGAAGACCCCGACCTCTACCCCTCAGTGGATTGGTTCGACCTGCTGAAAAAAGCATACGCAAAGCCAACGATACACCATCAACTTCAGAGGAGGTTCGGACAAAGTCCGCTATTTCGCTTTCGGTTCCTACTACAAGGAAGACGGTATCTTCGAATCCAACTCGACGGAAAAGTACAATGCCAACATTGGCTTGCAGCGCTTCAACCTGCGTTCCAACATCGATATGGATCTGTCGAAGAGCACACTGCTCTCCATAGACATGAGTGGTCAGTACACGATGAAGAACCAGCCGGGTTTCTCATCGGACGATATATTCGCCAAAATTGCCGGATTCCCGGTACACGTCATCCCGATGTCCTACTCGGATGGAACGGCTTCGGACCACTACAACAATGGTAAGGGCACGGACTATCAGCCTTACAACATGTTGAACCACAGCGGTTACATGAAGACTTGGAGTGCTTTCCTGCAGACTAAGGTCACGCTGAAACAAAAGCTCGACTTCATCACCAAAGGCCTTTCTGTACGAGGTACGGTCAGCTTCGATGCCGACTTCTACTCCACCATGAAGAGAGACATGAAACCCGAGAGTTTCTATGCTGAGGGACGCAACGAAGACGGCTCGCTTAAGAAGAAAAAAGATGAAAGATGAATCTCCGCTCTCCAACCCTTCGAACAATGGCACGAACGGCGTCAAGAAAATCTATTTGGAAGCTGCCTTGGACTACAATCGGACCTTCAACAAGGTACACAATGTGACCGGTACCCTGTTGTACATGCAGAAGGAGACCCAATGGCAGAACAGAAAAGACCTACAACTCCTGCCCTACCGCAAGCAGAGCGTGGTGGCCCGTGCTACATACGGCTATGACAACCGGTATATGATTGAAGCCAGTGCGGGTATGACCGGAAGTGAGAACTTTTCCGACGGGAATCGTTGGGGCATCTTCCCCGCAGTCGGGTGGCCTGGTACGTCAGCCACGAGCGATTTATGGAAGGAATCAGCGACTACATCAGCAAATTGAAACTGAGGGCCTCCTACGGTATTACCGGTAACGATGAGATTGGAGCGTCAACCGTTTCCCCTATCATGGTAGCATCAATACAAAAGTGGACGGATATAATTTCGGTTTGGTGCCGGGACTCGGCGGATATGCCACCAACTATTTGACGGGAGTTGTGGAAGGTAACTTTGCCCTGCCCGGTCTCTCTTGGGAAATCGAGAAGAAACTGAATATCGGTATTGACTTGGGTTTGTTCAACGGCAGAGTAGATTTGAGTGCCGACTACTTCTTCAACCGGAGAAGCGACATCCTGCTGCAACGCAAAACTGTGTCTCAAGTAACCGGTTTCCGCAATATGCCCTTTCAGAATTTCGGTATCGTGGACAACCGGGGTATCGACGCCAGCCTTGTCCTGAAACAGCGCATTGGGCAGGTGAGCCTCTCCGCCCGAGGCAACATCACCTACGCGAAAAACAAGATTAAAGAGTACGATGAAGAACCCCAGCGGTTCGACTATCAGAACTACACCGGAAATTCGATAGGAGACGACATGCTGTACATAGCCGACGGGCTCTATACTCCGGATGACTTTGACATCACTACGGCTGCCAACGGTGCGCAGACTTATCGATTAAAAGAGGTATGCCTGTTCCCGCAGCCTTGGTCGCTCCCGGTGACATCAAGTACAAGGACCTGAACGAGGATGGTGTCATCAACGGATACGACCGAACTTACAAGCACGGCTTCTACAACGATCTACCGGAAATCGTGTATGGATTCGGTCTGAATGCCGAGTGGAAAGGCTTCTTTGCAGGCGTGTTCTTCCAAGGTGCCGCACACAGTTCCATGAGCGTGCTGGCCTCCATGCCGTTTGCCTACGGAGTGGACAGCGGTTCTGTCCGCCAAGAGGTAAGCAATCACTGGAGAGCCTCTGACCCTTACAACCAAAACGTACTCTACCCCCGCTTGCACGACAGCCATTTTGCCCACAACACCCTGCCTAGCACTTGGTGGCAGCGATGCCAGTTTCCTCCGTCTGAAGAATATCGAGATAGGTTATGAGTTCAATGAAAAAGCCCTGCGCGCTTTACGGCTGAAAAATCTCAGGCTCTACCTGCAAGGTAACAACATTGCCGTGTGGGACAACATCAAGTTCTGGGACCCGGAATTGGGTGGAGACAATTTAGGTGCCAAATATCCGCTGAGCAGCAATTACACAATCGGAATTGAAGTTACATTCTAAAACATAAAAAGTATGAGAATCTTAAATAAAATAAAGGCTGCGGCATCAGCCTGTGTTTTGAGTTTATCTCTGGTCGGATGCAGTGATTACCTGGATGTTTCCGACGAAATGGCCGAAAGCTTGGATATAGAAGAAGTATTCAGTAACCCCACTTATACCCGCCAATGGCACGCCAACCTGTTCGGGTGTATCTCAGAGTATTCAAGTATCGGAAGAAACGTACAAAGCGGTCTGGCTGGTGTGTGGGTGTCTATGTGTGGAGAAACCACCATCGGTGGCTCAGGATGGACAGAAATGATCGGCGGATTCACCGCAGACACTGCCCCCTACCATCGTTGGGGAGATTTGTACCGCTACATCAGGGACGCGCATATTTTCCTAGACCGGGGCACGGCATTGGGAGGCATTGACGATTTGTCTCGGATAACTGAGGAGGAGATGAGAAGAATGAAAGCGGAAGCGAAATTCTTGATTGCGTACAGCCACTTCTCTCTGTTCGAGTTATACGGGCCCTGTTCCCGTCATGGCCGATGACATTGACCCGGAAGCCAAGGAACTAGATTTTGCCCGGTCTTCCGTGGACGAAATAGTCAACTTCATCGACAACCTTTTGGTGGAGGTGATAGAGTCTGGCGACCTGCCCCAGACCATTATCGAAAACCCTTCCGCTGAAGGAAATGACAAATACAACCTGTATGAGATTGCCCGCCCTACTGTGACTACCGCCTTGGCCTTGCGCGCCAAATTGTGGGTGTATGCCGCTTCTCCCCTGTTCAACGGAGGATATGCCGAAGCCTTAGAGTTGCAGAACAATGACGGAAAGCAATTGTTTGCCGCTTACGATGCCAACAAATGGAAGATTGCCAAACAACGGCTGGAAGACCTGTTCAGGAACACGACCAAGAACGGACACGAGCTGTTTACCGTAAAGAACCCAGACGGCACCATCAATCCTGACGAGTCCTACTACCAACTGTTCATGAACTACAATGACGAGATTCTGTGGTCCACCGGTGTGAATCACTGGCACACCTCCATGGAGGCCAATACCAATGCAAGAGACTGCAAAGGCTGGGGCTATCTCGGCGTATCACAGGAATTGGTGGACGCCTATTTCATGAAGAGCGGACTGACGATTGACGACAAGGGCACCGAATACCGAGAAGAGGGTTTCTCCGATGTGGTCAATCGTTGCAACGAAAACAAACGGTTGGACAAAAACGTGTTCAACATGTATGTCAACCGCGAGCCGCGCTTCTATGCCAGCATCGGCTACGAAGGTAAGAGCTGGCACATCCAGCCTCCCTGGCAAGCCCAATTACACTTTAGGTTTCGCCAGAGGAGAGGGAAGTGACATTTCTTCAGCAGATAATCCGCGCACCGGATATCTCCCCACCAAGCTCAAGAACAGGAAAGTGATGGCTCGATATGATGGCTATCCTCAGCGTTGGGGCCGTCCCCTCCATCTTGTTCCGGTTGGCCGACTTCTATCTCTACTATGCAGAGGTCTGCAACGAAATCAACCCTAACGACCCCAACATCATCAAATGCTTGGATGAGGTGAGAAAACGTGCCTTAGGCATACCGGGCTATCAGGAACTGGCCACTTCCGGAAAAAAGAACATCATCGGAAACCAGGCGCTGCAACGCAAGATGGTTCAGCGCGAGCGTCAGGTGGAACTGGCGATGGAAGGCCAACGCTATTTTGACATCCGTCGCTGGATGATTTGCGGACCGGGTGAAGATGCGGACCAGAGCGTGTTCCATGCCATGAACATGAACGGCTTCAAGGATAAACCAGCCGGTGACCCCAAGTCTTATTTCACCCGTATCCTGTTAGAGAGACGTGCCTGGCATAGGGCGATGTATCTCTACCCGATACCTCAGGCTCAGATTCAAATCAGCAAGTTACTAGTGCAGAATCCATTATGGTAAACTGATTTTCATCACAGATTAAGGGGGTATTTTAACTCACCACAGAGTTGCACGGAGTTTTTACGAACTGATTATCAGCAGTTATACTCTGTGAAACTCTGTGTCCTCTGTGGTAAAAAGGAGTTTTGACACACCCTCGTATGGTGAATTTTATATAACAAGAATTACATAACTATGAAAATGATAAATAGAATGAAAATATTCCGATTACTTCCACTTTGCCTGTTACTCTTCGTCTCGTGCAACAACGAAAAAGATAGAACGATAACATTGGATAAATCCGTCTTACTGGACAAAATCGCAGGAGGATGGGCCGGTAAAATGGTCGGTGTGACTTACGGTGCTCCGACGGAGTTCAAGTATTTAGGAAAATCATAGAGGACTCCATACCTTGGGGAAACCTAAAAAGATAGAGAATGCCAAATGGGAGGACGACCTCTATGTGCAGATGACCTTGATGGATGTGATGGACCGAAAAGGCAGGAATGCCGACGCCAAAGTGTTTCAAGAGTTTTTCGCCAACTCGGGGTATAAGCTCTGGCATGCCAATGCCCAGGCGCGCAAGAACTATCACGACAGCATTTTTCCCGCCGATGTCCGGACACCCGGACTATAACTTCCATGCCGATGACATCGACTTCCAGATAGAAGCGGACTTTATTGGCATGATGTGTCCCGGATTGCCTCAACTGGCCAATCAGTGGTCTGACAAAATCGGCCACATCATGAACTACGGAGACGGTGTCTATGGTGGTGCATTTGTGGCTGCGTTATATACCGAGGCTTATTTGGAGAATGACATATGCAAGATTATCACCAAGGCCTTACAGTCTTTGCCGGCTGAATCTGATTACTACAAGATTATCCAAGACGTATTGTCGTTCTACAAGGAAAACCCGAACGATTGGAAAGCCGCCTGGCAGAAGTTGCAAGACAAATGGGAGAATACCGACATCTGCGGTGTAGGCGTACCCTTTAACATTGACGCCAAACTGAATGGAGCCTATATCGCTTTAGGCTTGCTGTATGGCGAAGGCGATATCAACAAAACCATGGACATTGCGACCCGCTGCGGGCATGACTCGGATTGCAATCCCTCTACTGCATTGGGAGTACTAGGAGTGGTTAAAGGCTATCACAGCTTCCCCGATGCTTACAAAGAGGTATTGAGTAACGTCAAAGATACCCTTTTCGTGCATACCAACTATACTTTGGAGAAAGCCATCTATAAGACATTGGCATATATCGAAAAGAATGTCACCGACTGTGGAGGCAAAGTGAGCGAGGAGTGCATTGAATTCAAGTTGCAAGAGTCCCGGCCACTGGCATTCGAAGCCTCGTTCCCCAATCTCGTTTTTGACAAGCGCATCGCCATTCCTAAAGAGAGTTCGTGTGTGCCCCAAGGAAAATGGGAAATGCAGAACAATGTGTTGTTCAGCGACCAAGCAGGAGATGAAATCAGCTTCGAATTTGAAGGCAGCGGAATAGCCCTGTACGGATGGTGGATCAGAAATGGCGGCAAGGCAGATGTCTATGTGGATGGTGTATGGAAACGCACCATTGACTGCTATTACAATTACGGCAAGCATGAACATAAGAATGCCAATATTTACCATATCTTGAACTTGGGGAAAAGGAAAACATCAAATCAAATTGGTGGTAAGAGGCGAGAAAAGGCCGGAATCGGAAGGATGTGTAATCGGCATTACAGAGGCTGTCATCTTCAAATGAGATTAAAATGAGAATCATTCATGTTTTTGTCCTGTTGCTGTTAGGAGTTGCTGCTTGGGCAGCAACTCCTATCAAGGGGTTGTTGGAACGCATAGACAAAGGAGCATCGCGCAAATTTATCATTGAGCAGACGAACGCTCCGACCGACTTTTTCGAGTTGGACCAAAAGGACGACAAGGTTGTGGTTCGTGGCAACAATTATGTATGCATCGCCACCGGCCTGAATTGGTACCTGAAGTATTATGCAGGGATTCATCTCTCATGGAACAGCATGCAGGCTGAGTTGCCAGAGGTGTTGCCTGCTGTGAAGCAGAAAGAACGCCACGAAACGAGCATGAAGTATCGTTATAATTTCAACTATTGCACATTCTCGTACACGATGGCCTTTTGGGATTGGGAGCGCTGGGAGAAGGAAATCGATTGGATGGCACTGCATGGCATTAACCTGCCCTTATCCATTGTAGGAGCAGATTGCGTTTGGTATCATGTGCTGGATAAGTTAGGTTATACCCCAAAGGAAATCAATGAGTTTATTGCCGGTCCGGGATTCCAAGCCTGGTGGCTCATGAATAATTTGGAGGGTTGGGGCGGTCCGAACCCGGACAGTTGGTACAAGAAGCAGATGGCCTTGCAACAACGGATTGTCAAACGGATGCGCGAATATGGCATCGAGCCTGTATTTCCGGGGTATTCCGGAATGGTTCCCCATAATGCCAAAGAGAAATTAGGATTGAACGTATCCGACCCGGGGTTGTGGTGCGGCTATCATCGACCCGCTTTCTTACAACCGACCGACTCACGTTTCCAAGAGATAGCCTCTTTGTACTATAAGGAGATGAACAAACTGTTTGGCAAAGCTAATTATTACAGTATGGATCCGTTTCATGAAGGAGGAAGTGTGGCTGGAGTGGATTTGGATGCGGCAGGAAAGTCAATCATGCAGGCCATGAAAAAGAACAACCCCAAATCGGTCTGGGTGGCACAAGCGTGGCAGGACAATCCCCGCCCCAAGATGATTGAGAACTTGAAGTCCGGTGATTTTATTGTACTTGATCTGTTCGCGGAAAGTCGTCCACAATGGGGGAATCCCGAATCGACATGGTACCGGAAGAACGGCTTCGGCCAACATGACTGGATTTTCTGCATGTTGTTGAATTATGGAGGAAATGTAGGTTTGCATGGGAAGATGGAGCATATTATCAATGAGTATTATAACGCCAAAGAAAGTCGGTTTGGAAAAACAATGAAAGGCATTGGCCTGACTATGGAGGGAAGCGAGAACAATCCGATCATGTTTGAATTAATGACCGAGTTGCCTTGGCGATCACAACGTTTTGACAAAGACCAATGGCTAAAATCCTACACAAAAACCCGTTATGGGAAAAGCAATTCCGCTGTAGAAAAAGCCTGGAGGCTATTGAGTAACTCCATTTACAATTGCCCACCGGCTAGCACCCAGCAAGGAACTCACGAGTCTGTATTTTGTGCGCGTCCTTCCGAACATCCTTATCAAGTTTCGAGCTGGTCGGAGATGAACGATCATTATCATCCCAATGATGTCATTCGCGCTGCCTCACTGATGGTTTCCTGTAGCCCATCAATTCAAAGGGAATACCAACTTTGAATATGATTTGGTGGATATTGTTCGTCAAGCGATTGCCGAGAGAGGACGTCTCATCGAAAAGGTTGTGGAAGCGGCCTATGCCTCGGGCGACAAAGTTTTGTATAAAGAGGCATCCAACCGTTTCTTGAACCTGATTCTCCTTCAGGATAAATTGCTGGCCACACGCCCGGAATTTAAAGTGGGAACTTGGATTAATCGTGCCCGTGACTTAGGAAATACGTTGGAGGAAAAAGCCCTCTACGAATGGAATGCCCGTGTGCAGATTACGACTTGGGGCAACCGAACAGCCGCAGATAAAGGCGGATTACGCGATTATGCTCATCGGGAATGGAGCGGACTGCTAAAAGATTTCTATTATATGCGTTGGAAAACATGGTTTGATTATCAGACCAAACTGCTCAATGGGGAAAAACCGAAGGCAATAGACTTTTATGCCATCGAAGAAGCTTGGACTAAACAGACCAATGCCTATTCCAACCAACCGGAAGGTGATTGCATACAAACTGTAAAACAAATATTTGCTGAATTGTTTTAAATTAGATATTAAGAAATGACCATTAACTATTTTGAAGCTATGAGATATGTATATTCGATAATTGCAGGTTTGTTCTTGTTCCCATGTCTGAGTTGTAGTACAGATTCAGCGGAGTGGTTGGATGAAGAAAAACCGACCGATACTGTTCCTGTAAAAGGGATGAAACTGGTATGGAATGATGAATTCAATAGAACTGAACTGGATGCGGACAAGTGGTTCACTCAATATTATTCTACTTTAGATTTTGTGACAAAAACCAAATGGGAACAATTTCAGAGCGGAATTCTTCCTGAACCTGCGTATAAATTTACAGGAAATTCCATTGTGCTATATATTGATGAAAAAAAACCGGAAAAGGCTTATTGGGAATCCAGCGGTAGAAAAATATCTTCCATCCAGACCTACGATTGGAGATTAAATAAAAACTTATTGGGTGATAAGGTGGGTGGATACATAGAAGCACGCATTCGTAGAAATGCGACTGAAGGTGCTCAGCTTGTAAACACCGCATTTTGGTTCGATTCTCCCGGTCCCGATGCGAAATATTTTTATCGAGGAAGGAAATACTGCCAAGAATACAATCGGAGTACGGCCGCGTGGGCAAGTCTTTGAGATTGACATGTGCGAGTACTTGAATACGGAGATCGTACTTCATGGCAACGTCAATTCAAAGGGTGAGTATGAGTACAGTATTGGAAAATACTTGGTGAATGATGTGAATTTTAAGAACAGGTGGACAACCCATGCCTTGCTCTGGACACCCAATTCCCTGAAATTTTACATTGATGGTATATTGAAAAAGAATGGTCAGATCCCAACGACATTAAATCTCTAATCATTATATGAACATTTATTTTGGTGCGTATGGAAAGGAGGAACCGTGTCAACGGAAGTTGACTATATCCGGTTCTATCAGTGGGATTTGGAGGAGGACAATGAACTTCCTAACGGTAATTTTGAATATGGTGACGGTTTGTACCCTTGGGAAGGTGACGCACAAATCGACAAGAACAATGTAAAAGACGGGAAACAAGCTTTGTCCATTGCATCCGGGAAACAAATAAGCCAATATGTCTATGTCGATCACACCTCTTCTTACTGCTTAGAATATTGAGTAGCGGTTGTCTGGAAACGAAAGTCGAAAACATTATTCCTGTGGTTGGAAATGTACAGGATACTTTTCAGAAAGAGACAAACTTCGATTCCTATACTAAGGAAACCATCGTATTTTCTTCAAAGGAAGAAGTCGGCATAAATAAGGCTACCGTAAAAGTAACTTTCCGCAATAAAGGAAACAGCCCTGTGCTGGTTGACCATGTAGTTTTGAAAAAGGTTTACGATAATACGTTCACCAATTCATGCTTTTAACAGTTAAAATGGTATATATGAAAAAAACTCTATTTTTATGCTGTGTCCTCATAGCCCTACTATGGGGCACTACTTTGGAGTTGGTAGCCCAACCCGCCCAAAGACTGATTAACGTAGTGGTATCACCCGACCACACCGATTGGAAATATAAATCCAAGGAGGAGGTCACTTTCACGGTTCAAGTGTTCAAGGACGAGAATCTGTTGGAGAATGCAATGATAGATTACGAGATAGGACCGGAGTGTTTTCCGGTAGAAAAGAAAGCCAATGTTGTATTGAAAAAGGGGAAGACCACTTTGAAGGCGTCACTGGAAGGAACCGGGCTTTTTACGTTGCAGAGTGTTGGCCAAGGTGGACGGACGTCAATACGAGGGTTTGGCCACGGTAGCCGTTGAAGAAGAAAAGATAGTGCCGTGCACTTCCCAGCCGGAAGACTTTGACAACTTTTGGAAACAGGCTATCGAAGAAGCCCGCAAGTTACCACTTGACCCCAAAATGATTCTGCTGCCCGAAAGATGCACCGAGACTCAGAATATATATCACATTAGTTTTCAGAACCACATACCGTGCTCCCGCATCTATGGAATCTTAATCGTGCCGAAAAAGAGGGTCGTTATCCGGCCGTTCTGCAAGTCCCCGGAGCCGGCATCCGCTCGTATAGAGGACTCAACTTAGGAGACAATATCATTACGCTGGAAATCGGTATCCATGGCATTCCCGTCGATTTGCCTCAAGGGATATATACCGATTTGTCTTCCGGGCCTTTGAGTTGGTATCAGGAAATCAACAAGCACGACCGCAACGGCCATTATTACAAGCGAGTGTACGTGGGTTGTGTGAAAGCGGTGGACTTTATTTATTCTTTGCCGGAATTTGACGGTTCGACCATTGGTGTAACCGGTGGAAGCCAAGGAGGCGCTCTCTCTATTGTAACAGCCGGTCTGGATCCACGCATCAAATTCCTGGCCGCACTCTATCCGGCGCTTTGTGACCATGCCGGCTATTTGAACGGACGTGCAGGAGGATGGCCGCACTATTTCAGGTATACCCCACCCAAAGCAAACGAGATGGAGACATTGGCCTATTTCGATGTGGTCAACTTTGCTCGTCGCATAAAAGTTGAGGGATGGTACAGCTGGGGATTCAACGACCAGACTTGCCCTCCCACCTCCATGTATGCTGCCTATAATGTCATTCCGGGAAACAAGGAGTTGCATCTTTACCTGAGAACCGGACATTGGACCTATCCAGAACAGGAGAGGGCACGGTTAGAGTGGTTAAAAGAAAAATGCAAATAAAGAGATTACCCTTATACTATTTTAATGTCGTATCATGAAAAAAATCATAGTCATAGGCAGTTCCAATGTGGACATGGTGATGAAGACCTCTCACCTGCCCGCTCCTGGCGAGACCATCCTCGGAGGGAGTTTCTGATGAACCAAGGAGGAAAAGGAGCCAACCAAGCGGTTGCAGTCCGAAGAATGGGCGGCAACTTGATATTCATGGCCAAATTAGGGAATGACATCTTGGGACGGCAGTCTTTGGAATATTTTGAAAACGAAGGCATAGATACCCGATACCTTACGCTCACTGAAAACGCAGCTTCCGGAGTGGCACTGATTAGTGTGGACAGCCAAGCTGAGAATAGCATTATTGTGGCCTCGGGGGCCAACATGCTACTGAATGAACAAGATGTGGATCGGATAACGGAAGAGATGGAAGAAGGAGATATCCTCCTGATGCAACTGGAAATACCGCTTCAAGACTGTGGTATATGCCGCTAAAAAGCTTTTGAAAAAGGAGTAAAAATGGTGTTGAATCCAGCTCCTGCCTGTAATCTGCCCCAAGAGTTGTTCCCATACTTATACATGATTACCCCTGAACGCCATCGAAGCCGAAATGCTTGCAGGCATGAAATTAGGTACTGATGCCGAAGAAGTAGGGAAAAAACTGTATGAGATGGGAGTAAAGAATGTCATCATCACCTTAGGAGCAAAGGGTGCCTCATCATAGAAGAGGGCATCTCCTATCACGTCGATGCCTTTAAAGTGAAACCTATTGACACCACGGCTGCCGGAGATACATTCAATGGAGCGTTGTGCGTAGGCCTGGCAGAGGGGATGGACTTAAAACAAGCAGCAGTGATAGCTTCCAAAGCCTCCTCCATTGCCGTAACCAGAATGGGCGCACAACCTTCCATTCCTTATCGTAAAGAAATAAATACGAATATCTAAGAAATAACGAATATGTTTATAGTTGAAAATTACGAATTGGCAGTGGTGTTGTGCTGGGTGACGATGCTCTGCTGGGGTTCATGGGGAAATACCCAAAAATTGGCGGCCAAGACATGGCGTTACGAATTGTTCTATTGGGATTATGTAATTGGTATACTTCTCTTCTCGCTGATTTTGGGATTGACCTTAGGGAAGTTATGGAGAGGCAGGCCGTAGATTTATACAGGACTTGCAACAGGTAAGTGCCGAAAATGTGCAAAGCGCTTTTATTGGCGGCATCATTTTCAATGCTTCCAATATCTTGTTGTCGGCCTCCGTATCGCTGGCCGGTATATCGGTGGCTTTCCTATAGGAGTAGGGCTGGCTTTGGTATTGGGGGTATTCATCAACTACTTCACCATGCCGAAAGGCGATCCTGTCATCCTCTTTTCGGGTGTCCTCCTCATCGTGCTGGCTATTGTTTTCAATGGAGTGGCTTCCCATAAAGTATCTAAGGCATCTGGACAGAACAGCCGGAAAAAGGCATTGTGATAGCCATCTGTGCTTCGGCATTCTGATGGCCTTCTTCTATCGTTTCGTAGCAGCCGCCATGGATTTAGAGAACTTGGAATCGCCTACGGCCGGTATGATGACGCCCTACTCCGCCCTATTTGTGTTTGCCATAGGTATCTTTGCCAGCAACTTCCTGTTCAATACGTTGGTGATGAAAAAGCCTTTTACCGGAGAACCGGTGAATTACAGCCAGTACTTCAAAGGGAGTTTCAGCACTCACTTAGTGGGTATCTTGGGAGGCATTATCTGGGCATTGGGAACCGCATGCAGCTATATTGCTGCCGGTAAAGCCGAGTGCGGCCATATCTTATGCCTTAGGACAAGGAGCGACAATGGTCGCCGCATTGTGGGGTGTATTTATCTGGAAAGAATTTAAAAGGCGCTTCAAGATTCACCCGTCTGTTACTGACCCTCATGCTCATCCTCTTCATTTCGGGGTTGGCTTTAATTATTGTATCTGGTGGAAATTAAAAAGAAACAAGTTATGAAAAAATATATCATTGCTTTAGGCGTTTTATGCCTATGTTTAGAGTTGGTGGCTCAGAGCTACCCTAAAAAAGGAAAAATGCAATCGAATTTTAACTTACAACACACACTATTGCAAGGGAGCCTCAGACCCTGGAGAGATAGCTAAAGAAAATATAGAGCATCTGGCTCAGATTATCAAAACTTTGGATGCCGATATTGTAGCCTTGCAGGAACTGGACAGTGCTTCAGTAGGCCGAGGGAACCGGTATCTGTTGAAAGACATAGCTGATGCAACAGGCTGCAAATACATACCGGTATATGGGAATGCCGCTCCATTCGACGGAGGCAGTATCGGTTGCGGAGTATTGGTCAAGAAAAACATCCTATTCAAAGCACCGAAGTCATTCCTTTGCCGGGAGACGAGCCAAGGGTTGCCGTGAAAATAGATTTCAAGTATTTTGTCTTTATTGGTACGCACTTCGATCTCAATGACGAAAAGCGTAAAGAAGGGGCCGCAATAGTGTGTCATTTAATGAAAGATGAAGAGAGACCGGTGTTCCTTGCTTCGGCGATTTAAACGATTCTCATCGTTGGGCCAAGGGGGCATAGCCTTTCCTGTATGGAGGAAACAGTTTAAAATCATTAGCGATATCAACGGTAATTCCATTCCGAGAAGGACGGATGACGGAGCTTTAATCGATTATGTACTTTTTGTTGGATAATCAAAAGGCATCAGAGGTAAAGATTTGCCAATCAAGCATCGTACGCACTCTTTCCATTGACGGAGAAAACAGTAGATACCGGTACCGTTTCGGATCATTATCCTATTTTTTGTTGATGTAAAAACTATAGCACACCGATATGATGATCAAAAGAAATCTCCTCAAATTGTTCCTTTTCGGTTTATCGCTTCTGCCGGAGATGTCATCTGCCCAGCAATGGCCATACCAACAAAGTTCCCTTCCCATAACTGAAAGGGTGGATGATTTGTTGGGACGCATGACTCTGAAGAAAAAAAATAGCACAGATCAGACATATCCATTCATGGAACATATTCAATGGTCAGAACTGGATATGGACAAGCTCAAGAATTTCACCGGAGGCCTGAGTTGGGGGTTTGTAGAAGGATTTCCACTGACAGGAGCCAACTGCAAGAAAAACATGCAGTTGATACAACAATTCATGGTGGAGCATACACGCTTGGGAATCCCCGTATTTACCGTTGCCGAGTCATTGCACGGTTCGGTACACGAGGGTTCCACAATTTATCCCCAGAATATAGCCTTGGGAAGTACCTTCCGGCCGGATTTGGCTCACCGGAAAGCAGCCATGATAACCAAAGACCTTCACGCGCAGGGAATACACCAGGTATTGGCGCCTTGCATCGACGTGGTGAGAGATTTGCGGTGGGGACGCGTGGAAGAGTCCTTCGGCGAAGACCCTATATTATGTGGACAGTTTGGCATCGCCGAAGTCAAAGGATATATGGACAACGGCATCTCCCCCATGCTGAAACATTACGGTCCTCACGGAAATCCGTTGAGCGGATTGAACTTAGCTTCGGTAGAATGCGGACTTCTGGACTTGCATGAGGTTTATTTGAAACCGTTTGAAATGGTGATTCGGAACACGCCCGTATGGGCAGTCATGTCCACTTACAATTCCTGGAATCATGTGCCGAATTCGGCTTCGTATTATTTATTGACAGAGATTTTGCGCGGACAGTTCGGCTTCAAAGGGTATGTCTATTCGATTGGGGAGCCATCGAAATGGTGAAAACGTTCCATCGCGTGGCGCATGATTCTGAGGAAGCGGCCATGCGGGCTTTTACGGCCGGTCTTGATGTGGAAGCCTCCAGCAACTGTTACCCCGAACTGGTCAACCTGATACGGAAAGGAAAGTTAGATGAAGAGGTACTGAATGAATCGGTGCGCCGAGTATTGTATGCCAAATTTAAAATGGGGCTTTTGAAGACCCGTATGGCAAACAGTATGCTCAATGTGAGATGCACGAACAAGAAAGCATACGATTGTCGAAAAAGATTGCGGATGAATCGGCTGTCTTATTGAAAAATGAGAACGGACTTTTACCATTGAATGCCGACAAGTTGAAATCTGTTGCAGTGATTGGTCCTAATGCGGACCAAGTGCAATTCGGAGACTACTCATGGACCCGTAACAATAAAGACGGAGTGACTCCGTTAGAAGGTATCAGGCAGCTACTAGGAGATAAGGCTACAATCCATTATGCCAAGGGATGTGACATCGTGTCCTTGAATGCCGATGGAATTGAGGAGGCTGTGGAAGCGGCACAAAAAAGTGAAGTGGCCATCCTGTTTTGCGGAAGTGCCAGTGCGGCTCTTGCGCGTGATTACAAAAGTTCGACCAGTGGCGAAGGATTTGATTTGAACGACTTGAATCTGACCGGAGTGCAAGGCGAACTGATTAAAGCCGTGTATGAAACCGGAACACCGGTAGTGTTGGTTTTGGTAAGCGGAAAGCCGTTTGCCTTACCTTGGGAGAAGAAACACATTCCGGCCATCTTGACCCAATGGTATGCCGGAGAACAAGCTCGGCCATTCGATTGCGGATATTTTGTTTGAAGGGTTTCTCCTTCCAGGAAGACTGACATTTTCTTATCCGCAGAGCACAGGACATCTGCCGGTATATTATAACCATCTTCCTTCCGACAGAGGATTTTACAAAATTCCCGGAAGTTATGAATCTCCGGAAGAGATTACGTCTTCTCATCGCCGGACGCTCTTTGGGGCTTTGGCCATGGACTGACTTATACCTCTTTTGCTTACAAGAATCTAAAAGCGACAAAGAACATTATGAACTCAATGATACGATATACCTGGATATTGACATTGAAAACACAGGGAAAAGAGCGGGAAAAGAGGTCGTACAGCTGTATGTGAATGACAAAGTGAGTTCAATGGTTACCCCGTAAAGCAACTGAGGGATTTTAGGAAAGTGAGCGTTAAAGCCGGTGAAACCAAGACGGTGAAACTGAAAGTCGCTGTGAATGACCTTTATATGGTAACAGCCGATAATAAAAGAGTGGTCGAACCGGGAGAGTTTGAACTGCAAGTGGGAGCTGCCTCCGACAATATCCTCCAGATGAAAACAGTCACTGTCGGTGAATTTGCATCTGCCGTTACTGTCGAGAAACAAAAAACGGTAAAAAGCAGTAAGATAATTCCTGTACATGGAGAAATAAGGGATGTGCAAGCCACCTTGATAGGGAAGGTCAACATCCATGCCAAGAGCACAGGAAAGCTTCTTGGGAAAAGCGATGAGAAGGGCTGCTATAAGATTAACGCAGGAAATCAGGAGGTATTGGTATTCAGTAAAAAGGATACCAAAAGTTGGAAGTACCTGTCGACAATCAAGAAGCCATCAATATACGCATGAACTACGGCGAACATTAAGACGCTGTAATCATCTAATCGTTTTCAAACTCCTTGAAGTATTGAAAGTAGACTACAATTGTTCTTTAGCCGATGTTTGCCGTGATCAGCATACCACTCTTGGAGGTATGAGTTCCTGGATGTCCAGACGGGGTTATAGCGTTAAACAAGCCAAGGCGGATGTGGTCCGTGATTATTATGGCGGCGTTGAACCCTCCCGACCGACAACTTCCTCTCCTTCGTTCACTCAAATAGCCCCCGTCATGTTGTCGGAAGAAGAGTTTAGTCTTTCCGGGATCACAATCACCTTTAACAGCGGAACGACCATTTCGGTCAAACGGGCCACTCCCGGGGGTATTATTAAAATGTTATGCGATTACGAAAGAAAGGAGGGGGATCCATGTATTCTCTAACATCAGCCAATCGCTACTATCTGTACCAAGGCTTTGTCCGTATGAACCTTGGCATTGACGGTTTATTCAAAATCATACGCTCTCAAATGAAGGAGCTTTCCTCCATTTCCGGAGATATATTTTTATTCTTTGGCAAAAACCGGCAGAGTGTAAAAATACTGCGTTGGGATGGTGATGGCTTTCTCCTGTACTACAAGCGTCTGGAAGGTGGAAGTTTTGAGTTGCCGACATTTAACCCCCATACAGGCAATTATGAGATCTCTTATCAGGTTTTGTCTTTTATCTTAAATGGAGTGTCATTGAAGTCTGTACGGTTGCGAAAACGTTTTAGGATTTAATGTAATGTACTGTATATTAACTGTTTGATTTTAAATTACCATCCGATTATTTTGGCCGACTCATTGATTTTTTGTATCTTTACGCCATGAAAAAGGATGAGGTCATAGAGTTATTGAAGGAGCAAATCAAGGAGTTGCGGGATGATAACAACAGACTCCTGGACCAGATAGATGATTTGATAAAGGAGGTTTCTTCCCTTAAAGAGGCACTCCTTCAAAAAGGCGAATCTCTTGGCAAGCAACAGCGTCTTACTAAGGGGATCGCCAAACTTGTATCAAACACATCCGAACAGCAACAACCCCCTCAGCCTGCATTGCCGGAGGAAGAGCGGCAGAAGAGAGAAGCAGAAAAAGCGGATAAGCGTAAAGCCAGAAAGAACAATGGTGCCAAACGTGACATGCATTATGAGATGGAGCAGGAGGAACATGACGTTTATCCCGATGATCCTGATTTTGACATCAATAAAGCCCGGCTGGTTACCACCGCTCCCAGAATATGTGTCCGCTATGAATGTGTACCCATGCGCTTCATCAAGCACGTCTACAGGATACACACCTATGCGCAAGACGGTCGTCTCTTTGAGGGGAAAACACCGGTCTCGGCTTTCTTGAATTCCAGCTATGACGGCTCATTCATTGCCGGGCTGATGGAATTGCGTTATATACAATCGCTACCGGTTGAAAGAATCATCAACTACTTCGAAAGTCATGGCTTTACGTCACACGCATCCCGTGCCTGCAAACATATAAAACGGAAATTTCGGTGCGGTGAGGAGGACCCGGATGCAAAAAGAATCGTGGAGCTGATAAACACACTTTATCAAAATGAACATAAGCATAAGATCGGGGTTGAGGATGGACGGTAGAACAGAATCTTTCCATCGGAAAAAGTATGCGCCGGACATACTCGGAGAAATAAAGATGTGTGATGAAATAGAAGAACGGGGG
>VOFH01000109.1_pt1 | contig 88001 bp, 132 predicted proteins | sample 5384091 | NCBI WGS metagenome assembly VOFH01 (sample SAMN12384727, study PRJNA508395) | human gut metagenome | isolation source: healthy gut G | host: Homo sapiens
CAGCGGCAGTGTGAAGCGCACCGGCCTGCTGGATCGGATCAAGGCGGCGCTGGATGAGGCAGGTATCGCCCATGTGGAGCTGGGCGGCGTGGTGCCCAATCCGCACCTGTCCAAGGCTCGGGAGGGCATCGCCCTCTGCAAGGCGGAGGGCGTGGACTTCCTGCTGGCTGTGGGCGGCGGAAGCGTCATTGACTCCTGCAAGTGTATTGGCTATGGCGTGGCCAATGAGGGGGATGTGTGGGACTTCTACTCCACCGACCGCCGCCCGGCGGCCTGCCTGCCCATTGGCACGGTGCTGACCATCGCCGCCGCAGGCAGCAGAGATGAGCAATTCCTCCGTGATCACCAATGAGGACGGCTGGCTGAAGCGGGATTGCTCCAGTGACCTGAGCCGCCCGGTGTTTTCCGTCATGAACCCGGCGCTTACGGTCACCCTGCCTGACTATCAGACGGCCAGCGGCTGTGTGGACATTATGATGCATACCATGGAGCGCTATTTCAACTCCGAGCCGGAGAATCTGGATCTGACTGACGGCATCAGCGAGGCGCTCATGCGCACGGTGATGGAAAATGCCCGCATTCTGCGTGACCGGCCGGATGATCTGAAGGCCCGGGCGGAGGTCATGGGCGGGCTCTCTGAGCCATAACGGCCTGACCGGCTGCGGCACCGACGGCGGCGACTGGGCCACTCACCTGCTGGAGCACGAGATGGGCGGCATGTTCGACGTGGCCCACGGCGCAGGACTGGCGGCCATCTGGGGCAGCTGGGCGCGCTATGTCTGGCAGGCGCGGCCTGACCGCTTTGTAAAGTTTGCCCGCAATGTGATGGGTGTCACCGGCGAGGGCAGCGACGCGGAGATCGTGGAGCGGGGCATTCAGGCGGTGGAACAGTTCTACCGGGATATCCATATGCCCACCAATATGCGGGAGCTGGGCATCGAACCCACTGACGCGCAGATCGCCGAGATGGCGGAAAATCCGTGGCAGAGGGCACCGTCAAGGTGCTGAACTACGAGGACAAGGTGGCCATTTATAAGATGGCGCGTTAATCACAACAGGAAAACAGGGCCTCTGCCAACGGCAGAGGCCCTGTTTTTTACTGGGTGATATGAACGTGGTTGTTGATGTGGTCCATGCAGTAGCAGTAGTAGCCGTTGCACTTCGAGCAGTAGCGGAACTCAGATTGGGGTAATCCGTGTCAGTGCGGCCGCAGACGGCGCACTTGTGGAGATAGCCGGTCTGCTGCTTTTTGGCCTCGGCGGCCCGCTTGAAGTTCATGGCTCCCCGGCTGGTGCTGCGCTTCTGGCGGCGGACATAGTACATGAGATCGCCCCAGAAGAAGATCAGATAGTTCAGAATGCTGACCACGATCAGCATGGCATAGGAGCCAGGCGCCCTGGGCGAGATAGCTGATAAAGTTGAAGGCCAGCAGAGCCGCGTCCAGCCAGGCCAGCCACTTGGCCTTGACGGGGATGATGAAGAACAGCAGAAATTGCAGGTTGGGGTAGAGGGTGGCAAAGGCGAGGAACAGGGAGAGGTCGAGGTAGGTGGCGCTGGCGGAACCGGTGCACAGGCCGCAGATCACGGTGAGCAGGACGCCCAGCGCGTAGTAGACGGTGAACTTGCCGCTGCCCCATTCGCGCTCAGATTGCTGCCGATGAACCAGTAGAAGTACATCGAAAGGGCGAACCAGAAAATGCTGGTGTTTCCGGGTACGAAGATAAAGGTGATGAGCCGCCAGATCTGGCCCTTGAAAATCAGTGAGCGGCTGAACATCAGCAGGGGGAGAGCGTACCTTGGCTCACCAGATCCAGAACATAGACGATGCAGTTGCAGATGACCACGACCAGCATCAGGTTTTGAATACCGAAGCGCGGGTGCTTATAGCAGAAACGGTCAATGGCGTTGGATAAGGATTTCAAATTGAGTTACCTCCTGATCGACAGCAGATGGGATCATTCCGCTGTCTTGCATTCAACTAGGTTACATTCTAACGGAAAGCGGAGCAAAAATCCAGAACAGATTGTGAACAATTTGACGGCCGGATTGTCAATCCGGAGAAGCTATGCTACAATCAACGGGAAATGAAACGGAGGGGATGGGATGAAACAGTCGAGAAGGATCGCATTCTGCGGCATGACCACCGCACTGGCCGTCGTGGTGCAGGTGCTGGGCGGCTGGCTGGGATTGGGCACCTATATCTGCCCCATGCTGGCGGGACTGCTGCTCCTGCCCATTGGCCGAGAGTGGGGCGGACGCTGGCAGCTGGTTGTGTGGCTGGCAGTGGGTCTGTTGGATCTGGTGCTGGTGAGCGATCTGGAGGAGAGCCTGATGTTTCTGTGCTTCTTCGGCTGGTATCCCGTGATCTACTCCAGACTGGATAAGCTGCCAAAAGTATGGCGCTGGCCGGTCAAGCTGGCGCTCTTCAATGCCGTTGTCATTCCGCTGGAGGCTCTGCTCATGCTGGTGATCGCCCCGGGAGAGTATGAAGCCTGCGCTGATGATCGCCTTGCTGGTGCTGGGCAATCTGGCCTTTGCCTGTTACGATCAGCTCCTGCCCCGGATGGAGGAGCTTTACGAAAAGCGTCTGCGCCCGATCCTGAAGAAGTAAAAAACTGCCCGAGATTTTAAATCTCGGGCAGTTTTGTTGTTGAGAAACATGTGCTCAGTTATTTCCGCCAGAGGGGAAATAGGGGCGCAGACACTCGGCCACATTGCTGATGGGCATGGTCTGGAGCCAGACATGGCCCGGGCCGGGGATGACCGTGTTGAACAGGCCCTCGCCGCCGAACAGGATGTTCTTCACGCCGGGGACGGTCTGAATGTCGATCTGACAGCTGGCGGTCATGGCGGCCAGATGGCCGGTGTCCACCACGATGCTCTGACCGTTCTGAAGCTCATAATCCACCACATGGCCGTCGAACTCGGCAAAGACGATGCCGTTTCCGCTGATGCGCTGGAGGATGAAGCCCTCGCCGCCGAACAGGCCGCTGCCCAGTTTCTTCTGGAAGTGGACGGACAGCTGCACGCCGGCTTCGCTGGCCAGAAACGCGCTCTTCTGGAAGATCAGCTCTTGGCCGGGAGCAATCTGAAAAAGCCTTCACAGAGCCGGGAAAACTGGACGCGAAGGCGATCATGCCCGGGCCGCCCTGGGCGGTGTAGATGTTCTGGAACATCTTCTCGCCGGAGAACATACGTCCCAGCGCACGGCCAAGTCCGCCGTTGGAGGTGGTTTCCATCTTCATGTTGGGGGACATCCACGCCATGCCGCCGCCCTCGGTGATCATTCGCTCACCGGCAGAGAGCTGACAGATGACGACGGGAAGGGTCTCACCCTGGATCTGATACTGCATACAGGTTTCCTCCTTTTCCTCTCAAATGGACAAGTGGATTACTTTGCGTATTCAAACTGCAGCTCGTACATACTCACCGTGTCGCCGTCCTGGATGCCCATGGCCTCCAGACGATCGAACAGGCCGGGTTGCGAAGCTGCTGATCGAACCAGTTCCGGGATTCGGGGTCTTTGCAGACGGCAGCGGTCGATGTGGCGCAGGAAGTCGTGACCGAGTCCCGCGCCGTCGCTCGCACCCTCGATGATGCCCGGGATGTCCGCCATGACGAAGGATGTACCCTCCGTCACGTACACGACGCCGAGGTTGGGGAAGAGCGTCGTAAAGTGGTAGTTTGCGATCTTCGGGTGCGCCTTGGACACCACCGACAGCAGTGTGCTCTTGCCCACGTTCGGGAAGCCGACGAGGCCCACATCTGCCAGCAGCTTCAGCTCGAGCAGGATCGTGTGGCTCTCGCCCGGCAGACCGGGCTTGGCAAAGCGCGGCACCTGCCGTGTCGGGGTGGCAAAGTGCTGGTTGCCCCAGCCGCCGCGCCCGCCGCGCGCCGCCACAAACGGCTCACCCGAGGACATATCGTGCATGATCGCGCCGCTGTCGGCATCGCGCAGCAGCGTGCCGCGCGGCACACGGATGCGCAGACTCTCGCCCACGCGGCCGGAGCAGCGCTTATTTTGACCGTCGGCGCCGTTGGCGGCCACGTATTTGCGCTTGTAGCGAAAGTCCATGAGCGTGGACATGTTGTCGTCCAAAAGGAAGCTGCCATCGTGATCTCCTCCTTACTTGCAGTGTAAAAATACTTCCGGTTGAAAAAAGCGCCCCGAACAGCCAGTGTTCGGGGCGCTTGCAGTAAACTGAATTACTGCGCGATCTCGACGATGGAGACCTGCTTGCGGTCCTTGCCCAGGCGCTCGAACTTGACGCGGCCGTCCTTCAGTGCAAAGAGGGTATCGTCTTTGCCGATGCCCACGTTGGTGCCGGGGTGGATCTTGGTGCCGCGCTGGCGGACCAGAATGTTGCCGGCCAGCACGAACTGACCGTCGCCGCGCTTCACGCCCAGACGCTTGGACTCAGAGTCGCGGCCGTTCCTGGTGGAGCCAACGCCCTTTTTATGGGCGAAGAACTGAATCGAAATCTTCATAGGTCTTTACACCTCCAAAACAGTAATGTTGTCGGGGTACTCCTCCTGAAGGGAGGCGAGATACACCATGAGAGACACCAGAAGCGTCTGGCAGGTGCTGTCGATCTCCTCGGAGAGCCCACCGGGAAGATGGAAGGAAATGCTGGCGGAGTCGGCGTCGATCTTGACGCTGGCGGCCAACCCCATGACGGTGTTGACGGCGCATTCCACCAGACCGATCGTGCTGGAGACGGCGGCGCAGACAATGTCGCTGCCCTCATCGGCATAATCGCTGTGGCCGGAGCTTGTGAACCCGGTGATCCGGCTGCCTTCCATGGTAAATGCGATGGTGGTCATGCCTTAGCCAACAACGATCTTGTTGATGGTGACCTTGGTGTAGGGCTGACGATGGCCCTGCTTGCGCTTGTAGCCGGACTTCGGCTTGTACTTGAAGACGATGACTTTCTTGCCCCTGCCGTTCTTCACGACGCTGGCGTCCACCTTGGCGCCCTCCACCACGGGAGTGCCAAAAGTAGCCTTGTCGCCGTCCAGGATGGCCAGAACCTGATCGAAAGTAACAGCGTCACCAGCCTCGACGGGCAGCTTCTCGATGAACAGAGTGTCGCCCTCCGCCACCTTGTACTGCTTGCCGCCGGTCACAATGATTGCGGTCATGCTTTGTTGCACCTCTTTCCTTAATTACGGGCTCGCTGTTGCAGGCGGATGGACATAGTACACCCTTGTTACCTGTTCAAAGCGGCTTTGTAATAATATCAGCAAAACGCCGATTTGTCAATGATCTGCGGAAAAAACTTCAAAAATTTTATTTGATCCGCTGGCCGTTGATAAACACGGCCTCTACGGCGGCGCTCAGCTCCAACGGATGCCCCGGAACACGGCAATATCCGCGTCTTTGCCGATCTCCAGCGTGCCCACCCGGTCGGAGATACCGGCGATTCTGGCGGCGTCACGGGTGATCGAGGCCATGGCTTCCTCCGGGTCAATGCCCTGCTTGGCGCACAGGGCTGCGCCCATGGGCAGGTACTGCTGGGGATTTTCCGGGTGATCGGTGCAGATGGCAACAGGAGACGCCGGCTTTTTCAGAATGGCGGTGTTGTCCACGCGCTGGTTGGCCAGCTCCGGCTTGGAGCGGTCCCCAAAGATGGGGCCGGTGACGACCTGCGTGCCGTCCTCCGCCAGCAGATCGGCGATGCGGTGGGCCTCGGTGCCGTGGACGATGACGCACTTCAGTCCGAACTCCTTGGAGATACGGATGGCGGTGGCGATGTCGTCCGCCCGGTGGGCGTGGATGTGGACGGGAAGTTCCCCCCGAAGGACAGGGAGCAGCGCCTCCAGCTTCAGGTCAAATTCCGGGGCATCGGCGTCCTCGTCCGCGGCAGCACGGTCCTTTTCTCCAGATACTCCCGGGCTTTGAACAGCTCCTCCCGGATCACCGCGGCGGTGGCCATGCGGGTGATCGGAGTTTCGTGCCGGTCATTGTAGCAGCTTTTGGGGTTTTCGCCCAGTGCAAATTTCATGGCGACAGGAGCGCGCAGGATCATGTCATCTACCCGGCGGCCGACCGTCTTGATGGCGGCAAACTGGCCGCTGATGGGGTTGGCGCTGCCCGGGCCGGTGAGAACGGTGGTCACCCCCGCCTCCCGGGCCTCCTGAAAGCAGCGGTCCATGGGGTTGATGGCGTCAATGGCCCGGAGCTGGGGGTGACGGGATCGGTGATCTCGTTGCCGTCGTCACTTTCAAAGCCCAGACTGTCGCCGAACATCCCCAGATGGCAGTGGGCGTCCACCATACCGGGGTAGATATGGCAGCCGGTCACATCCAGCACCTCGGCCTGTTCGGGCAGCTGAAGCTCGTTCATGCGGCCGGCGGCGGTGATTTTTCCGTGCTCAAAGGACACGAATCCGTCGCAGATCACGTCGGAGGCCATGGTGTGGAGAATTCCGTTGATCAGATACATAGGAGTTTACCTCATTTCGACAGAATTAGAATTTGACAATAATTGGCTTATGAGCTACACTGAAGATGCAGCTCATCCAAATCAATGTTGGGCCATATGGCCGCTCCATTCTCCCTTCGGGCGCATATCGGGAACGGACAGCTGCCGCGCCTTGTGCACTCTCTCCGAGAGTGCACTTTTTTAGCTTATGGGAGACAGACGAAACGCCGTGCAGATGCACGGCGTTTGAATCTTGGTTCAGCTCTTGCGGCCGTTGTTGCGGCGGCGGCTGCTGGGCTTGTCGTAACGGCCGGAGAGCTTACTGTCGGAATCGGACATGAACTGTTTCAGCATATCGTCAAAGGTCCTGGGCTCCTTCGGCGCGGCGGGACGGGAGGGACGGCCTGCGCCGGCGCGGTCACGCTGAGGGGGCAGAACCCTGCGGCCGGGGCCGCGATCATCCCGGGAACGGAAGGCACCGCGGTCTCCGCCCTGAGGGCGTGCGCCGCCGCGGCCATTGCCGCCATTGCCGCCGTTATTGTGGAAGGCGGGACGCGCCGGACGGGGCTGCGCCTGCTTGATAGAAAGGTTGATGCGGTTGTTTTCGTCGATGTTGATCACCTTGACCTTCACGTCCTGACCTTCGGACAGATGGTCGTTTACATCGCTGACGTAAGAATAGGCGATCTCGAAATGTGTACCAGGCCGGATTTGCCGCCGGGAAGCGATACGAATGCGCCAAACTTGGTGATTCCTGTGACCTTGCCTTCCAGAATAGCTCCTACCTCGATCTCGTTAGCCAAACTGAATGTCCTCCTGCTCTCTCTGAATGCGCTGTGAATGAAAATGGGTCAATTTGTAGTGTCGTTGAAAATGACTTCGTCCTTGTTTACCAGTCCGAGGCGCTCTTTGGCCACCTCCAGCACCGTGTCCGGGTCATCGCTGTTGTCGATTTCTTCCTGCAATGCGGCGTTGGTCTGGGTCTGGGCGTCGACCTGAGCCTGCAGCTCGCTCCGGGTCTGTTCAGCGGCGGAAAGCCGACTGCGGAGGTTGAGCAGGGCAATGGAGACGACGATCAAAATGGCCAAAATGACGACCTTGGTCAGCACACCGGCACGCTTTGTCTTTTTTCATGAGCCATCCCTTCTGTTTCGTGGTCCCTTGATGGGATGCAACAATACGAACCTACTATATATAGCTATCATAGCTTATTCCGGGGAAATGAAAAGTGCTTTTTGAAAAAATTCTCAAAAAAATTTATGCTTTTGCTGCCCAGACGGCAAAACAGACGAAAAGGCGCCCCGATAAGATGCAAAATACTGGACAAAAGGCCGATAAGCGCATCAAAGGCATTCCGGCAGACCGGGGAGAGGACGCGCAGATAACCGACCGTGCCCAGAAACAGGGCTGCGCAGACGCTCACCTGCACGACTCCGCCACCGGCGCGGACGCTCCAGAGGAAGAGTGCGGTGGTGGTGCACAGCCAGAACAGCAGATCCAGCAGACTGCGCCGGATCGGGCCGGAGATGCGGCGGCGCACACTGCCCAGCCCGTCATAGAGCAGTCCGACGCCGACGCCGTGCCGCCCCGCCCAGCAGAGCGGTCAGCTGGCTGGCAACGGAAACGCTCATCCGCCCAGCAGACGGGCGAAGAAGCCGCCAGAGGCCCGCTTTTCTTACTGGCCTTGACCGGTCGGCCGTTGGCGGTGACCCGCCCCGCATCGCAGGCCTCGTGCGGCGCTTGATCAGGCGCGAAACTTTCAGATATTTATCCAAACGCATAGAGCTCCTCCTGACAAAAACGCTCCGGTCATCCCGGACCGCGTTTCAGAAATAAAGCGAAAGACTTACTTCGCAACGATGTCCTTCAGAGCCTTGCCAGCCTTGAAAACAGGGGTCTTGGCGGGGATTTGAATGGTTTCCTTGGTCTTGGGGTTGCGGCCGATACGGGCGCGCGGCTCTTCACCTCAAAGGCGCCGAAGCCGACCAGCTGGACCTTCTCCTCCGATCGGCCAGAGCGGCAGAGATGGCGTCCAGAGCGGCGGTAATGACGGCCTCGGTGTCCTTCTTGGACAGGCCGGTCTTTTCAGCGGTAGTAGCAATGAGTTCAGCTTTGTTCATGGTTGGTGATCCTCCTGTGTGATTACTCCGTAGAGCGTATAGTAGCAGAATATATCTTTCAAAAGCAATGCGCTTTATTCAGAACGTTCTTCGGTTTTGGCCTGCCGCCACATATCCAGCAGTTCGGCCGTCGGTTTTCCGACCAGTCCTCCGGGTGTGCGCGTTCCATGCGCGCGAAGCGGGAGATGAACTTGTCCGAGGCGCGATTCAGTGCCTGTTCCGGGTCAATGCCCAGATGGCGGGCGGCATTGACGACGGCGAAGAGCAGATCGCCCAGCTTCTCTTCCACATTGGACTGCTCAGTCACGGCCTGATGCAGTTCCTGCGCCTCCTCGTCTACCTTGGCGAGAGGGCCGGCGGCGTCCGGCCAGTCGAAGCCGGTGTCGGCGGCACGCTTCTGGATCTTGCGGGCGCGCCAGGTAGAGGGCAGGGAACGAGCCACCGCGTCCAGCGCTTCGGTGCGGGTGGAGAAGCCCTTTTCCTGGTGCTTCAGTTCCTCCCAGCTCTGCCCGCCTTCCTTTCCGAACAGGGCAGGATGGCGGAAGATGAGCTTTCGGCAGGCGGCATCGGCCACATCGTCCAGATTGAAGTGTCCGGCATCCTCCTCAATGGAGGCGTGAAAAAATCACCTGCATCAGCACATCGCCCAGTTCCTCGCGGAGCAGGGCGGTGTCTTCGGTGTCGATTGCTTCGCAGACTTCGTAGGTCTCTTCCAGAAAATTGTTCCGGATCGAGTGGTGAGTCTGCACGCTGTCCCAGGGGCATCCGTCTTTCTGGCGGAGCAGATGGATCAGACGGCGGAAGTCGGCCACATCATAATGAGATTTGTATTGAAAATCTATCATAGAATCTCCTGTTTTGCAAGTAGTTTTACACAAGTTTTGGAAAAACACGGTTTTTGCCGCAAAAAATCATAGCGCGTGTTGAAAAATCAATATTTTCCCGGTTTGCAGAGCTTTGCGGCTCAGTTGATGTGGAGCAGACGGGCGATTTTGTCGCCCTTGGGCATCAGGGAAAGGTCATCGCGGGTCAGAATGCGCAGAGCCACGACCATGACGGCATAGACCACCACGGCCAGCAGAACAGCGGCCAGGGTGGACAGCGCATTGCTGTGGGTGACGCGGAAGAGCAGACCATAGCTGCCCCAGGCGGCGGCGCCCATGACCACGGAGGCCAGCACAGGCTTGGCAAACAGCTTGAGGAAAGAGGGGCACTTGGGAACCACCCGTTTGACAATGAGCATATCAAGTGTGCAGGTGATGCCGTAGCAGACGCAGGTGCCGATGGGGCTGCCAAAGATATTGACGGAGGGGATGCCCACCATGACAAAGTCGAAGATGACCATGACAATGCCGCCGACGAGCATGGTGAAAATGGGACAGATGGAGAATGCCATGGGACTGGAGCACGGAGTTGCACACCAGCATCATGCACACGAAGATGTTGGCCAGACCGAGAATGGACAGGATGGGGCCGGCCACGCTGGCGTCCAGACGATGGAACAGCAGCTGCGTAATGGGGGTGCCCAGTACGATCATGCCCACGCCGGAGGGCAGGGCGACGAGGGCGGCGGTCTTAAGCGCGCTGCCCACGATTTTGGCGGCGCCGGTGCGGTCCCTTTTTGTGAAGCAGACGGTGACGGCGGGGATGACGGAAGCGGTGATGGCTACCATCAGGGCAGCGGGGATCTGATAGACGGTCTGCACGCCGGTGTAGTTGCCCATCAGGCTTCGGGCGGCCTCCTCGGTCATATTCAGTGCACCTTGCAGGCGGCCCATGACCAGGCTGTTGTCCACGGCGGTGATGATGCTGGTGGAGGCGCTGGTCAGAGAGATCGGAATGGCGAGAGCCAGACAGGTACGGATGATCTGCTGGGTGGAGCCGGTTTTGCCGAGAGCGCGGGCAGGTTCGCTCCGACGGGTGCGCCAGAAGTCCCACGCCATATAGAGCACAGCGACCAGCTCGGAGACCGTGACGCCCACAATGGCGCCAGCGGCGCCGATGTAATCGGGTTTGCTCAGCTTGCGGATCAGATACCATGCCAGCGTCAGGCCGACAATGAGCTTGAAGAGCGCCTCGATGATCTGGCTGACAGAGGAGGGGGTCATATTGCGGTGGCCCTGAGCATAGCCCCGGAAGCAGGCCAGGCAGCACACCAGCGCCACAGAGGGGCCAGCATACGGATGCACCAGACCGCCATGGTGTTATTCATCAGGCTGGCAAACTGGGGGCAAACAGCAGCATGATGAGGGAGAAGAAAACGCCGATGGCCACGAACAGGGCAAAGGCGGTGCGGAAAATCTTGCGCACCTGCGCCGTGCGGTTCTGCACCACCGATTCGCTGATCATCTTGGACATGGCCACCGGGATGCCGCCGGTGGAGATCATCAGCAGAATGTTGAAGATGTTGAAGGCTGCACTGAAGTCGGCATAGCCGCTGGAACCGAGGATGTGGACCAGCGGCATTTTATAGATGGCGCTGATGACCTTGACGATCAGAATTCCGGCGGCCAGAATGGCGGTGCCGCCAAAGAAGGAGTTTGCTTTCTTGGATGCCATGATGTCCTCCTGTCAGAGTGTGGATGGAACCGGCGGAGCTTTTGCTCCTGTTTTATTGCAGACAGCACCACGGATCTGGCTGGTGCTGCGTCTGATTTCTATTGCTTATGAGAAAACGGCAAAGGCTATGCACCTCAGAGCCGGGCGAGACAGCCCCGCACCAGCGCGGTGAAGGCCCGTTTGCCCGCGTCGGCGGCGGCCAGCACCTCCAGCTCATCGAGGGGCTGGGGCAGGATCCCGGCGGCCATGTTGGTCAGCATGGTGAAGCCCAGTACCTCCATGCCGCAGTGGTGGGCGGCAATGACCTCCGGGCAGGTGGACATACCGGCCGCGTCCGCGCCCAGAATGCGGGCGGCGCGGATCTCTGCGGGCGTTTCATATTGCGGACCCGGGAAGTACATATAGACACCCTCCCGCAGCGCAAGCCCCTTCTCCTGAGCCGTCTGCCGGGCAATGTCCTGAAGCCGGGGCGTGTAAAGAGTGGTGCTGTCCGGAAAGCGGGTGCCGAACTGCGGCAGGTTCTCGCCCCGGAGCGGGGAATCTCCGAAGAGCTTCAGCTGATCGGTAATGAGCATGATGTCCCCCACATTCCAGTTGGTGTTGATGCAACCGGCGGCGGTTGGTGACGATGAGTGTCTGAACCCCCAGAAGCCGGAGCACCCGGACGGGATAGCAGATCTGCTCCATGGAGTAGCCCTCGTAGTAGTGCATCCGCCCCTGCATGACCGCGACCCGACGGCCCTCCAGCGTGCCGAACACCAGTCGGCCTTTGTGGCCGAGGGTGGTGGAACGCCGGAAATGGGGGATCTCGCCATAGGGGCACATAGACCGGAGCTTCCACCTGCTCGCCCAGCTCGCCCAGCCCGGAGCCAAGAATGAGCAGTACCTCGGGGGTAAAGCCGCCGATGCGCTCTTTCAGCGCCTGTGCGCTGGCCTGATAGTCAGAAAAGCTGTACTCCATGCAGAAAACGCCTCCTGTGCCGTAATGTGGAACCAAAAGACAGTATATTATATACCGGCAAATGGGAAAAAGCAATCATCATGGGAAAACATCCTGCACACAGATCGTGCAGATTTTGCTTTTTCGACAGTTTGAGCCGGGCCGCACATGTGCGGCCCGGCTCATTTTTGATTGGATTATTCGCTTTTTCGACCGCTTACAGCTCCATGGCGGCGTTGTAGGCCTCTGCGGTGGCCTCTTCCACGGTGCGGGCGCGGACGCAGTCGCCGATCTCGGCCCATTCGGGCACATCGCATTCGGTGGCGAAGCTGTCCGCCAGCGCGGACTTGGCACGCATACCGGCGGCGAGGATCACGGTGTCGCACTTCACGGTGTGCTCTGCACCCTCGGCATCGGTGTAGGTGACGGCGTTCTTCTCCACGCACTTGCACTTGGCGCCCAGAATGGCGGTGAAGTGGCTGTTCTCCTCCAGCAGGATGCGAATTTCGTCGGCGCAGGTCTTGGAGGCCTCGGGGCAGAGGGAGTCCTGCATCTCAATAATGGAGACATCGATGCCCTTGTCCGCCAGATGGAGGGCGGTCTCGGCAGCCCACCTGGCCGCCGCCGATCACGACGACGCGCTGGCCCAGCGTATCCTCATGGCCATAGGCGTCGGTGGCAACGATACCGTTTTCGGTGTTGAAGCCGGGCAGAGGGAGCATCAGCGGCTCCGCACCCACGGCGATGAGCACGGCGTCGAACTTCCTGTTCAGCATGGAGGGGGCAGCCTCGGTATTCAGCTTCACATCAATGGCGCGCTTACCCACCTGCGCGATCAGGTAGTCCTTGTAAGAGCACAGGGCATACTTGAAGGGGACAAACTTGGAGAATTCCAGAGCGCCGCCCAGATGGGCGGCCTTTTCAAACAGGGTGACCTGATGGCCGCGGTCAAAGGCGGTGATAGCGGCCTTCATGCCGGCGGGGCCGCCGCCGATGACGGCAACGCGCTTCTGCGTGGCGGGGGCGGTGGGGAACATCTGCTCGGCGCAGGTCTCGTAGCCGATCAGCGGATTGACGGCGCAGCGGAACAGATGGGCATAACAGTCGGAGTCGTGGCAGCGCATGCACTTGATGCAGGGCACCACATCGTCGGCATGGCCGTCAACGGCCTTGTGGATCATGTCCGGGTCGGCGATGAGCTGGCGGCAGACGGCGAAGAAATCGCACTTGCCGGCGGCAATGGCCTCCTCGGCGGCCTCAAAGGCTCTCCAGACCGCCCACGGCGGTGACGGGCTTGTGGATCTTGCCGGACTTCTTGAAAGCCTCGGCCAGCCACAGGTTGGGATGGTATCCCATATGCTGACATGGGTGAGTCCAGGTCATGTACTTCTCGTTGATCATGCCGCAGGAGGCCTGGATGATGTCGCAGTGCTCCTGGAAGATGGAGGCGATGCGGATGCCTTCCTCCACGTCGATGCCGCCGTCAGCGAATTCGGTGGCGGACATGCGCACCTCAAAGGTCATGCGGCCCTTAGTGGCGGCGCGGCAGGCGTCGAGGATCTCCACCAGATAGCGGCAGCGGTTCTCGGTGGAGCCGCCATACTCGTCGGTGCGGCGGTTGGTCAGCGGGGCTCAGGAACTGGGCCACGGGGATGGAGTGGCCAAAGTGGAAGAGCAGGGAGTCAAAGCCGCACTCCAGCAGGTTGCCGCACATTTCGGCAGTGGCCTGCTTATAGCGCTCCATCTCCTCCACGGTGATTTCCTGAGTGATGGGAGGAGACTGCATCATGCGGTTGCCGTCAGAACAGCCCAGCGGGGGCCGGGGCGCCAGGTGCAGGGCAGAAGGCCCATGACCTCCATGCCGGCCTTTGCGCCGTGGGCGTGGATGCGGGCGGCCAGCAGGGACAGGCGGTTCTTGTGGTTGAAGGCCACCGTGTCCCAGGTGCAGTGCTCGCCGTCGTCCATCACGTCGACGGCCTTGGTGCCGCCGCAGTAGACCACCGCCGCGCCGGTCTTGGCACGGTTCTCAAAATAGGTCATGGCGTCCTCGTTGGGATAGAGCTCGCCATTGCTGGAGGAGTGGGGGTGATGGGCGCCACGATGATGCGGTTTTTAAACAGCGTACCGTTGACGCGGATCGGGGACAGAACATGGGAGAATTGTTGATTCATTTTCCTCACCTCATACGATTAATAGGGATCTATTTTTCCTCAAAACTCAATCCTATTATAGCATACTGCCCAGAGTTGGCAAGGGAAATATGGTGTGATTTGGGCACAATTCCTACTGAAACGCTTGCTTTTTGCCAGGTCAGATCAGCTCCAGCGCCTGCGCCAGATCGGCGATGATGTCGTCGGCATTCTCGATGCCCACACTCAGACGGATCATATCCGGCTGAACGCCGGCGGCGAGCAGTTCCTCGTCAGTCATCTGGCGGTGAGTGGAGGAGGCGGGGTGGAGCACACAGGTGTGAGCGTCAGCCACATGAGTGGCGATCATGGCCAGCTTCAGCCCGGCCATGAACTGCTCCACCGCAGGCGCGGCCGCCCTTGACACCGAAGGAGATGACGCCGCAGGTGCCGTTTGGCATCTACTTTTTGGCCCGCTCATAGTATTTGTTTCCGGGCAGTCCGGCGTAATCCACCCAGGCGACCTTCTCGTGATTTGCGAGGAACTGGGCGGCCTTCAGGGCGTTTTCGCAGTGGCGGGGCATACGGACATGGAGGGATTCCAGTCCCAGATTCAGAATGTAGCTGTTCATGGGGGAGGGGATGGAGCCCAGGTCGCGCATGAGCTGAGCGGTGCACTTGGTGATAAAGGCTCCGGCCTGACCGAACTTTTCGGCGTAGGTGATGCCGTGGTAGCTCTCATCCGGAGTGGTCAGGCCGGGGAACTTGTCGGCATAGGCGTTCCAGTCGAAGTTGCCGCTGTCCACGATGGCGCCGCCCACGGTGAGGGCGTGGCCGTCCATATACTTGGTGGTGGGTGGGTCACAATGTCCGCCCCCCACTTGATGGGCTGGCAGTTGATGGGGTGGGGAACGTGTTGTCGACGATCAGCGGCACGCCGTGGGCGTGGGCGGCTCTGGCGAAGCGCTCGATATCCAGGACGGTGAGGGCAGGGTTGGCGATGGTCTCGCCAAAGACCGCCTTGGTGTTGGGCCGGAAGGCGGCGTTCAGCTCCGCCTCAGTGCACTCGGGATCCACGAAGGTGAACTCGACGCCCATGCGCTTCATCGTGACGGAAAACAGGTTAAAGGTCCCGCCGTAGACAGTGGAAGAGGAGATAATGTGGTCTCCGGCGGAGCAGAGGTTGAAGGCGGCGAAGAAGTTTGCAGCCTGACCGGAGGAGGTCAGAATAGCGGCGGTGCCGCCCTCCAGCGCGGCGATCTTGGCGGCCACTGCGTCGTTGGTGGGGTTGGCAAGGCGGGTATAGAAGTAGCCGCTCTCCTCCAGATCGAACAGCGCGCCCATGCGGGCGGAGGAATCATATTTAAATGTGGTGCTCTGAACGATGGGGATCATGCGGGGCTCGCCGTTCTTGGGGGCGTAACCGGCCTGAATGCAGTTCGTCTCCTGTTTCCAGTTCTGGCTCATGGGAAAACACTCCTTGTATTTTGAAATTAAAATCCGCTAAACCCGGGATCAATAGGGTTATTATAACATAAATTTCAGGGGGACTATTCCTAAATGCAAAAAAATGCTACAATCATTTAAATCGTTACAGAGAAAAGGTGACTGATGTGTTGGAAGAGATCAAGGCTCTGCGCGCAAAGCTCCATGAGACGCCCCGGCTCTCCGGCCGGGAGGCGGACTCGGCGGCGCTGCTGGAGCAGTTTCTGCGCGCCCATACTACACTGGAAATACGACGCTATGACAACCGGATGATCTGCCTTTATCGCGGAAAGCCAGAGGAAGAGACGGTGGCCTTCCGGGCAGATCTGGACGCCATCCCCGGAGAAAACGGCCCATATCACGGCTGCGGCCACGACGGACACAGCGCTGTTCTGGCGGGGGTGGCGCTCTGGCTGGAAGCGCATAAGCCGGAGAAAAACGTGGTCCTGCTTTTTTCAGAACAGCGAGGAGACCGGTGAGGGGCCAAGCCCCTGCGGGATCTGGTGCTGGAGAGCCTGCATATTGACCGCATCTATGGGCTGCACAACCTGCCCGGTTTCCCGGCGGGGATGATCCTCAGCCGACCGGGTACCTTTGCCTGCGCGTCCCGGGGCTTCATCGCCGAGGTGACGGGCAGCCAGTCCCATGCCGCCTATCCGGAACAGGGCAGAAATCCTGCCGGGCTCTTTGAGCCGGGCGGTGCTGGCTCTGCCGGAGCTGCGGCAGGAAGCGGCAGGGCCGGAGTTTGACGGCCTGCTCATGTCCACCGTGGTGGCGCTGGAGGTGGGCGCGGAGAATTTCGGAGTGTCCGCCGGGGCGGAAGGCTGTGCCTGACCCTGCGCTCCACCAGTCTGGAGGCGTTGGAACGGCTTTGAGTTCCTTCTGCGTGCGCGGTTGGGCGGGAGTGCGCGGCGGAGCAGATGCAGGTGCGCTTTGAGCTCCGGGACGCCTTTCCGGATACCGTCAGCGACAGCGCCGTGCTGGCCGATGCCCGGGTGCGTTGGACAAAGGCGGGACTGCCCCGGCAGGAACTGGTGGAGCCCATGCGGTGGAGCGAGGATTTTTTGGCTGGTACCTGAAAAAGATCCCCGGTGCCTTCTTCGGCGTCGGGGCGGGGAGCAGTGGCCGGGGCTCCACACGCCGGACTATCAGTTCAATGATGCGATCATCCCATCGGCGGTCGCGGCGTTTACTGCGCTCATTTGACAAACGACAAAGAGAAGCGGGCAGTTCATCCACTGAACTGCCCGCTTGAGCGTGCCGGGAAACTGGACACGTGCTCACAGAAATGCCTGCATTTCTGCGAGCGTCAACATAGCTTCATCACCTTGACCACATTTTTCAACGGCCTCATAGACCATGCCGTCGCAGTGAGGCTTTTTGCCCCGCCCAGCTCGGCGTTCTTTTTCAGCAGATCACCGCAGTTGGTCATGCCCTCGTGATTCTGCTTCATGGCGGTCATAAAGGCACGATATTCCTCGTCCCCGCCGCCCAGCAGGCCGATGACCATCAGTGCGCCGGTGATCGCGCCGCAGGTGGCGGCCATTTTCATGCCGCTGCCGAAGTGAGCCCCCAGTTTGACCGCCTGCTCCCGGGTCAGGCCGCACTCCTCAGCGAAGGCGGCGGTCACGGCCTGGGCGCAGTTATAGTGGACATTGGGATCCTCCCGCACAGCTTTGGCCCGGTCAAGATACTTATTTTCCATGGTGCATTCTCCTTTATATATAGTTGCAGTGTCGCTTAATTGAAAATGTCCGGGTTTTCCTCGAACAGTGTGCGAATATGTTTCAGCACCGGCTGATTCTCCGGCTTTTCCAGCTCCAGATCATCGGCCAGCAGGCTTCTGCCGCCTCCTTTGCCTCGGCCAGCACCCGGGTGTCCCCGGCCAGATCTGCCACCTGAAGCTGGGGCAGTCCGTGCTGACAGGAGCCGAAGAAGTCGCCGGGGCCACGCAGTTCCAGATCCTTTTCTGCGATCTTGAAGCCGTCGTTGGTGGCGCACAGCGCCTTCAGCCGCTGGCGGGTCTCGCTGGAGCGGTTGGCAGAGAGCAGCACGCAGTAGGATTTCGCCTTGCCGCGGCCCACACGGCCGCGGAGCCGGTGGAGCTGAGAGAGGCCAAAGCGGTCGGCGTTTTCAATGACCATCAGTGTGGCGTTGGGTACGTCCACGCCCACTTCGATCACTGTGGTGGCGACCAGAATATCGGTCTCCCCCGGCGGAAAAGGCGGTCATGGCGGCCTCCTTTGCCTTGGCGCTGAGCTTGCCGTGTACCAGGCCGATGCGCAGGTCGGGGAATACCTCTGTTTGCAGCTGTTTTGCATAGGCGGTGACGTTTTCAGCTCTGAGGTGCCCTCGGTTTCGCTCTCCTCTACGGCGGGGCAGACAATGTAGACCTGATGACCCTCCTGCACCTGCCTGTGGATAAAGCCCTGCATCCGTTTCCGCTTGTCCTCGCTGATCAGAAAGGTGTCCACCTCCTGCCGTCCGGGCGGACGTTCGTTCATGATGGTGATTTCCAGATCTCCGTAGATGATGAGAGCCAGCGTCCGGGGGATGGGGGTGGCGGACATGACCAGCACATGAGGACGCCCCCCTTGGCGGACAGCGCAGAGCGCTGCGTGACGCCAAAGCGGTGCTGCTCGTCGGTGATGACCAGCCCAAGCCTGGCAAAGTCCACCCCGGCGCTGAGCAGGGCGTGGGTGCCCACCACCAGATCCAGCATGCCCAGCTCCAGTCGTTCCCGGATGTCCCGCTTTTCCCGGGCCTTCATGCTGCCGGTGAGCAGTCCCACCCGTATGCCGGTGCCATCAAACAGGGTGGAGAGGGTCTGTAATGCTGGGCAGCCAGAATTTCCGTGGGGGCCATCAGCGCGCTCTGCCAGCCGCTCTGAGCGGCCAGCCAGACGGCTCCGGCGGCGACCACAGTCTTGCCGCTGCCCACGTCGCCCTGCAAAAGCCGGTTCATCGGTTTCCCGGAGGACAGATCGGCAAAAATGGTGGTCAGAGCGGCTTGCTGGGCATGGGTCAGGGTGTAGGGCAGCAGGTCGGTGAAGCCGTTTGGCGACAGCGCCTTGCAGAGACAGCCCCTCCGGCCTGCCGCCGCCGGTGGAGCTGGGCGAGTCCCGCCGTGAGGTAAAACAGCTCCTCAAACACCAACCGCCGCCGCGCCAGCTCCAGCTCCTCAAAGGAGGCGGGGGCGTGCACCGTGCGGATGGCCCAGTCCCGGGCGGGAGCTGATGGTCGAGGCGCAGTTTCGGCGGCAGATCATCCGGGATGGTGTCGCTCATTTCCGTCAATGCCTGAGCAATCCAGCCGGCCAGCTGGCGGGAGGAGATGCCGGCGGTCAGCGGATAGACCGGCACGATGCGGCCGGTGCTGGCGTGACTGCCTTCCGGTTCAAAGACCGGGTTGACCATGCCCCGGCGGGTGCCGTTCAGCTCCAATGCGCCGTAAAACACATAACTTTGTCCCACCAGCAGCTGTTTGGAAAGATAGGGTTGGTTGAAGAAGGTGAGGGAGAGGGAGGAGGAGTCGTCAAATACGGTGACGTGGGTCACGCTCAGCCCCTTTCGGACATAGCTTGTCCTCGGCGGCTGGGCCACGACAGCACAGACGCAGACGGGTTCCCCTTCGGGGGCCTGCCGGATGGGCCAGATCTTCCGGCGGTCCTCATAGGCGCGGGGATACCACCGAGCCAGATCCCCCAGGGTGGTCAGCCCCAGCCTGGCCAGCGCTTCCGCCTTCTTTGCGCCGATGCCGTTCAATATGGTCACGCTCTGTTCGGCCTGCGTCATGATTCTGCCTCCCTCCCTGCAAATTTTCTATATTATAGCACACGCCGCCGTACTGTGCCAATCTGAGGGGCAAAGAAACAGCCAATAATCCAACAATTAGGGAAAACGGATGAGATTTGAAAAGAAACAGTGGGAAATTAACGTTTTTTTACCTAAAATTTTGTTGCATTCGGGGAAAAATGTGATATGATTATAGTAGCTTGGATTGCTTTTCCAAAAGTCTTTTGTGAAATATAGAGAGATGAGAGACGATACGTTTCGTATCAATGAGAAAAGGGAGTGTACCTCATGGTTTCTTATAACACCGCAGAGCTACGCCGTCAGAATCGCAATCGTGTGTTTCGTTATATATACAGTTCTGAGACCCCGGTCTCCAAACAGGATGTGGCTCAGAACCTTTCCCTCAGTCAGCCCACCGTGGGCCAGAATCTGCGGGAACTGCTGGACACCGGCCTGCTGGAGCTGCAAGGCACCTATGACTCTACCGGCGGCCGCAAGCCCAAGGCCATCGGCGTGACTGCCAACTTCAAGTATTCGGTCGGCATCATGCTCTCCAACCGGCATATCCACATTGCCTGCATCGATCTGCGCGCCCATCAGGTGTGTGACCAGGCGATATTCAAGCCCTTCACCGGGGACGAGGCCTACTGCCGTGAATTGGGGCAGACTCTGGAGGACTTCCTGACGGCCAACCACATTGACCGCGAGCGGCTGCTGGGTGTGGGCATTGCACTGCCCGGCATTCCGAATGATGAGCGGGGCGTGGTGGAGCTGTCCCCGGCGGTCAACGCCCGGGAGCTGAATGTTGAGCTGCTGAAAAAGCATATCAACTATCCCTGCTTCATCGAAAACGATGCCAATGCCGGCGGCGTGGCCGAGTGGTGGAACAACAGTGCCAACTCCACCATGGTCTACCTGTCTGTGCAGAAGGGCGTGGGCGGCGCGGTGCTGCTGGACGGCGTGAACTATATGGGCAGCCACCTCCACTCCGGCGAGTTTGGCCATATGTGTCTTGTTCCCGGCGGCCGGGAGTGCCGCTGCGGCAAGCGGGGGTGCCTGGAGTCGTATTGCTCCACCGCCCGGTTCAGCGACGATCTGGGCATCACCCGAGAGGATTTCTTCGCCGGACTGGAAGCGGGCAATAAGGAATATCAGCTGCTCTGGGACGATTATCTGGATCATCTGGCCATCGGCATCTACAATATCCACATTGTGCTGGACTGCGATATTGTGCTGGGCGGCGTGCTGGCTCAGTTCATTGAGCCCTATCTGGACAATCTGCGCCGCCGGGTCATTGACATCTCCTCGTTTGATACCGATGCCTCCTACCTGCGCTGCTCCAAGTACCGCAAGTGGACCAGCTGCGTGGGCGTAGCCCTGCACTTCATCGCCGATTTCCTGGATACGATCTGAACTTTATTTTGGAACGATACAGCGCTCTTTTGCGGTTTGCCCGCAGAAGAGCGCTGTTTTTGTGCAATGTGCTTTTTTACTTTCCGCTTTTAATGTGTTATACTAACTTGAAAAAATTCAGAAATGAGTGAATAGAATGAAGAAATACTCTGGCCCGCTCATGCTGCTGCTGACGTCGGCTATCTGGGGCGCGGCCTTTGTGGCGCAGTCTGTGGGCATGGACTATGTGGGCCCGTTCACCTTCAATTCCGTGCGTAGTCTGCTGGGCGGCGTATTCCTGATCCCCTGCATTCTGCTGCTGAAGAGGCTGGGGTTTGTTCGCGTACCGGAGCGTCGGGAGGAGCGGCGTGATCTGGTGAAGGGCGGTGTGGTTTGCGGTGCCCTGTTGGGGGTGGCCAGTTCGCTCCAGCAGATTGGCATTGGCTATACCACGGTCAGCAAGGCTGGTTTTATCACCGCCCTCTATGTGGTGGTCGTCCCGATCCTGGGGCTCTTCTTCCGCAAGAAGGTGCCCGGACTGATCTGGGGCTGTGTGGGGCTTTCCGTGGTCGGTCTTTACCTGCTGTGTATGTCCGGCGGCGCGTCGCTGGGCACCGGCGACATTATGGTATGCCTCAGTGCGCTGGCTTTTTCCTTCCACATCCTTGCCGTCGACCATTTTGCACCTAAGGCGGACGGCGTTTTGCTCAGCTGCATTCAGTTCCTGATTGCCGGCGTGCTGTGCGGCATTCCCATGCTGATCTGGGAGAGACCGGCGGTGAGCGCCATTGTCTCCGCATGGCAGCCCATTCTCTATGCGGGCATCCTGTCCTGCGGCGTGGCCTATACCCTTCAGGTGGTGGCCCAGAGACGGACGGAGCCAACGGTGGCTTCGCTGATCCTGTGTATGGAGTCGGTGTTCAGCACGCTGTTCGGCTGTCTGCTGCTGGGGCAGTCGCTTTCTCTGCGTGATATGGTCTGCTGTGCGCTGATGTTCTGCGCCATCCTACTGGCCAATCTGGAGGGCAGCAATAAAAAGGATGCTGCGCCGGCACAGGCGGAAGCGGAATAAAAAAAGAGCTGCCCGCGGGCAGCTCTTTTTTATGCTTTTTTGACCAGCCACAGGGTGTAAAGCAACGCCGTCAGCGTGAGGACTGCGGCGGAAATGATTTGGAAAATGTCCCCGCCTTCCGTGGAAAAGGCACTCAAAGCATTGAGCAGACTGTGAGTCAGTATGCCGGGCAGAAGGCTCCCGCTCTTCTGGAAGAGCACGGTGAACAGCAGCCCTATGGCGCAGGCATAGCACAGCTGGAGCAGGGTGGGCAAGCGCCGCGCCGTTCAGCAGATTGACGATGTGCCCCAGTCCGAAGGTCAGAGAGGAGATCAGCGCTGCTCGCTTCAGCCCCCGCGGGCGCAGGGCGGTGAACAGCAGTCCCCGGAAGAGCACCTCCTCCAGAAAGCCTGCCAGAAGCATGGACAAAATGTAAATGAATGTGTCAACCGGCGGAAATTCCATTGTACCCCGTGCCACAGGTTGCAGCCGGCCGGCACCATCAGGGGAGAAAACAGAGATACTGTCCCGCTGTGCCGCGGAAGCGGCACAGTCCGAGAAATTTCGCCAGGCCCTGACGCCGGATCCAGCCGCCCAATACGAGACAGAGCACAACGCCCGCGGGGACGGTGAACAGATACGGCGCGCCCAGCGGGCGGAGACGCTTTCCGATGCACTGAATGTGCATACATAAACACAGATGCACGCCAGCGCAAAGAAAAGCGGATCTTTTGATAGAGCTTTGTCATGCGTTCTCCTTTTCGGTCGTACGATAAAAAGGGCAGCACATCGCCGATGTGCTGCCTTGGGTTTTGGTACGGGTAGTGGGCTCGAACCCACACGGATCACTCCACAGGAACCTAAATCCTGCACGTCTGCCAATTCCGTCATACCCGCATACACATAAATTTTACCATAGCTTGCTGCATTTTGTCAATCTGGAAGCGGTTGCGGTCGGCGGTGAATTCCATTATAATAGTCCGAGTATGGTAGAGGGGGCATGGGCGTGGATGCACAGGAAGGCAAACTGGAACGGGCGGTATTTCCGCTTTTGAAATGGTATCAGGAAAATGCGCGGGTGCTGCCGTGGCGGACGGATCACAGCCCCTACCGGGTCTGGGTGTCTGAGATTATGCTGCAGCAGACCCGTGTGGCGGCAGTGATCGGCTATTTTGAGCGCTTTATGACTGCGCTGCCCACGCCCCAGGCACTGGCTGAGGTGCCGGAGGACGCGCTGATGAAGCTGTGGCAGGGGCTGGGCTACTATAATCGTGCCCGGAATCTGCAAAAGGCAGCCCGGCAGATCGTGACGGACTATGGCGGAGAACTTCCGCCGGACTATGATGCCATTCGCGCCCTGCCCGGCGTGGGCGATTATACCGCCGGGGCGATCGCCTCCATCGCCTTTGGCCTTCCGGTTCCGGCGGTGGACGGCAATCTCCTGCGGGTGATCTCCCGCATTCTGGGGGATGGGCGCGACATTGGCCGTCAGGATACGAAAAACGCTGTGCGGGAGCTGCTGCTGGCCGTCCTTCCCCGGGAGGTGCCGGGACAGTTCAATCAGGCGCTGATGGAGCTGGGCGCTGTAGTGTGCCTGCCCAATGGGGCGCCGCTGTGAACAGTGTCCGGTGCGGGAGCTGTGCGCTGCCCATCTGGAGGAGCGGACTGCGGAGCTGCCGGTCAAGGCGGCAAAAAGAAGCGCCGCAGCGAGGAGCGGCGGGTCTGGCTGATCTTCCGCAATGGCCGGGTGGCGCTGCGCCGTCGGCCGTCCAAGGGACTGCTGGCAGGACTGTGGGAGTATCCAAACGAGCTTGCGGACGATAAGAATTGGCTGGAGCGCTGGCACATTTCTGCCGTTTCCCGGGAGAATGCCGGGACGGGGAAGCATATCTTCACCCACGTCGAGTGGCATATGACGGCGGAGGCGGTGTGCGCCGGAGTGGATGACCTTCCGGAGGATGGATCTGGGCCAATGCATGGGAACTGGAGCAGGTGTACGCCGTACCCAATGCATTTCAGAGTTTTTGGCCGACCGTGATGGAGCGGCTTGAGAAATGGAGCGTGACAACATGATCTGTGAGGAGTGTCCCCGCCACTGCGGGGGCGGAGCGGACAGAAACAGAGGGGAAGGGCGTCTGCCGGATGCCGTTGGCGCCGGTGCTGGCCCGGGCCGCCCTCCATAAGTGGGAGGAGCCGCCGATCTCCGGCACCCGTGGCTCCGGTACGATCTTTTTCTCCGGGTGCAGTCTCAAGTGCGTGTTCTGCCAGAACGAGCAGATCAGTCGGGACTGCTTCGGCAGGCCGGTCACAATGGCCCGCCTGCGGGAGATCTGCATGGAGCTGATCGCCCAGGGAGCCCATAACATCAATCTGGTCAATCCGACCCACTACGCCCATGCGGTGTCGGAGCTGCTGGAAGCGCCGCTCCCGGTGCCGGTGGTGTGGAACACCGGCGGCTATGACCGGGTGGACACCCTCCGGGCGTTGGAGGGAAGATCGATATCTACCTGCCCGACCTGAAATATGTGGACTCCGCCCCGGCGGGACGCTATTCCGGTGCGCCGGACTATCCGGAGACGGCCAAGGCGGCGATTTTGGAAATGTTCCGTCAGACCGGCCCGTGCCGGTATGGCGAGGATGGGATGCTGAAGAAGGGCGTCATCATCCGCCATCTGGTGCTGCCCGGCCAGCTGGAAGCGGCCAAAGAGGTGATGGACTGGGTGAGCGAACAGTTCCGTCCCGGCGCGGTGCTCTTTTCCCTCATGAGCCAGTACATTCCCTGCGGCCACGCTGCCGATTTTGCGGAGATCGACCGCCCGCTGCGCCGGGGGAGGCCCGGAAAGCGGAGGAATATATGGCTTTGCTGGGGCTGGAGGGCTTCACACAGGAGCAGACCTCCGCATCGGAGCAGTTTATTCCGCCGTTTGACCTGACCGGCGTGGAGAAGCGTTAACCGATGCCCCGTAAAACAAAGAAAAAGCCTGTCCAGTTCGGACAGGCTTTTTGATATGCAGGAATTAGTCCAGCACGTAGGGGCAGCAGAGCGACCTGACGGGCGCGCTTGATGGCGGTGGTCAGCTGACGCTGATGCATCGCGCAGGTGCCGGTGGTGCGATGGGGCAGGATCTTGCCGCGCTCGGAGATATAGCGGCGCAGCTTCTGGGTGTCCTTATAATCGATGCTCTGAACCTTATCCACGCAGAACACGCAGACCTTTCTGCGCTTACGGAACGATTACGATCGAAAGCCATAACGAAACCTCCTATCATTGAGTGTTGTAGAGAAACGCGTTCAAATTGAACTGCGTTCAGAAATCAGATTTGATGGGGAGAGCGCTCAGAAGGGCAGCTCACCGTCATCGTCGCTCAGCTCAGCGAAGTCGCTCAGGCTCAGCGAAGTCGCTCACCGGCGCGGAACTCTGGTTCGCGGGGGGAGCGTAGCTGGAGGGAGCGGGGGCATAACCGGAAGAGGCGGGGGCGTAGCCGCCGGACTGCTCGCCGTCCCGACGGGAATCGCCGAAGTAGACGTTGTCGGCCACGACCTCAGCGCTGGTGCGCTTGTTGCCGTCCCGGTCCTGCCAGTCGCGCATCTGCAGCCGGCCTTCCACCACGGCCATACGACCCTTGGTGAAATACTTGGACACAAACTCGCCGGTCTGACGCCACGCGACGATATCAATAAAGTCGGTGGTCTTCTGACCGCTGGTCTTGTCGCGGAAGTCCCGCTCCACAGCGAGGGAGAAGGAAGCAACCGCGGTGCCGCTGCCGGTGTGACGCAGTTCGGGGTCGCGGGTCAGGCGGCCCATCAGGATGATACGGTTCAACATAAGAAACGCTCCTCCTTACTCGTCCTTGCAGACGACCAGGGAACGGATCACGCCGTCGGTGATGTTGGCGATACGCTCAACCTCAGCGGGCAGATCGGGAGTGGAGTTGAAGCTGAACAGCACATAGTAACCCTCGGTGATGTGGTTGATCTCGTACGCCAGACGACGAGCACCCCACTCATCAACCTCGGCCAGGGTGCCGTTCTTCTCGATCAGAGTCTTGAAGCGCTCCACCACGGAAGCGATGCCCTCCTCACCCAGAGCGGGATTGATGATCAGCATCAGCTCATAGTTCGCATTAACCTTAGCCATTGATTTGCACCTCCTTATGGACAAATGGCCTCTGCTCTTGGTCAGAGGCAAGGATAAAATAACGCTGCGTGCCGCAATCGGGCACACTAGCTTTTTTATTATACCTGATTTCGCCTTTTTGTCAAGCAGAATTTTAAATAAAAGACCGCCGCGGCGCACTCCACTGCGCACACGGCGGTTTTATGGCAGAAAGTTTGTGTTACCGGGCCAGCTGGGCGGCGGTAACGCTCAGCCTGCTCCTCCGGGATCATGCCCCGGAAATAGGGGATCCTGGGCAGGATACCGATGAGCAGCATGCCCAGAATGTAGCAGGCCAGCAGCTCACCGAGACCGACAGTGGCGGCATTGAAGACCCAGGAGGGGAAGAAGGCGCTGGTGAAGCCGCCCTCAAACCAGGCGATCTCCGCGCCAACGATGACCATGTTGCACAGCACCGGGGGCATGGGAGCCAGCCAGCGGCGCTTCAGCTTGGACGTCCACAGGGCGGCCAGCAGGGTGGCGGCAGTGCCGACGATCCAGTCCAGTGCGATGGGAGAGCCGATCAGATTGGCGATAAAGCAGCCAATGGCCAGGCCGGGCACAGCCTCGGGCAGGAAAAAAGGGCAGCACGGTGAGTGCCTCGGAAAAGCGGATCTGGACGGCGCCATAGGACAGGAAGGGAAGTGCGAGAGTGAGCACGGCGTACAGCGCCGCGATCACGCCGCCGATACACAGGCGGCGGGTCAGGTTGTTTCTCATTTGCAGGATACCTCCATTTTATATTTAGAGTACGGCGAAACAGAGACCGCACAGCGGCTGAAATACAGTCGTTCAGCCGTTTGGACCGGGTGTGGAGAACCGGTCAGCAGGTATCCTATCATATAAAATATGCAAATGCAACCTTTCGTTTGCGCTGTGGGCGCAATTGTGCTAAACTGAACAAAAAGCGAGGAAAAGGGGAAGGGAAGATGAGCAAAGAGCAGATCCTCTCCATCTTGAAGCAGAATGCCGGACAGTATGTCTCCGGCGAGGAGATCAGCCGCACGTTGGGGGTCACCCGGGCGGCGGTGAGTAAGGCGGTGGCCGCCCTGCGGAAGGAGGGGCTATGTCATCACCTCTGCCACCAATCGGGGCTATCGGTTGGAAGAAAGCCCGGATCGACTGACCGAGGGCACAGTGCGTCCGTGGCTCCACACGGAGAGACTGGGCAAAAATCTGCTCTGCCTTGACTGCATCGACTCCACCAACAACTACCTCAAGCGCCTTGCACTGGAGGGCGCGCCGGACGGCACCGTGGCGGTTGCCGACGAACAGACTGCCGGACGCGGGCGGCTGGGCCGTTCCTTCCAGTCCCCGCCGGGAACCGGTATCTATCTCTCAATTCTTCTGCGCCCGGCGGTCGTGCCGGAAAAGGCAGTCAACCTGACTGCCTGCACGGCGGTGGCTATGTGCGATGCGGTGCAGGCCGCAGTGGGAGTGCGGCCTCAGATCAAATGGACGAATGACGTTTTGCTGGACAAGCGGAAGATCTGCGGCATTCTGACTGAGATGAGTGTGGAAGGAGAGACCGGGACGCTTCAGTATATTGTGGTGGGCATCGGCGTCAATGTCAATCAGCAGCTGAGCGACTTCCCGGAGGAACTCCGGTCCGTAGCGGGCAGTGTGGCCATGGCGGCGGGACACCCCATCGACCGGGGACGGCTGGCGGCAGAGATCGTCAACGCTATGGACCGGATGTATGTCGACTGGCTGAATGGCGTCTGGAGCGTGGATCGCTACCGGGCGGATTGCGCCACGCTGGGCAGGGAGGTGCGGGTCATCCGCGCCGGCGGCGAACGGGAGGCCGTGGCCGAGGCGGTGGACGATGAGTTCGGCCTTGTGGTCCGTTACCCCGACGGTACCCGGGAGACGGTGTTCTCCGGCGAAGTTTCTGTCCGGGGATTGGAAGGGTATATCTAAAGAAAAAAGGACAGGATCGTCAGATCCTGCCCTTGGGCGTGTCGAGCTTCTCGACACGCTCTTTTGCTATTTTGGACGCTTTTTGAGCCAGCGTTACGCAGGTGATCTCCGACGCACCGGCGCATTTTAAGATCTGTGCGCACGCGCTGAGCGAGCGTGGCGCCGGAAGTGGTGATGTCGTCCACCAGCAGAATGCGCTTTTTCGCGCACATCCGCGCCTTTGCGCAGAGAGTAAGCGCCCATGATCCGGGCGGATCGGAGGGACCGCTCCCCCCTCCAGTCGGGAGAGGGGCCTGCGGTAGGCCTTTGTGAGCGTGGGGAGCAGCGGCAGGTTCAAGTGCGACGCTATCTCTTTGGCCAGTAATTCGGCCTGATCGTAGCCGCGCCGCCAGCGGCGCAGTCGGCTGAGGGGCGCGAAGGTGACAAAATCAAACTTCGTCTGCTCCTGCCCGGTCAGGCAGTCCGCCATCCACTTGCCGAAAATGGCGGCATAGTGCTCCCTGCCGCTGAATTTATAGCGCAGAAAGGAGGAGCGAAGCGGTTCCTCATAGAAGAAGGGCGCATAGCATCCTTCGGTGAATTCCAACTTGTGCTTGATCTGTGTACCGGTGGCGACAGGCAGTGAGCGGGCGCATTCCGGGCAGATCGTCTCCCGGCCGGTCAGGATCTTCTGGCAGATGATGCACTTGGGCGGAAACAGCAGTTCCAGCGGGGACGGAATGGCCATGGTGCGCCTCCTCTCATTGACAGCCCTCCGGTGCGATGGTAAAGTTTTGGATAACGAGGTGATCGCATGAAAACACAGGTATATGCGCTTCTGGGCGGGGAAAAAGGACGGCAAAGCCGCTGCATACCAAGCAGAGCGGGCGCTGTTTGTGGCCAATGGCATCCCGGCGGACGCCGAGCAGGCCAGAACGGTGCTGGGCAAGCCCTATTTAAAGGATTATCCCGGTGTCCGGTTCAACCTCTCCCATTCCGGCGGCTGGGGCGCGTGCGCGCTGTCGGAGACGGCGGTGGGCGTGGATGTGGAGTTGGTGCGTCCGCTCCGCCAGCAGGTGGCAAAGCGGTTCTTCACGCCGGTGGAGCAGGAGTGGCTCTCAAAACGGCCGGCAGAGGAATTCTTCCGGCTGTGGACGCGCAAGGAGAGCTTTACCAAGGCGCTGGGCAAGGGGCTGACACTCCCGCTGGACAGCTTCTCCGTATTGGACGATGTGCTCTTCCGGGACGGGATCGCCTGGTATTTTCACGAGCACCCCATCGACGGCGGATTTCTGACCCTCTGCTGTCAGCAGAGCGAGGCGGAGTTTCGCATCCTTTAGTAGTTTGCCTCCAGCGTTTTGATGAGGCGGTAGAGCATGGTGTTCACGGGGACGGGAACGCCGTGCTCTTTGCCAAGTGGAGGATCGTGCCGGTCAGCGTCTCGATCTCTGTGGGGCGTTTGGCGCGGATGTCCTGCAAGGTGGAAGAATTATGGTTATAGGTGTCCGGCAGGAGTTTGGCATAAAAGTCCTTGCGGTAGCTGTCCGCATCCGGCCAGTAGGTGGAGTAGCCCGCTGCGTGCATCACGGCGAAGAGCTCGTCCATGGTGTCGTTCATGACGGCAAGAGAGTGTTCGTTTTCGCTCAGAGCGCCGTAGTGGACACCCACAATGGCCCCCAGCGGATTCAGCGTGCAGTTGTAGATCATCTTTGCCCAGAGGGCCTTTCCCACGTTGTCGGTGCACTCGCAGGGCAGCCCGCCCCGGGTGATGGCCTCGGCCAGCGGCTGGAGGGGCGTGGTGTCCAGGCCGTAGAGGTTGCCCAGCAGCATCGGGTCGGTGTACACCGTCACCTTGCTGGTGTTGGGGTTCAGGCGCTGAAAGCCGGTGATGATGCGGGCGGAGCAGACCTGCTCCTTGTCAAAATACTTCCGATATTCCCGGTCATTGCCCCAGCCGTTCTGAATGATGACCAGTTTTCCGGTGGGTTTCAGAATGTCCCGGTGCTTGGCCAGACCCTCCGCAATGGCGGCGTTGGCCATGGTCTTGGCGCAGATGAGGATGTAGTCAAAGCTGGCGGAGGGAAGGTGCCGTAATCGTCAGAGACGGTAAAGTCATCGGCGGCAAAGTCCAGATCGCCGAACAGGCCGGTCTTGTGGACACCGTCCGCCAGAATGGCGTCCCTGGTGGCCCCCGGGCAAGGAGGAGACGTTGGCCCCCGTGCTGCGGAGCATGGCGGCCATGGCGATGCCAATGCTGCCGGTGCCGGTAATGAGAAGATCCATATTGGTTCGCTTCCTATCTCAATATAGTGGTTTGATTATAGTGCTATTATAGTTGGTTTTTCTGCCCTGTAAAGCGCAAAAGCGTTGCCTTTTCGCCCGATGGATGGTAAAATGAGTCCAGTTATTTTCAGAAAGTGAGCGTCACACATGGATCAGGTTAAGACCGAGGATTGGCTCCGGGAGGAGCTGGCATTTATCAATGGAAAAATGGCGTCCACGCTGAATGGACGGCTCAAGGCGGAACTGGAGAGCTGCGACGATGCGCGGCAGGAGCTGACGCTGAAATTTCCGCTTCAGGACTGGCAGGTGAACGGTTTGGGCACGCTCCACGGCGGCATGATCAACACCATGATGGATCTGGTCATGAGCATGGCGGTGTACTGCTTCTCCCGGCAGACCATTCCGCCCACCATCTCCATGACGGCCAATTACCTCCGCCCTGTGCCCATGGAGGACTATGTGTTCATCAAGGCCCGGGTGACCTCTCTGGGCAAGCGCAACGCCACCGCCTACTGCGAGGCCATCGTCCCCGCCACCGGCAAGGTCGCCTGCACCGCCATCGGCACCTATGCCATCATTCCGAAGAAGTGAAACATGAAATGGCCGCCCAGCTGGGCGGCTGTTTTTTGAAAGATTTCAAAAGAAATTGTTGACTCTGAAGCCGGTTTATAGTTTATATTGGAACCAGAAGGAACAGAATTGTTATGGAAAGGGGCGGAGAATGTGAAGATCAACGAGCTGGAGCAGCTACTGGATGTCCCGCGCTCACTCATTTTCTACTACGAGAAAGAGGGCCTGGTCACGCCGCAGCGCAGAGCCAATCGCTACCGGGAGTACAGCGAGGCGGATGTGGAGCGGCTGGAGACCATCCTTGTGCTGCGCAGACTGGGCTTTTCGTTGGCACAGATCTCCGACCTGCTGGCTGGTGTGCGGGATTTTCCAGATGCGGTGGAAGAAAATCTGTGCCAGCTTCATCAGCGAATCGAAACGTTGAATGGGGCCGTCATGATCTGTGAAAAATTAAAGGCAGAGCGGATTACAATGTGTGAATTTGATGCTGCGGCCTGTCTGCGGGAGATTGAGCGGGAGGAACAGCGGGGCGGCTGCTTTGTCGATTTCCTTCGGGATGCGATGGACGATGCCAACGAGGCGCTGGCCTTTGTGGGGCGCAGTGCCGGGACTGGTGGATTGGCGTTGCCGGAAAGGGGGGTCAAGCGGCGGCCGCTGATGATCTATTGGCTGGTGCTTCTGGGCACAATGCTGATCCGGCTGTATTTTGCTGTTTTTCCGCTTGAACTGGCACGCTTGCAGAATATTTTGGCTATCATAGCTGTCTTTGTCGGAATGGGCCTGGCGGGAAACGCGCTCCTGAGCGTGTGTGCCCAATTCATCTTGAAAAAGCATCCTCTGCACGCCGAAGCGTGGATCAGCATACTGGTGTGCCTGCTGTTGAGTCTTGCTTTTCTGGTGGGCTTTGTTTTCTGATGCCGGTCGTGTATCTTTGAAAGGGAGAAGTGAAATGTCGTTTGCCTATGTGTGCCGTGCCTGCGGACGGGTGTTCCGTGCCGATGATTATGCCAAAAGCGGCGTGTTGAATAAAATGTGCAAAGCGGTCGATTTGGTGTGTGGAGCCACAGCTAATGCGGGGCTGTATTCCGCCCATCCTACGATCCGCTGTCCCTACTGCTATGCCAAGAATACCTCCATTGCCACGGAGGGCCAGCGGCTGAAGGGGCTGCTGAGACAGAGAACTTATCCGGCCATCGACGCGTTCCGCTATGTCTGGCTCATGACGGCGCAGAGATACGAGGACTGTTTTGTTAATGTCCATGCTGTGGAGCACAGAATTGAGGGCTTATCCGACGATGCACAGTTGCGTCTGCTCCCGGAGTTGGAACGGTGCAACTGGCAGATCGACCGGGTGTTTCTGAAAGGGCTGACCACCCTGTTTACCAAGCCAATCCTTTGCTATGACAAAAGCCGCAATACCTTTTCTGCCTATGAGAGGGAAAATGTTGTGTTTGCTCTGCGACAGGGTGGCAAGGTGGATGAATATGAGATCAGCGAGGATGGAGCGCAGTGGCTCGCCTATAACGAGGCAAAGACGGAGTTCGGTGCCGCGCTGTTGAACCGGGCCAACCGGATTATCTGCGGTTATAGCATGATGATATTGGTATAAATTTCATGGAAAAGTGCAGAAGAAAGCTGTTTTATCAATGAATTTTCTAAAATCAAAATCTTTTGAATCGCCTTTCTGCTCATTGCAAAGCGCTGTCTGCTGTGATAGGATAGGGCCAGAAAGCAAAAGCAGTGCGCTGACAGCGGCAAAGGAGCGAGTGATTATGCGCAAAACAAAGATCGTATGCACCATCGGCCCGGCCTGTGCGGACGAGGAGACGCTGACCGGCCTGTGTCAGGCGGGCATGAATGTGGCCCGGCTGAATTTTTCCCATGGCACCCATGAGGAGCACCGCCAGAAGATCGAGCTCATCAAGCGCGTGCGGGAGAAGCTGGGCCTGCCCATTGCCATTATGCTGGACACCAAGGGTCCGGAGTATCGCATCCGCACCTTTAAAACGGGAAGATCGAGGTCCGGGAGGGGGATACCTTCACCTTTACCACCCGGCAGGAGGAGGGCGATGAGCACCACGTCTCCGTCAGCTATGCCGGTTTGGCCCATGACCTCCAGCGCGGCGACCGGGTGCTGGTGAACAACGGTCTGCTGATCTTCGAGGTGCAGAAAACTACTGACACCGATGTGATCTGCAAAGTGCTGGCCGGGGGCGAGATGTCTGACCGCAAGAGCATGAGCTTTCCCAACAAGGTGCTGAAGCAGGCCTATCTCAGCGAGCAGGACAAGGCGGATCTGCTGTTCGGCATTCAGCAGGATGTGGACTTCATCGCCTGCTCCTTTGTCTCCTGCCGTCAGGATCTGCTGGATATGCGGGCATTTCTGGAGGCAAACGGGGCCACAGATATTGAGCTCATTGCCAAGATCGAGAATCAGTCCGGCATCGACAACTTTGAGGAGATCTGTCAGGAGTGCAGCGGTATCATGATCGGCCGGGGCGGCATGGGTGTGGAGATCCCCTTCGAGGAGCTGCCCGCCATTCAGAAGCACCTCATTACCAAGTGCCGCCTGCTGGGCAAGCGGGCCATCACAGCCACGGAAATGCTGGACTCCATGATCCGCAACCCCCGACCCACCCGGGCGGAGGTCTCCGACGTGGCCAACGCCGTCTACGACGGCACCAGCGCCATCATGCTCTCGGGCGAGACTGCGGCGGGCAAGTACCCGGTGCTGACGGTGCAGACCATGGCCCGCATCGCGGAAAAGACGGAGGAGAGCATCAATTATCGCAAGCGCTTTGTCAGTGCGGAGTTCAAGATCAAAAAATACGGTGGATGCCATCTCCCACGCCACCTGCGGCATGGCAATCGACATCGGAGCCAGCGCCATCACGGCCTGCTCCTTGTCCGGCATGACGGCCCGAATGGTGTCCCGGTTCCGCCCGCCGGTGGATATTCTGGGCCTGACTACCTCGGAAAAGACGTGGCGCAAGCTGGCCCTTGTCCTGGGGTGTCACCCCGGCGCTGTGCGAGGTGTACGACTCCGCCGACGTGCTGTTCTATACCGCCAAGCACGTCACCACTGAGACGTTCCGCCTGAAGAGCGGCGATAAGATCGTCATTACCGGCGGCATGGTGAATGGCCGCACCGGCAATACCAATATGATCAAGATCGAGATCAGAAAACGACGCTCCCCGCTGTGCCAAGCACAGCGGGGAGCGCTTTTTTGCGGACTTCAGGAAACTCCGGCAGGTGTTTTGGCCTTTGCGGCCTTGTCCGACTCCTCCCTCTCCAGCACGGTGTAGGCCACCTTGCCCACCAGTGTATGGGGCAGCTCAGAGCGGAATTCGATCTCCCGGGGATGGCGTATTTGGCGATCCGCCTGGAGCAGTAGTCCAGAATGGAACGTTTCAGCTCCTCGCTGGGCTGAACGCCGGGCTTGGGCACGATGAAGGCCTTGACCCGCTGCATCTTGTAGTCATCCTTCACGCCGATGACGGTGCTCATCAGCACGTCCGGATGGGCGTCCAGCACGTTCTCGATCTGAGAAGGGTAGACATTGTAGCCGCTGGTGACGATCATCCGCTTCAGCCGCTGTTTGAAGTAGATGAAGCCCTCCTCGTCCATGACGCCCAGATCGCCGGTGTGGAGCCAGATCTGGCCGTCTTCGTGCTGCTGGAGGGTCTGGGCGGTCTCCCCGGGGATTGTCGAGATAGCCGAGCATGACCGTCGGGCCGGACAGGCAGATCTCGCCCACGGTGCCGTAAGGCACCTCGTCGTGGGTGGAGGGATGACGATTTTATAATAGGTGTCGGGGGAAGGGATGCCAATGGAGCCGGACTTGAAGAAAATCGGGGGTCAGGCAGCTGGCCGTTACGCATTCCGTCGTGCCGTAGCCCTCGCGCACCTGCTCCTTGGAGCCGTGCTCCCGCAGGAAGAGATCCACCTTGTTTTTGAGCTCCTGGGTCAGGCTGTCGCCGCCGGAGAAGATGCCCTCCAGCTGGCTCATGTCCAGCTTCTGGGCGTCCTCCATGCGCAGAAGCGCCTCGAACAGGGTGGGCACGCCGGCAATGTAGTTGGGCTTGTACTGGCCCAGCAGTTTGCAGTAGCTCTTGGCATCAAACTGGGGATCAGAATGGCGGTGCCGCCCCAGTAGAGCACCGTGTGAATGCACACACCGAGACCAAAGCCGTGAAACACCGGCATGATGGACAGCATGGTGTGGCCCGGGTGCAGGCAGTCACCGGCGGTGCCGGTCTGAAGCGCCAGCGCGTTGAAATTCAGGTTGCTCAAAGAGAATTCCCTTGCTGGTGCCGGTGGTGCCGCCGGAGAGAGAATGGCGGCCACATCGCCGCTAGCGGCGTGGTGGATGTAAGCGCCCTTCCAGCGCTTTCCGGTGGAAATGAAGTCCCTCCAGAGCAGAATGCCGGCATTCTTGGGCAGACTGACTTTCTGCTTGACGGTCAGCGGATAGAGCAGCTTCTTCACACCGGCCAGACCGTCGGTCACATCGCAGATCAGCAGGGTTTTGAGGGTGAGCCGATCCCGGATGCGGGCGAACTTCGGATAGAATTGCCTGAGCGTCAGGCAGAGCACGCTGTGGGAGTCGTTGATGTAATGGACGATCTCCTCCTCGCCGGACAGGGGGTGGATCATGTTGGCCACTGCGCCCATGCGGTTGACGGCATAGAACAGGATAATGGCCTGGGGCGTATTGGGCATACAGATGGTCACCCGGTCGCCGGGGCGCACGCCCTGGGCGCACAGCGCCTTGGCAGCGGCGTGCACCTGAGCGATGAAATCCTGAAAGCTCACTTTGTTGCCGTAGAAGTTATAGGCCGTCGTCGGGCAGGCACTTGGCCGTGGCCTCCACCGCGTCGACCATGGAACCGTCGAAATACTCCAGCGTAGTGGGAATGTCGCCCGCTGTTTTGAACCACGGCGTTTTCACGTTGGAAGGCATCGGCCAGGTGATGGAGCGGGTCTGATATTTTACATTGTAGGGGCGCTTGAGTTTTTCTGTTTTATTTGTAGTCATAGCAGCTGTCCTCCTCCAGCGGCCGATCCAGCAGTTCGGGATGGGCACAGATGTGTTGATGAGCTTCAGGGAGCGGGCGAAGTAGAAGCCGTCGCCGATGCGCTCATCCAGCGTGGCGCCGATATCCACAATGTCCCGCACTCAATGGAGCCGTCCGGCATGACGGCAGAGGACTTGTGCATGGCGCCGATGGTGATCATAACGGAGTTGGTGCCGTAGTTGTTCAGGTGATGGTAGACGGCGGGGCACTTAATGCTGCCCAGGTTGGAGATGAGCACCGTGGTGTAGTTGGTGTCGCCCTCCGTGAAGATCCTGGGCACCTTGCCCCAGTAGTCCAGCCAGCGCACCACACGCACGATGAACATCAGCAGCAGCCGTGGCAGCTTGGCGAATTTGTTCATGATGTCGTCCAGACCCACAGCGTGTTTCTGCTCCCGCATCTCATGCACTTCGCCCACGATGCGGCGGCTGACGTCGGCCAGCGTGTCGCTGCCTTTGGCCTTGTAGATCATCAGGGCCTCCTCGCTGTGGTCGGTGAAGCGGCGCTTGGCGACGAAGCTGACGGTGATTTCATCCCGCTCGTAAATGCGGCCGGCCTGAACAAAGCGGTTCAGCTTGGGCCGCTCATTGATCACGCGGGCCACCATGGTGACGATGCAGTGGAACAGGGTGGTCTTGTAGGGGGCATCCGGGGTATTCTTGCCCTCCAGATATTTTAGAAGGGCGGTGACGTCGATCTCCTGATGGAGGTAGACTTCGCTCTCAGTCCGTTTTGGCAGCAGACTGCATAGAACCACATTCAGACCCGGGGCGTCTTTCACCCAGTGGCCGTCTCTGCGGTCGCCCCATTTCCGGGGCCTTTTTTCAACAAAAGACAATGGAAACCTCTTTTCTCTGTCGCAGCTAATACGTCCAATTAATTATTTTATCATAAACATCAACGAATAAAAAGAGAAAATGTCGATTAGCTCCGATTGAAAGCGGCACAAATGAATGATATAATAAACCGTCATTTTTTAGACATTTTACGCAAAGGATGGAACTGAACCTGTGATTCAAGATATTTTTCCTCACCGTCTGGATATCAGCTTCGCCCTGCCGGAGCAGCAGACGGACGATTTTATACTCTGCTTTCGGGGACGAAAGATCGCTCTGCGGGAGGACGGCAGCTACCCGCGGCGGCGGGAACTTCCGCCGCTGGCGGAGAGTCAGTACCTTTTTTCTATCGATGGAGCGCACTATTTTCTTGGCCGCTGCGAACAGGAAGAACTTCCGGGGAAACTGAGCTGGCAGAGCACCCGGCGCCTCCGGGGAATGAAGCCCATGGAGCAGGCGCTGGCCGGGTTTACCGCCCAGCATCTTTTGGACCTGGTACGAGTCCAACCGCTTCTGCGGGAAATGCGGCCATCCCATGGAGCTGGGACAGGATGAGCGGAAGGTGTGCTGCCCGCGCTGCGGAAACGCAGTCTATCCCCGCATCAATCCGGCTGTTATTGCGGCAGTTACTGACGGCGATCGTTTGCTCATGACCCGCTACGCGGATCGGCCGGTCACATGGTTTGTGCTGGTGGCCGGATTTGTGGAGATCGGCGAGGCGGCGGAGGAGACGGTGCGCCGGGAGGTGCTGGAGGAGACCGGCCTGCGGGTGAAGAACGTGCGCTACTTCGGCTCCCAGCCCTGGGGCTGCGCGGGCAACCTGACGCTGGGCTATTGGGCAGAGCTGGACGGCGATGACGCGGTCACTCTGGAAGAGCGGGAGCTGGCCGAGGCCAGGTGGTTTGACCGCACCGAAGTGCCGGTGATGGACGACAACACCAGCCTGACCAGTGCAATGGTACGCGCCTTTGCGGAGGGAAAGGAGAGGGAATACCATGGAGGATAAACACGCATTCAACCTGACCAGCGGTGCCATTGCCCCGGCGCTGCTGCGGTTTTCCCTGCCCTTTCTGGGTTCCAGCATTTTGCAGTTCCTCTACGGCGTGGTCGATATGGTGGTCGTGGGCCGGTTTTCCGACTCGGCGGGCATTGCCGCCGTCAATAACTCCAGTCAGATCATGCAGCTGGTCACTTCGCTGGTCTGCGGCATTGCCACCGGCGGCACGGTTCTGATCGGCCAGTACATCGGCGCGCGGCAGGAGAAGGAGGCGGGCCGGACTGTGGGCAACATGGTGCTGCTCTTCACGGTGCTGGCCGCGGGCATCACCGCACTGCTGCTGACGCTGGGCAACGGCCTTGTGACGCTGATGCAGGTACCCGCCGAGGCGGTGGCCCCGGCCCGGGCTTACCTGCGCATCTGCGGCATCGGCACCGTGTTTATCGTGGGCTATAATGTGGTCAGCAGCATTCTGCGCGGCATCGGTGACTCCAAGCGGCCCATGTACTTTATCGCCATCTCCTGCTGCGTAAATATTCTGGGAGACCTGCTTCTGGTCGGTGGGTTCCGGCTGGGCGCGGCGGGTGCGGCAGCGGCAACCGTGGCGGCGCAGGCCATTTCGTTCCTGTGTTCGCTGGTCGCGCTGAAAAAGAGCGGCCTGCCCTTTCCTGTCATTGTCCGGCCGGAGCGCGGTAAGCTGGTCAAGGTGCTTCAGCTGGGCGTGCCGGTGGCGCTGCAGGATGTGCTCACCACCCTGTCCTTCATCATCATTACAGTGGTGGTCAACCTGATCGGCCTGGATCAGTCCGCCGCCGTGGGCGTGGTGGAGCGCATTATTGGTTTCTCCATGGTCATCCCTGTGGCCTTTATGTCCTCGCTGGCCGTGTTCGCCGCTCAGAATATCGGTGCAAGACAGCCGGAGCGGGCCAAACGGGGGATCTGGATCGCCATGGGGTCTCGCTGGGACTGACGGCGATCCTGTTCGCCGCGATGCAGCTGATCCCCGGTGCTCTGATGGGCATCTTTACCACCGATGCCAAGGTGGTCTATCACGGGGTGCTCTATCTGCGCACTTACAGCATCGACGCACTGATGGTGTGCTTCGTGTTCTGCCTGAATGGCTTTTTCAGCGGCTGCGGCCACACCGGCTTTACCATGTTCAACTGTCTGTTTTCCACGTTCCTGGTGCGCCTGCCGCTGGTGATCTGGTTCTCCAACCTGCCCGGCGTCACCATGCTTCAGATCGGCATTGCCGCGCCGCTGGCCTCGCTGGTGCAGATCATCATTCAGCTGATCTACTACCGCACCGGGCGGTGGAGCCGCGCCGTGGTGCAGATGGAGGGCAGAACATGACCACGCCTGAGCTTGTCCTGACGATCTACTTGGTGTGCATCAATCTGACCGCCTTTGCCGTCATGGGCGCGGACAAGCGCCGGGCGCGGCGGGAGGCATGGCGCATCCGGGAGCGCACCCTGTTTTTGCTGGCCATTGTGGGCGGCAGTGTGGGCGCCATCGCCGGAATGTATGCCTTTCACCACAAGACCCGCCACTGGTATTTTGTGATCGGATTGCCTGTTATCCTGATTTTGCAGCTGGCGGCGGCGGTGCTGATCCATTCTAAGTCGTGAAAAAGACGCGTTTTCCCTTCGGAAAACGCGTCTGAGCGTGTCGAGAAACTCGACACGCTCTTTTTAGTTCGCACGCAAACCATGCAAAGTTTGCTGTATTTTATCTCTGTGCAATTTCCCTGTACTCCCGCCGGGGCAGAATGGCCTTATAGGCGGGGCGGATGATGCGGTTGCCGTTGACCAGTTCCTCCAGCCGGTGGGCGCTCCAGCCGGAGATGCGGGCGATGGCAAACAGGGGGGTGAACAGCTCCTCCGGGATGCCCAGCATCTGATAGACGAAGCCGGGTAGAAGTCCACATTGACGCTGACACCCTTGTACATTCTGCGCTCGCCGCTGATGATCTGGGGAGCCAGCCGCTCCACGGAGGAGTAGAGCTGATACTCGGCCTCCATGTCCTTTTCTGCCGCCAGCTGGTGGACGAAGGACTTGAAGATCTCGGCGCGGGGATCGGACTTGGAGTAAATGGCGTGGCCGACGCCGTAGATGAGTCCGGCGTGGTCAAAGGCATCCCCGTGGAGGATCTTTTCCAGATAGGCGCACACCTCGTCGTCATCCTTCCAGTCGCCCACCTGCCGCTTGATCTCGTCAAACATCTGCACCACCTTAATGTTGGCGCCGCCGTGCTTGGGCCCCTTCAGTGAGCCCAGCGCCGCCGCAATGGCGGAGTAGGTGTCGGTGCCGGAGGAGGAGACCACATGGGTCGTAAAGGTGGAGTTGTTGCCGCCGCCGTGCTCCGCGTGCAGCACCAGGGCCAGGTCCAGCACCCGGGCTTCGGTCTCGGTGAATTTGGAGTCGGGGCGGAGCATATGCAGGATGTTTTCGGCAGTGGACAGGCCGGGGACCGGGTCGTGGATGAAAAAGCTGGTCTTGTCCTGAATATAGTAGTCGTAGGCCTGATAGCCGTAGAGCGCCAGCTGGGGAAGGTGGCGATCAGCTGAAGGCACTGGCGCAGAACGTTGGGGATAGAGGTGTCGTTGGGCCGGTTATCATAGGAGTACAGCGTGAGCACGCTCCGGGCCATGGAGTTCATGATGTCGGTGCTGGGAGCCTTCATGATGATGTCCCGCACAAAGGAGTTGGGCAGGGAGCGGTAGTCGGCCAGCACATCGCGGAAGCTGTCCAGCTCGGCGGCGGTGGGCAGGTTGCCGAACAGCAGGAGGTAGATGATCTCCTCAAAGCCAAAGCGGCCGTCCTTCAGAAAGCCTTTGACCAGATCGCGCACATTGTAGCCCCGGTAGAACAGGGAGCCGTCGCAGCTCTCGCCGTCGGGGGGTCTTGGCCTGGATCTCGCTGATCTCCGTCAGGCCGGTGAGCACGCCGTTGCCGTTCAGATCGCGCAGCCCGCGGTTCCCTTTGTATTTGGTGTAAAGCTCCTTGTCGATCACGCAGTCCTCGGAGCAGTGGGCAGCCAGCGCCTGAATCTCAGGCGTGATCTCGGAATAGTCTCTTTTTTCAGCCATGGGAATTACCTCCTAACGAAATAACAGGCGGGCGTTTATGCCGGCTCTGCGTGTCCGGCGACCTTGGCCATCGCCTGGATCAGTTTACGGGTCAGCCGCAGGTACTCGGCGCTGTCCTCCGCACCCATTTCATCCAGCACCAGATTGACCCGGTGGAGCAGGCGTTGGTAGCGCTTGGTGATGAAGTCGCGGCCCTTCTGGGTGAGAAAAACCTGCACCACCCGGCCGTCCTCCTCAGAGGCGGCGCGGTGGATCAGCCCTTGTGCCTCCAGATGCTTCAGGGCATTCGCCACCCGGCTGGAGCCGACCTCCAGCGCCTGACGAAGTTCACCGGCGGTGGCGCCGTTATGACCCAGCGCCAGGTGGGTGAGCAGTGCGCCCTCCCGGGTGGTCAACTTGGTGTCCTCGTGTTCGGACAGTTGCCCCAGTTCACGCATCAGCCGGATCAGCTCCTCGGCCTCTGTCTGCCGCGGCATATGGGTCACCTCACAATATGGTTCATAGTATGAGATAATTATATCGGCTTTTGAAATCGTTGTCAATCACCGTAGTGAAGTGCTGAATTAAACTTTTGTGAACAAAAACGTAAAAAGGCACGCATTCAAAGAAAAGCACCTGCTTTCGCTTAGAAAGCAGGTGCTTTTCAGATGAAGCCCCTCTTTTGGGTTCGCTTAAATGCCGATGGCGGCCTCGTCGGCGATAATGGCAGAGATAGTCTCAGCAGAGGTGCTGCCGGGCACGGCGATCATATCCAGCCCCACGGAGCAAACGCAAGTCATGGCCTCCAGCTTATCCAGCGTCAGGGTGCCGTCCAGAGCGGCGGCGATCATGCCCTCGTCCTCCGACACCGGGATAAAGGCGCCGGATAGCCCGCCCACGTGGGAGGACGCCATGACGCCGCCCTTCTTCACGGCGTCGTTCAGCAGCGCCAGCGCCGCCGTGGTGCCGTGGGTACCGCAGACGGACAGCCCCATCTCCTCCAGGATCCGGGCCACGCTGTCTCCGATGGCGGGGGTGGGCGCCAGCGACAGGTCTACGATGCCAAAGGGAGTATCCAGCCGCCGGGAGGCTTCGGTGGCCACCATCTGGCCCACACGGGTGATCTGGAAAGCCGTCTTTTTGATGGTCTCGGCCACCACGTCAAAGGGCTGGCCCTTGCAGGAGCGCAAGGCGTGGTGTACCACGCCGGGGCCGGAGACGCCCACATTGATGACGCTGTCGGCCTCACCCACCCCATGGAAGGCCCCGGCCATAAAGGGGTTATCCTCCACGGCGTTGCAGAACACCACCAGCTTGGCGCAGCCCAGCCCGTCGGTGTCGCGGGTCAGATGGGCCGTCTCCTTGATGATGCGACCCATGCGGGCCACGGCGTCCATGTTGATGCCCGCCTTGGTGGAGCCCACATTGATGCTGGAGCAGACGATATCCGTCTCCGCCAGTGCCTGTGGAATGGCCCGCAGCAGCAGCTCGTCGCCGTGGGCAAAGCCCTTCTGCACCAGCGCCGAGTAGCCGCCGATGAAGTCCACGCCGCAGGTCTTGGCGGCCCGGTCCATAGCGTGGGCAAAGGGAACGTAGTCCTCCGTGTCGCAGCCGCCGGCCACCAGCGCCATGGGGGTCACGGAGATGCGCTTGTTGACGATGGGAATACCGAACTCCCCCTGGATCTCCTCGCCCGTCCGCACCAGATGCTGCGCCCGGCGGCAGATCTTGTCATAGATTTTCTCGCAGCAGCGCTTGGGATCCTCACTGACGCAGTCCAGCAGGGAGATACCCATGGTGATGGTGCGGATATCCAGATGGCGCTTATCGATCATGTCGATGGTATCGAAAATGTGATGTATACTCAGCATGGCTCCCCCTCTTACAGCTTGTGCATTGCGTCGAAGATGTCCTCCCGCTGGATACGCAGGGACAGATCACGAGCCTCGCCGTAGGCGGTGATGTCGGTCCGCAGCTGCTCGAAGGAGCCCTGGCACCCTGCCAGATCCACCACCATCATCATGGTAACCTGATCCTTGCCGATCATGGTAAAGCACCCCTCCATGATGGTCTGGCTGATGGTCCAGCATATTGCCCCATGCTGGGGAAGCTTGTCCATCAGCGCTGCCCAGGTCGCTCCTTGGCAATGATGCGGAACTGATGCAGCGCCCAGCGGTCGATATACTTCATCCGGGAGATCAGGGCAAAAAAGTTGTGCTCATCCGCCATGGCAGTCCCTCCAACAATTAACTCCGTTCCGGTCACAATAAAGTCATTTTAACACATTAGAGTGGCGCTGCAAATACTTTCGGCGAAATAATCAGACGCAAGCGCAATATCTGTGCAAAAGCCACAATCAGAGGGGCTTTACAACGGCCTTGCTTCTCCATGGGCCAAAGCGGTAGCGCAGCACAGCGAGGATCAGGCTGTAAGCCCAGCTGGCCAGACTGCCCCACCAGATGGCGCGCATACCAATGGGGGTGAGGAAGGCGGCGATATAGACGAAGATGACCTTCATGGCCAGACCGGAGAAGGTGTTGAAGGCGCAGAAGCCCACATCGCCGGAACCCTGCAGCACCCCGTTGACGCAGAAGTAAACGCAGAATACCAGAAATGCGAACACAATAAAACGCAGATAGGTGACTGCGATTGCGGCGGAGGGACCGGTCACGCCGAACAGAGTGACCAGTTGAGGCGCCAGAGGGTAGATAACGGCGATGACGCAGCCGATCACAATGAGACTCATGACCAGTGTGCGCCGCAGAGCCCGGTAGATACGCTCCAGCTTGCCTGCGCCGAGATTCTGGCCGGTGAAGGTGGCCATGCCCATAAAGAAGCCCTGAATGGGGATGAGCAGGAAGCTTTCAATGCGCATGGCAGCGGTGTAGCCGGCGGTGATATCGAAGGCATTGATGACCCGCTGGATGGCGACATGGCCCAGAGAGGCCACGCACTGCTGGAGGGTGGAGGAATGCCCATTTGGAGGATCAGTCTCCCTTTTTCCCTGTCAAAACGGAACTCCCCTTGGCAAAGCGCAGATCGGGATAGCGGCGGAACATGTAGAGAAGGCTGACGAGCGCCGACACCAGCTGGGACAGTACCGTGGCCAGCGCCACGCCCAGCACCCCCAGCCGGAACACCAGTACGGCGGCCAGATCGAGCCCGACATTGCACAGGGAGGAGATGAGCAGAAAATAGAGCGTAGCACGGCTGTCGCCCAGCGAACGCAGGACGGCGGAGACAATGTTGTAGACGAACTGGAACAGCAGTCCGGCGGCGTACACCCGGAAGTAGAGCACGGCGTCATCCAGCAGATAACCCTGCACGCCGAGCACGCTGCTGAGCAGCCATTTGGCGCTCAGCATACCCAGCACGGAGAAGCCAAGGCCCATCCAGAACAGGAGCAGCAGAGAGGTGGCGACACTTCGCTTCATCTCATTCAGCCGTCGCGCTCCGAACAACTGGGAGACGACCACCGCCGCGCCATTGGACATGCCCAGCGCGATGGCCACGAACAGCAGAGTCAGCGGTGAGCAGGTGCCCACCGCCGCCAGTGCATTTTTCGCTGACAAAATTGCCCACGATGATGCCGTCCACCGTGTTGTAAAGCTGCTGCAAAAGGTTGCCCGCCATCAGCGGGACGGTGAAGAGCAGGATGAGCTTCCACTCACTGCCTTCAGTCATTGTTTTCTTCATAGTTTTTTCTCTCCTGTATCGCTATCATAAAAAGTAGTCTTATTCTACCAAGCGCAGAGGTAAAACACAACAGTTTTTGTCGGTGCAGGTACTTTGACAGCGGAGAAAAAGCTGATATAATAAAAAGACTCTGTATATAGGATGAAGTAGAATGAAAATTGCCATTTATACGTTGGGATGTAAAGTGAATCAATACGAGACGCAGGCCATGGAGACCATTCTGCGTCAGCGGGGGCATGAGCTGGTAGAATTTGAGGAGCCGGCAGACGCCTATATCGTCAATACCTGCACCGTCACGGCGGTCAGCGATAAAAAGTCCCGCCAGATGATCCGCCGGGCCCGGCGCAGAAGCCCGGACGCTGTGGTGGCCGTCTGCGGCTGTTACGCCCAGACCTCCCGGAACAGCTGGAGGAACTGGATGTGGATCTGATTTACGGAACCGGGGATCGGATGCAGTTTCTGGATGATCTGGAACAGGCTGTCCATGGAAAGCAGCGCGTCAATGTGGATGCGGTCATGCGGCGTCGGGAGTTTGAGTTCCTGCCTGCCGGCGGACTGGAAGGGCGTACCCGCTGTATGCTCAAGGTAGAGGATGGCTGTGTGAATTTCTGCACCTATTGTGCCATTCCCTACGCCAGAGGGCCTGTGCGCTCACTGCCGCTGGACGAGTCGGTGGCGGAAGCACAGCGCATGGCCGGAGAGGGGTACCGGGAGATCGTCCTCACCGGCATTGAGATCTCCAGCTGGGGCAAGGATCTGAAAAACGGTCAGAGCCTCATCGACCTGCTGGAGGCACTCTGCGCCGCCGTACCCGCGCTGCGCATCCGGCTGGGCAACCTGGAACCCCGCACCATCACCGAGGACTTCTGTGCCCGGGCCGCGAAGCTTGATAATCTGTGCCCCCACTTCCACCTCTCCCTCCAGAGCGGCTGCGACGCCACGCTGAAGCGGATGAACCGCAAATACGACACGGCGCGGTATCTGGAGTCCTGCACGCTTCTGCGCCGGTATTTTGACGATCCGGCCATCACCACCGATCTTATCACCGGTTTCCCCGGGGAGACAGAGGAGGAGTTTGAGCAGACACTGGCCTTCATTCGGGAGGCCGGCTTTTCCGACATGCACGTTTTCCCTACTCCAGACGCACCGGCACTCCGGCCTGTGATATGCCCGGTCAGGTGCCCATGCAGGAGAAGGAGGCGCGGGCGCACCGCGCCGCCGCCGTCGCAGGTGAATGGAACAGGCATATCTGGGCCGTCAACTGGGTAAGACGGTTCCCGTCCTGTTTGAAGAGGAAAAGGACGGCCTGTGGCGCGGACATACGCCGAACTATCTGGAGGTGTGCGCGGAGAGTGGGGAGAACCTCCACAATCAGCTCCGTCAGGTGGTTCTGACGGAGATCAGCGGCACCGTTTGATTGGAAAGCTGGTGGAAGCATGATCGCCTATCTGGATAACGCCGCCACCACCGGGTCTGGCCGGAAGCGGCACAGGCGGCGGTGGAGGCCATGACCGAGCGCTATTTCAACCCCTCGTCCCGCTATCCGGCGGCCTCCGGGGCGGCAAAGGCGCTGGAATCCGACCGTGCCGCCGTGGCAAAGGCGTTGGGATGCAGTCCCAGGAGCTTACCTTTACCTCCTGCGGCACCGAGAGCGACAACTGGGCCGTTCGCGCCGCCGCAGAGTATGGAAAGCGGAAGGAAAGCACATCATCACCACCGCGATCGAGCACCACGCGGTGCTCAACCCCGTTGCGGAGCTGGGCGGGAAGGGTATGAGGTGACTTACCTCCGGCCCACCGATCAGGGAACCGTTGATCTTGCAGAGCTGGAGCGGGCGCTCCGGCCGGACACCGTCCTCGTGTCCATGATGCTGGTGAACAACGAACTGGGCAGTGTGCTTCCGGTCGGGAGGCAGTCCGGATCGTCAGGCGCTCCGGCGCACCGGCGCTGTTCCACTGCGACGCGGTGCAGGCCTTTCTGAAGGTGCCCTTTACGCCCAAGAGCCTGGGGGTTGACCTGCTGGCCGTCAGCGGACATAAGGTTCACGCCCCCAAAGGGAATTGGCGCCATGTACATCGAAACGGCCTGAAGCTGAAGCCCTTCATTCTGGGCGGCGGGCAGGAGAATGGCCTGAAGCGGCACCGAGCCCACGGCACAGATCGCCGCCTTTGCCAGGGCCTGTGAACTGGGGCTGGCGCGCCGGGATGCGGACATTGCCCATATGCAGGAACTGAAGGGCTATACGCTCCGCCGCATTGCGGAGGAGGTGCCGCAGGTGGTGCCGGTGATCGAAGGAGAGGCCCCCATGTGCTGGCCCTCACCATGACCGGCTATAAGAGCGAGGTGCTGGTGCGGGTGCTGGGTGACCGGGAGTCTGCGTCTCCGCAGGAAGTGCCTGCCACCGGGGCAAGCCCAGCCATGTCTATGCGGCCATGAACTTGACCAAGCCGCAACGGGACGGTGCGTTCCGTGTCAGCTTCAGCGGCGATTCCACAAAGGAAGAAGTGGACGCGCTGATCGACGGGCTGAAATTCGCGGCGGAGACGCTGTTCCCGTCTATGAGCTGAGTTTGTAGAATTCCGTTATCCGCAGATGACGGAATGAGGTAAAACCAGTTTTCCCGCTGGTGTGCATCCACTTGCAGAAAAGGCGCACAGCCCACGGATGTGGGCTGTGCGCCTTTTTCGGGAATTCACCCAGCAGGGCTTTATCCGATGCGAACTCCTGTCCGCTGACTTTTTCAAACTGATGGAGCAGATCCTGCACGGTGAGGTGCTTTTTCTCCTCGCCCCTGATGTCAGCACGATCTGACCCTCGTTCATCATGATCAGCCGGTTGCCGTGGGCAATGGCGTCTTTCATGTTGTGGGTGATCATCAGCGTGGTCAGGTGATCCTTGTTGACAATGCGGTCGGTGGTGGCCAGCACCTTTGCTGCGGTCTTGGGGTCGAGCGCGGCGGTGTGCTCGTCGAGCAGCAGCAGATCGGGCTTCTGCAGCGTCGCCATCAGCAGCGTCAGCGCCTGGCGCTGACCGCCGGACAGCAGCCCGACCTTGCTCGTCATGCGGTCCTCCAGACCCAGATCCAGCATCTTCAGCAGCTCGCGGTATTCGTCGCGCTCGGCTTTGGTGATACCGGGCGCAGCGTTCTGGACTTGCCGCGGCGGCGAGCCAGCGCCAGATTTTCCTCGATCTGCATGGTGGGGGCAGTGCCGGTCATCGGGTCCTGGAACACGCGGCCGATATACTTGGCCCGCTTGTGCTCCGGCAGGCCGGTGACATCAACGCCGTCAATGACGATCTTGCCGCTGTCCACAGGCCAGACACCGGCCACCGCATTCAGCAGCGTGGATTTGCCGGCGCCGTTGCCGCCGATCACGGTGACGAAATCGCCCTCATCCAGATGGAGGGTGACGCCCCGAAGGCCCGCTTTTCGTTGACCGTGCCCGGGTTAAAGGTTTTGTAAATGTTCTGAATGTCAAGCATTGGTCTGCGCTCCCTTCTTGGCCTTGTTGAAGTACTTGCCCTTCCAATAGGGGACGGCCAGGAACACCGCCACCACCAGGGCGGTGAGCAGCTTCAGGTCGTCGGTGGACAGACCCATCTTCAGCACGATCTGGATGACCACATAGTAGATGACCGCGCCAATGACACAGGCTGAGCAGTTTTAAGCCAAAGTTGCGGAAGATCTTGTCGAAGATGACCTCGCCGATGATGACGGCGGCCAGGCCGATGACGATGGCGCCGCGGCCCATGTTGATGTCGGAAAAGCCCTGATACTGGCTCAGCAGAGCGCCGCTGAGGGCGACCAGACCGTTGGAGATCATCAGACCCAGCACCTTGGTGAAGTTGGTGTTGATGCCCTGAGCCCGGGCCATGTTGCCGTTGGCGCCGGTGGCGCGGAGGGAGGAGCCCAGCTCCGTGCCGAAGAACCAGTACAGCACGAAGATGATGATGATCAGGAAAATGGCCAGAATGAAGATGGGATTGTCCACCTTGATGTCCCGGACATAGCGGGACGACACCAGCAGATTGTACTTATCCACGCTGATGGGCAGGTTGGCCTTGCTGCCATTGTCTGTGCCCCAGCCCATGATGTGCAGATTGACGGAGTAGAGCGCCAGCTGGGTCAGAATGCCGGCGAGGATGGCGGGAATGCCAAAGGCGGTGTGGAAAATGCCGGTGACGAAGCCGGCCAGCATACCGGCGATGACGGCGGCGATGAGCGCCACAGGCATGGGACAGCCGTTCAGCGTCAGAATAACGCACACGGCGCCGCCGGTGCAGAGAGAGCCGTCCACGGTCAGGTCGGCCACATCGAGGATCTTATAGGTGATGTAAACGCCAATGGCCATTACACCCCAGATAAGACCCTGAGCGGCCGCGCCCGGCATGGAACTGAGCAGGGCAGACAGAAATTGCATGGTTGATTCCTCCAAAGTATATAGATATCAACAGTATAACAAAAAACAGCGAAAAGGAAAGTCCTTTTCCGCTGTTTTGAGGTTTGAATGGGAGCTTTCGGATCAGTCCTCAGCAATGGCCTCGTAGTCGTCGGGGATGGTGATGCCCAGCGCCTCGGCGTTGGCAGCATTGTACTTCTTGGTCACACTGGGAGCGGTCTGGACGGCCATGGTGGACACGTCGGCGCCGTTGGCCAGAATGTCGTAAGCCATCAGGCCGGTCTGGTAACCCAGGTCATAGTAGCTGATGGACAGGGCGGCAACGCCGCAGCCGCGAGCAATGCCCTCCTCACCGGCAATGACGGGCACCTTCTTGGCCAGCACCACGTTGGCAATGGCCTCGGTGTTGGAAGCGGCGGTGTTATCGGTGGGGATGTAGATGACGTCGGAGTTGTCGGCGGCGGTCTCAGTCACGGAGGTGACGTCGTTGGTGTCGTTGAAGGCATACCAGGTCACGTTGTAGCCGAGATCCTTCAGATAGCCCTCGATCACAGTGCACTGATAGACGGAGTTGGGTTCAGCGGAGCAGTAGAGCAGACCCACGTTCTTGGCGTCGGGGAACAGATCATGGAGCATCTCGGCCTGCTGATCCAGCGGAGCCAGATCGGAAGTGCCGGAGACGTTGGTGCCCACGGTGCCGCTCCAATCGGAGATCTCCAGTGCGGTGGCATAGTCGGTGACGGCGGTGCCCAGCACGGGGATGTCGGCAGTGGCAGCAGCAGCGGCCTGCAGGGGGGAGGTGGCGATGGCCAGGATCAGGTCGTCGCCGTCGGAGACGAAGCCGTTGACGATGGTGGAGCAGTTGGCGCTGTCACCGGAAGCGTTCTGGTTGTCAAACTTGACGGCGTCGCCCAGCTTCTCAGTCAGAGCGTCCTGGAAGCCCTGGTTGGCAGCGTCCAGAGCTTCGTGCTGAACCAGCTGGCAGATGCCGATCTTGTAGGTCTGGCCGTCACCGGCAGGGGCGGCAGAGCCGGAGCCGGAAGCGGCGCCGGAACCGGAAGCGGCGGGGGGCGGCGGAACCGGATGCTGCGCCGCCGGTGCTGCCGCAGGCGGCCAGAGCCAGAACCATGGCCACTGCCAGCACAACGGCCATCAGCTTGGATAACTTTTTCATTTGTGATTTCCTCCTTAAATTAAAGCAGCGTGGTGAGACTGCTTTGCAGCGCCAGTTCTTTAAAGAGTCAAAGCGCTAATGCTTTAATCATTATACAACATAATATATATTTGTCAAGACAGAAAGGGAGCGGCTCCGATGGGGCCGCTCCTTTAACAGAATGAGTTTAATTTAATATGTATTTTCGCCACAGCCGTTCCAGCCATTCGCCGGTCATGGCGGTGTGCAGGGGCTTGCGCACCCTGCTGTTGAAAAATCTCTGATTCCGAGTCTCAGAGCGGCACCAACCTATGTGATCGTATTTTCCGCACGGTTTTATCGTTAGCGCGGGAATAAGTACCAATTTCGGAATTACTTGTGAAGAATTTGTTTTCCGATGATTCCAATGCCGGCAAGAATTTCCGCTACGGATATGCCCATCAGGATGCCCGAAACAAAGTCCTGCACATCTGTTCCACCGGTGGTCTTGGATATTGCACCGCAGGCAATGCCGAGAACGATGAGGACAAGACTGTAAAGAATGCCCTTCTGACGCTCCAACTCCTGCGTGCGGCGCAGCAGGCCGAGAACCTGCACATCGTCATAGACGCGCACGCTGCTATCTTCCGCATCTTCGCCGTCCATCAGTTCTGGGAGGGTCACGTCGAGCGTATCGCAGAGCTTTTGAATGATGCTGTAATCCGGCACACACTTTCCGTTCTCCCATTTTGAGATCGTCTTGTTGGACACGCCGAGCTGCTGCGCCAGCTGCTCCTGTGTCAGATTCTGCGCCCGCCGCTTCTGTGCGATATAGCTGCCGATGGTTATTTGGTGCATATTGAATTCCTCCTCGTCTTTTGGCTGTCTCAAGCATACAGAGGAAGATGGGAGGATGACATCCCTCCGTGGTAGAAAACGAGGGGGAACCGGTCAATGCAGCGCCTTTGTGGGGCAGACCTTTGTGCACTCGTAGCAGAGGATGCACTCCGTTCCGTTTTTCCGTTTACGAGATTCTTTGTTGACCTCTACGTTCATGGGGCAGACGCGCAGGCACTTGCCGCAGTGGACGCATTTATCTTCATCGCAGTGGACACGCAGAAGCGAAAAAAAGCTCATCGGCTTGAGGAACACCGTGATGGGACACAGGTACTTGCAGAACGCCCGGTTATCCTTGAATCGGAAGGCTAACGCAATGCCGAAAATGTAGTAAAGCGCATTTCCGGCAAGGAACAGCCAGAACATGATCTGCTCCAAATGCGCCGCCTTTGTCAGAAACAGCCCGGACACCAATGCCAACGACAGAGCGAACATCACATAGCGAAGGAGGCCTAGCTTTTTCTTTCGCGGTTTCTGCGGCTGCTTGTAGGGCAGAAAATCCAGCACCATAGCTGTCCAGCAGGCATAGCCGCACCAGCCGCGTCCAAAAAGCAGCGATCCAAAAATTTTTGCAACCGCGTAATGGATGGTTGCAGCCTCAAAAATACCGAGAAACAGGTAGTACCAGAACCCTTCAAGCTGCATGTTTTCGCGGGCAATGACGCCGAGGTAGAGCAGCATATAGCTGCCCACCGCCAACTGGACAAAATGGCGGGCATAGCGTTTCCCAGCAGTGAAAAGTGCCGTCCCCAGTCCGAGACAGGTTCCGATGTAGCTGAAATTCAGCAGATAGAACAGATTGTCTTTCGTGCGCCACAGCGTAATCGCAACCGCTTCAAACAGCAGAAACAGCAGCATGGACGGCACATATCTGCGAAGTCCGTTATTGCTTTTCATTGTCGCTTGTTTGTTCCTCCACTTTCTGATTTTTTCCGCAGCACACCGACTGCCGGACCGACGCAAAGTCCCACGGCAACGCCCAACATCATGCCAAGCCCAAGATCGTCCATTAAAAGCCAACAAGTATGCCAAGGCATAGACCGATTGCGATCCAGCTTCCACCGGTGTCAGATTGAACAGGCGCTTTTGCGCGGGATCGCGCTGAACGCTTTTATCTTTTTCATTATCAATTTCCTCCGAGATAGCATTGGCTTTTCTCTGACAAAGTATAACTGACCAATGTAAATTCTGGCACCATAAGCCGGTAAAATATTAGTGAGGTATGTGGTAGAAGGGGCATAAAAACGGATTCAAACTGGCGGAAAGGCGCGTCCTGTTTGAAAATAGGATACGGTGCAGCCTCAATGTTTGGTTGCACCGTATCTCTGAAAAAGGATCCCTATGGAGCTTTGGCGGATGGGGCCGCTCCTTCAACAGAGTGAGTTTAATTTAATATGTATTTCCGCCACAGCCGTTCCAGCCATTCGCCGGTCATGGCGGTGTGCAGGGGCTTGCGCACCTTGCTGTTGCCCAGTGCGGCCACAATGGCGAGGGCGGTGCAGAAGCCGATCAGTACATTGACCGGGTAGGAGAAATGGAACACCTGAAATTTTGCCATGGTCCGAACGACAAAGCCGTGGAGCAAATAGATGGGCAGCGTGCCCCGCCCAACGGCGCTGATGCCGGGAATGTGCCGGTCCGGCACCAGGGTCAGCAGGGCGAGGATCCAGCCAAAGGCAAACAGTGTGAGCAGCAGGCGCACCTCCGGGCCAAAATGGCCCTGTGCATAGGGAAGGAGCCGTAGAGCATTTTTGAGGTGAAGCTGCTTTCCCGCAGACAGGACCAGACCGCGATGCCGGCGCCCAGCAGGGCGAGGGGCCATTTTGAATGTGGTCCAGTGGTTTGCCGAGCCACTTCGGGAACCATGTGCTTTGGGAGAGATAGTAGCCGGACAGGAAGAAGGGAAGAAAGGAGAAAAAGCGACCGGCGGTGAGAAAATCGCCGAATTCCGGTACGAAGCCGCTCAGCAGAGCCAACGCGACGGAACCGGCAAAGACCGCCCCCCGGCCCCAACGGGGCACCTTATCCAACAGCGGGATGAGAAGCCGATAAAAGAGAATGGCCTGTAAATACCAGAGGATCCAGTAGGGGTGGAGAACTGGAGCACCATTTCATGAATGGGCGCATCCCGGAATACCAGCGTATCATAAATCAAATAAAGTATTTGGAAGAGAATGTAGGGGTAGGCCAGCTGAGTCAGGATCTTGGAGATATTAAAATGAGAGAAATAACCGGTCAGAAACAGAAAGGCGGGCATGTGGAAAAGGTAGATAATGCGGTAAGGGGTGTCCGCTTCCGGGATCCAGGTCAGCATATGGCCGAATACCACCAGAAAGATCTGGATACAGCGTATGTTGTCCATGCGGTAATTGCGCATCGGTCTGCCCCCTTGCAGTGCCTTATTGTTTCTCCTCCCGCCCTTGCGGCCGATAAAGACCGGAGAGGTTTTGGAATAAATGATCTTCTGCTCGCGGTAGAGCCCGGAGTAGCCCGAAAGCAGATAGCTCACAGCGGCGCACATGGCCAGCAAGGCCAGCCCCTGCCCGCCGAAGAGCTCATAGCCCAGCAGAATACTGGTCATGGGCGAGTTGGTCACGCCGCAGAACACGGCGATGAGACCCAGCGCCGCGCCGAAACCGGCGTCCATACCCAGGAGGGGGCGACGACACAGCCGCAGGTGGCCCCGACAAAGAAGCAGGGGACGATCTCGCCGCCTTTAAAAACTGCACCCAGCGTCAGCACCGTAAATACGATCTTCAGAGCGAAGTCCCAGGGGACGGCATGACCCGCCAGCGCGGCGGAAATGACGGACATACCGGCACCGTTGTAGTCGCCGGAGCGCACCAGCAGGGAGAGCAGCACCACGATACAGCCGCCCACCACGATGCGCAGATAGGGATTCTCAATTTTTTTTGTAGAGGGTGCCTCCCGTGTGCATGGCCCGGCAGAACAGGCTGGCCAGCGCACCGAATACAATGCCCAGGCCGATGGTCTGCAAGAGCGAAATGGCGGACAACTCGGGATCGCGGCCAGCGTAAAGGAGGTGGAGGCCGCCCCGAACAGGCTGGAGATCACGTTTGCGATAAGTGCAGAGAGCACGCAGGGCACCAGCGCCGCATAGTACCTGACGCCGATGCTCTCCACCTCCATGGCGAACACGGCGGCGGCCAGCGGGGTACCGAACAGGGCGGAAAAGCCGCCCGCCATGCCGCACATGGTGATGATGCGCTCATCCTTGTCGTCCAGCCGGAGCACCCGGCCCAGTGAGCCGGACAGGCAGCCGCCCAGCTGAAGCGCCGCGCCCTCGCGCCCGGCGGAGCCGCCGGTCAGATGGGTGAGCACCGTGCCGAGGAAGATGAGCGGTGCGGTGCGGAAGCGGAGCACCCGCCCCTCCCGAACGGCACCGATGACGAATTCAGTGCCCCGGTCATCCTGCATCTTCGTAACACGGTAGCTGGCCACAATGACCAGGCCGGCCAGCGGCAGAAAGAAGATCATCCACCAGTGAGCGGTGCGGAATTGGGTGGCCCAGTCGATGGCGCACGTTCAGGTGGAGAACGCGGGCTTTGATCTCCTTGGTCTTTCCTACGTTCCAGAAGTTCGGGGATAGCCCAGGTGCGGCGGGTGACGTTCATCTTGGTCTGGTCCTTGTTGTGGCAGCAGGGGCTCCCATTCAGATCATCGTTGATGATGATTTCTCCGTCATAGCCGCACACCTGGCAGTAGTCGCTCTTGGTGTTGAATTCGGCGTACTGGATGTTGTCATAGATGAAGCGGACGACCTCCTTCAGGGCCTCCAGATTGTGGCGCATATTGGGGATCTCCACATAGGAGATGCAGCCGCCGGTGGAGATCTTCTGGAACTGGCTCTCGAAGGTGAATTTGTCAAAGGCGTCGATGTGCTCCCGCACGTCCACATGGTAGCTGTTGGTGTAGTAGCCCTTGTCGGTGACGTCGGGGATGGTGCCGAAGCGCTCCTTGTCGATGCGTGCGAAGCGGTAGCACAGGGACTCGGCGGGGGTGCCATACAGGGCGAAGCCGATGTTGGTCTTGTCCCGCCACTCATAGCACTTGTCCCGCAGATGGGTCATCAGGCGGAGCGCGAAGTTCTTGCCCTCAGGCTCGGTCTGGCTGCACCCCTTGACCAGCTTGGTCAGCTCGTACAGGCCAATGTAGCCCAGGGAGATGGAGGAGTAGCCGCCGGTCAGGAAGCGGTCAATGGTCTCGCCGCTCTTCAGACGGGCGATGGCGCCGTACTGCCAGTGGACCGGGGAGACGTCGCTCTTGACGCCCATCAGGGCGTTGTGCCGGCACATCAGGGCCTCGAAGCACAGCTGGAGCCGCTGGTCCAGCAGCTTCCAGAAGGCGTCCTCACTCTCAGGCACCTTGCGGCCGCCGTCGCTGACGACCAGGCCGATCTGAGGCAGATTGAGGGAGACCACGCCCTGGTTGAAGCGCCCCTCGAACTGGTAGTTTCCATTCGCCGGTAGCCGGGTCGATCCAGTCGGTCAGGAAGCTGCGGCAGCCCATGGGGAGAACACGTTGCCCTCATAGTTCTCCCGCATGACCTTTTTGGCGGAGATATAGTCTGGATACATCCGCTTGGCAGAGCAGCGCACTGCAAGTTCGGTGATGTAGTCGTACTTCCCGCCTTTCAGGCAGTTGTGCTCGTCCAGCACATAGACCAGCTTGGGGAAGGCGGGGGTGATGTAGACGCCCGCCTCGTTCTTGATGCCCTCCAGGCGCTGACGGAGGACCTCCTCCACGATGAGGGCATTCTCCTCCAGGTAGGGGTCGTCCTCCCGCAGGTTGAGGAACAGGGTGACGAAGGGGGACTGGCCATTGGTGGTCATCAGGGTGTTGATCTGGTACTGGATGGTCTGGACGCCGCTGCGCAGCTCGTCGTCGACCCGCTCGTCCACGAGCCGGTCGATCATCTCTTCGAGCAGCTGTCGCCGCAGGTGGCAGCGATCTTTTTTGCGGAACTTCTCCCGGCTGCGGCGCAGGTATTTGCCCAGATGGCTCATGTCCACGCTCTGACCGCCGTACTGGTTGGAGGCCACGCAGGCGATGATCTGTGTGGTAACGGTGCAGGCCACCTGAAAACTCTTGGGGCTCTCAATGAGCTTGCCGTTCATCACAGTGCCGTTGTCCAGCATGTCCCCGATGTTGATGAGGCAGCAGTTGAAGATGGGCTGAACGAAGTAGTCCGCGTCGTGGAAGTGAATGGCGCCCTCGTCGTGAGCCTTGGAGATGTACTCGGGCAGCAGGATGCGCCGGGTCAGGTCCCGGCTCACCTCACCGGCGATGTAGTCCCGCTGGGTGGCGGCGATCATGGTGTTCTTGTTGGAGTTCTCCTCGGCCAGCTCCTGGTTCTCATTGCGCAGCAGGGACAGGATGGACTCGTCGGTGGTGTTGGCCTTACGGACCAGGGCGCGGTTATAGCGGTAGATGATATAGGCCTTCGACCGTGTTGCCATCCCGTTTGATAACTTTCATCACTGATACTCCTTCTCTTTATCGTCCCTTGGCGCAGGATGCGCCACTTCTTACGTCTCAATACATTTACATAATACCAAGAAAATGTGTTATCAGAAAAAACGGCACCATATCTTGTGGTTGGTGCTTTGCTATCATAGCACTTCCCCTCTGTCTGTCCAGCGAAAGGGAGAAAAATTATGACCAAAAATCAAGCGGTTTTTGTGCGGAAAAAGGCTTGACAGCGCAAACCGCTGGGGACAGGCAAGTCTGGGCGATGGGCGCATACCATATCCAGAGGGTGAAGCGGCCATGGAACGCAAAAACGCAAAAATCTGCTGGAGAGGGCCGCCGGAGCCTTTGCACTGCCGGAGGATGTGCTGGCGGGGGAAGCTGCGTGCGCATTGTGGGCCGGGACGAGGTGTATGTGGAGAACCATCGGGGCATCCTGTCCTATGGGGAGGATGAGATCCTGCTCAGCGGCGGACGGGTGATGATCCGGGTGCGCGGCACATCGCTGCGCCTGCGCAGTATGACGGCGGAGGATCTGGTCATCACCGGACTCATCACGGCGGTGGAGCTGGGTAGACGGGCACAAGATATTGCGGGAGCTTAGCGCCAGACGGATCGGGGAAAGCCCTATTTGCCTTCCGTTAGTGCCGCCGGTGTCCCAAGCGGGAAGTCAGATTGGGAAAAGGAGGCCGTCCTTGTGCAGAATGCGGCAAATTTTATCCGGGGCAGCGTGCGGCTGGAGGCGGTGGGACCGTATCCGGAGCGCTTTTTCAATATCCTCTCCGCCAGGGGCATCCGCTTCTGGCAGGTGGAGCGGGTGGCTGCGACCACGGTGCGTCTGACCGTTGCCCGCAGCCAGGCCGGGCGGGCACAGGCGCTGGGAAAGCGTTGCCTGTGCGAGGTGCACCGGGTGGAGACCCGGGGTGCAGCAGCTTTCCTGATGGGGTTTCGTACCCGGCACGGCCTGCTGATCGGCATGGCCATTAGCCTTCTGGCGGTGCTGGTGCTCTCCCGGTTCGTGCTGGTCATAGACATCACCGGCAGCACCTCTGTCCCGGAGGGGGTTCTTCTCTCCGAGCTGAGAGGCCGGACTGGAACCGGGCAGCTATGGCCCGGCGGTGGACGAGCGGGCGGTGTCCAACCGGGTGCTGCTGGCGGAGGAGCGGCTGGGCTTTTTATCGGTCAATATCCGCGGGATCCGGGCAGAGGTGGTCGTCCGGGACGCAGCGCTGCCTCCGGAGATCGAGCCGGTGGGGCAGGTACAGGATCTGATCGCGGCAAAGGCGGGGCAGGTGGTGCGGGTGCTGCCCGTGGCGGGGCAGGTGCTGGTTCAGCCGGAGGACGAGGTGACAGCCGGACAGACGCTGATCTCCGGCACCGTAGAGGTGAACGCCGGACCGGAGGACGAAACGCCGATGGGCAGTTATGCCGTGCTGGCCAGGGGGAGGTCTGGGCGGAGGGGGAGGAGAGGCTGTCCGCCGCTGCGCCGCTGAGCGGTGCGGAGAAGCGTTATTCCGGCCGTATCCGACGGGAATTGGAGGTCAATGTACTGGGGCGAAGCTTTAAAATTTCGCCGAAGCTGTTTCAACCCTTTACATATTATGATAAAATAGAATCCAACTGGGAACTTTCACTCTCTGAGCACTTGTCCCTGCCCTTTGTGCTGACGGTGCGTACATGGCGGGAATATCTGCCGGAAGAGGGGGACACCGGATCGGCAGAGCGTACAGACGCGGCTGCAACGTGCGCTCACGGAGCGGCTGGAGCGCGCAATGGGCCCGGACGGGAAAGTGTTTGCTCAGGCGTGGAGTACAGAAGAGCACGACGGCGCGCTCACCGTGACGCTCACGGCCCGGTGTCTGGAGCAGATCGCTCAGAGCGGTACCAGAGATTAAATGCGGCTGAACACAGGAAAAGCCGGTACGGAGATGAAACCATTTGACAGAACAACTCATCAGTCTGGAGCGGGTGGAGGAGATCGCAAAACCTCTTCGGCTCCTTTGACGAAAATATCCGCCTGCTGGAACAGGAACTGGGCGTTCAGGTGACCAACCGGGACGGGGCGCTGAAGGTGGCGGGCGAGGCCGAAAACGTTATGCTGGGCGTGAAGGCCATCGAAGCGCTGCTGGAGCTGTCCGGCAAGGGGGAGCAGATCAACGAGCAGAACGTGCGCTATGTGCTTCAGTTGGTGCGCAGCGGCAGTGAGGCCAAAGCTCAGCCGAGCTGGCCAAGGATGTGCTCTGTGTCACCGCCAACGGCAAGCCCATCAAGGCCAAGACCCTGGGCCAGAAGGCCTATGTGGATGCCATCAAGAAAAACGTCATCACGCTGGGGTCGGCCCGGCCGGCACCGGCAAGACCTATCTGGCGGTGGCCATGGCGGTCAGCGCCTTCCGCGCCAAGGAGGTCAACCGCATCATCCTGACCCGCCCCGCTGTGGAGGCGGGGGAGCGGCTGGGCTTCCTGCCCGGCGACCTGCAAAGTAAGGTGGACCCCTACCTGCGGCCCCTCTACGACGCTCTGTTCGACATGCTGGGAGCGGAGAACTATCAGAAATATGTGGAGCGGGGCAGCATCGAGGTGGCCCCCCTGGCCTACATGCGGGGCCGCACCCTGGACGACTCCTTCATCATTCTGGACGAGGCTCAGAATACCTCCCGGGAGCAGATGAAAATGTTCCTGACCCGGCTGGGCTTCGGCTCCAAGATCGTCATCACCGGCGATATCACCCAGATCGACCTGCCCCGGGACACGGTGTCCGGCCTGAAGGAGGCCATGCGGGTCCTCCAGGGCGTGGAGGACATCGAGATCTGCCGCCTGACGGCGCAGGATGTGGTGCGCCACGTGCTGGTTCAGCGGATCATCGCCGCCTATGAGCGGGACGAAAGCCGCCGTGAGAAAAAAACGCCGGAGCATGGAGGGAGAAAAGCATGAATCACGAGATCCTGATCGAGTCCGAGCTGGAGGAGGAGTTTCCCTACCGGGCGCTGCTGGAGAAGGTCATCTCCGCCGCGCTGGACGCCGAGGGTGTGCAGACAAACTGCGAGGTGGACGTGCTCATTACCGATGATGAGGGCATCCACCAGATCAATCTAGAGCAGCGGGAGATCGACCGGCCTACCGATGTGCTGAGTTTTCCGATGTTCAACTATGTTCCCGGCCAGCCGCCTGTGGACGATTCCGACGCCGATCCGGCTACCGACCTCACCCCACTGGGGGACATGGTCATCTCGCTGGAGCGGGCAAAAGCGCAGGCGGAGGAGTACGGCCATCCGGTGGAGCGGGAGCTCAGCTATCTGGCCGTTCACTCGGTGCTCCACCTGCTGGGCTACGACCACATGGACGAAAGGCCCCCAGAAGGCCCAGATGCGCGCCCGGGAGGAGACCATCCTCGGGGGCGCTGGGCATTACCCGGGACGGGGAAAGCGGGGGCAATTGAGAATCCATGGCAGTAAAAGAGACAAAAACGATTTTTCCCAGGGCAGTGTGCCCAAGCTTATCTGGAAACTGGCCGTTCCCATGATCGTGGCTCAGGTGGTCAATGCCCTCTACTCCATTGTGGACCGGGTCTATATCGGCCACATGGCCGGGGTGGGCCAGCTGGCGCTGACCGGCATCGGCCTGTGCTTTCCCATCACCATGACGGTGGCCGCGTTTTCCGCCCTGATCGGCGCCGGCGGTGCGCCGCTGAGCTCCATTCTGCGAGGGCGAAAGGATACGGATGGGGCCGAACGGGTGCTTGGCAATTCCGTGTCCGCCCTGTGTGTGCTGGGTATCCTGATCCCGCTGGCGTGCTTTTTCTGCGCCGGCCGGTGCTCTATCTGTTCGGGGCCAGCGACGCCACCTTTCCTTACGCCGACCAGTATATCACGATCTATCTGACCGGCTCTCTGCCCGTCATGCTCACCCTGGGGCTGAACGCCTTTATCAACGCCCAGGGCTTCACCCGGGACGGCATGGTGACAGTGGGCATCGGTGCGGTTCTGAATCTGGCGCTGGATCCACTGTTCATTTTGCCTTTCACATGGGCATCGCCGGTGCGGCGGTGGCCACAGTGCTCTCTCAGACGGTGTCCTGCCTGTGGGTGCTGCGCTTCCTGCTGGGGAAGAAAAATCTGATCCGCCTGCGCCGGAAATACCTGCGGCCGGACTGGCCGCTGCTGGGGAGGATCTGCGCGCTGGGTGTGTCCAGCTTCATCATGCAGATCACCGAGAGCGCCATCTCCGCCGTGTTCAACGCCAATCTGGCCAAATTCGGCGGCGATATCTATGTCACCACCATGACGGTGGGCACCTCCATCAACCAGATCTATTTTATGGTCATTCAGGGCTTTGGCCAGGGGGCACAGCCCGTCACCGGCTACAACTACGGCGCGGGACGCTATGACCGGGTGCGGCAGGGCTTCCGCTTCCCTTGCGGTAGTCTGCCTGATCTATGCCACCGTATTCTGGGGCCTGCTTCAGCTGTTCATGCCTCAGATCATCGGCCTGTTCAACAGCGACGCGGTGCTGCTGGAGACGGCGGTGCCCATGCTGCGCATCTACTTCCTGCTCACCTTCCTCTTTGCCCTTCAGAACGCCAGCCAGAGCACCTTTGTGGCGCTGGGTGAGGCGAAGAAGGCCACGTTTTTCGCCCTGTTCCGCAAGGTGCTGCTGCTGATCCCGCTCATCATCGCTCTGCCCCGGCTGGGCTTCGGCGTCACCGGCATCTTTGCGGCGGAGCCCATTGCGGACACCCTTTCCGCCGTCATCTGCTTTATGACCTTCCTGCTCACCTCCTATCGTGAGCTGAAACAAAAAAGAACTGGGCTCAGCAGAGCCTTCAGAGAGAATGAGGTTGTTTCTATGAAGATTACGCATTCCGGCATGATCACCCTGTGCGGACGGCCCAACGTGGGCAAGTCCACCCTGACCAACGCCCTGGTGGGCGAGAAGATCGCCATTGTCACCAACAAGCCCCAGACCACCCGCAACCGCATCACCGGCATCGTCACCCGGGGCGAGAACCAGTATGTGTTTCTGGACACGCCGGGCCTGCACAAGGCCCGCAACCGGCTGGGCGAGTATATGGTGGGCGTGGTGCGCGCCAGCGTGGCCGATGTGGACGCTGTGCTGCTGGTGGTCGACCCGGTGGCCAATGTGGGCGAGCCGGAGATGCAGCTCATCGAGCGCATCAAGGAGCTGAATGTCCCCGCCGTGCTGGTCATCAACAAGGTGGACACACTGGAGAACAAGGAGAAGCTGCTGGAGGTCATCGCGGCTTACAGTGCTGTCCACGACTTTGAATCCATCATGCCAATCTCCGCCAAGGCGAAGGACGGGGTGGAGGAGCTGCTGGAGGAGCTGAAGCGCTTCCTGCCGGAAGGTCCCCAGCTCTTCCCGGAGGACATGGTCACCGACCAGCCGGAGCGCCAGGTCATCGCCGAGATCATCCGGGAGAAGCTGCTGCACTGCCTGGACAAGGAAATCCCCACGGCACCGCCGTGGAGATCACCCGCTTCTCTGAGCGCGACAGCGAGATCATCGACGTGGAGGCCACTATTTTCTGCGAGAAGGCGAGCCACAAGGGGATCATCATCGGCAAGAACGGGTCCATGCTCAAGAAGATCTCCACCATGGCCCGGAAGGACATGGAGCACTTCATGGGCACCAAGGTGTTTTTGCAGACCTGGGTCAAGGTCAAGGAAAACTGGCGCGACAGTCTGGCCGGCGTCCACAACATGGGCTACAATGACGAGGACTGATCCGGCTCGTATCGTGATTTTTAAGATAGGAAGTACCAAGCAATGCACTTGAACACCACCGGTATCGTGCTGCGGGAAGTGAATTACAAGGAGTCTGACAAGATCCTGACACTGCTGACCCGGGATGAGGGAAAGCTCACGGTGTCCGCCCGAGGCTGCCGACGGAAAAACAGCCCTATCGCAGCGGTGAGCCAGCAGCTGTGCTGCTCTGACTTCACGCTCTATGAGTACCGGGGCCGCTGGAGCATCCGGGAGGGGGAGCTCAGGCAGGAGTTCCGCCATGTGCGAAGCGATCTGGACAAGCTGAGTCTGGGCGCATGGTTCGCGGAGCTGAGGCGAAGCGCTGACGGTGGAGGATGTACCTGCGCCGGAGGTGCTCAGCCTGCTGCTGAACTCTCTCTACGCCATGGATGCGCTGGGGAAGTCCCCGAAGCTTTGCAAGCCGGTGTTTGAACTGAAAATGATGGCGCTGTCCGGCTTTGAGCCGGATCTGACCTGCTGTGCCGTCTGCGGCGGAGAGCCGGAGGAGCCCCGGCTGCACCTCAAACAGGGGGCGCTCCACTGTCCCGGCTGCCGCGCGGCGCTGGGAGAGGGCATCTCCATGCCGCTGGACGCGGCCTGTCTGGCCGCCATGCGCCATGTGCTCTATGGTGACCCAAAACGGCTGTTTTCCTTCCGGCTGGCGGAGGCGAGCCTGAATAAGATGAGCGCCGCCTGCGAAGCCTATGTGCTCACCCAGCTGGAGCGTGGATTCCGTACGCTGGACTTCTATAAGCAGATGCAGGAGATGGCGGTATGAGCATTGTGCGCTATCTGGCCGGTATGGCCGCCGTCATGCTGATCCTTCTGCCGCTCTGGGCGCTGGCGCGGCGGTCCTTTCTGCACCTGCGGGGCAGGAGGGCTGCGGCAGACTGGCGGCATGAGGTGCTGCTGGCGGTGTTTGTGCTCTATCTGGCGGCGCTGGCCAGCCAGACCATTCTGCCCCGGATCGGCTGGGCGGACGGAATGCTGACCGTTCAGCGCTGGAACGGCGGCCCGCCCAACTATAAGCCCTTCTATATGATCCGGCTGATGCTGTTTCGGGCGAAGGATCCGGTGTACCGGGCCGTGAATCTGCTGGGTAATGTGGCCATTTTCGTGCCGCTCGGGGTTCTGCCGCCGCTGCTCTGGCCGCGCTGGAGAAAGGGACGCGTCATCTTGCTGGGCATGGGGTCAGCATATTTATTGAGCTGGTGCAGCCGCTGGTGGGGCGCACCCGGGATGTGGATGACCTCATTCTGAATACGCTGGGTGCACTGCTGGGCTGGCTCATCGTTCTGCTGGTTCAGACTGTGCGCCGATACAAGAGGAAAAAGACATGACTGAATTATATGAAAAATCCCTCCGCACGCTGGAGTTTCCCGGGTGCTGGAGATGCTGGCCGGCCAGTGCGTCACGCAGGAGGCAAAGGACCGGGCCATGAAGCTGCGCCCCTCCACCGAGGAGCGGGAGGTGCAGCGCCTGATGGACGAGACTACCGCCGCCCGGGCTATGATGGATCTCCATGGCGCACCCTCCTTCTCCGGCATCAAGCCGGTGGGGGCCGCCTTACAGCGGGCGGAGCTGGGCGGCGCGCTCAACAACCGGGAACTGCTGGACATTGCGGCGGTGCTGCGTACCACCCGCACCGTGAGTGCCTACTGCGACGGCGCGGAGGAGCGCAACTGCCTGCGCCCCTGTTCCGGGCACTGACGCCGGATCGGACGCTGGAGGAAAGCATTACCGGTTCCATCCTCTCGGAGGAGGAGATCGCCGATACGGCCAGCTCCACGCTGGCGGATATCCGCCGCCATATCCGCACCACCTCGGGCAAGGCCCGGGAGGTGCTGCAAAAGCTCATCGGCTCTCAGGCCAGTAAATATTTGCAGGAGGCCATTATCACCATCCGCTCTGACCGATTCGTGGTGCCCGTCAAGGCGGAGTACCGCTCCATGATCCCCGGCCTGGTCCACGACGTGTCCTCCTCCGGCTCCACCTTCTTCATCGAGCCTATGGGCGTGGTGAAGGCCAACAACGAGCTGCGGGAGCTGATGGCCCAGGAGAAAAAGGAGATCGAGCGCATTCTCCGCGCCCTGTCGGCCGAGTGCGCCGCTGTGCGGGAGACCATCCTCCAGAACTACGACTATCTGGTGGCTTTGGATGAGATTTTTGCCCGGGGCAAGCTGTCCTACCGGCTGAATTGTATGCCGCCCCGGCTGGAGCGCAACGGCGCCTTCCGGTTCCGCCGGGCCCGGCATCCGCTGCTGGATCAGAAGAAGGCGGTACCCATTGACATTCGCCTGGGTGAGGACTTCGACACCCTGATGATCACCGGACCCAACACCGGCGGCAAGACGGTGACGCTGAAGACCGCCGGACTGCTGATCACAATGGCCCAGTGCGGCCTGCATATCCCGGTGGGGGACGATAGCTATTCTTCCGTGTTCTCTCAGGTGCTGGCCGACATTGGGGATGAGCAGTCCATCGCCCAGTCCCTGTCTACCTTCTCCTCCCACATGACCAATGTGGTGAATATCCTGCACGAGGCGGATGACCGGACGCTGGCACTCTACGACGAGCTGGGGGCGGGCACCGACCCGGTGGAGGGTGCGGCCCTGGCTGAGGCCATCATTGAGGAGAGCCGCTCGCTGGGCATGAAGGTGTGCGCAACGACCCATTACGCCGAGCTGAAGCTCTACGCTATGACAACTCAGGGGTGGAAAACGCCTGCTGTGAGTTCGACGTGGAGACTCTGCGGCCCACCTACCGGCTGCTGATCGGCGTGCCGGGCAAGTCCAACGCCTTTGCGATCTCTCGCCGTCTCGGTCTGCCGGAGCACATCATCGAGCGGGCCAACACCCATATGTCGGAGGAAAATGTCCGCTTTGAGGATGTTATCAGCCAGCTGGAGCAGCAGCGCAGAGCGCTGGAGGACGAGCGGCTGGAGGCCGCACGGCTGCGCCAGAGCACCAAGAAGGACGCCGACGCCGCCCGGGATTACCGCAAGCGGCTGGAAGAGGAGCGGGAGCGCGCCATGCGGGACGCCCGCGCCGAGGCCGAGGCCATCGTCCGGGAGGCCCGGGAGATGAGCGAGCTGGTGTTCAACGAGCTGAACGACATGAAGAAGCAGGCAAAAAAGACGCAGGACTTTCAGGCGGTCAACCAGCAGCGCACGGAGGTGCGGCGGCTCATCAACGAGACGGAGAGCCGCACCCAGGCCAGAAGACAGGAGGAGGCGCCTCCTGCCACCCGCCCCGCTGTGGTGGGCGATATGGTGGAGCTGCTCAAAATGGGCACCCAGGCGGAGGTCATTGCGGTCAACAAGGACGGCTCCCTCCAGCTCCAGGCGGGGATTCTGAAGATCACCGCCAAGCAGGACGAGGTGCGGGTGGTGGAGGACGCCAAGGCCCGCCGCAAGAAACAGCAGAAGCAGCAGTCCCACCGGGCCATGACCCGCATCCGCGCCGCCGGGGTCAAGCCGGAGCTGGATCTGCGGGGCATGATGAGCGACGAGGCGCTGGACACGGTGGACCGCTATCTGGACGATGCCCTGCTGGCGCACCTGAAGAGCGTCACCATCATCCACGGCAAGGGCACCGGTGCGCTCCGGGCCGCTGTGCGGAAGCATTTGAAGACCAGCAAATATGTTAAAACCTTCCGCCCGGGCCGCTTTGGCGAGGGCGAGGACGGTGTGACGGTGGTCGAACTAAAATAAAAAAGAGTCAAATCACGGAATACCGTCGATTCTTTCATGAAAGTGTTGTTTATAAGTTGGAATTTTGGCTATTTTGACGTTGACGGAAGTTCACGGGTTCTGGTATTCTTAACAAGAGAAAGTTTCTATTTTAGAGCACATTCTGGGGAGGACTATCCATATGACGGTGAGAGAGACAGTTGTCAATAATAAGGTCGGCCTGTTTGCCCGGCCCGCTACCTTCTTTATCCAGAAGGCCAACGAGTTTAAGAGCTCCATCTGGGTGGAGAAGGATGACCGCCGTGTCAATGCCAAGAGCCTGCTGGGTGTACTCTCCATGGGCATCATGGACGGCACCAGCATTTCGCCTGATCGCCGACGGTGTTGATGAGGCGGAAGCTCTGGACGCCTGACGAAGCTGGTTTCCACTGCGCCTGCTGATTGATTCATCTGTAGAGCGAAAGCGCCGCAGCAGTTCTGCGGCGCTTTTTTTCTTCCCTGGATGGAGAGATTTGCGCATGACAAGGAAGAATTAAAAGACAAGGCTCATCTCTGCCGCTGCATCCCGGCGTCTACATTATGATGGACGCCAGCAACACGGTGATCTATGTGGGCAAGGCCAAGGCCCTGAAAAACCGGGTGAGCCAGTATTTTGCCAATCTGGCCGCCCACACCGAAAAGACCCGGGCCATGGTGTCCCAGATCGACCACTTTGACGTCATCATTGCCGACAGCGAGTTTGAGGCCCTGATCCTGGAAAATTCCCTCATCAAGCGGCACCAGCCCCGGTACAACATTCTGCTGAAGGATGACAAGGGCTACCCCTACATCCGCCTGAATCTGAATGCCCGCTATCCCCGGTTTTCTGTGGTGGGGCGCACGGCGGAGGACGGGGCACGCTATTTCGGCCCCTATGGCACCCGGGGCAATACCAAATGAGATTTTGGACGCCGTATCGCTGGCACTGCATCTGCCCACCTGCAAAAAAGCAGTTTCCCCGGGACATCGGCAAAGAGCGCCCCTGCCTCAATCATCATCTGGGCAACTGCGACGGCTGGTGCCGTCCGGAAGATGACTGAGGAGGCCTACCGGGAGCGCATCGCTCAGGCGGTGCAGCTGCTGGAGGGCGATTTTGCCGCCGTGGAGCAGCAGCTGCGTGAGCAGATGGAGTGCGCCTCCGAGGAGTTGCGCTTCGAGGCGGCGGCGGAGTACCGCGACCGCATCAAGGCGATCCAGCTGCTGGGCTCCCGGCAGAAGGTGGTGGCCTCTCTGCGGGCGGATGTGGACGTATGTGGTCTGTTTCTGGGCGACGCCAAAAGCTGCTTTACCGTGCTTCACTTTCTGGCCGGTGATTTGGCGGGCCGGGATACGGAGCTTTGGAGTCCCCTATGGAGGAGGACCGGGGAGGAGGTATTGTCCGCTCTGGTCAAGCAGTATTACGGCGGTCGGGGCCGCCTGCCCCTGGGGGATTCTGCTTCCGTGGGAAGTGGAGGATCGGGAGGAGCTTCAGCAGATGTTCACAGAGGCCGCAGGTCGAAAGGTGGAGGTGCTCGTGCCCCAGCAGGGGGGCCAAGGCGGAACTCGTCCGCATGGCTGAGCAGAATGCCGCCGACGAGGCAGAGCGGGCCACCACCCGGGAGGAGCGGCAGAATAAGCTGATGGTGCTGCTGGGCAATCTGCTTGGACTGCCGGAAACGCCCCACCGCAGCGAATCCTACGACATCTCCAACACGGGCAGCGCGGATATCGTGGCAGCTCCAGACCGTGTTTCTGGACGGAAAACCGCTGAAACGAGAGTACCGCTACTATAAATTAAAAGATATGGCCGCCCCGGATGACTATGCGTCCATGGATCAGGTGCTCCGCCGACGCTTCCAGCGCTGGAAGGACGGGGACGATAAGTTCACGACTCTGCCGGACGTCATTCTGATGGACGGCGGTCTGGGACAGGTTCGGGTGGCTGTGCAGGTGCTGGAGGATTTCGGCCTTCCTTTGCCGGTATTCGGCATGGTGAAGGATGACCGCCACCGCACCGGGCGCTGGTGGCCCCGGATGGCAGGGAGATCGGAATCCAGTCCAGTCCGGCCCTCTTTTCTCTGATTGGCCGGATGCAGGAGGAGACCCACCGCGCGGCCATCACATTCCACCACAAACAGCACCAGAAGAGCAGCAAGGGCTCTGCTCTCGACCCCATCCCCGGGGTCGGACCGACGCGGAAAACAGCGCTGCTCAAGCAGTTCAAGAGCGTAAAGGCCATTCGCGCCGCCACAGCGGAGCAGCTGGGCGAGGTCATCGGCCCGGCGGCGGGACGCTCTGTCTACGACTATTTCCACAGAGAGGAAGAAGGATAAATGCGCGTCATTACGGGCACGGCCAGAGGCCGTAAGCTGGGACAGCTTCAGGGTATGGACACCCGTCCCACCACCGATCAGGTGAAGGAGTCCATCTTCAATATCATTCAGTTTGACATCGAGGGACGCCGGGTGCTGGATCTGTTCGCCGGTACCGGCCAGCTGGGCATTGAGGCCCTGAGCCGGGGAGCGGCCGGCTGCACCTTTGTGGATCAGCGCAAGGAGGCTGTGGCGCTGGTGCGCTCCAATCTGAAGCTCTGTCAGTCAGCGACAAGGCTCGGGTCGTGCAGGGGGGGGCTCCAGTTTCCTCTCCACGGTGCGGGAACCCTTCCATCTGATCTTCCTCGATCCCCCTTATAAGGCGGAGTTGTTAGAAAATGCGCTGAAAAAAATCGCCGAGATTGACATGTTGACGGAAAATGGTATAATAATCTGCGAAAGTCCGGCAGACAAGGTTCTTCCGAGCTGCCCCAGCCCTATCAGAAGGGCAAAGGGAGTATCGGTACGGCAAGATCAAGATCACCGTCTACCGAAAGGAAGTTTGACCTATGAGTACTGCCATCTATCCCGGCAGCTTCGATCCGGTGACGCTGGGGCATCTGAACATCATCAAGCGTGCCTCCCGCCAGTTTGACAAGCTGATCGTCTGCGTGATGGTCAATTCGGACAAGCATGGTCTGTTCAAACCGGAGGAGCGGGTGGAGCTGATCCGCCGGGTGACCCGACAGCTGCCCAATGTGGAAGTGGATATGTCCGCAGAACTGCTGTCCGACTACGCCAAGCGCAAGCGGGCCACCATGGTGGTCAAGGGGCTGCGGGCCGTCTCCGACTTTGAACAGGAGGTCCAGATGGCGGTCATCAATCGCAAGCTGAACCCCGGCCTGGAGACCATGTTCCTGCCCGCCCGGCAGAACTTTTTACATACCTCAGCTCCAGCGTGGTCAAGGAGATGGCCCGCTATCAGGTTCCGCTGAACGGGTTCGTCCCCGGGAGATCGCTGAGGATGTACAGGCAAAAATGAATGAATTTATGAAGAAAAGCCAGTCTTAAGACAGACGGCGACAGAAAGGATGAGTTAAATGGCAAAGAATAATGCCAACGGCGTCGATGAGATGCTGGATATGCTTTACGAGATGATCGACGACGCTAAGGCGATTCCCTTCAGCAATGACTGCCGTCTGGATCGCAACGGCGCACTGGATCTGCTGGACAGCATCCGCAACCGCTTCCCGTGGAGCTGAATGAGTCCATCAAGATCGTGCAGCAGCGCGAGGACTATCTGGCCAGAGCCCAGAAGGAGGCTCAGCGCGTGCTGGAGCAGGCTCAGGCTCAGGCGCAGCGTATGGTGGATGAGCAGGAGATCGTCCGTCAAGCCCGTTCCGCTGCTGAGGAGGCCGTTCGCACCGCCAAGGCCAAGGCCACCGAGATCCTGACCAAGGCCACCGACGATGCCAAGGCTGTCTCTGACGAGGCTGAGGAGCGCGCTGCCAGCCTGAAGCAGGCCGCCAACGAGTATTGCGCCGATGCGCTGCGCCGCACGGAGGACGCCGTGGCTGAGGCTTACAGCGAGATCAAGGAGTCTCACGATCATTTCCGTGCGCTGGTCACCTCCGGTTCCTCCAGCACTTCTTCCGCCCGCCGCGCCGCTCCCTACGACGCAGAGAAGGATCAGTAAAACAGGTTCTCAGAAAGACGCGCATTTTGTGTGCCTGTATCGAGAATTCAACCCATCAGCCCCGCCTGTGTTTCAGGCGGGGCTTTCATTTGCGGAAAATGGCCGCCGTTCTGAATGCACTCGCTTTTTTCACAGTTTCCCCGCCCCCGGCATACTATGGGATTGAGACCGGAAACCACGGTGCTCAATCTTCATATAGGAGGTATCTCTATGGGATGCGGTAACGGTTGCGGATGCGGTTGGGGCGGCAATGGCTGCCTGTGGATCATCATTCTCATCATCATCCTGTTCTGCTGCGGCGGTTGCGGCAGCTGCGGCGGCTGTGGCAACAACGGTGGCTGCGGCTGCTGAAACACAGTTCAGCGAAAAATGGCCCCCTCCAAACGGAGGGGGCCATCGTTTATGCATAGGGTTCAATCTTCGGAAGTTTCACCGCTGCGCGGTGTGATGAGATAACTGAGGGCCAGCAAAGAGTCGGCAAAGTGAACGTTTTCTACTACAATGCTCTCGTCCCGAATGCCAAGCTCAATGTTGGTGAAGTTCCAGATGCCTTTCACCCCGCCGGCAATCAGGCGCTGGGCGGTGGTGAGCGCCACGGTCTGGGGAACAGTGAGTACGCCCACACTGGTGGGATGTTCGGCCAGATATTCGTCCAGCTGGTCGATAGAACGGACGGGCACTCCGGCAATGCTCCTTCCCACAATGGCAGGGTCGGTGTCAAAGGCGGCGGTGAGCCGGAAGCCGTTCTGGGAGAACTGGAAGTTGTGGATCAGTGCCCGGCCAAGGTTGCCTGCGCCCAGAATGATGGCGGTGTGGCCCTGATTCATGCCCAGAATCTCAGCGATTTCATCCCGCAGACTTTCCACATTGTAGCCGTAGCCCTGCTGACCGAATTCTCCGAAGCAGCTGAGATCCTGCCGGATCTGGCTGGCTGTCAGGTTCATGGCCTTACCCAGCGCGGAGGAGGAGATCCGAACCACGCCCACCTGATAGAGCGAGTCGAGCTGGCCGTAGTAGCGGGGCAGACGGCGGATGACCGCGTTGGAAACTTTGCCTTTCTTCATGGGAATTCCTTCCTTTCTCTTGCTATTACTATTTTACCGACTCATAACAGGATTGTCAAATTTTTTACAAGTTTTTTGGAAAGAGTTAAAACATATTTCTGATTCCGGAAAAGAATTGCCAGATTGCGCAGAAAAGCGCCGCTGTCTTTGACAGCGGCGCTTTGATAGAGATCATTAGAAGTAGACCAGTTCATCCTTGGGGTCAGCCTGCTGCACGTCAAGGATGTGCAGCACCGGGCCTTCGCCCTGATAAAGGGAGACCTTTTCGATCTGCACACGGCCGGTGACGCGCACCCAATCACGGGTTTTCAGTCCCTTGACCTCGGGGCCCTTTGATGAGCACACCGAGGAAGGTGGTGTCTTCTGCGCAGCAGACCATGGCAAACCGTCCGGCGGCGCAGGTGCCCCGGGGGAATTTTTCCGACTGGGCGATCTGGCCGAGGAAGGAGATCACCTTGCCCTGATAGCGGTCCGGGTTATCCATGACGTCCACATACCAGACGCCGTAGTCCTCGTCGCTCAGCTCCAGCGTGGGCTTGCTGAGGTCAAAGGGAGGTGTGCCGTCGTCGTATTCCTCCATGCGCTCCTCATTGTATTCCAGATACATCTGGGCCTGACGGTTGAGCATCTTCAGGTTGCGGCCCCGGAGCATATCGGCCAGCTCATCGGTGCAGCGGTTGAAGATCACCATGTCGGCATTGCTGATATGCTGCATCATGAGGGAGGACATATTCTTGGAATACATATCAAAAGTGGTGGAGTCCACAGTGGTGACGATCTGATAGAGCACCCAGTGCTCGGGGAGCACATTCTGGATGTCCGGCAGGTTCCACATGCCGTTGTATTCGATCACCACCTGCGTGGGATGGTACTTGTTGTCCAGCTTGGTGCAGGCTTCCTTCGTGAAGTCCTCCTGCTCGTCAAAGACCTGCATCCGCACGTCATAGTGCATGAGGGCCTGCTCGTCGTACTCCTCCTCGCCCTCTTCGGTCACCAGCAGCAGGGTGCGCTCGTCGGCGGTGAAGTCCTCACCGGCCAGCATGGGGGCAATGAAGTTCGTCTTGCCGGACTCCAGAAAGCCGCAGATCATATAGACGGAATTTGCTGTTTGGCCATAATGGTCGTTCCTCTCTTTCGCAGTTACAGGCCGAACACGCCAGGCAGCTCGTCCTCTTTCAGGCCGGAGCCGATGACGCACAGACGACCGGTGTAGTCAGCGCCGCCGCTGCGCACATCAAATTCGCCGGGCACCATGTCGAAGTGGATCCAGCCGCCCTCGGCGTTGGGCACGATGCCCTTGGCGCGAAGCACCGCGCCGTAAGCACCGGTGTCCAGCGTCTCCAGCGCTTTGCGGATCTCGGCCTCGGTAAACTTCCTGGGGGTCTCAATGCCCCAGCTTACGAACACCCTCATCGGCGTCATGGCCGTGATGGTGGTGATGATGATGGTGGTCATGGCCGCAGCAGTCATGATCGTGATCGTGGTGATGATGCCCGTGCTCCTCCCTCATTATGGTCATGGTGGTGATGCTCATGCTCCTCCTCATCATGGTCATGGTGGTGATGCTCGTGCTCCTCTTCATCATGGTCATGGTGATGATGTTCGTGCTCTTCCCCATCGTGGTCATGGTGATGATGTTCGTGCTCTTCCCCATCGTGGTCATGGTGATGGTGATGGTCATGGCAGGAGCACTCAGGATCGTCACACTCATCCTCGTCGTCGTCCCAGTCGGCGGCCTTGGCCTCGGCCATCAGTTCCTCGGCCAGAGAATGGTGAGCCATGGCGGACAGGATCACATCGCCGGAGATCTGATCCCAGGGAGTGGTGATGATGGCGGCATTGGGGTTGTGCTCCTTCAGAAGCTCCACCACCTCGTGCAGCTTCTCCTCGGTCATGTCCTGAGTGCGCGAGAGAATGATGGTGCCGGCGGTTTCAATCTGTTTGTTGTAGAACTCACCGAAGTTCTTCATATACATCTTGCACTTCTTGGCGTTGACAACGGCGACGGCGCTGCCCAGCACCATGGGGGTGGTCTTGTTGGCGTTGCCCACGGCGCGGCTCACGTCGGCTCAGCTTGCCCACGCCGGAGGGCTCAATGATGACGCGGTCGGGGGGTGATACTGCTCCACCACATCGTGGAGAGCTTTGTTAAAGTCGCCCACCAGAGAGCAGCAGATGCAGCCGGAGGACATCTCGCTGATCTGCACGCCGGAATCCTTCAGGAAGCCGCCGTCGATGCTGATCTCGCCAAACTCGTTTTCAATCAGCACCAGCTTCTGGCCCTTAAAGGCCTCCTCAAGCAGCTTCTTGATGAGGGTGGTCTTGCCCGCGCCCAGGAAGCCGGAAATAATGTCGATAGTGGTCATAATAATTACCTCTTTGTATGAGATTTTCGGGTGCTGACCATTGATAGCGGACAGCACATCTATTGTCAACTCTATATTGTATCGCAAATGAACAAAAATGCAAGCGGCGGAATGTAAACATTCCGAAAATTGAATGATCAAAACGGGGCGGCGCAGTCAAAAGCGCCGCCCGTTGGGCAGAGGGTCATTCTGTTTCGGTGTTTCCATGCTCCCGCAGGCAGGGCATGGAGAAAAAGAAGGTGTTGCCGCCGTCATCGGACTCGGCCCAGACCTTGCCGTGGTGGTGTCTGGCCAGCTCCGTGGCAATGGCCAGCCTCGAGCCCATAGCCCGTCTCAGTGCGGGAGGGATCGGCCCGGTAAAAACGCTCAAAGATGCGTTCCAGCTGTTCCCAGGGGATAGGGGTGCCCTGACTGCGCACACTGAGCACTGCTTTCTTGCCCTCGGTACGCAGCCCGACTGTGATGACGCTGTCAGTGGGGGAGTATTTGCAGGCGTTGTCCAGATAAATGTCGATGATCCGTTTGAGCAGAGCGGCATCACCGTTCACCTCCACGCCTTCCTCCAGCGTGTCGTCAATGGTCTTGGCCTGCTCAAAGGCGATGGGTTCAAAGAGGAGGAGGGCATCCTCTGTGATGTCGCTGAGGGAGCAGCGGGTCATATTGAGCTGCTGTGTGGCGTTATCGCTGCGGGCCAGCACCAACATCTCCTCCACCAGTGTTTTCATCTGCCCGGAGGAGACCCGTACATTGTCCAGCCAGCGTTGACGCTTTTCCGGGTCGGCGTCGCCGTACTCGTCCAGCATATCCAGGCTGGAGAGGATGACGGTGAGCGGTGTTTTCAGCTCATGGGAGGCGTCGGCCACAAACTGGCGCTGCTGTTTCCAGCTCTTTTCTACCGGACGGACGGCCCAGCGAGCCAGCATCAGGCTGATAAAGAAGAACACAGCCAGCGTGCCCAGACTGATAAAGAACAGATTGCGTCCCAGTGATGCCAGCGTACTCTGCTCCTGGGTCAGATCCACATAGGCGATGCGGTAGCCGAACATACTGTTGGCGCGCAGAAAGCGCAGGGAGTAGCCGCCCTCGTGGATGGTGCCGGTCTGGGCAGGGGCCTCCAGTGCGTCGTGGACAACAGCCAGCAGAGTATCCTGATCGGAGGTATCAAAGAACTGATTGGCCAGCACAAAGATGGTGCTGCTCCCGCTGGTCTGAACGGTGAAAAGGGCAGTTGAACCCGTTCGCTGCCGAACAGGGCATAGGTCTCGTTGTCATTCTGCTCCGGATCGATCCGGAAGGAGAAGCTGGGCGTGTTGGTGTTGGTCAGGGTGACGGCCTGCTCCAATGCGGCCAGACTGTCCCGGCGCAGGCTGTCCCGGGTGGTGGCGAAGAGCACGGCGCACAGGGTGAACATAATGGCCAGTACTACGGACATATTGATGAGGACAAATTTCCAGCGCAGACGGCGGATCATGCCTTTTTCCCCACTTCCAGATGGTAGCCCAGCATGCGCAGGGTGCGGATGGACACGGTGGAGTGCAGGTGAGTGAGTTTCTTGCGCAGGAAGGAGATGTAGACCTCCACATTGTTGTCCTCTGCGTCGGACTCATAGCCCCAGACCTTCAGAATCAGCGTTTCTTTGGTGACCACTGCGTCGCCGTTGGCCATGAGCAGGCTCATGATCTCAAACTCCTTGCGGCTCAGGCGGACGGACCGCTCTCCGCAGGTGAGCAGGCAGCTGGCCAGCTCCAGTTTCAGGTCGCCGAAGGAGAGCGTGTTGTCCAGTGTGCCGCCGCCCTGCTTGCGGGTGAGCGCCCGCAGACAGGCAAGCAGCTCTTCGGATTCAAAGGGCTTGGTGAGGTAATAGTCCGCGCCGGAGTCCAGCCCGGTCACCTTGTCCTCCAGGGCGGAACGGGCGGTGAGCATCAGAATGGGCAGAGTACTGCCGCTCCCGCGTATTTTTCGCGCCACGGTCAGTCCGTCCAGCTTAGGCAGCATCACGTCCAGCAGCATGGCGTCATAAATGCCGCTCAGGGCGTTATCCAGTCCGCTCTCACCGTCATAGCACAGGTCAACGGTATAGTTGTTGGCCTCCAGCAGATCACCGATGGTGCGGGCCAGTCGTTTTTCATCCTCTACGACTAAAATGCGCATAGAAGGGGCCTCCTTTATAAAGTCTTGCATTCTGAACTTCAGTTTACCCCAAACACGACCCTTGGCAAGCGGTTTTGCGCTCAATCCGCCTCGGCGGCGTCCTCAAAGCCGGATGCCGCCACAGCGGCGGTGTCAGTCAGACTGGATGCACCGACCAGATAGACGCTCTTGCCGCCGTCGGGGAGCAGTAGTAATTGCTGCCCTCGCCGGTCAGGGAGCCGATGAGGAGCGTCCGGGCAGCGGTGCTGCCGTCGGAGTCCGTGTAGTTCACCGTGACGGTGATGGGCTGATCCAGACCATAGCGCACCAGTGCGGCATCATCCGGCTTCCAGTCGGCCATGGCGGTGAAGGGGTTTTTCAGCAGCTCGGCGCGCAGACTGCCCAGCAGGCTGGCATCCGTCACATCGGTGTCGCCGCAATACCAATGATACTCCGTCTCAGTCTCGCCGTCATCGTTTTCCGAGTCCACCGCTTGAACCGTGAAGGAGGTGGTCACACTGCCGCTGATGGAGAGAGAGGTGACCTGATCTGTGCTCAGCGTCTCAAATCGGCTCGTCTGGGCCAGATCATAGATAGAGTCGGTCAGCTGGGAGACAAGGGCAGCGTCCAGCTGAAGCACCTTGTCACTGCCCTCACGCTGAGCGTAGTAGTAGGTTTCGCTGGAACCGTCGGTGTCCGTCTCGGTGAAGGAGCCGCCGATCAGCAGGCGGGCGGTAGTTCCGTCGGCATCCTCGGTCTCTACGCTGGCGGAGGGCTCGGCCAGACCATAGGCTTCGGCGGTGTCTGCCATGTCCATCTCCCGCACGGCGGGATTTTTTCAGTGCACTGGTGAGAGACTGGACAAGAGAGGCATTCAGCGGAAATTCGCTGTCCTCTGCCCAGCTCCAGTTCCCGTCGCTGTCGCAGACCAGCTCCACGGTACCGCCGTTCTGACTCCAGCTCAGCCGGACCGGGTCGTCGGACAGGCCGGTGGAGATCTGGCTGCTCTCGGCATCGGCTGTTTCTTTGGCGGCCTGATGCCGGTTAAAGAGCACCACGCACAGCAGCAGGAGGACGGCGGCGCACAGCGCGGCCAGCAGACCAAGCAGCTGGCGGCGTTTTTTCTTGCTCATGAGCATCTCCTCCTGTTACAGCTTGCGCCGGCGCAGCCAGTGGATGAAGCCGCCCACCAGCACAGCCACGGGGATGACGATGACGAACAGCAGTGTCCACAGAGCCGGATTACGCACGGTGTTGTTGGTCACGCTCAGACTCTTGGCTGCAATGGAGACGGTCTCCATGTCGGTGAATCCGGCAGTCAGGGCGTTCATGAATACCTGTGCATTGGAAAGACCATTGAAGGCGGAGAGCAGTGCGTCGTCCACGATGGAGTCCGCGGTCAGGATGGTGAGCCGGGCACCGGAGTTCTCATCGCTGGCGTAGGCGCCCACCACAAAGCTGCCGGTCTGGTAGTTGTCCTGGCTCACATAGGCCACGCCGCTGTCTGTGGTGGTCAGGAACGCAGTGACGGAGACACCCTCGACGGTGGGGGTGACCAGTTCCATGGGCACGGCAGGGGGGAGACCTGATTGCTGCCGTCATAGCCCACCATCACATAGCTGTCCTTGTCCAGACCGGAAGTGATGGAATCCGAAGTGCTCAGGGTGGGGAAGAACACATAAGCGGAGCCGAAATACTGGTAGTAGCTGCCCTGATCGGCCAGACTGCCCTCCAGAATGTTCATGCCATATGCGTTGGCCAGCGTGTTCAGATTCGGGAAGCTGGCCGCGTCGGTCTCGGAGCTGAGGGTCACCGTGACCTGCCCGCCGCTGACCAGATAGTCCTGTACCTGTTTCAGTTCATCTGCGGAGAGATCGCTGGTGGGCTGGTTGAAAAACAGCATCTCGCAGTTTTCGGGGATGCCGCCGTCAGTGAGCAGATTTACGTTCTGAGTGGACAGGTTGTTCTTCTCCAGCAGGGCGCTGATCCGACTGCCCAGCGAAGCCTCGCCGTGTCCGGTGTCGCAGAAGATGGTGTGGGCCGCGCCGCTGGTGACCAGATTGACCGCACTGGTCAACTGGCCCTCGGCGTCGAACTCGGAGTAACTGGTCTGACCGTAATAGTAGTAGGAGTACATATCCGGCACCAGAATATCGCTGAAGGCGATGGTCTGCTGCTTGCCGGTGTCGGTGTTGCGGACGACCACCACATTGCTGCTGTCCACGCCATACTCGCTGAGGGCGGAGGGGTAGAGGGTGGTGTCCACATTTTTCAGCGTCAGATTGTCGCTGAGAGAGCAATAGAGCTCCAGATAGGTGGAAATGCGCTGATCTACTCCGTCAGTGGGCGCCAGCACGGCGATCTCCACATTGGCGTCCAGACCGTTCAGAAGGCTGCGGCTGGTGTCGGAGACGGTGTAGAGCTTTTTCGCTGGACAGATCCTTCCGGGTCGCGCTGGTGGGGATCAGGCCGACGGCCAGATTGACCACGATCACAATGGCGATGGCCGCCAGAATGGACACGGCGGCAAATAGGCCGCCCTGCCATTTCAGGCCGGTGAACAGGTTTTTAAAATTGAGTTTCTTCTTCATTGTGTCCAACTCCCTTCATTAGCAGTAGCGCCGCCGCTGAATGAGCTGGACGGTGATGAACACCAGCAGAAAGTCCAGAGACAGATAGAGGATCAGGCCGGTGAAGTCGAAGAGATGATAGGAGGCAAAGTTGGAAAAGGCCTCGGTGACGGAAAATTTGTCCAGCAGAGTGGGCAGCAGGTCATCAAACCGGGAGCGCTGCACCAGATAGACGATCACTTCGGCGGCGGCAGCCACAGCGGTGACAATGCCGGACACCAGATAGTTTCCGGTCAGTGCGTGGATGACCACGCCCAGCAGCACGGCCAGCAGCAGAAAGCCCACCAGGGATGCCGCGGCGGAAGAGGGAATATAGCTGACCAACGAGTTCCACAGCAGCAGGAACTGCACGGCGCCGAAGGTACCGATGGCTGCGATGACCTGGCTCTCGGTCAGAGACGATACCAGCAGGCCGACGGCAATGCACACGCTGCCCAGCAGGAAGAACATGAGCAGGGTGGCATAGTCCTCCGCCAGCGTGGCGGTGCCGTTCAGTTTGATGATGAGCGGGCACAGGCAGAACAGCAGGCAGGGGAGCGCCAGCACCGTCAGCATGGCAAAGTACTTGCCCAGCACCATTTTGGCGACGCTGACCGGGCTGGTCAGCAGCAGCTGGTCGGTCTTGCTGCGCCGATCCTCCGCCATGGAGCGCATGGTCAGGATCGGGGTGGTCAGCATGAAGATGAACAGGCTGCTGTTCAGCGCGTAGGCAAAGCTGGGATACCCGCTGAACAGATTGGCGGCCATAAAGTAAATGCCAACACAGCAGACGAGGAAGGCACAGCAGATATAGCCGGTCATGGAATGAAAATAGGCGCCCAGTTCGCGCTTGTAAACTGCGATCATGAATCTTCTTCCTCCTCCTGAGTGGCCTGTACCGGTTCCGCGTCCGGATCAGACGCCGCGTCGTCCAAAGTTGATTCCGTGGCCTGCGGCGCGTCCTCCTGCGTCAGGGACAGGAACACCTGCTCCAGCGATGCGGTGGTGGTTTTCAACTCGATCAGGGGAAGCCGGGCGTCGGCAAAAGCGAAGAAAATGGCCTGCCGGGGGTCATCGGCCGGAGCATATTCCAGCTGGACAGTGATCTGGCCGTCCTCACCGCTGAGGGTGACATTGCCGATGCCGTCGATACCGGCCAGAACGGACTCCACCTGTGCGCGGTCAGCCAGCGCAGTCAGCGTCAGTGTGGCGGCGGCGTTCAGCTGCTGTTCCAGATCTTCCGGCCGCCCGTCGGCAATGACCCGGCCCTGATGGAGAATGACGATCCGGTCGCAGGCCATCTGCACCTCAGAGAGCTTGTGGGAGCTCAGAATGACGGTGTGCTCCTCTCCCAGAGTTCGGATCAGTGCCAGCATTTCGTTGATCTGCCGGGGGTCGAGACCGTCGGTGGGTTCATCAAGGATGATGATCTCAGGCAGACCGAGAATGGCCTGGGCCAGTCCTACCCGCTGCCGATAGCCCTTGGACAGGTTCCGAATGAGCCGGCCGGATACTTCCTGAAGCCCGGTGAGCTCCACCGCCTTCTGAATGTGCTCCGCCCGCTCCGCTTTGGGCAGCTGCTTGAGCTGGGCGCAGAAGTTCAGATACTCACTGACGGTCATGTCGGTGTAGAGCGGCGGCTGATCCGGCAGGTAGCCGATGCACCGCTTGGCCTCCTCGGCCTCTTCCAGAATGTCGTGGCCGTTGACGATGATCTGACCTTCCGTGGGGGCCAGATAGCCGGTGATCATATTCATTGTGGTCGTTTTGCCTGCGCCGTTCAGACCCAGCAGACCGCAGACCTGTCCCGCCTCAATGGTCAGGTCCAGGTGGTCTACCGCAGTCTGAGCGCCGTAGCGCTTGACCAGATCGTGGATCTCGATCAAATTGGCTTCCTCCTCGCTGTGGATGATTCGGGCAAGTGCCCGAGGATATCGAATACAATAGCGGTAAAAACTTAAACCTGACTGAAGGCAGATCTGGACGAAAAAGGCGGGAGAATATGAGAAAAGCCGGGCTGCGGAAAGATCCGCAGTCCGGCATTTTAAAGTTCAGACATTATGTTCCGATCAGAACGGAAGCGGTGTATCCTCCGGTTTTTCCAGCGCTTCCGGGTGGGAGAGGAACCAGCGCACACCGCTGTAACGGTTCATCTGCCGGTCATTGGACACCATGCGGGCCACCACTTCCTCGTCGCCCACAATGATGAGCAGCTCCTTGGCCCGGGTGATGGCGGTATAGAGCACGCCCCGGGTGAGCAGCATGGGCGGGCCGTTGACGGCGGCCAGAATGACTGCCCGGTACTCACTGCCCTGGGATTTACCGTCATGGCATAGGCGGGTTCCAGCTCATTGAGCATGTCCGGGGTGTATTCCACAATGTGGCCGTCAAATTGACTGATGGTCACCATCGCCTCCGGGGTGATGTCGGTGAATGATCCCCACGTCGCCGTTGAAGATGCCGGTGCCGCCTTGCAGCTGTTTTCGGCCCGCCAGAGGCACGTCGTAGTTGTTCTTGATCTGCATGACCCGATCCCCCACCCGGAAGGTGCTCCCCGTGTTTTTCTGGTGCTTGTTCCGGGGCAGGCGGGTTCAAAGCCGCCTGCAGCGCCGGTTCAGGCTCACGGTGCCGGTAAGACCCCGGCGGGTGGGGGACAGCACCTGGATCTGATCAGCGGGGATACCCATGTTGTCCGGCAGGCGGGTGCGGCACAGGTCCACCACCGTCTGCACCAGACGGTCCGGGGCCCGGCGGCACAGGAAAAAGAAGTCGTTCTGGCCGCTGCCAAGCTCCGGGGGACGGCCGCTGTTGACGGCGTGGGCGTTGCGGATGATGGCGGACCGCTCCGCCTGACGGAACACCTCCGTCAGGGACACGGCGGCCACTGCGTGGGAGCGCAGCAGATCCCCCAGCACGTTGCCGGGGCCCACAGAGGGCAGCTGATCGGGGTCCCCCACCATCACCAACCGGCAGCCGGGCTTCACAGCCTCCAGCAGCGCCTGCATCAGCGGCAGGTCCACCATGCTCATCTCGTCTACGATGACGGCATCGGCCTCCAGCGGCTCCTTGCCGTTCTTCTTGAACACCGTCTCGCCGGTAAGCTCGTTATAGGTCATGCCCAGCGCCCGGTGGATGGTCTGGGCCTCCCGGCGGCACAGCTCACTCATGCGCTTGGCGGCACGGCCTGTGGGAGCCAGCAGCAGCACCTGAAGGCCCATGCCCTCGAAGAGGGCCACGATGCCCCGTGTGGAGGTGGTCTTGCCGGTGCCGGGGCCGCCGGTCAGCAACAGCACGCCGGTGCGGGCCGCCAGCTCCACCGCCTGACGCTGCTGAGGGGCATAGGCGATGCCCTGCTGCTCCTCCATCTCCCGGATCAGCTTCTCCACGCCCCGGCCCTGTGACCGGGGGGCGTCCCGCAGAGCCAGCAGCCGCCGGGCCGTCTCGCTCTCTGCCAGATACATCCGGCGCAGGTAACAGGCATCCACCCGTGCGATCCGCTCCTCCGCCACGGCGCCACGGCTCTCCAATGTGTCCAGCGCCTGCTCCACCAGCTCCGGCGGGGCGCCGATGAGCTGTTCCGTGGCCGCCAGCAGCTTGGGCCGGGGCAGGAACACATGGCCGTTTCCCAGATTGTGCTCCAGCTCGTACAGCACCGCTGCCTCCGTGCGGCAGGGGCTGTCGCCGCCGAAGCCCATACTCAGAGCGATCTCGTCCACATCGGCAAAGGCTACGCCGTAGCGCTCCCCCGCCAGCAGATAGGGGTCCGCCCGGAGACGGGGCAGCGCATCGGCTCCGTAGGTGCGGTACAGCCGCATGGCCAGCTCCACCGGCAGCTCGTACCGGGCCAGAAACTCCATGACCCGACGCAGTCCCGTCAGCTCCCGGAAGGCGGCGGAGATCTCCATAGCCCGCTTGGAGGTGATGCCCTTGACGGTGCTCAGCCGCTCCGGCTCCTCCTCGATAACAGCCAGCGTCTCGCCGCCGAACCGCTCCACCAGCCGCTCCGCCGTGGCAGGGCCGACGCCCTTGATGATGCCGGAGGAGAGGTAGCTGATGAGTTCCTCCTCCGTCTCCGGCATCAGGCGCTCCACCGTCTCGGCGGCGAACTGCTGACCGTAGGAGGGGTGGCTGACCCACAGGCCGTCGGCGGTGAGCTTTTCGCCGGGGGCCACGCAGGGGATACAGCCCACCACTGTCACCAGCTCCCCCTCCTCCGTCAGCAGGCCCAGCACCGTATAGCCGTTCTCCTCATTCTGGAAGATCACGTGTTGGACGGTTCCCTCCACCGTGCAGCGCTCACCCATAGCTCGTTCCTCACTTCAGATAATTTTCCAATTCCTCCGCCGGGCAAAGCTGCACCCGGCTGTATCGCTGCGTCAAGCCCTGCGCCAGACGCAGGCCCGTCTCATCCAACCCGCAGTCCGCCAGCAGGATGGGGGTCTCCCCTGTCGCGCGCTGCTCCATGGTCAGGTGCAGAGCCCGCTCCAGCGTGGCCCCGTCACCCCGGACCGGCAGCACCAGTACGGCCTCCGCCACCGGGCTATGGCGGCGCAGCAGTGTCTCCGCCAGCAGCCAGAGGATGGTGCTCACGCCCACCGCCGCCAAAAAGGCAATGAGGCCGTCTCCCATCAGTTCCATGCCATCACCTCATGCCATTGTATGCAGAAGACGGGAGGGCGGGTGTCTCGGTATCAGCTTATCACATTTTCTTCGCCGCCGCAACCGGCGGCAGGTGCTCAGGACAGATACTTTTTCAGGTACTGGCCGGTGTACGAGGTCTCGCAGGCCGCCACTGTCTCCGGAGTACCGGCGCAGACGAGGGTCCCTCCCCCGGCGCCGCCCTCCGGGCCCAGATCGATGAGCCAGTCGGCGGACTTGATGACATCCAGATTGTGCTCGATGACCAGCACCGTGTTCCCGGCGTCCACCAGCCGCTGCAGCACCTCCAGCAGCTTCTTCACATCGTCGGAGTGCAGACCCGTGGTGGGCTCGTCCAGAATATAGAAGGTGCGGCCCGTGGCACGGCGGGATAGCTCCGTGGCCAGCTTCACCCGCTGGGCCTCGCCGCCGGAGAGGGTGGTGGAGGACTGGCCCAGCTTCACATAGCCCAGTCCCACATCGCAGAGGGTCCGAAGCTTTTCGGCGATCCTCGGCACCGGGGCAAAAAAGGCCAGCGCCTCCTCCGCCGTCATATCCAGCACGTCAGCGATGCTCTTGCCCTTGTACTTCACCTCCAGCGTCTCCCGGTTATAGCGCTTGCCGTGGCACACCTCGCAGGGGACGTACACGTCCGCCAGAAAGTGCATCTCGATCTTCAGCAGACCGTCGCCGGAGCAAGCCTCGCACCGGCCGCCACGGGTATTGAAGGAGAAGCGCCCCGGCCCGTAGCCACGGGCCTTGGCCTCCTGCGTGGCGGCAAAAAGATTGCGTATGTCGTTGAAGAGATTGGTGTAGGTGGCGGGGTTGGAGCGGGGCGTGCGGCCAATGGGGCTCTGGTCGATGCCTACCACCTTGTCCAGATACTCCAGTCCCTCCATGGCGGTATGCTTGCCGGGGTGGGTCTTCATGCGGTTCAGCTCGGCGCCCAGCCGCTTATAGATGATCTCGTTGACCAGAGAGGACTTGCCGCTGCCGGAGACGCCGGTGACGCAGGTGAAGGTCCCCAGCGGCACGGAGATGTCGATGTTTTTCAGGTTATTCTCCCGTGCGCCCCGCACCGTCAGGAGCTTCCCATTGCCGGGGCGGCGGGCGGCCGGCACCTCGATGCGCTTTTTCCCGCTGAGGTACTGGCCCGTCAGGCTATTGGGATCGGCCATGACCTCCTCCGGCGTGCCGGCGGCCACCACCTGCCCGCCGTGGGCTCCGGCGCCGGGGCCGATGTCGATGAGGTAGTCGGCGGCCCGCATGGTGTCCTCGTCGTGCTCCACCACAATGAGGGTATTGCCCAGATCCCGCAGGCGGCAGAGGGTAGCCAGCAGCTTGTCGTTGTCCCGCTGGTGCAGGCCGATGGAGGGCTCGTCCAGAATATACAGCACCCCCATCAGGCTGCTGCCGATCTGCGTGGCCAGCCGGATACGCTGGCTCTCGCCGCCGGACAGGGTACCGCTGGAACGGGACAGGGTCAGGTAGCTGAGGCCCACAGACTGCAAAAAGCCCAGCCGGGAGCGGATCTCCTTCAAGATCTGTGCGGCGATGAGCTGCTGCGTCTCCGTCAGGGTCAGGCCGTTGAAGAAGGCCAGCTCCTCATCCACCGGCAGCTCCGTGGCCTGCCAGATGGACAGGCCCCCCACCGTCACCGCCAGCGCCTCCGGCTTCAGGCGGCGGCCCTGACAGGCCGGGCAGGGGCATTGGGACATGAACTCCTCGATCTCCCGCTTGCTGGCGTCGGACTGAGTCTCCTGATACCGACGTTCCAGATTGTTGGCCACCCCCTCGAAGGGCTGATACAGCACGCCCTTTCCACGGGGCTGGTCATAGTGCAGCTCCAGCTTCTCGCCGCCGGTGCCGTAGAGGATGATCTGCCGCACGGACTCCGGCAGCTCCCGCACCGGGGTGCGGAGGGAGAACTGATATTTCTTGGACAGGGCCTCGAAGTACATCCGGCTGATGCCGTCGGAGCGGATGGAGTTCCAGCCGCTGGCAGTGATGGCTCCGTCCAGAATGGAGAGGCTGTCGTCGGGGATGATGAGGGCGGGGTCCGCCTTCAGCTGCATCCCCAGCCCCGTGCAGGTGGGGCAGGCGCCGTAGGGGTTGTTGAAGGAGAACATCCGGGGCGTCAGCTCCTCGATGCTGATGCCGCAGTCGTCACAGGCGTAGTTCTGGGAAAAGACCAGATCCTGCTCCTCCCGCAGCAGATTCACGATGACGATGCCGCCGGAGAGGTGGGACGCCGTCTCCACGGAGTCCGTCAGCCGCTGGCCAAGGTCGGGCCGGACGATGAGCCGGTCCACCACGATCTCGATGTGGTGCTTCTTGTTCTTCTCCAGCGGGATATCCTCCGACAGGTCGTAGAGGTTCCCGTCGGCACGGACCCGGACGTAACCGGAGCGGCGGGCATCCTCCAGCACCTTGGCGTGCTCGCCCTTGCGGCCCCGGACCACCGGGGCCAGCACCTGAATCCGGGTCCCCTCCGGCAGGGCCAGGATCTGGTCGATGATCTGGTCGATGGTCTGCTGGCGGATCTCCTTGCCGCACTTGGGGCAGTGGGGGGTGCCGATGCGGGCCCACAGCAGACGGAGGTAGTCGTAGATCTCCGTCACCGTCCCCACCGTGGAGCGGGGGTTCTTGCTGGTGGTTTTCTGGTCGATGGAAATGGCCGGGGACAGGCCGTCGATATAGTCCACGTCGGGCTTATCCATCTGGCCCAGAAACATCCGGGCGTAGCTGGACAGGCTCTCCACATACCGGCGCTGGCCCTCGGCGTAGATGGTGTCGAAGGCCAGCGAGGACTTGCCGCTGCCGGAGAGCCCCGTCAGCACCACCAGCTTGTCCCGTGGGATGGTGACGTCGATGTTATCTGGTCACGCAGCAGGGCGGCGTATTCGAATTCCAGCATTTTGCTGGCTTCCTTCATTTCCTTTTCCAGCCGGCGGATGGTGGCCTCCCGCTCGGCGTCCGTCAGCTTGCGGCGGGCGGTGGTCTTTTCCTCCTCCGCCGAATGGGAGATCTCCAGCACCTTCCGCACACTCTTACGGATGGTCTGGGGGACGATGCCGTGGGCCTTGTTGTAGTCGTCCTGCTTCTTCCGGCGGCGCTCCGTCTCGGTGATGGCCGCCCTCATGGAGGGGGTGACGGTATCGGCATACAGCACCACCAGTCCCTCTGCGTTGCGGGCGGCCCGGCCGATGGTCTGGATGAGGCTGGTCTCGCTGCGGAGGAAGCCCTCCTTATCGGCGTCCAGAATGGCCACCATGGACACCTCCGGCAGGTCCAGTCCCTCACGCAGCAGGTTGATGCCCACCAGCACGTCGAACTCCCCCAGCCGCAGGTCCCGGATCAGCTCCATCCGCTGGATGGTGGCGATGTCGGAGTGCATATACCGCACCCGCAGGCCAAGGCCCTTCATGTGGTCCGTCAGATCCTCCGCCATGCGCTTGGTGAGGGTGGTTACCAGCACCCGCTCGTCCCGTGCGGCACGGACCCGGATCTCCTCCACCAGATCGTCGATCTGGCCGGTGACGGGCCGCACCTCCACACGGGGGTCCAGCAGGCCCGTGGGGCGGATCACCTGCTCCACGATCTGGTCGGCTCCCTCCCGCTCGTACTCCCCCGGCGTGGCGGAGACGAACACCGCCTGGCGGAAGCGCTCCTCGAACTCCGGGAACTTCAGGGGGCGGTTATCATAGGCGCAGGGCAGACGGAAGCCGTACTCCACCAGACTCTCCTTCCGGGCCCGGTCGCCGTTATACATGGCCCGCACCTGCGGCAGGGTCACATGACTCTCGTCCACGAAGAGGACAAAATCCTCCGGGAAGTAGTCCAGCAGCGTGGTGGGCGGGGAACCCGGCTCCCGGCCGGAGATGACCCGGCTGTAATTCTCGATGCCGGTGCAGTAGCCCAGCTCCCGCATCATCTCCACGTCGTACCGGGTGCGCTGGTCGATGCGCTGGGCCTCAATGAGCTTGCCGTGATCCTCGAAATAGGCCTTGCGCTCCGCCAGCTCCCGCTCGATCTCCTGCACCGCCCGCTCCATCTTCTCCTTGGTGGTGACGTAGTGGCTGGCAGGGTAGATGGCCACGTGCTGCAGCACCCGCTGGGCCTGACCGGTGACGGGGTTGATCTCCGAGATGCGGTCGATCTCGTCCCCGAAGAACTCCACCCGGATGGCGTAGCCGTTGGCGTACACCGGGTAAATCTCCACCGTGTCCCCCCGGACCCGGAACATATTGCGCTCAAAGGCCACGTCATTGCGGTCGTAGCGGATCTCCACCAGCTTCCGCAGCAGCTGATCCCGTGGGTACTCCTTCCCCTGCCGCAGGGAGATGACCATGTTGGCGTAGTCGATGGGATCCCCCAAGCCGTAGATGCAGGACACCGACGCCACCACGATGACGTCCCGCCGCTCGAAGAGGGCTGCCGTGGCGCTGTGGCGCAGGCGCTCGATCTCGGCGTTGATGGCGGCGTCCTTCTCGATGAAGGTGTCCGTGTGGGGGATGTACGCCTCCGGCTGGTAGTAATCGTAGTAGGAGACGAAGTACTCCACGGCGTTTTCCGGGAAAAACTCCCGGAATTCCGCGCACAGCTGAGCCGCAAGCGTCTTGTTGTGGGCCCCTGCCGGTTCAGGGCCTGTGTTATGATTTGCGGTCCAGTGCGGTCCAGTTTTATGCCTTTGCGCCGTACTGCTCCAGATAGGCCTCCATTTTGGCTTTCATCTCGTCATCAATGTAGACCTTGCCGTCGATGGGACGGTTGTGGAGGAAGGAAATGATCTCCCGCACGGTGACGATGGGGCAGACCGTGATGCCGTAATCCTCCCGCAGCTCGTCCAGCGTGGAGCACTCCTTGGTGCCGCGCTCCATGCGATCCACGCTGACGAACAGATAGGCCATTTTCACATCGGCGACGTGCTTGAAGAGCTCAATGCTCTCCCGCACGGCGGTACCGGCGGTGACCACGTCCTCCACAATGGCGATCACGTCGCCGTCCTGGGGCTTGTAGCCCACCATGCTGCCGCCTTCGCCGTGATCCTTGACCTCCTTGCGGTTGAAGCAGTAGGGGAGATCCCGCCCATAATTGCGGTACAGGGAGGCGGCGGCGGAGACGGCCAGGGGGATGCCCTTGTAGGCGGGGCCGAACAGGGCGGTCACGTCGCTGCCCATGTGCTCCTGGATGCAGGCGGCGTAGTAGTCGCCCAGCTTGGCGGCCTGGGCGCCGGTCTTGTAGTTGCCGGTATTGATGAAGTAGGGAGTTCTACGGCCGGACTTGGTGGTAAAGTCTCCGAAGGTGAGTACGCCGGC
>VOFH01001303.1_pt1 | contig 88000 bp, 112 predicted proteins | sample 5384091 | NCBI WGS metagenome assembly VOFH01 (sample SAMN12384727, study PRJNA508395) | human gut metagenome | isolation source: healthy gut G | host: Homo sapiens
TTGACACAAAAGACAAAAGACACAATACAATTGCAAATATAAACAGATTCACATTTTCCCTACACCTCTGTATAGGTACTAATAAACGGTATAAAGCCATCTTTGCTAAATGGATTTATACCGTTTACTATATAAAATACCTATTTTATGATGAAATGATTAAGATCTACTTTCTTTTTTTACTATAATATGAGTTGTTACACGACGTTGTCCATAGTGGTTAAAGACTCCATTCTCAGTAGGATAATTGACAACATCTGTTTTTGCCGCTCCTTTCCCTTCACATACATAGTAGTAGATCCACCACCATCCATATTAAGTGCATATTGAGGATTGAAATGCTTTTTGAGGAATAAGGTTACTTCTTTTGCGCTCATACCTTCCGCCTTACCAGCCCAGCGCCCATCAATAGTGACTAACAACAAATCTTTTATCCTCTGTCACAGCAACCACCGTACGAGGATGACGTACTCCTTGATGTCTGCGATAATCTTCATAGTCAAAAGACTCCAATTGTTCCATAGTATAATTACCAACAAAAGTTTCACCTAACGGATTGTAATCGTCAATCAGTGTGGGGCACTAGCTAACAAATACTTTGCAGAATGTTGTTTATATGTATCAATTGCAGCCTTTCCATTTCTGCCGCCATATATAATTCCAATATCAGATTTTCCATCCGAATAAAGCGCACCATCATGTTTCCAGTATCGTAAATGTCCCTCCGGTAGTGTCACTTCAGAGATATTAGTTCCAATGATACGAATATAAATAGCTTCCTGTTCATACCCACCATTAATACCACCAATAGCCCCCACGTACTTGTGCTGTAGTTGAAAGAGAATCTCCATTATTATATGTAAATTCAACTTTGTACTTATTGGAAAGTAAATCAATTTCCAGCACATTTACGATCTGTTGAGCCTTACTCACATCGTCATACCGTTCATAGTTATAATAAATAAAACCATCATCGATAGAATCAATTTTCCATTCATCTTGGACATTCTTCTGTAGAGTCGGAACTTTTTACAACGGAAGGGTTGTCGGTTCGTCCGGTTCATTTGGTGTTACCGGCTCTGTAACATCCGGTGTTTTGGGGTCATCATTGATCCCATCACTTCCAAGCGACAACTAGACAAAAAAATACGGATAAAAAAGCAATTGTTAACTTCGTAAACTTCATAATATAATTTTTTAAATAAACATATAGATTCCCTATTCGTATCATTACTTATCATTAAAAGATTTCAATAATGGAGTTACGCCTGAAAGATCCCATATATCTGTAGACCAACCTATTTTCTTAGCAGCATCTACACTATTTTCCGTAGTAATACCATGGCAAATTGCAGTTTTATTGTTACCCCAATCATAAGTTCCGGCAGTATTAGCATCGGCCCCCGTCATACCTTTGTTGGGTCCCCATGCGATAATCATATCTTTTTTCGCATAACAATCCGTAGCCTTCGTATAGGTATTTGACTGCCATCCAATAACACGTCCTGATACAGGTTCACCATCAATCCGTTCATTCCAAGCGATACAACCTTTTATTGTAGGATTATTGCCATTAAGTCCTCCGGCAATACCACCTGCATTTCCTGTACTATAAAGAGTTCCTGTCGCAAAACAGTTTTCAACAACTACAGCATTCCTTGGTTCAGCAACAATACCACCGGCACGAGAAGACCCTGATTACTTTTACATCTGCATAACAATTCCGTACAGTACCTTTAGCAAAAATGCCACCAATACCACCCACTTGCTGTATGCCACTTACAGTACCAGACACATATACATTTTCAATCAAACACTCCAAAGCATTTGTTCCCAAATAACCGGCAACAATACCCGTACAAGAAGAACCATATCCAATAACTTCCGCATTTTCAAAGCGCACATTACGACATGAACCATTCATTACCCCAAAGAAACTGGCGTACCGAGAACTGATCTCACAATGTAAATTTCTAATCGTATGTCCCTTACCATCAAAATGAATCTTTATATCAAAACGGTCAACAGGCTCACCCGTATTCAGCGGTTTCCAGTCAATGCCAGTCATATCAACATCATTCGTCATTTCGAAATAATAAGTTTTATCAAGTTCTACAACAGACATCATGTTCCTCATATGATTCCTATTGCTAATCAAATAAGGATTATCAACCGTTCCATCGCCACCGTCAAATAAAGAAGAAGCTGCAACATAGATCACAGTAGACACTGTACCTTCGCCTTCATGATCATACTGTCCATTTCCAACCGGATGATTCACTACGCCTTTACCTGATGTCCATAGCGTGGAAGAACTTCCGTCAGCCAAACAAACCGCATTCTTCATTCCCAATGTTTTGGCAATAAAAGCTGCCTCCTCAAGTGTTGCACCATCAGCATTTCCCGTTATAGCACCATCAATAGTAAGCAGCATCATTTTTCCCTGAGCAGTTATCCCAATCACAGACCGAGCCATACGTTGTGTATAAATAGCATCTTGAGGAAACGAACACACTTTCCCTTCCATAAGTAACATTGGACCTGATGCTAAAGCTGATTCATATTCATCTTCCACATCCGTATAATCTGAAAACGTACAAGACTTCACATCTACAGAACCTTCCGCATCAATAGCAATCACTCCGTTCACTTTACTGGCAGATTCGATCGTAGACGCAACCTTCACCACCTTATCCACCATAGTAAATGTAGACGGATTTCCGGAAATAGAATAACTGCCATTGATAGCAAACAATGCTTTTTTATCTTTAGCAATCATACTAGTTTTGGCAGGAGTATCACATACAGCAACTCTGGTAGAAAACATAGTCGTCGGATATACCACATAAGAAACGCTTTGGGTAGTCCCCCACATGCTCGCTTGTGCCGTACAAACAGCTGCCCCGTTACCTAAATCCGTTTTTTCCCAAGATGCTCTCATAAGAGCCAATGAATCCACATCCCATTTAATTTCTTGGTTGAAATCTTTTTTCAACATTTCGCTATAATCTGAATTATCTCCAGAGTCACTACAACTATAGACTAACGCCAATAGAAAAGACATATATAAATATTTCATTTTCATTATTTTCTCCATTTAAAATTAAAAAATAAGTCCATCATTCCAACCCGGGTTCTGCGTTAATGCTCCATCTGTTAAAACACGATCCTTTGTTGGTATCGGGTACAAGTAATCCTTGTCCTCATTCCATACTCTTTTGATACTTTGATGAATAATCAAATTACCACTTGTCTCATGATCCAAGCTAAGTTCACCACCTATCTCAAACTGATCTACACAAGAAGAGTTTCCTTTATCAGTACTCAAATACAGATAAACATCATTCGTTCCATCACCGTCCAAATCATATTCACCCGGACCGGGAAAATAAATACCAAGAAATGGTTTTTCAAATATTTTACCTTCCTTCCAACGCATGATATCATAATATCTAAAGCCTTCCATTACCAGTTCTATAGCGCGTTCACGTCTAATTTCAAGGATAATCCCCTGATTATCGTCACTTTCCACGTGCGGATACCACTCCTTCAAATAAGGGTCCGATTAGCATTTGCTGTTGCCATTAATAAATTCGGCATATTTACACGAGCCCTTAGCTTATTAATTGTTTTATTCAAATCATCCTGAGTCAATGTCCCCAATTCTGCTTTTGCTTCCGCACAATTCAAATAAACTTCGGCTGTACGAAACAATGGCAAATCAGATTCAGAAGACATATCATATTTAACTCCACAATCGTACTTCTTCAGATGATACCCTAATTTTTGCCAACTTAAAGTTTGGCAGATATTTTTTCCCGTCATCACGTACATATCCTGCTGCACGAATCGTTTGTGTCAGACGCGGATCACGGTTTTTCATCTCTTCCACAAATCCAATAGTCTCATAATTACTCTTATCTGTAAAACGAGAACCATCTTTCATCAGATAAGAATTAACAAAACGCTTTGTCACACCTGAATTTGCCTCACCAGGAGAATTGCAAAATGCCTGTACAATATTAGTCAATCCCAAAGCTGCATTGTAATCTTTCGCCAGGATTATTTCCGTGGGTTCAGCATTCAAAGAGCCAAATAAATTGAAATAAGGGGTAGAACCTGCCGTATAAACTGTATAACCACTCTCATTGATAAAGATATCCGATGCGGATGCACATTCACGAAGATACTTTTCCCAATCATTCAAACCATGATACTTTCGAAATGTACCTTCAAACAAACAAATTCTGGATTTTAAAGCCAAAAGCAGTCCAACGAGTCACCCGGTATACATCTTTTGTTTTCTCAAATTATCAATCGCGAAATCAATGTCCTCCAATACTTTCCCCATTACAAACTCACGAGAATCTCTAGGTTTACTCAAAGCTTCCGTATCAGCACTTCCAATCACATAATCATACCATGGCACATCTCCAAAACGCCTCACCTTTACAAAATAAAAATAAGCTCTAAAAAAACGTGCCAAACCTTCATAATGATTCCGTACTTCCTCATTCTGGCAACGATAAATGTTCTCCAGGCAGAAATTAATATCACGAAGGGCTCCCCAACCCCAACCATCGAAATTAGAATCTGTTTCAGGTATAGTGCGTTGCCCGCTAATCGCTTTTTCCAAGATAGGCTGAATAATTACATCACCGTAATCTTTAAACACTCCTGTACCCGAAATACAAGCGACATAGAAATTGTTTGAATACAATTCTAACTCGTTTTCTGTTGTAAAGAATGTTTCCGGTGTAATTTTATCTTCCGGAAATTTATCCAAAATACTTTCACAAGAAATCATTGCCATCAGAGGCAAGAGCATCCATATTTTATATTTTATACTACTCATATTATCCTAGTTTTTATTTTCCATTAAAAAGTCACATCAATTCCAAATGAATAGGTCTTACTCATTGGATAAGAAGTCACGTTCGTATGACCACTTTTCCAGCTCGTAGAAGCCCCAGCATGTTCCGGATCACTATAATTACTATGTAAAGGGCTGAATGTAAAAAGATTCTCTCCACTAAAATAAACCCTGACACGTTCCATATGCAAAGCCTTTAGCCAAGTACGTGGCAAAGAGTAACCGACTGTTACATTTTTTAAGACGGCAATAAGCCACATTTTGCAAATAGCGAGTATTAGGTTTAGACAACTCACGTGGATTAACATCCAATGCCACATAGCCTCTCGGACGTGGGAAATAAGCATCCGGATTATCTTCTGACCAAACATCTGTCAAGAAATCCTTCGGAATAAAAAGTACAATAAGGACGGGCATAGGGACCCCAGAACAGACTAGTTTCACCATTGGGATACCAATGTTGGCGACCGACGCCTTGCAACAAAGCAGAAAAAATCAATTCCATTCCAATCTGCAGCTAATCTGACAGAATATGTATATCTTGGTAAAGAATTTCCAATCACTTTCTGATCCTTCACATCGTTTGCCGATAAAGTAGGAGAAATAATATTATCGCCATCCAAGTCCACATATTTCACATCCCCCGCATGGAGACCTTGAGATTTTACAGAAATATTCAATATATTATTTACGTAACTCTGATTTACCGGATAGTTTTCAGCTTCTTCATCAGTTTTGAAGAGACCATCAACAACATATCCCCAAATCTCTCCCAGTTGTTGTCCTTCATATGGAGTGCCCAATGTTTTGTTATCATTGTTATACTTTTGTCACTTTAGTCGTATTATCAGCCAAGCCTAGTACGACAGAATAATGGAACGCTTTTCCCTTTAGATTAAAAAGAATCATTCCAACTAATCGATGCTTCCCAACCTTTCGTACGTAAGTTAGCAGCATTTGTTTTTGGAGAAGAAGCACCATATACATTCGGAAGATCCTTGGAAGCCATCAACATATCTTTCGTATCACGTACATATATATCAGCCGTCATATTCAAACGATTATTCAATAGTCCGAGATCCAAACCGATATTTTTGTAACAACCGTTTCCCAAGTGAAATCAGAAGCATTCGGAGCAGAGATACTAGCACCTGACGCTTTATTTTTATCACCAAAAGCATAAGAAATTGTACCACCAGAAGATATAGTCTGCAAATAGTCATAATATCCGACTTGTTGGTTTCCTAATGCTCCCAAAGAAAAGCGTAATTTCAAATTACTAATTTGTTTACGTAATGGTGCAAAGAACTTTTCTTCATTAATTCTCCACCCGGCAGAAACTGAAGGAAAAAGCCATAGCGATGTCCCCGGGCAAACCGTGAACTACCATCATAGCGTCCGCTAAATTCAAATAAATATCTATTTTTATAGTTATAATTCAAACGATAAAAAAGACCGAAAAGAGCATATCTATTTTTACCACCCGCAATACTCATTTCATCACCATTAGCTAAATTAAAATCAGTTAAATCTTCGGACAATAAATCATTACGTTGTATTTTGATGTCTTTAAAAATTTAGTTTCATAATTGACACCGGCAGTTGCACTTACATGGTGCACATCGGCAAATGTATTTGTATAATTTCCATAAATATTGTATGAATGAAACCAATCATGATTAGAACGTTCATAAAGAGTATTAAGGCCATAACCATCTGTTTTCCAAAGAACTTCTCCGGGTACACGTGAATATGGATAATTAGCACTACGATTCATTGCCGTATATTCATGTTGAGCAAACGAATAATTAGCCGTCACCGTTACATTCTTAACAGGTGTCATTACCGCCTCAAAGGTGGTATTAAAAAAAGTAATTAGTATCCTCATTCTTGTGTTTACCGTATTCAAGAATTGCACTAAGATCATTAGCAGGGCGATATCCTCCTGTAATAACTGTTGCATTCCCCATATATGTACCATCCGGATTGATTGGAACAATAGAAGCTAAGGCATGCTTACTTATCGCATCAAAAGATTGTTAATAGCACCTGGCCCCGGAAATGGATAAGAATCCTTTTGTATGACGTATTATTACTTATCTTCAACCATGGAGCAATCTCAATACTTACCTTGGAACGGAAATTGTATTTAGTGAAACTATCCATATTTTTCCGAATAACTCCTTTCTGATCATAATAAGCACCGGAAAGGAAATAGTGCACTTTCTTATTGCCACCACTGACACTAATATTGTGTTCCCATGTAGGACGAGACTCATCCATGAAGTAGTTATACCAATCAAAGTTACCATAATATTTATATTCACCATCTTTGATAACCACCCACGGTCGTTCCGGATTTTCCGTTTTATCATTACGCCGGATCCACATTTCATAATAATCTTCATCATTATAATTCGTATAGTTAGAACCTTGATAGGTAGAATAAAACATATCATTGATAGCCGCCGAATAATAACCGCGAGTCTCAAAATCTCTGGAAACTGTAGGTGAGCCAAAGCTATAACGTCCGTTATAAGAAAACACGTGTTTTACCATCATTACCAGATTTTGTTGTAACCAAAATTACTCCATAAGCTGCACGAGCCCCATATACAGCAGCCGAAGAAGCATCTTTCAATACACTAATAGACTCCACATCATTGGGATTCACTGCATCGATAGTACCTTCTACACCATCAACTAATATCAAAGGCGTGACACTACTACTGATAGAATTGATACCACGAATATTTATGCTACCACCCTGTCCCGGACGACCGTTAGAAACAGTAACATTCATATTAGAACAGCTCCTTGAAGTAGTTTAGACAAATTATCGGCCGAACGTCCGATTACTTGTTTATCGTCAACCACAGCAACAGCCCCCGTCAAATTGATTTTTTCTGTGTACCATATCCCCACAACAACTACTTCTTCCAAAACCTTGGTATCCTCTTCCAATGTAATAATCAAAGTTTTACCATCCTCAACTTTTACCTGTTGGTCTTTATAACCAATATATGAGATATTCAACACATTAAGCTTTCCTTCTTCTCCGTTTAAAGAAAAATTTCCGTTTACATCACTCACCGTTCCTCTATTGCTTCCTTTCAGAGCAATTGTAACACCAATCAACGGTTCACCGTTCGTATCAACGACCTTACCTGTATTCTTCTTCAAATTTCCATCAGGCGCAAATCTTTTACTAGACAAAATTATGCTTTTATCAAGCACTGAATAAACAACGTCACTTCCCTTAAAAACCTCATCTAGAATTTTAAAAATATTCTGTTTATTGACATTAATAGAGACACGTTTATGTACATTAACCTGCTGACTGTTAAAGAAGAATACAAAGTCAGTCCGCGATTCTATTATTTTCAAGACGGTTTCAATCGTTTGATTATTGACTTTCAAGTCAAGGATCGCATTTTGCGCATAAGTATTTGTCGCACGAATGGATCCTATCGAAACACATAGCATAATAATTAATAATCTCATAGGCAATGGAATTCCTTTTAAAGTTGCTTTCAGTAGCCTTTTTAATCCCAAGAATTTGGATACTACAATGTTTTTGCATAAATTTGTTGTGATTTAAATTAAAAATAAAGTTAACTACACTTGTCGGCAAACAAGTAAGGCTAAATGATTTTTTATATGGGAAGAATAGTGCTATATTTTTCCCATATTTTTGTTTAAGGAGGGAGTGTTTTCATAGTTCTTTTTGTTTAATAAATTTCTATTATTGTTTTCTCTTTCACAACACCGTTGTCCAATGCCGATTCAAGATATCTGTATCTCACCCCTGAAGCTATTTTGAAGTGTTCCAAGATCTTATCCAGACGTTGATTAATAAAAGTACCTGTAAAGCAATATTTCTTTAATAATGGATTAACAATACGGAACTCTACGTCAAAACGCTTGCTCAAAGTTCTTAAAGCATCTTCAAGAGGAGTATCTCGATAAATGATCCTTCCACTTTTCCAAGCAATATCAGATTCAACAAAAGTAGTTGTACACAAAAGTTTCTCATCCAATAAATTATAAATCACCTTCTGTCCGGGTTGCATACTATAAGTAACCTCCTGCCTTTCTGCTGACAATGGAATTTTACTCTACCTGTCACCAAAGTAGCAGCTACAAACTTATCATCCGGATAAGCATCCACGTTAAATTCAGTACCTAAAACCTCTAATTCAATCCCCTTTCCTACATCGACTAAGAATTTCCGTCCATTATCCTTTGTACTGAAAAATAAGCTTCTCCGAGCAATTCAACCTTTCGATATTCTCCTTCAAAAGACACTGGATATTTTAGATAAGAAGCAGAATTCAGCCATACCCAAGTACCATCCGGTAACTCCACTTTTGTCATCATCCCCGGATTAGACCGAATTTCGACATAACGATCATAATTTTTATCTTGATTAAATACAAAATAGAAGAAAGATAAGAATAAAGGAATAAATAACACAGCTGCTGCTCTTATCCCCCCATTCCCACCAGTTTATTTTCTTCCTTTTTTGACAATCTCTTATCCAGCTTCACCAATGCCTGTTTAGGATCTATCTGCTTCACGGTATCTATTATATCTGTTACGTGGTGTATGTAACAAATCTGTTTAGCTATTTTTCTGTTCTCTTCAGAGAGGGAAATCCAATTTTCTACCTCTTCTTTTTTCTTTCTCTCCTAGTGTACCCGGAAAAATAAAGGAGTAAAAAAAAGAGCCTCATCTATATTTTCATGTAATTCCATCATCTTTTTATGTTCATTTTATTAAGAAGACGGAATACTTCAATTAGTCCCCTAAACAAAAATGCAACTTTTTAATTAAAAGCTGCATTTTTATTTTAAGACTCAAAAACGAATCGGCTATCCTTAGAGAAAATAAGGAATATGATTGTAATCAACGGTAAATAGTCTTTTAGTTCTACACGTAAAAGTCTCAATGCTTGCTGGATACGATACTCCACTAATTTTATGGAAACGTTTAATTCTTTTCGCAATCTCTTTATATGTTTTATCTTGATAACGGCTCATCTCAAAAGTTATACGATAGAGTCCGGCAATCGCATCACGGCCTTTTCTATTTTCGCCATCAATTCCTCCACTACATAAAAAATCAGGATCTTCAAAACTTGTCTGCATTTCTTTAGCAAACATATGCTCATAACAACGTCTTTTTGTCTGATTCTTACTTATTAAATCCAAGCATCTGTTTCTGACCGCCATAAACAAATAACTTCGCAAAGAAGTTTCTATGATCTGGAATTCTCTGTTTTCCCATAGCCATGTCATGATATCCAAAACAACTTCTTCAGCATCTTCTATAGGAATATAGTACTTCCCGAAGGCACATAGTATGGAATAATACTTCAAAAAATAAAGTATCAAAAGCCTTTCTATCTCCTTTTCTAAAAAGAGAATAAAGCTCAATATCTTCATCTATCATACGATTTGTCTCCTTATTCACTTTACAAATTTATATATTTAAAAATCCCTAAACAAACAATTGCATCTTTTTTTAATAGACAAAAAAAAGTCAGCACAAAATGAAGCAATAAAGAAACAACTTTGTTACATATACCCACATATATCCTGATTATATCACTATCCCTTTAGAATAATTATACAATGAAGAAGAAAGCAAATCGGTTAGATGCCATCAAAATGATTATCTCAAGCAAGGAACTCGGCTCACAGGAAGAACTGCTGCAAGAGCTGAACCGTGAAGGCTTCGAACTGACACAGGCCACCCTCTCCCGCGACTTGAAACAATTGAAAGTAGCCAAAGCTGCCAGTATGAACGGGAAGTACGTATATGTACTGCCGAACAACATTATGTATAAACGTTCCACCGACCAAAGCGCCGGTGAAATGTTGCGCAGCAACGGATTTATCTCTTTACATTTCTCCGGCAACATTGCCGTCATCCGTACCCGTCCCGGCTATGCAAGCAGCATGGCATACGACATTGACAACAATGAGTTCAGTGACATTCTGGGAACCATTGCCGGTGACGATACAATCATGTTGGTTTTGCGTGAAGGAGTTGCTATTAGCAAAATACGTCAGCTTCTGTCACTCATCATTCCGAATATCGAATAACTATACCTATATTATATAATAAAGAAATGGACACTCAGCAAATAGATGTTATGGTAGCCGACGCCTCACACGAGGTTTACGTTGACACTATTTTGGACACTATCAGAAAGGCTGCCGCAGTACGCGGAACAGGAATCGCGGAACGTACCCACGAATACGTAGCGACAAAAATGAAAGAAGGAAAAGCGATTATCGCACTTTGTGGAGAGACATTTGCCGGATTTACCTACATCGAATCATGGGGGAACAAGCAATATGTAGCAACTTCCGGTCTGATTGTTCATCCCGATTTCCGTGGATTAGGACTGGCAAAGCGTATCAAACAGGCTTCTTTCCAACTGGCACGTCTCCGATGGCCGAAAGCGAAAATATTCAGTCTGACTTCCGGTGCGGCCGTAATGAAGATGAATACGGAACTGGGCTACGTTCCTGTCACTTTCAACGAGCTGACAGACGACGAAGCTTTCTGGAAAGGATGTGAAGGATGTATCAACCACGACATATTGGTTGCCAAGAACCGTAAGTTCTGTATCTGCACAGCCATGCTGTACGATCCGACAGACCCACGGAACATAAAAAAAGAACAAGAAAGAAATAACATTTAAAATATACACACTATGGAAGAAAAGAAGAAAAAAGTAGTGGTGGCATTCAGCGGCGGACTGGACACATCGTTCACCGTCATGTACCTCGCCAAAGAAAAAGGTTACGAAGTATATGCAGCTTGTGCCAATACAGGCGGTTTCAGCGCAGAACAACTAAAGACGAACGAAGAGAACGCCTACAAACTGGGAGCTACGAAATATGTGACAATAGACGTTACCCAGGAATACTACGAAAAGAGCCTGAAATACATGGTTTTCGGAAATGTGCTGCGTAATGGTACTTACCCTATCTCGGTAAGTTCCGAACGTATCTTCCAGGCATTGGCAATTGCACGCTATGCCAATGAAATCGGTGCGGACGCCATTGCTCATGGTTCTACCGGCGCAGGTAACGACCAGATTCGTTTCGATATGACTTTCCTTGTACTGGCTCCGAATGTAGAAATCATCACATTAACCCGTGATATGGCATTGAGCCGCCAGGAGGAAATAGACTATCTGAACAAGCATGGTTTCAGTGCAGACTTCACCAAACTGAAATACTCTTATAACGTAGGCCTTTGGGGTACTTCTATCTGTGGTGGCGAAATCCTCGACTCCGCGCAAGGACTCCCGGAAACAGCCTACCTCAAGCACGTTGAAAAAGAAGGAAGCGAGCAGCTCCGTCTGACTTTCGAGAAAGGCGAACTGAAGGCTGTCAACGACGAGAAGTTTGACGACCCGATCAAGGCTATCCAGAAAGTGGAAGAGATTGGTGCAGCTTACGGCATCGGCCGTGATATGCACGTAGGTGACACGATTATCGGTATCAAAGGCCGCGTAGGATTCGAAGCTGCCGCTCCGATGTTGATTATCGGCGCTCACCGTTTCCTCGAGAAATATACATTAAGCAAATGGCAACAATATTGGAAAGATCAAGTAGCTAACTGGTATGGTATGTTCCTCCACGAAAGTCAATACCTCGAGCCGGTGATGCGTGATATCGAAGCCATGTTGCAGGAAAGCCAACGCAACGTAAACGGTACAGCTATCCTCGAACTTCGTCCGCTTTCTTTCTCTACCGTGGGCGTAGAATCCGAAGATGACCTTGTTAAGACTAAATTCGGAGAATACGGTGAGATGCAGAAAGGCTGGACAGCTGAAGACGCCAAAGGCTTTATCAAAGTAACTTCTACTCCGCTGCGTGTTTACTACAATAACCATAAAGACGAAGAGATATGATTAAAGCAGGAATCATTGGTGGCGCAGGATATACTGCAGGCGAGTTAATCCGTCTGCTACTCAACCATCCGGAAACCGAAATCGTATTTATCAACAGCAGCAGTAATGCCGGAAACAAAATTACCGACGTACATGAAGGATTGTACGGTGAGACGGATTTGCGTTCACCGATCAATTGCCTTTGGACGAAATCGATGTTCTCTTCTTCTGTACTGCCCACGGTGACACAAAGAAATTCATGGAAAGCCATAACATACCGGAAGACTTGAAGATTATCGACCTTTCCATGGACTACCGTATTAAAAGTGACGACCACGACTTTATCTACGGTCTGCCAGAACTGAACCGCCGTGCCACCTGTACGGCGAAGCACGTAGCCAATCCCGGTTGTTTTGCAACCTGTATCCAGCTTGGCTTGCTTCCGCTAGCCAAGAATCTGATGTTGACAGACGACGTGATGGTAAATGCCATTACAGGAAGTACCGGAGCCGGCGTAAAACCGGGAGCTACCAGTCATTTCAGCTGGAGAAACAATAATATGAGTGTGTACAAAGCATTCGAACACCAGCACGTGCCGGAAATCAAGCAGTCACTGAAACAGCTGCAAAATAGTTTCGATGCGGAGATCGACTTCATTCCATACCGTGGCGATTTCGCCGTGGTATCTTTGCAACGCTGGTAGTCAAAACCAAAGTAGCGCTGGAAGAGATCGTTCGTATGTATGAGGAATATTATGCAAAAGACTCCTTTGTACACATCGTAGACAAGAATATTGACTTGAAACAAGTCGTCAATACTAATAAGTGTCTGATACATCTGGAGAAGCACGGCGACAAGCTATTGATTATCTCTTGTATCGACAACTTGCTGATAAAGGCGCCAGCGGACAAGCTGTTCATAACATGAACCTGATGTTCAATCTGGAAGAAACCGTAGGATTCTACGTTTGAAGCCTTCATAGCTCTGCTTGTTTTTTAAAAACAAAATAATCAAATGAACCAAAGTAACCTAATTCTTCATTCTTCATTCTTAATTCTTCATTTAAAATTATTCGACGTATATCCTTTATATAACATCAACATTGTCAAGGGCGACGGTTGCAAGGTATGGGATGAGAACGGAACGGAATATCTGGATCTCTACGGAGGTCATGCCGTTATCTCTATCGGACATGCACACCCTCACTATACAGCAATGATAAGTAACCAGGTGGCTAAACTTGGTTTCTACTCAAACTCCGTCATCAACAAGCTCCAACAAGAGGTAGCCGAACGACTGGGCAAGATTTCCGGTTACGAAGACTACAGCCTGTTCCTGATTAACAGTGGAGCCGAAGCGAACGAAAACGCTTTGAAGCTGGCTTCGTTCCATAACGGACGTACCAAAATCGTTTCCTTCAACAAGGCGTTTCACGGCCGTACATCTCTTGCGGTAGAAGCCACCAACAATCCGTCGATCATCGCACCTATCAACAATAACGGTCACGTGACCTATCTCCCTCTGAACGACATCGACGCGATGAAACAAGAATTGTCAAAAGGAAATACCTGCGCTGTGATCATTGAAGGGATTCAAGGGGTAGGCGGTATCAAGATACCAACCGCTGAATTTATGCAGGAACTCCGCAAAGCCTGCAGCGAAACTGGAACGATTCTGATTCTCGACGAGATTCAGAGCGGATACGGACGTAGCGGTAAATTCTTCGCCCATCAATATTGTGACATTAAGCCGGACCTTATCACTGTAGCCAAAGGGATCGGAAATGGTTTCCCGATGGCAGGCGTCCTGATCAGCCCGATGTTCAAACCTGTATACGGACAATTGGGAACGACCTTTGGCGGAAACCATCTCGCTTGCTCTGCGGCACTTGCCGTAATGGACGTCATTGAGCAAGAAAATCTGATAGAAAACGCAAAGGTAGTAGGTAACTACCTGCTGCAAGAACTTAAGAAATTCCCGCAAATCAAAGAGGTACGCGGATGCGGACTCATGATCGGACTCGAATTCGAAGAGCCCATCAAAGAGTTGCGTAGCCGTCTCATTTATGACGAACATGTATTTACCGGCGCAAGCGGCACGAATGTACTTCGCCTGCTTCCCCCTCTCTGTCTTACTATGGAGGAGGCCGACGACTTCCTCGCCCGGTTCAAGAAAGTACTCTAATCGCTCATATTGATTAATAAACAGCCAACGATAAAAGCAGCCTTTATTAGAAATTTATTTCTTATTCCGGCTGCTTTTTGTTTTTTCGCAATTAACCGTTACCTTTGCCTTTAACAATTCATTAAAAATAAGCGTATATGAAAATAGCTATTATCGGTGCAGGCAACATGGGTGGCTCTATCGCCCGTGGTCTGGCAAAAGGAAGTCTGATAGAAGATTCGGATATTATTGTGTCCAACCCGAGTACCGGAAAACTAGAGAAACTGAAAAAGAATTTCCGGGTATCTCCATCACCAACAATAATCTGGAAGCAGCCACAGGAGCAGACATTGTCATCCTTGCCGTCAAACCGTGGTTTATGGAATCGGTGATGCGCGAATTGAAGCTGAAGAGCAAACAGATACTCATATCCGTAGCGGCAGGTATCAGTTTTGAAGAGCTGGCACATTACGTGGTAGCACCGGAAATGGCGATGTTCCGCCTCATCCCTAACACCGCCATCAGTGAACTGGAAAGCATGACACTCGTTGCCGCGCGCAATACAAATGACGAACAAGACAAGTTCATCCTCCGGCTATTCAGCGAGATGGGAACAGTGATGCTTATCCCCGAAGATAAAATAGCGGCAGCCACGGCACTGACCTCCTGCGGTATCGCATACGTTCTGAAATACGTTCAGGCAGCCATGCAAGCGGGTATCGAAATGGGTATTCGTCCGAAAGACGCCATGCAGATGATAGCACAATCCTTAAAAGGAGCGGCCGCACTGATTCAGAACAACGACACCCACCCCAGCGTAGAAATCGACAAGGTCACCACTCCGGGCGGAATCACAATCAAGGGGAATCAATGAACTGGAACACAACGGTTTCACCTCCGCTATCATTAAAGCCATGAAAGCTTCCAAATAATACCGCAGAATTATTAATCATAAAATACTAACCACTTGTATGAATGAACAAATTAAACAGATCGCAGAACGCCTCCGCGGATTACGTGATGTATTGGAACTGACCGCTGAGGATATCGCCCGCGATAGCGACATATCTGCTGAAGAATACCGGCTTGCGGAAACAGGAGATTACGACATCTCTGTCAGCATGTTACAAAAAATAGCCCGCACGTATAATGTAGCTCTCGACGCCCTGATGTTTGGTGAAGAACCTAAAATGAGCAGCTACTTCGTGACTCGTGCCGGCAAAGGAGTCAGCATCGAACGTACCAAAGCTTATAAATACCAATCACTGGCTTCAGGATTCATGAACCGTACCGCCGATCCGTTCATCGTTACCGTTGAACCGAAAGGAGTCGATGAACCAATCCATTATAACCACCACAATGGACAAGAATTCAACCTTGTGATTGAAGGCCGTATGCTTATCAACATCGAAGGCAAAGAAATCATCCTCAACCAAGGAGACAGTATCTATTTTAACTCTAAACTTCCACATGGCATGAAAGCGCTCGATGGCAAAACGGTACGTTTTCTGGCAGTAATTATGTAACAACATCATGGTAGAAAGATTTTTATCACAGACCTCTTTCAGCTCACAAGAGGACTTTATCAAGAACTTGAAAATAAACGTCCCGGAGAACTTCAACTTCGGCTATGACGTAGTAGACGCCTGGGCAGCCGAACAACCTGACAAGAACGCTTTACTTTGGACAAATGACAAAGGCGAAAGTCGCCAATTCTCATTTGCCGACATGAAACGATCTACGGACATGACCGCTTCTTACTTCCAGAGCCTGGGTATCGGCCGTGGCGACATGGTGATGCTGATTCTGAAACGCCGTTATGAGTTCTGGTATAGCACCATCGCTCTTCACAAACTAGGAGCAACCGTTATTCCGGCTACTCACTTGCTGACCAAGAAGGATATTATCTATCGCTGCAACGCTGCCGACATCAAAATGATTGTGGCTGCCGGCGAAGGAATCATACTGCAACACATCAAAGATGCTCTTCCCGAGTGTCCGAGCGTGGAAAAGTTAGTCAGTGTAGGTCCGGAAATTCCGGAAGGTTTCGAAGATTTCCATCAGGGAATCGAAAATGCCGCTCCGTTTGTACGTCCCCGCCATGCCAATACCAATGATGACATCTCACTGATGTATTTTACTTCCGGCACGACCGGCGAACCCAAAATGGTAGCACATGACTTTACTTATCCGTTAGGTCATATCGTTACCGGTAGTTTTTGGCACAACTTGGATGAAAATAGCCTTCACCTCACCATTGCCGATACCGGCTGGGGAAAAGCAGTATGGGGAAAACTCTACGGACAATGGATTGCCGGAGCGAATATCTTCGTTTATGACCACGAGAAGTTTACCCCGGCAGCTATTCTGGAAAAAATCCAGGAATACCATGTCACCTCTCTCTGTGCACCTCCTACCATCTTCCGGTTCTTGATTCACGAAGACCTGACAAAGTACGACTTGTCTTCACTCAAATATTGCACCATTGCCGGAGAAGCATTGAACCCGGCCGTATTCGAAACTTTCAAGAAACTGACAGGTATCAAACTGATGGAAGGTTTCGGACAGACTGAAACAACACTGACCGTCGCCACGATGCCATGGATGGAACCGAAACCGGGAAGCATGGGACTGCCGAATCCTCAATATGACGTTGACTTGATAGACCACGAAGGTCGTTCCGTTGAAGCCGGAGAACAAGGACAAATCGTAATCCGCACCAGCAAAGGCAAACCTCTCGGACTTTTCAAAGAGTACTATCGGGATGCGGAACGTACTCACGAAGCTTGGCATGACGGAATTTATTACACCGGCGATGTTGCCTGGAAAGATGAAGACGGATACCTGTGGTTTGTCGGTCGTGCAGACGACGTTATCAAGAGCTCCGGTTACCGCATCGGCCCATTCGAAGTGGAAAGTGCGTTGATGACTCATCCGGCTGTTGTGGAATGTGCTATTACCGGAGTACCCGACGAGATTCGCGGACAAGTGGTGAAAGCAACGATTGTATTATCTAAAGAATATAAGAATCCCGGTTGTTGGCAGGCGGGAGAAGAATTAATCAAAGAATTGCAGAACCACGTGAAGAAAGTGACTGCGCCCTCAAATGAATATAAATATCCGCAGGTTCCACTTTTTGTAATCGAGTTCGTACAAGAAGAAGGGTTTATTCCATCCGTATTGGGACCTTTTGGGTCTTTTGAAGGGTTATATATCGTCACTCCATGCACTGTTACATTATCACAAAAGCCGGATTTATGGTCCAAAAAGGAGAATTGACAATTTTCACATTCTCTATCAACACATTGTTACATTCATAAAACTGAATAAAAGGAGGCCGAAACATACGACGCTCTAAAGAAGGTTTATAATAATCCGAAATTTCCAGATCTTCATTAGCCTCTTCCCACATTCGTTGTAGTTTATTCAAAGCAGGCAATTTTCCTCCGTTCTTTTAATCAGCTCCCGTGTTTCTTTCTCCCAGCTCCACCATTTGAATCCATTACCGTTCAACGTTCCACGCCCGGTTATAGTCAAATTCTCCGCATCATGCGCATAAATCAGGGGAGACAAAGTATTCATCACTGTACCTTCCCAACGAATCTTCACAAAAGGAAGATAATCTTCAAAACGATCTGAAAAACGAAGAACAGCTCCGGACTCCACATACAAAAGTTATATTACTTTTCATGTGGATAGTGGCTGTCAAATAAACACCTGCCGGGAAATAAATAGTTCCTCCACCTTCAGAAGATGCTTTTTCAATCGTTTGGTTTATTAACTCCGTACAAGATTCAATACCTCGGGGATCAGCTCCAAGCTCCTTCATATTAAAGGTACGAGACCATGCGGTTACGGCTATAACAAGTCCCACTACACAAATAAATAGACGTTTCATTTATAGTTTTCATTTAAAATTTTACCAGTTCTAATTGTCAAAACAAAAGTACGAGGTATCTTCTCTCCTTATAGGGTAATAATTGTGCTTGATAGAGGATAGACAGGTGGATTAAATATGCAAAAGCGTGCATTTTATGTTCAATCACGGTTTTATATTTCCTTTTAATCCAGTTTTATCTATTTTTGCTCTACACATAATTTATAATATCATGAAGACACTCTATGTTTTCCTTTTATGCTTATACACCAGTCTGACTGTAGCAGCTCAACCTCTTTGCCAGATTAAACACTTCTCTGTCAATAGTGGCCTTTCGCAAGGAGTAGTAGTGAATATAATGCAAGACAAAAAGGATTTCTTTGGTTCGCCACCTGGAATGGACTGAACAAATTCGACGGATACACATTTAAAAATTACAAAGCATTTCCGGAGACGGCTGTACTTTAACGACTAACCGTTTCTCTTATATTACAGAAAGCAAAGACGGAGATGTATGGTGCAAATCTTATGATAACCGTGCATATCTATTTGATATTCAGACAGAGAAGTTTATTGACATACTCCTTCCTATTGAATCATCCCTGCAACAGACCAACACAGTCAGCAATATCTATACCTTAAATAAAGGGATTACATGGATCACCTGCGAACAAGGTTATGCTTTCAGAATCAATGAGCAAACCTGCAAAGAAGGAAAAGATATCATTTTATACAGCAGTTTCAACCAAAATTTAAAAGGAAACAAGATATTCGACATTTACGAAGATTCCGACGGGGACGAATGGATCATGACAGATAAGGGAGTAACCATCATCGGGAGAAAACGAATCAACAGCGATTATCCGTTCAAAATGGTCAAAGAATATAATAAGAGAATATATCTTATCTCAACTTCCGGAAAAATCGCAATATATGATCCCAAGAACGGAAATATAAAATTCCAGGAGTTACCATGTCCTGTCACAGATATCTATTCCATATCTTCCATTTCCCTTCTAATGACAAGATCGGCTTAGGAACTGACAACGGATTTATAACATACGATACAGAAAAGAAAAAATTCCAACATTTTAATATACAGACAGCCACCCAGCCATCCAATGAAGCTCATTTCTTTTATCAGGACAAAACCGGAGAAGTCTGGATCTTTGCCAATACCTCCGGTGTGATAAAGCTAAATCTGAAAACAGGAGATAAGCAGCACTTCACAGCTCCTATACAAAACCTAATCCAATATGAACGCGACAACCGGTACATGATCTTTGAAGACCATGAAGGCACACTATGGATGAGTCCTCAAAAGGGCATTTGTGCTATTATGACCGCGACAGTAATCAACTGAAACTATACTTTGCAGATGAAAATAATCCCGCTTCCCTATTTGCCCCTCTATTCGCTATTATTATACCGACCGGCAACAGAATGTATGGATTACCAATGACCGGGGCGTAGACAAAATATCTTTCTATCCCAATAAATACAGAATACGTCCCATAGACAATGGATTGGAAATACGTGCTTTTCTTGCCGACAAACAGAAACGTCTCTGGGTTGCTTCCAAAAAGGGAAACGTCAGAATTTACCGTCCGGATGGGACATTAGAAGGCTACCTTTCTCCACAGGGCATAATCACCCTCAAGAGGTTACTTTCGGAAAAAAAGTGTGTACTGTTTTATGGAAGATAAACAAGGAAATATATGGATGGGAACCAAAAAAAGACGGCCTCATCCTTCTAAAGAAGAAAAATGAGCACTCCTATCTTTTACAACAATTCGTCCATCAGCCACAAGATACATACAGTTTAAGCAACAATAGTGTCTATAGTATTATTCAGGATAGTCATGACAATATATGGATCGCATGTTATGGAGGTGGCCTCAACCTATTATCACACGCACCTGATGGTTCTACCAACTTTATCCATAGCGGCAACCGGCTGAAAAACTATCCTGTTTCTACTTCACTCAAAATAAGACATATCGCAGAAGCCCCCAACGGAGTGTTATTGATTGGCACAACCAATGGTTTACTTACATTCTCCAATAAGTTCGATCAGCCTGAAGAAATTAAGTTCTATCACAGCAACCGTATCCCTAATGTAGATTCCAGCCTTAGCAGTAATGATGTCATGCAGATATTTACTGACAGTCGAAAAAACACTTATGTAATAACATTCACCGGAGGAATCAGCCAGGTTATCTCTAAAAATCTGCTCACGGAAGATATACAATTCAAAAGTTATACAATCAAAGACGGATTAGCTTCCGATTTGGTACTTTCAATGCTCGAAGATACTCAAAAACAATTATGGGTAATCTCCGAAAACTCCATATCCAAATTCAATCCACAACAAGGAACATTTGAGAATTATGGAAGTAATTACTTTCAGAGAGAACTGAATCTCACTGAAGCAGTTCCCACACTAACCAGTCAAAAGAAAATCGTTCTCGGAACCAATCAAGGGATACTTGAAATCAACACAGAACAAATGAAAAAAAGTTCTTATGTACCTCCTATTGTATTTACCGGACTCAAAATACAAGGAAGTCAACTTCATGTAGCGCTTGATGACATAAAGAACTGGAACTAAATCCTTCGGAACGTAATGTCACCTTTCAATTTGCAGCCATTGATTATGTAAATCCCGATGCCATCGAATACGCCTATCGCCTGCAAGGCCTGGAAGAAGAATGGAACGAAGCCGGTAATAACCGCTCTGCAACATACATAAATTTACCTGCCGGAGAATATCAACTGCAAATCCGTTCCAGCAATAGCGACGGAGTATGGACCGATAATATACGCACTCTCCCCATTCATGTTTACCCACTTTTTGGGAAACATACTGGGCATGGTTATTCTATATTGTCATGTTCGTTTTATTCACCACTATCATTGTATACATCCTGTTCTATATCTACCGTTTGCGGCATCAGGTTGATCTGGAACAACATTTATCAATATCAAACTGCGTTTCTTCACTGATATTTCACATGAATTACGCACTCCTTTAACTTTAATATCCAGCCCTGTATCAGAAATTCTAGCGCATGAAGCAATCTCTCCGACAGTTCTGGAACATCTAAATTTGGTACATAAAAACACAGAACGTATGCTTCGTCTGGTTAATCAACTACTGGATTTCCGCAAAATCCAAAATAAGAAGATGAAAGTGTTGGTAGAAAAGACAGAACTCGTTTCCCAATTACAGAAGATAATGGAAAGCTTCACCTTATAGCAAAAGAAAAGAGAATTGATTTCCAACTTCAAACTAATACAGACAAAATATACGCATGGGTAGACCGTGACAAATTTGAAAAGATATTCTTTCAATCTACTTTCAAATGCCTTCAAATATACACCGAACGGGAAGAAAGTAACGGTAAATATGATAACAGGTTCGGAGCAAGTCACCATCTCCGTATCTGATGAAGGCATTGGCATTGCTCCCGAAAAGAAACAATCCCTATTTTATCGATTTGAAACACTGGCACAATACAATATCCTGCAGCCCTCATCCGGCATTGGGCTTTCACTAGTACGCGAATTAATAGAATTACATCACGGAAATATCCAAGTGAAAAGCGAGCCGGGAAGTGGAAGTGAATTCATTGTCACACTTCCTAAGGAAGAAAAAAGCATTTGCAGACGATCAACAAACCTGAATTTATTTTATCCGACAGTGACAATAATTCACCGACGATACATGCTACTGAAGAAGATTCGGATAGTACATCCTTCAAGGCAGCATACGCAGAGAATGAAAATAAAACCGACGCAGAGGATGAAAAAACTTCCATTCTTATTGTCGAAGACAACAATGAATTACGTCATTTCCTATGGAATATCCTGTCAGAGACTTACACTGTTCTCGAAGCAACAAATGGAAAAGAAGGATTAAAATATGCACAGCAGTACATTCCGGATCTGATAATCAGTGATGTTATGATGCCGGTCATGGATGGATTAGACATGGTGAAAGCAATCAAAGCCGATCATGACACCTGCCATATTCCTATTATATTACTATCAGTAAAATCTTCTTTAGATGATCGGATAGCAGGACTGGAACAAGGTATCGATGACTACATTACCAAACCATTCAGCTCTACATACTTAAAAACCAGAATCTTGTCGCTGCTCCGTCAGCGTAAACAGCTACAAGATCTATATTTATCGAAACTGTCAGAGCATACTCAAGAAGAGGATCATATAAATGGGTGGGAGCCTTCACAACCTCAAGTGACTCCATACGATGAACAATTCATGCAACAAGTAATGGCGTTTATGGAGGAACAAATGGATAATACAGATATCACCATCGACGACTTCGCCAACAAACTAATGTTAAGCCGTACGGTATTCTACCGAAAATTAAAATCCATTGTTGGGCTGACTCCGGTAGATTTCGTATGTGAAATGCGCATCAAACGAGCCGCCCAGCTAATTGAAAAAAGTGAATACAGTTTCTCCCAAATTGCTTATATGACCGGTTTCAATGACCCGAAGTACTTTAGCAGGCGCTTCAAAAAAATCATGGGAGTCACTCCTACAGAATATAAAGAAAGAAAGGAGATGCCTCATAAGCACCTCCCCTTTCCTTACCAGTTTTCTATATTCAATTACAATACACCTTTTTTACCTTGCGTTCCATATTGATTCACGGCAGATACCTTCAAAGCATAATTCACTTCCGACACCGGAAAAGAGGTATCAGTAGTCGTCCCGAGAATCTGTTCTCCATCATATACAATATATCCGATCGCATTCTTCACAGGATTCCATTTAAGAGTGCCTTGCTGATAAACCAGACTGCGCGGACTTCCTAATTTCTCCATCATAATACGCGGATTCCAGCCATCATTACCCGGAATCATATTTTCGTACGTATATTTGTCCGCCTCCTCTTTCGTTATAGTTGCCTGACAGGTACCCGATACTTCCTTACCGGTTTGGCGGTCTTTATATTGATATTCCGTTTTGCGTTTACTTAAATCCAACACATTACCCCTGTGCATCACGACTATTGTATTCGGCAAAAATTCCGGGAACCGTTCCCATATTCGTCCATCCTTCATCAGCGACAGGGATAAGCATGATGGTATTGATATACACCGTCTTCGAATTATTATGCCATGGACGCCCCAACTTCAAACGTCCGTCAGCCGCTTCACTGTTTCCATCTATAATGCAATTACGAAAAGCATAACCATATTTGGCATCTTTATGGGAAGGAGCCACTATTACTGCTCCACTCCGTACATGATAAAGCGTACAGTTTTCCAGCAACACATCACCACCACCATAAAAAATAGTCTACCGCGCCTTCTATCCAGCAATCTTTCACATAGTGCCGACTGACATCATTATTGGCAGTCATCCAAGTATCTTGAAAAGAACGGAACTTACAATTATAAAAGGAAGCACAATCTGCCTGACTATTCATAGCCAAAGCCTGCGGACCATTATCTGATAAAACTCCCCAGTCATTCACATACGAAATGTTTTCCGTATAAAAGTGGTCTCCTTTACCACCACTACCGATCCCTCGTATTTATAAACTGGAGAGGAAGGATTATGAACCGAGTGTTCCCAATAAGCTGTTTTTCCACCTATTTCTTTACCGGTCAGTTTACTACCAACATTCAAGTTTAAATGAATAATGGTCTTATCCTTATCCTGGCCTATTAAATGTACGTATGGCTTATTCTTAGGGATAATCACCTGCTCATTATACAAGCCATTCTTTATCAGAATCAACCAAGGTTTCGTCTGTCCGTCAGGTACAGCATTGATTGCTTCCTGAACCGTTTTATAATCTCCACTACCATCAACAGCTACAATAGCCTGATAAGGCGATGAGTCCGCCTGTGCATAAATCATTGCACAGGCACTCATCAATAAAATTGATAATACAATATTCTTCATGATATTCTTTATACCTAACAATTATAGGATCAATTAATACCAACGTGGATCACCAGCATTACCCGTTCCGGCAAACCCGGCTCCCGGTTTAATATGGAAATCACCGTTCAATGGATCAACGAACAAGTCATCCGAGCTTTGTTTTATTCTCGTTATTTCTTCAAACCTGTTATTGCCTTCCTGCAGGTCGGAGGTGATATAACAATTATCAGAGAAGTTCAAAATGTCATAAGCACCATTTCCACTATTCATTTTCTTTCCTTTGTTCGGACCGGGAAAATCAAATTCCGCATTGTCGCAGATTTCGGAGAAGGCGGAGTACTTGCCGCATTATCGAAACGGAAAACTTTAGGCAATTCCTTCTTAGCATCCATAGAATTATAGAAAGTACAATTTTCCAATATCACATCACCGATTCCCCTTTCACGTCCATCAACTGGTCACCAATATTAATCAATGTACTATTCGTTATAGAAACCCTTTCCAACTGATCGATATTTTTTCCGAAATTAATCATTCCATATCCGTCCGTACCAACTTCGGATATGACACAGTTATCGATCGTAATATCCGTCATGAACACACCACTTCCATCGCTAATACGTACAAGCGTACGTTTTATGTTCTGTATAGCACAGCCTGTGAATGAAATAGACTGGGCATAAGAACTATTTTTCCAATCCGTCATATAACTGGCCTCGCCATTTCCATTCAGGCAAACAAACTCGAATGACAGAGACTGTATCGGAGAAGCCAATGATATTTTATTAGTCACAATAAGCTGTGGACGATTATTTTCATTAGCTTCCGTACTGGTAAACAAAATATTATCCAATCCCGGAATCTTTAGTTCACTTACCTTATACACCGCCCCCGGAGTAAGTTGGACAGTTACATTGCTACATTCTTTCTCTTTCACAAAATTAGATAACAATGTACTTAAATCAATGACTCCGGTTTCCGTAGCCTCCACAAAAGGATTTCGCTACCACCCAATCCCAGTGTCTTGAATACATACGAACCACGTAATGCATCATTATTATAAATCCGAACACGATAGGTCGCTCCATTCTCCAATTCGGAGAGTGTTTTTGAACAAGCCGCTATATCTTCCGAAGTCAAATCAATCTGTTTTTCCTCACCATATTTCGTATCCACCATTTGAGCCAACGTCAGATGAGTTACCCTGTTCGTTTCTTCCCATGTCAAGGTTGCGGAATTAGCTGTAACTTCCACTCCGGTAAATAATTGCTCATCCGGAGTTTTAAATGCTACACTGACATAAGTGCTTGCCTTTCCCTGCGCATCTTCTCCTTTCATACGAACAGAATATTGCGTAGAACCGTTGAACTCCTGAAACAAAGTACGATATTCCACCCTCATAGGCGTATTACTCTCTGAAAATACAGTCAATGTATCTTTCAGAATCGTATCTGTCCTTACATAATTTTCCGCATTAAACTCCAAGCTGTCCGTATAAAACTCAAAAATATAGACTTTTTGCATTCACAATCTGCGAATATCTTAATGTAACCGAAGTCGCATCGGTAGCCGACTTATCGAACGTCAACGGACGGAACAAAGCATCATAGTTCTTATTAACTGTCCAGTCATTGGCATCGTCCTCACAGGAAGACATACCCACTATCAAAGCCAATAGTACATACAGGCATGCTCCGGATAATCTATTAACTAGTCTTTTCATCTTTTCCTACCATTAATTATTTATAACCATACGAATTAGAAACATACCCTTGCGTCTTATTGACATCCTCATAATAAATAGCGAATACATGGCGATAATTACACACTCCATTACCAACAGAATATTTACGGAACTCCGCTTCGGCTTCACCGCCCCAGTTCAGCCTGCCAAACAAATTCGAATAGTCGTAAGACGCATTCAGCCCTGTACCGCAAACCAATATTCTAGCCATTGTTTTCACATAATTAGTATTCAGGGTTGCATTTATATCACCATCCTTATTCAATGTCACCTGCATACTGATCCAGTTGCACTCATACTGTCCTTTTGATGTAGAAGCAGTACCGGTTCCCATATCCTCATTGAAGTTAACAGACGACATATCAATGTATTCCGGATTATCAGAGTCTTCATATTTATAATAGATTTTTCTCGGTATTTCATCCACTTGATAAGTCTTCCGAAAATAGTCACCGGCTTGTAGTCATACAACATACAAAGACCTATTTTCATCTCTTCTATTTTCTCCGCGAACAATCCCCAACGTGTCAAATCCTGACGACGAATAGATTCACAACCAAACTCCCATGCCCGTTCATTGACAATAGCCGTGAAGAAATCCGCGTCATACTGCGTGATTTCGGGAGCACCAGTACCAAATGCTCTTTCACGAACCTTTTCCAAAGCCTGTCGGGGAGACATACCGGCAATCGGACTAACTGCATCCGGCCCTGTCAATACATTTTGAGCCTCCGCAAACATCAGGTAAATATCTGAATACCGCATCAAAATCCAGTTGATACCAGTAGCAATACGTGAATTAGCTTTCGGGAAACGGACTTTCATATAATTATCAGTCATCCAATACCAACGCCATTTACCACAAGCCACTCCTAATGGATTACAGCGAATAACTTCCTTATTTTTCCATTCTCATTGATATATTCCTGGAAAACACAAGTAACATCCCGACGGGTGTCTGCCGGATCAAATGAATAAAAATAGTAAAAGCAGTAGTAGCCGCATATCCTGCCCCTCCCATACCTTGTGTGGTATTAAAAACCCCTCTGTTCAGGTAGTATCCCATCGTGGCCCCCACATCTCCATTCTGTCCTTCACCAAAAGCGACTTCAAACAGGTTTTCATTATACTTGTTGTATTCCAGATGATTGACAGTAGACCAAATATTCTCATAACTGGGATCAAGCTCATGAGGATTATCAGTCGCTCCCAAAATCTCCGCACACTGTTTGGCAGCCAGCTCATAATAATCTTTCCAATTCTTAGGGCGACCGACGAAATATCCGTTCATTTCCGGAATGGTCGGATGATGTTCCACATCCAAGTCCGGAAACTGATTTCCATCCCGTACAGACCATCCTCCAGCAAATAGCGCTACCTTTGCCAGCAGTCCTTTGGCAAAACCTTTATTCATGCGTTCTACCGTATATGATTCTTCTCCCATCCAAGGCAGATATTCAATTGCCTCTTTCAAATCCTCTATGATATAATTATAAACAATATCACGATCCACTTTTCCTATATAGACATTTCCCAATCCGCTTTCAGACGCATGCTCTTTATATGGCACATCTCCCCAATAACGGATCAATTCAAAATAGCCTAACGCTTTTAGTGCTAATGCCTCTCCTAAATATCTACGCATGGCAGCCTTGTCCGAAGTAGATTGCATCAACGGTGACCGACGTATACCATCTACGATAGTAGTGGCGGATTCTGCCAGATAATAAAGTTTGTCCCATCTGGTATTCCGGTTATAATTATCGTCATAAAAATTGCCAGCACCTTCATCACGAAGTGTCGAATTATAGTTTTCCGTAGAAAACGCACCCGAGCCAACCTCCACGTCAGAAGCTCCCTGCCAGTTGACACACAGTTTCTGACCATATATATAGGTGTCCGTCATTGTCGCATATACACCCATCAGGGCTGCTTCCGTCAGAGCTGTCGATTTAAACAGATTCTCATCACTTGGAATAGAAGGACTTTCGGTATCCAAAAATTATCCATACACGAAGTGCATAACACAGAGGAGGATAAAACCGCTAAAAATAGTTTCTGTATTTTCATTTTTCAAGTATTAAAAAGTAACATTAAGACCGAATACATAAGAATGTGCTTTCGGATATGCAGAATAATCCACACCCGGAGTCAAAGGGGTAGAACGTTGTGTGCTCACTTCAGGATCCTGTCCGGAATAAGCTGTCCAGCAAAACAGGTTATTGGCCGTAGCATACACGCGCAGGTTCTTGACTCCTAGCTTACGAGTCACAGTAACCGGAAGCGTATACCCCTAACGTCAGGTTACTACAACGCAAAAAAGAGCCGTCTTCAATCGCCCAGTCCGTCACAAGCGTACGTCCCATCATAGGCATCCAGATAGAGGCTTTGGAATTGATTTCAACAAAGCGTTCCGGATTGGCGTCATTACCATACATTACATTGGCACCCGTTTCCGGATCAATAATCGACCAACGGTTTTCCAAACTCATAAAATCTCTGATATTATTATATTTACGATTCGTATGAGTGGATGCCATAATCTTATTGGCATTATATACTTTATTGCCATATGACCAGTTGAACATTGCCGCCAAGTCAAACCCTCTCCATGCAGCATTCAGCCCGAATCCGCCAATATGCTTTGGCTGTACACTACCGATCACTTTACGGTCATTATCCGCATCGATCACACCGTCATTATTCTGATCCTTCAGTTTGATAAAGCCAGGACCAAAGTTAGGCAGATCATTAGAGAACAAAGCCCTGTCGTCTACTACCCCTTCATTCAGTATCCATTTTTTCGTATTCTCATCAAACGTAAAGTCGTCTACAGAATAAAAGCCCTCTACTTCGAAACCATACATCTGCCCTACCGCCTGACCTACAATAGCACGAAAATCATCAGAGCCGATATCCGGTCGCCAGTTGGATTGCGCACTCAATACGGTTGCCGTTCCATCCAGTTTATTCACTATATTTTTATTGAATGATATATTGAAGTTAGCGCCCAGATAGAAATCTTTACTATTGATAATCGTTCCGCTAAGCGTAAGTTCAACTCCCCTGTTCGTACTGCGGCCTACATTCTGATACTGATATTCATATCCCGAATTTGAAGGAAGATCCATGCGTAAGATTAAATCTTTCGTTATATCATTATAGAAGTCAACCGTCACATTCAAACGGCTATTAAAGAGGCTGGCATCTATTCCCACATTAGAGGATAACTTCGTCTCCCAAGTCAGATTCTCGTTCCGCAAGGTGTTCTGCAATTTCAGGGCACTCTGTACTGTTTCATTCAGATAATATTGCCTATTGGCAGAAGATTCCATTTTATAATCCTGTCTCCAGTATGAATTGACACGCGCATTACCAACTGACCCGTAACTCACACGAAGTTTCAGATTATCCAGCCAGTCTTCCGTCTGCTTCATAAATTTTTCCTGGGAAATGCGCCATGCCAATGCCATACCCGGGAAAAATCCCCAACGGTTTTCAGGAGCGAACACATTCGTTCCGTCGGCACGGGCTGTAAAAGTGAACATGTACCGGTCTTTGAAAGCATAGTTTAAACGACCGAAGTAAGATGCCGTACGAGAAGGTTCACCAAGAGTGGTATACGTTGGTTGGGATTCTCCATAGTTCCACATAGCCAACACTTCGCTCGCCGTAAAATCCATAGGATAATATTTGGATGAGGCAATCATCTGATTTCTGTAATTACTCACCATTTCATGTCCGGCCATCAGATCAAGACGGTGATTCTTTTTCAGAGAGAACCGGTAACTCAATATGTTCTGCAAGTTCCATCGTGCACCTTTCTCATCCGTACGTTTGGCTACGGGCTGACCGGCATTGGAGCTCGACTCTCCGGTTTTCTTTAACCAGTCATTATCGGTATAATTATAAGGGTAGGCGTAACTACCTTTCAGCTGATAAGTCAATCCTTTAACAATTTCACAGTTAAAGCCGGCATTATAAGTCATAGAAAACTGGTTTTGCTTCTTATACTCATTCACCGTATTATATACAGGATCATTCAATGATGATAACAATGCATCATCCGAGTAATCAATTTCACCCCCAAAGCATCTCCCGCATCTATACTTGCAAGGCTGTTGATTGGCGAGAAAAGAACGGCATCTCTCAATTTAGCTCCATTGGTACCCGCACCGTCAATCACCATTCTAGTCAAACGGCTGGAAAACTCAAACTTCAATTTGTTACTCAACTTTTTATCCATCTTCACACTCAAGTTATCCCTCACATAATTGGAGTTGAGCATAATGTACTTCTCATCATCCCGCGTATAACTCAAATTATAACGCAATGTAGCATCCGTTCCTCCTGTTATACCAACGTTATAGCTTTGTTTGAATCCGGTGTTTCCATATACTTTATCCTGCCAGTTCGTGCCTTCTACCGAACGATAAATATTGCGGTCGTCCCAACGTCCATACATCGAATTAATGCTACTGGTCAGAGAGGTGCCCGGATCAAGCTCTTTCTGAAAACAGTAGTATTCGTAAGGTGAAAGTACCCCCGTCAGATTATACACATTACTGACACCCCAGTGAGCATTGAATGAGACTTCTGTTTTTCCCGCCTTACCGCTTTTTGTAGTAACAAGAATAACGCCGTTCGCACCTTTAGCTCCATAAATGGCGGTAGAAGAAGCATCTTTCAAAACATCAATGCTCTGAATATCACCGGGAGGAATATCATTGATATTACTCACCTGAAAACCGTCAACAATATATAACGGTGAATTGTCCTGGGTAATAGAACCACCGCCACGCACTGTAATCTGGATTGTTGCATCGGGCGATCCATCAGTAGCCACTACATTCACACCTGCCAGTTTTCCTGTAATAGCCGCAGCCGCAGAAGTTATCGGAATATCCTTCAAAACCTTCTCACTCACTGAAGAAATCGCACCGGTCAAATCTCCGCGACGTGAGGTTCCGTATCCTACCACTACCACTTCGTCCAAAGTCTGATTGTCTTCTTCCAACACAACTTTCAGATGTTTGCCCGGTTTCACAGTCGCAACAACTGATTTCATTCCTACAAAACTAATTTCCAACTTTGTTGCATCTTCGGGATCAGACAAAGTGAAATTTCCATCCAAGTCGGTAATTGTACCGACGGAGGACTTTTTTCAACACCTTCACACTAGCACCAATAATAGCATCGCCGTTGGTATCCACCACCGTTCCTTTCACAGATACCTTCTGTGCATATACTGTTGTCGCCGTTATAAAGCACAAGAGCAAGCAACATATATACGCAAAGCATCTTCTCAAAAATAAATGTCTTTGTACATCCATAGTATTATCTTGATTAATTTGTTTCATTTTTGATGTTACAAAAGTCACACTTTTACATCTGTTTTCCACTCATTATTTATGCAAAAGCGTGGACTTTTTATATAGAATGTCTTATTTTACTGTAACAATAATCACCTCTCCTTCGCGTGTATCCACATCATACAAATAAGTATCACGTAATGCCACTCCTTTTAAAGGCGCTTTTTCACTAATCATCGGGCGTGAGATTTGCTGTACTTTAAATAATGCGTTCGGATTCGCTTCCTCTTCCTTCTTCTGTTTCAACAATGCTCCTTCAGCAGCCAATTTCCAGTAAGAGCGCAGGCGCAGATTGCCCCGGTTTCCGAACGTAACACAGCTTTTACCAGCTTACCGTCCTTCCAAGTCAATTCATCAATCAAAAAACCTCCCCGGGCACGCAACCCTTTCACTGTCCCGCTCTTCCATTCCGAAGGCAATGAAGGCAACAGATGAATCGCACCATCATGACTTTGCACCAGCATTTCGGCAATACCAGCCGTGCAACCGAAGTTACCATCTATTTGGAAAGGTGGATGCGCGTCGAATAAATTAGGATACGTTCCGCCTCCCTGTCCTTTTTGTATTTCAGGGCTGACATAAGTCAGCTGATTCTTTATCAACTGATAAGCATGATCCCCGTCAAGCATACGGGCCCAGAAACAAACTTTCCATCCCATTGACCAACCGGTAGAAGGATCTCCCCCGTTGTATCAATGTGTTTTTTGCCGCTTAAAAGAGTACCGGAGAACGATAAGGAGAAATCTGATAACCGGGATATAGCCCCCAAAGATGAGAGATGTGCCGGTGACGATCATTAGGATGATCCCAGTCTTCAAACCATTCCTGCAATTGTCCGTACTGCCCTACCTGCATCGGAGGCAACTGCCGGCGCATATTCTTCAATGTATCACAAAAATCAGTATCTGCGTTCAGCACTTTGGCAGCTTCGCATGTATTTGAAAATAAATCGGATACCAACTGATTGCCCATCGTGATACCTGCAAACAGATTACTTTTTCTTCTTTATCCAGCGCGGAGAATTCTCGGGTGAGTTGGAAGGAGTGACAACCAGATAACCCGTGTTCGGGTCGCGTACCAAAAAGTCGACAAAGAACTCCGAAGCGCTTTTCATCATCGGATATGCTTCCTCCAAATATTTCTTATCACCGGAAAACAAATAACGGTCCCATAAATGCTGGCAAAGCCATGCATTAGCCACAGGCCATGTCCCACAATAAGGACGGTCCACCGCACCCGTCATACGCCACAAATCCGTATTATGATGCAATACCCAGCCCCGGCAACCATACATTCGACTGGCAGCTTCACGCCCATTCTCGCTCAATTCACGTACCATCTGGATGAATGGTTTATGAAGTTCGGCCAGTTGGTGATTTCCGCCGGCCAGTAATTCATTTCAGCATTAATATTCGTTGTATAATTGCAGCTCCAGGGAGGTCCGGGTTATGATTCCATTTGCCCTGCAAGTTGGCGGGCTGGCATCCGGGCTGTGAAGATGAAATCAATAAGTAACGTCCATACTGGAAATACAATGCTATCAATGCCGGATCATAGGATGAAGAAAATTGCTTGATACGTACATCCATCGGCTTATTGGCTTGGGAAGTTTCACCCAAATCCAAAGTTACACGATTGAATTGTTTCTGATAAGCAGCAATATGAGCGGCTTTCGCTTTACTATAATCTTTCGCTGCATTTTTCAAATAAGCTTTATTCCGTTGATACGGATCGCCCGATATATCTTTATAGTTGACAAAGTTAGTCGCCATCGAGATATACAATGTAAGTTCACTGGCTCCTTGAACACTAAGCAACGTGTCATTGGCAGTTATCACTTTCCCACCTTTATGTTTCACATCCAAATCGGCACAATAGTGCACTTTACCCGGAAAATAACGGCTGCCATGCGTAATACCTTCCAGCCGCAAACCTTTCTTTCCATAAATACTACGTTTCGGATCTCTCATCGGGGTATTAAAAAACAGTTCACAATTGATTGCACCCGGTTTGGACGCTTTGATATGCCTGATAACCAGTTGATCGGTAAATGCTGCAAATGTTTCTTCGGTAAATTCCACTCCGTCTACTTCGTAGCGAGTCACAGCTACTGCATTGCTTATATCCAGATCACGATAGTAATTATTTACTTTTTTGTGATCTTGATAACGGATATTCAGACGACCCACTGTCTGGTAAGGCATTTCATTCCCCACTTGTGAAAGAATCTTCGTTGCCGCCATGTTCTGCGCTTCTTCGTACTTTCCTTCAAAATCAACCGGCGCATTTCCGGCAAAGCCGTTTTTGCTTCTTCATTATAGTTCTGGTAAGGAGAGCCCGCCGACACTGTTTCTTCGTTCAACTGTATTTGTTCCAGTTGAGGGTCACCGAACACCATTGCTGCAATCCGTCCATTACCAACCGGGAGTGCTTCTTCCCAATAAGAAGCTGGTTTGTCATACCATATTCTATAGATGTTCTGTCCTTCCACATTCCCTAACAGAGAAGAAAAAAAGCCAACATACAACTGAATACTTTACTTATCATTTTCATATTTTAAAGTTTTAATTGTTATCACTCTTTTGAAGGTTCACTCAAAGCCCCATACTCACTAACGGCCTTCACCTGATATGTCTTTCCTTCCTCAACATTACAAGACGTTTCCTTGGTTATTTGTACAGTTTCATCGTTCGCAATTACCAAATAACAAATTGCATATTTTGAAGCATCCCAACTTAATATTCCGTTTTCTCTTTTCAGATTTTCCGGTGCGGATATTTGTTCCATATATTTCTTCGGGTCCCAATTATCGCCCTCACGAACAACGTTTTCATACGTATACCGAGCTGCTTCACCTGCCGTAAGGACAGCCTGACAAATGCCTGTCACCGGATTCTCTTGTTCATCCTGATAGGTATATTGCGTTTTACGCTGGCTTAAATCTACAGCATTCCCCTCCTTATCCTTACTGTTATATTCAGCAAACATCTGAGGAATAGCTCCCATATCCGTCCATCCTTCCGGAGCTATCTTTATATTAAAAATCGTATTGAGATATACAGCTATCGGAGAATTATGCCAGGGACGCCCCAACTTGACACTTTCTGTATCAGCCAATTCATTTCCATCCACAATGCAATTATTCAACACATATCCCCAACGTGTTCCTACTTTATGAGAAGGAGCAACAATAATTGCGCCATCCCTCATATTATAAAAGGTGCAATGTTCGAGAAAGCAATTCCCGTTTCCATAGAAGTAATCAACGGCTCCTTCAATCCAGCAATTCTGTGCATACAGTCTGCCGTTATCCGACTTAGGCCCGGTCTGCCAAGTGTCTTGGTACGAGAGGAATTTGCAATTATTGAATGAGTTGCGGTCATTCTGGGTATACATTGCCAATGCCATAGGACCTTTCTGTAATTCTTTGCCATATCCGTTTACAAAAGATATATTCTCTACGTAAAAATCCGTAGCTTTCACTGATACCATAGCGGCTTCCGTTTTTCCTAAGTTCTTATAAGAGTACTTCCACACATCCGGATCAGTCGCACTGGCTTCGGTTGAGCTGTTAATTCGTAACTTGACAATTGTCTTATCCACATCCTGTCCGATGAGATGAATATACGGTTTGTCTTCAGGAATAATAATTTGTTCTTCATACGTTCCGTTCGCCACGAAAATGAGCCAGGGTTCTGTTCTTTTTCGAGGGGACATTATCTATTGCTTTCTGTATACTGGTATAGTTTCCTTTTCCGTCAGGACTGACCACCGCATCAAATATGCGTGCTTCCGGTTGAGGACGTTCTCTGATTGTAAACTGAATACTGACACCTTCGAATACATTTCCCTGAAAGTCTATGACTGCACCTTTGGGGAGGCTGAACTGACAGGCCTGATTATAGTCCAAAGCAGTATAAGCGTAAGACGCTGTTTTACCTTTGAAAGTCAACTCCACTTCCTCGCCATTAAAATTCGCTTTCCCTTCTCCCGCTTTCACATACTCGTTAAAAGTAAGCAGAATCGTATTGTTTTCTTCGGCCGTTTCACCATTTGCAGGAGTTACAGACACCAAAGAAGGGGCTTCATGGTCGGGAACAAAAAGTTATTGCTACTTTCCTTGCAACTTGTTGCCAGCAAAGCTGATAACAACAATAGTCCTTGGGACATCTTTGAAAATAAATGTGCTTTCATAAATTATTTGTTATATTCTTAATGATAGATTCTTATTCCATTATTATTTGGTCGTCCTGCCTTGAGCAGTTACTATTTCACGTTACAAAAGTATACGGAACAACATGAATACTTTCTCACTATTTGTTTGTTTGCGTGGACTTTTTAATATCATTCAAAAGTTGCGGACTTTTTTTGTGCAATCTGGTGCACTATCTATGCAACCAGTTGTCTATCAAATTCTATCCACTTACATTTGTATCAGTATCACTATCATCTCACTTTATAAAAAATCAGGTAAGATATGAAAAACAACAAGGTAAAATTCATTTTCGTGGCACTACTGTTTGCCACACAAGTAGAAAGCGTTCTCCTCCTGTTCCACATCTTCAGTCAATGAAGAAAATAAAGAACAGGAGACTCCACCGGATTCTCCTCCGTATCTCCACCAGTGGAAGAAACAGCATATGCCTTTCCCGGAGCTGAAGGAGGAGGAAATGAACACTACAGGAGGAAGAGGTGGAAAGGTATATATTGTCAGATCCCTGGAAGACTCCAAAGCACCGGGTACCCTCCGGTATGCCATCGAACAAAAAGGAGCCTCGTATAATTATCTTCTGTATATCCGGCACCATTTATCTAAAATCAACACTGGACATTCGGAACGGTGATGTCACGATAGCCGGCCAGACAGCTCCCGGAGACGGTATCTGCCTGGCTCACTTTCCAGTAAATGTATCGGCCGATAATGTAATTCTACGATACCTGCGTTTCCGAATGGGAGATACGGATTTACTGGGCTCTTCGGCTTCCGACGGTGCAGATGCTCTGGGAGGACGCCAGAAAAACAATATCATGATTGACCGTTGTTCCATCAGTTGGAGCACTGACGAATGTGCTTCATTCTATGATAATACTAACTTTACTATGCAATGGTGTATTATTTCAGAAAGTCTCCGCTTATCGGGACATACCAAAGGCCCTCATGGATATGGCGGTATTTGGGGAGGAGTCAACGCTTCCTATCATCATAATCTGATGGCACACCATGACAGTCGCACACCACGTTTCGGTTCCGGAGTAAAATATCAAGGTCAGGGAACGTACTGATATGCGTAATAATGTTATTTATAACTGGAGCGGTAACGGATGTTATGGCGGAGCAGCAATGGGTATTAACATTGTGGACAACTACTACAAACCCGGACCCGCTACGGATGCCAAAGTGGCCAACCGTGTGATGGCTATCGACATCAGCTCTTCTGATGGAGATTTTGCACCGATCAAAGGGGTATTGGGACAGTATCATATCAGCCGGAATTACTTCGAGGCAGGAAACCAACTGACAGAAGCATCCGCCGCAAAAAGTGAACAAAGACAACTGGACTGGTATCCGTAACAACACCGGTCACTCTCTCGATGAACTGAAAGCGGGATACTCCGGTAGAAGTAGATGCGGTAACTACCACACAGCACAAAAAGCTTACGAGCTGGTGTTGAAATATGCGGGTTGCAGTCTCAAACGAGATGATATAGATACTCGTATCGTTGAAGAGACACGCACAGGAACGGCACAATTCATCGGAAAGAACGAACACAACGGATTAGGAGATGCCCCCTGCCCGAACGGTCCTTGTGAACATTGCGACAAAGGTATCATCCATTGGAAAAGTCAGAATTATCCTAAGGGCGGACTTATCGATAGTCAGAAAGACCTAAAGCCTTCCGGAGCTGGTAGCGACTGGAGCGCATGGCCAACATTAAAATCATTGCCACAAATTACTGATTCTGACAATGACGGCATGCCTGACGAATGGGAAACCGCCAACGGATTGAACCCAAACAAATATGATGCAAACGGAAGAAATCAAAATACTGCCTATGATAATATAGAGGTTTATATCAATAGCCTTGTAGAAACAATAACAAATACGCAAAATAAGAAATGAATGATGTGAGGGAAAACAACTCTTATTAACGCAAAAACTGGTCAATTAATACAAATCCTGATTCAATGAATCATTTGTATACTATATATGAAACAATATTGCACCTCTATGTTGCTTTTCTCTCTTATCTTTGTCGCAGTAAAAACAAAAACACACTATAAAGATCATGATTACAAGTAGAAAGATTTCTCAAGTCAAAGTTTTTGCTGGTAGTCCTTGGGAGGTAGCCAGCGTAAAAAGTTTATTGAATGCAGCCTATATCCAGGTTTCAATGAAAGACAATGGTTTAAACAGTATTTTGATTTCTGTTCCTTTGCGAATACTATACTGCGGCCATGCGTGTAATTAATAACAGAAAAGTTTCATAGGTTTTAGGTTTACATATAAATTGGAGGGTTCTTATTGTCAGCAGGAGTTTTCGCTGGATAATACGGTGACTAGTAACTCATTGCACCCTGACAATAAGCTATGACAATGAGGTTGTGTCAAAACGCTGACACAGCCTTTTTTATGCGCAAAGCCCAGACTTTCTCAAGCCCGGGCTTTGTTATTACCCAAAGTTTTCGTATCTTTAGGTATAAAGTTTTTCGTTATGGCAAAGTTACATTTTCGTCCTTACATTCCCAACCAAACCGTTCTTTTTCCACAAAGAATTGATGAAAACATAGCTGCGACCGACCCGGTCCGCATCGTGAATGCTGTTATTGACAATCTCAATCTTGAGAGTTTCAAGAAGCTTTATAAGGAAACGGGCCGTTGTCCTTATCATCCTAAAATGATGCTTAAGGTGATAATCTACGCCTACATGAATAATATCTATTCTTGCCGTAAAATAGAGAAGCACCTCCTTCGTGACATTGATTATATTTGGCTTGCCGGTAATGAGCATCCGGATTTTATCACGATCAACCGTTTTCGTAACCGTGTAAAGGAGGAAATAAATAATGTATTTACCCAGTTGGTTCTTGTCCTTGCCGATAAAGGTTTCATCAGCCTTGATGTGGAGTATATCGACGGCACCAAGATTGAATCCAAAGCCAACAAATATACTTTTGTCTGGCGCAAGACAGTCGAACGAAACCGTACGAGACTAATGGATAAAATCCGTATTCTCTTGGAACAGGTGGATGAAGCCATTGCACAGGAGAACTCTATAAAAGACACATCCGTGGAGTTTACTCCCTGCAGGCTCTCTGACATAGTGGATGAACTTAAAGAAGCCCTGGAACGCCAGCCTGCAACAAAGGATAAGGAAGAAAAGAAAGCCCTGCGCAAAAAGAAGAAGCAGGTCATGGAACTTGAAGGGTATCGTGACAAGCTGATAGAATACGACAATCACCTTGATACCCTTGGAGAACGTAACTCCTATTCCAAGACCGATCCTGGTGCCACATTCATGCGCATGAAAGAAGATGCCATGAAGAACGGGCAGACCAAACCCGGATATAATCTGCAAATAGGTACTGAAAACCAATTCATCACAGACTTCCGTCTGTTTCCCAACCCTACCGATACACTGACCCTCATACCTTTTTTCCACTCTTTCCAGTACCGCTATAACCGTTTACCGAATATCTGTGTGGCAGACTCCGGTTACGGTTCGGAAGAAAATTACCGGTTCATGCAGGAGAATGGGATAGAAGCCTTCATCAAGTACAATTACTTCCATAAAGAACAGCGTCCTCGTTATACTCCCAACCCATTCCATGCCGAAAGTCTCCATTACAATGCCCAAGAGGATTATTACGTTTGTCCTATGGGACAGCACATGAACCGTATAGGAACCAAACGTGACAAGACAGCGAGCGGATACATCATCGAAAGTGCCCGGTATAAAGCAAAAAGATGCGAAGGTTGCCCTTTGCGTGGCAGTTGTTTTAAAGCTCGGGGGAACCGTATTATAGAAGTCAACCACCGATTAAATCAATACAAACGGCAGGCACGGGAAAGGTTGCTCTCAGAAGAAGGTATCAAGCATAGAGGCAGGAGGTGTATAGAACCAGAGGCTGTGTTTGGACAAATAAAATACAACATGGCATACAGAAGATTCCGGCATATGGGAGAAGACAAGGTTACAATGGACTTTGCTTTCTTTGCTATAGCCTTTAATATCAAAAAAATGTGTGCTAAACTGATAAAAGAAGGAAAGGGGCTCATTACAGTTGGCAAATATATGTTTATGGGACTATTTATAACCCGATATAATTGGAATATAGCAACTTGTTGCCAAATGCATGAGGAAAAAGCAGCATAGCCAAAAGAAAATATAGCAGAACTGTAAAATATAAAAGAGGTTGTGCCAACGTTCCTGCATATCTTTCTGATCCAGCAGTTGCTACAAATAGCGTTGTCCGACATAGAATTCTTCTCGAAGGATCGCAGTCTTTCGTATTGTTCCTCCACCATTTTCCATAAACCGTCCAGTCGCGAACTTTGTCCTCTAATTGCCATTAATTCCTGATCCCGCATATTCAAGAGTGAAGCATACAATCGGCTGGTTTTGTTTTTTTCCATGCAAAGTTGCTCTAATTCATCGATATATTCAGACGTAATTCCCAGCTTAGTCCGTTTTATGAATTGCTGAATACTATCATCATCTATGGAAACTGTATCGTTCTCATAAGACACTGTGATTTTTTTTCATTTCCACCCAGAGCCAGATATACTCTTTTTCGAGTCGGTATTTCTCGGCTGCCGCTTCTATGCTAATCCATTGTGACATACTGTTTGTTTTTAATTTGTTATACAACAAGGAATAAATAGTGCTCTATTGATGTTGATTCAACAAACATTCGCGCTTTTTGCATTCCGGGCGGACAGGAGATTGGGGTTGGGGATTTATAAGGGTTATGAAACCAACCGGGTACAAAAAAGCGTGAATGCTGTTGAATCATTATCCGTATTTGAGGCCTAGCAAACCCGTCCGAAAGATAATGATAACAACAGACATCCACGCTAATTGTGTATATATAACACATCTTTCATCGATATGTTGACATACGGCCATTCACGTGGAATATCTGTTGAACCACCCCTCTACGGACAGAAACTTGCTAGATTTCAAATACGAGGGATAATGCGTAAATATTCCTATTTATAAATTAAAAAAACGCTTCTTACCTATTTCATCACGCTGATGAACAGAAAGCGTATGACAAAGATATGCTTTTTTTTTCGAAACAAAGTGGAAATACGGAAATAAATACAGGAAGTTTTGTATTGAAAGAGAAGAAGTTCAATATTAGCAAAGAGCCTATAAGAAATATAAACTCGCTACGAAGCGAATGTCGCCCCCGTTAAATGAGTGCTGCGCATCCGGTATCTTTCACTAAAGAAGCAGGTATTGTTCTGCTAAAGTAACAGTATTGTTCCGTTAAAGCAGCAGCATTGTTCGGCAGCAGCAGTATTGTTCAGCTAAAGTACGGTATCTTTACCTTCCCACGGCCGTGGTGACTTCTTTCCACAGCCGTGACGAATTCCTACCACGGCCGTGGGAAGATCTCGTCACGGCCGTGGCGAACTACCAATACCGGTAAGTTAACGTACGAATAACGGTGTCTTTATGCAACAATACACAGTGGCGAGCATATCTTTACTTGCTTGTTAATGTTTCAAGTCCGCCTTCTTGAATAGAGTATAACAAGAAAGCACATTCTTTATCGCGATAAAGCGCAAATAGTTTGTTTTACATGTACCTTATCCGTACCTTTGAAACCAATAACAAACACTTACTCTCATTAAATATCAAGAGAAGAAAAATGAAGATTACACAAATCAGGGAAAACGGAGATACGGAGGCACTAAGCGTGACAGACATCGACTTGCTGATAGAAAAAATGAAAAAAGAAACCAAGCTCCGCCCGGTAACCGGATTACGTCAGGCCCTGCATTTTGTTCTACCCGACGAGCCTTGTTCCCTCGCCAACAAACTACCACGAGTGATTCCCGCAGCAGCCTTCGAACGAGTGAACGGAGTGAAGCGAATGAAAACCTACAATGGCATTGTAGAACTGACCATCGGTCCGCTAGCCGGAAAGACAGAAGTGGAAATCGTGAAGCAAAAGGCAGCCGAACTTCCCCAAACAATGCTGGCTTTTATGGGAGCAAGTGGTAAAAGCGTCAAGATATGGACTTGCTTCACCCGTCCGGACGGCACTTTACCGCAAACAACGGAAGAAGCCGAAGTGTTTCAGGCACATGCTTACCGGCTTGCCATCAAATGTTATCAGCCTCAACTTCCCTTCAACATTCTATTGAAAGAGCCGAAACTGGAACAATTCTCACGTCTTAGTTATGATCCGGACTTGATTTACCGTCCCACCCCTGTCCCTTTCTATCTTTCACAACCCATCGGTATGCCCGGCGAGATGACTTATCATGAGAAATCAAGTACTGAAGCATCTCCACTGAATCGAGCACTGCCGGGGTATGACACGGAAGATACAGTAGCATTGCTTTATGAAGCGGCATTGCGGAAGACATTCGAAGAAATAGAAACAGACTGGCATCGGAACGATCATGATTTGCAAACGTTAGTAGTCCCGCTTGCCGAAAATTGTTACTACTCCGGCATCCCGGAAGAGGAGGTAACCCGACGAACCATCATGCGTTATTACAAAAGAAAAAATCCGATGCTGATACGCGAGATGATAAGAAACGTATACAAAGAATGTAAGGGAGTGCCCAAAAGCAACTGCCTGACTAAAGAGCAACGCCTTAGCCTGCAGATGGACGAATTTATGAACCGTCGTTATGAGTTCCGTTATAATACGCAGATCGGGGAAGTGGAATACCGGGAGCGTTTCTCGTTTCAGTTTTACTTTCATCCTATTGACAAACGGGCACAAAACAGTATCATGCTTGACGCACAATCCGAAGGTATTGGCGTATGGGACAGGGACATAGACCGATACTTACATTCCAACCGTGTGCCGATCTACAATCCGTTGGAAGAGTTCCTGTTTCATCTGCCTCATTGGGACGGCAAAGACCGTATTCATGCTTTGGCAAACAGGGTTCCTTGCAAGAATCCGCATTGGGAATTGCTTTTCCACCGTTGGTTCCTGAATATGGTTTCACATTGGAGAGGGGTAGATAAAATGCACGCGAATAATACATCGCCCATATTAGTGGGGGGCCCACAGGGAACTCATAAGTCAACTTTCTGCCGTGAAATGATTCCACCTGCACTTCGCGCTTACTATACAGACAGCATTGATTTCAGCCATAAACGGGATGCAGAACTGTATCTGAATCGGTTTGCGCTCATCAACATCGATGAGTTTGACCAGATAACTCTGCCACAACAGGGATTTCTGAAACATATTCTTCAAAAAGCCTGTGGTCAATCTACGGAAACCGCACGGTCGCTCGGTACTTGAATTGCAGCGGTATGCTTCATTTATCGGTACAAGCAATCAGAAGGATTTGTTGACTGATCCTTCGGGAAGCCGCCGTGTCATTTGTATTGAAGTGACGGGAAACATCGACACTACACAGCCGATAGATTATGAACAGCTTTACGCACAAGCCATGTACGAGATTCATCATGGCGAACGCTACTGGTTTGACAGTGAGGATGAGCAGATTATGACGGAAAACAACCGTGAGTTTGAGCAGACACCGGCTATGTTGCAATTGTTTTATCAGTATTTTCAAGACTGCACAAACGAAAGAGGAAGGGGAATTTCTTACTCCGGTTGAAATACTGAATTATCTGAAAAGAAAAGCGGTATATCATTGTCTGATAACAAAGTATACCACTTCGGGAGATTGCTGCAAAAATGCGGTATTCCTTCGAAGCATACTTATAAAGGTACTGTTTATCAGGTAATAAAGCTATCATAAGAGATAAAAGTAAGGCTGACAATAAAAAGTCGGGATATTTTATTGTCAGCCTATTATCAATGTTATTGTTATTGTCAGGTGATAGAACGTTACGAATCATAAGAGCCCCTCTCACATTCCCTGTTTAGAATAAATCCATTGCAAAGCCTGTGACCAATGTTCCGGATAAGCATAGTGCTCGGCTTCCTCCATTATCACAATCTCTTTAGGGGGAAGTAATTACGTTATATACAGAAAATGTGGAAGTAGGAGGACATACCATGTCGTTATATCCTAAATAGAAGAAGACCGGGACTTTCAGCTGCTTTGCGAAATTAGCCACATCATAATAAGAAGATACTTCCAATTTCTTCTTTCTGATTTCGACAGCATCGGTGGAGTCTCTGAATAAATGCGGCCATCCACCTGCCCGTCCTTTCTCATAGCCGCTCAAATCGCTAAGTGCCGGAAAGAAGCTAACGACTCCTGTCACACGCGGATTAAGAACCGCCGTGACGATGGCCAACGCACCTCCCTGACTACCTCCCTGCACCAAGAGGTTGCTGCCATCAAATTCTTTCATAGAACAAAGATAATCTACCGCACGTACACATCCCATATAGACGCGTTTATAATAAACTTCATCACGATTGTCCCAATTCTGATATTGATATCGATAAAGTCCTCCCTGGCTCAAACTAGCATATACGGACGGTTCTAATGTTACCGGAATACCATGGATGCCAATCTCCAACGTAATCATACCTTTTTCCGCTTCTACAATCGCACCGGCATATCCCCGTACTCCCGCTCCCCGGTACCCGCAATAAAGCAGGATACTTTCCGGGCTTTACCGGCACACAAAGAATACCATATACCCGGCTGTTCAAACGGTAGTTCTGTACATTCCATTCATAAACATTCACCTTCTCGGTACAACGTTCGGGCAGTAAACGCAATTTCACATTCATAGAATTCGAACATTCTCCTGTTTGGCACTTTCCCAGAAAGTATTGAAATCGTTTGGCAAAACAGCTGTCGGTTTTATCTTCTCAGGTTCAAAGGCAGCCGTAGCCCGTCCTTCAACAGTTCTACCGTCATATTTTGTCCAGACACGACAACGCAAAAAGCCAGGAGTTTTCATGGTTCCGGCATCCAATGTCAGCACACCATTTTCCAAGACAATGGTATCTTTGAGTAATGGATGCATCATATCCTGAGCAACTTCATACCATACAGTCACATTTTCTTGAGGTACACGATTCTTTGTCACCACAACGTTGAATTTCACCTTCTCACCCAGTTCGTACTTCCAATCGACATGATCAGGTACAACATTCACTTTAACCATTCTTTTTCCTGCAATTGGGCGGACAGAGCCGCCGCCATGCAGAAAGAAATGAATATAAAAAAACAGTCTTTTCATAAACTACTATTCAAAACCTTCGCTACAATACAGAAAAGTCCCATACCCCAAATGAGCAATATCAGTACCGGCGTTTTCAGGACGAACCTTTGTTTCTAAGACTTCTTTCACATAAGGCATTCCCAATCCTAAACGTGTCGCATAATGATTGTACACCCGCTCATAGACAGGAGCAAATTTACCACGTCTTGATTCAGGTCTCTGACCACTGGCTACCTCTTTCTTGTCTACTTCTGTCTATTTCATACCAATTATACTTCCCGGTGAGTTCCGGCATATACTTGAATGGCACATCATACCCTAAATTATATTTAGCTGTATATTCATAGCCTTTCGGCAAGCGGTTGTCTAACACACCGTAGAGATCAGTACCTTGTTTCCAGGCCGTCTCACAAAGCATGGACATCATACCTAATCCCAACTGTGCATGTGTTTGGTCACGACCACTTTCCTGACATTGTCCAGTTTCTCCATCTATATAATAACGTATAGAACCATTTTCATATCCGTAAAGATAAATATCTATAGCTTTCTTATACATTTCCATATCATCCAATACAATCGCCATGGCCATGTAACAGTTAATGGCAGATACGCCAAAGTTACCGACTGCCTTATTCTTAGGCTCTGTGATAGAGAAGAAATCATCTAATACGGGAATAAAACACCGCTTAAACATATCACATGCTCCCTGAAAGTCCTCATTCGTCATCCCGGAACCATCAAGATATCGCATAAGCTCAACAGCATAAACTAGTTTTATGCATAAGTTACCCACCATCAATACATGATCCAAACCGGCTTGTCTCGCACTATAGACAGGCTTTTTTAAGGCTGGCGGAATAGCCACGTATTATCTCCATTGACTTATCAGCATAGCCTTTTTTTGTTGTGTAGCAGCAAACATAATGGCATTCTGACAAGCTGCCGCAAAATCGTTTCCAAATTGATTCATGATGTTCGGATGAGAAGCATCTTCACCGGCATAAATTTCATCATAAGGACCATTCATTATATATGTACTTTGAGAGAGTTTATCCGCGCTCAATAATTCATAACCCGCATATTGTGGTTGTATCTGTTGGGTAGCAATCTTACGAAAACGCTCGATGTCTTCTACAGTAAAAACAACTCCCGGGTGTTCAAATTCCGTAGGGTAGGTCACTTCTATGCGAGGCAACGGCCAACTATCTATATCGGTCGTCCCATCTTCTATTTCACTGTTACACGAGCATAGTGAGGTGCAGGCAATCACCATGCCTGCTACCTTTATCTGATTCTTTATATAATCTATCTTCATAATCATTTAACTATAAGGTGAATATAAGTCCATATTATTTCCCAGCCTCAACCTCTGAAAACGTCATCATTTCTTCTACACTCTTAAATGTACGTATCCAGTCTGCCGAGAATGAAGGAATATCGACTTTTAATATCTTGAACAAAAAGGCTCTAATCGGAACAACCCCTTCTGTATTGGTAAACTGTGCTAAGGAAGATGCGTCATAATAAACCAGTTGTGTACCATCTGACAATTTCTCAACTTTCATAGCCGGTGCGATATTTACGGTATTTCCCAAGTTAGCAAGATTAAGAGTATATTGTGCACCCTGATGGTATATCTGTGCATTTCATGGCAATCACCGGATAATCTTTAAAATTCATATCCATCTGATTAGCTACCGTACTATAGACTCTTTGCATATACACGCGCTTATTATTATCAGCAGTCACGGTCATAACCAGTTTTCCGTCTTTACGCTCCATAGAGCCAATATTACTATTGATAGCCCATCCTCAAAGTCTGTTGTGGCATCCCATACATAAAAAACCTGAGGCTACAGTCAAGTCGATAGTCGATTTATTGCCAGTCTCTATACAAGTGGCAGTAACAGTGGCTGCCCGAAGCCCATGGCTTTCACTTTTCCTCCTTCCACAGTCAATACCTTCTCATCGCTTGATGTCCATTCCACAGAACTTACAGTAGCTACTTCCGGTGTTAGTGTAAAGTCTAAATCAAGTTGCTGTTTCCAGTAGAGAACATCCGTATGAGGAACAATCTCAACATTCGTCGCAGGTTCATATTTCATCACTTTCAATGAATATTCTCCTCTTACATTACTGCCATCGTGCGTATATGCATAGATAGTCACATCTCCGGCTTTTATCCCCGTCACTACTCCATTCTTATCTACCGTCGCAATATTTTCATTGCTACTTGCCCAAGTCAAATAAGAATAAGTATGGTCAGCAGGCAATATATCATATTTCAACTGTAATTTATCAGTTTCGTAAACTCCTTCCTCAATGTTTGTAAACTGAATCCCGGTAGTCTTGATTACTTCCGGAATCACTGTTACCTCGATAGTCCGTACAGTGGATGCTGTTCCAAATCCTACCGATGGAGTTACGGTAATCATCGTTTTTCCCAACGATTTAGCAGAAATCGTTCCATCTTGTGATACTGTAGCTACCAATTCGTTAGTAGTCGTCCACTTCAACTCTGTATGATCCGCATTTTCGGGAGTAATATGATAGACAATAGTTGTATCTGTTCCCAACTGCACAGGCAGTTCACTACTCACTTCCAATGAAATAGCTGTAATCAACTTGTTCTCGGGCATGTCAGTAGTAAATTCCTTCTCTCCGCAGGAAGCTATTAACAGACATAAGCCAAGTAATACACCAGCCTCCCAATATCCTTTCTTAAACAATGAATATCTGTTTTTCATGTCACTTACAATTATTTGTTTTATTATTATTCCATCCGGGATTCTGTTGCAAATTAGGATTCAACTGCAACTGGTCACTCGGCAACGGGAACAGATAGTTCTTTTCTTCCCATTTACGCCCCTTTTCAATAATGATACAACCTTCAGCATTGGTCTCATAAGGACAATTCGCCCACACTTTTTCATACTCCGTACCTTTCCACTGAATTCCTACAATATCCATCGGCATTTCTGTTTCTGCTGTCTTCCAACGTTTCAGGTCATCTAAGCGGAAGCCTTCATTGAATAGTTCAATGGTACGCTCACGGCGGATTTCTGTCCGCATATCCATACCCGCATTTTGGGTAATCAGTTCATTAGTCAATGGAGTCATAGCCGGATTAACACGGAGACGCACCAAATTCAAGGAAATATTCAGGTCAGTATTCGAGATCTTGTCGTCCCGTTCATACACTGCCTCTGCATAATTCAACAAAACTTCAGCATAACGGATTATAGGAAAATCATAACCTTCTTTTTTTTATCTTCCACCTTACGCTCTGTTGCCCATTTCTGATTGTGATATCCGGTCCCCGTCTTCGGCACAAAATTAGATATATATGGGTTCTTATCCTTTCCATCCCAAGAAGTACGTGGTTTCTGATTGTTCCAAAAGTTATCGTGAGGACGCATCATTGTATAACGCATACGATTGTCACGATCCTGAAATTCATCATCTATTTTCATATACCCTTTGAATTGAGGGTTTGTTTTTCCTCCATAAGTGATGGGAAGTCCATTTTGACAAAGATACATATTGGCGAATTTACGACTAATCCATATTGCATTATATAATGAACTTTGTGTAATATTCCAGTTGATAGGTGCCAATATTTCATCAAAGCGCCGAGCAAATATATATTCTTTATTAGCACTTTTCTGTAATCCGGCAGGATTAGACTTCGCATCCTCCAAGATGAACATATATTTCTGTGCACTGTCACCCAATGCTTCCGGTTTGAACAAACTGAATGTTTTGCTATCGATCACGTCTTTGGCAGCTTTCGCCGCAATATCCAGCAGTTCTTTCCACGTTCTACGTTACCACGACTTTTTTTGCCAGGTACCTTCGTACAACGCCACTCGTGACAAGAATGCCTGACATCCTTCCCGACTTATGCGCCCATACTCTTGTATTTCGGAGAACTTCGGTAACAGAGGAACGGCTTCTTTCAAATCTTTAATGATGAAATCAGCCACTTCACTACGATCATTCTGCTTGACATACATTCGCGCATCAGTTACCTCCATAGGTTCCTTCACCAAAATAGCATTGCCATATAGTTGCAATAAATCGAAATAAGAATAAGCACGAAAGAATTTTGCTTCACCCACATACTGGGCTATGTCACTCGAGTGGCATATGACTCTGCATTTTTCAATAACAGATTCGTACGGCGGATGTGCGAGTAATTGCTGGTATAGTTAGCATCCGCAGGCTGTACAGCATTGCTTCCATTGCTAAATAAATTACGTTCATCTTTATTGGTAAACAGATCTGAAGTATAATCAGAATGTACCGGTTTTGTCGACTTATATTCCATTGCTCCTGAAAAGTGACGTGTCCAGCCATAGAATTGATTGGCAAATAGCAGATAGTCATCCGGTGTGTTCCAGTAGTTCGTTTCCGCCAACTGTTCTTGCGGCTCGAGATCAAGGCAAGAGTGTGTGGACAGTCCCAAGGTTAAAACGACAAACAGATTTTTTATTTTATTTAATCTCATACTATTTAATATTTAAAAGGTCAAGTTTAATCCTACCGTCAGGTTTCTCGTAAAAGGATAGCGGCCAAATGTCTCTACTTTGCGCGACGCTTCCGGATCCCATCCATCCTTGATTTTACTATTCTCCCACAAATCAGCTCCCGATACATAAATACGGGCATAGCTTATGAATTTAGTCTTCGAAAGCACATTTGCCGGAAACGTGTAGCCTAACGTAACATTCTTCAGACGAAGATAAGCACCATCTTCCACTGACCAGGAAGAACAAATATAGTTATACAGATTGATCTGTGTCTGATGTGTGTAAGTGGGATAATGGGCGTTCGGCGTTTCTGCCGACCATACATTACCAACCGACTGATTCGTTGAATTATTATACCAAGACATCATCGGTATCCGCCAATTGTCATTCTTTCCCTTTTGATTATTTTCGCCACCACGCCATACTGTGCGTTTACCGGCTCCTTGAAAATAACCGAGACATCGAAGCCTTTCCACGATAATCCGGCATTAAAAGAGAAAGACACCTTCGGATCGTCAGTTCCCAAATATACATAGTCAGCTTCTGTCAATTTACCATCTTGATTGACATCTTCATACATATTATCTCCCAAACGCAAGTTACCAGGCATAGCAATATTGTTATTGCCATTGGCATATTGATTAATATATTTATCCAACTGATCTTGCGTTTGTATCTTACCGCAATATTTCAAACCGAACACGGAATTCAACGGATAGCCTTCACGATTTGAAACTACACCGGATTTAATCACAGCGTCACCCCCATTATCTACCAATTTGTTAGTGGTATAGGTGAAAGTCCCCCCAGATGATAGGAAATTTCTCCTATTTTATCCGACCAGTTAATCGTGCCTTCCCAACCGTTTGCCTTAAAACTACCTCTATTAGCGGTAGGAGCTTTATCCCCAATGTTCCAGGATAGGTGACATCAATCAACATATTGTTACACTTCTTCCAAAAAAGTTCGGCAGTACCTGTCAGTCGATTATCCAGGAAACCGAAATCCAAACCGATATTGTAGTTCTTGATGACTTCCCATGTACGGTCTGTACTCAACAGCTTACCGTTTGTATCCACATAGGAAAGTAAACCACTCCCCACTAATGCACCTCCATTCTGTTTGAAATCGTATAGCTGCACACCATCGTATCGATCAATACCTCCCTGATTACCCACTGTACCATAAGAAAGACGTAGTTTCAAATCATCGAAAAACCCAGCCCTTTCACAAACTCTTCTTCACTGATACGCCATCCTCCGGATACACCTCCAAAGAAAGCCCAACGATTCTCCGGCTGAAATTTAGAAGAACCGTCATAACGGAAATTTCCTTCAAGCAAGTATTTGGATTTATAGTTATAGTTCAAACGTGCAAAATAAGAAAGCAATGCTTCCTGATATCTGGAAGGTCCTTCATTCTTTGTGTTGCGTAATGTTATCTCTCCTATTCCGTTGATAATATTCAGTGAAGGTAAAATATTCAAAGCCTTAGTTGCAGTATAATCATATTCTTTCATGCTATATTGCGTACCAAGCATCATTCCGAGGTTATGACTACCGAATGTCCGCTTCCAGTTCAAATAGAAATTTAACGTATACAGATTGGTTCGTGCAGTTGTTTTAATATAATAAGTATCCTCTTGCCTGGGTTCCACACGCGTTTCCCGTTTTGTACCAGTGTAGTCATAATAATCTACTGTTTGGTTTTTCACGTCCCGAATGGCAGTAGAGGTGTTATACCCCAAAGTGGCTACTGCATCAAAATGCTCGTCAAAACGATATTTAAATGTCTCACTGATATTGATACCGGAAGTGTTGAGTTTGTTGTCTCCTCCCAATTCACAACGCCAGTTGGGCGTAGCCCAGTTACCCCACGCATAAGGTTTCCCATCCATCGTGGAAGAAGGAAAACCCGGTTGTTGCGTTCCGGCTGTCAAAGCTTCTCCAATTTGCGTCGGTGACACTTGATCCTGACGATAATAGAAAATGATAGACTCAAGATCAAAGTTCTTTGTAAGATGGAATGTATTACTCAAACGAAAATTATAACGTCGACTCTTATTGTTACCCCATTTCAAATTACTATCATCATACATATATCGTCCGGAAAGACGGAAGACAGACCTTTCGTTACCACCCGATACGCTCAGTTCATGTGAAGTGGAAGCTGCTGTCCCCCACATGATATCTTGCCAATCGGTATCAAAAGACGAAGTCGTATAAACCTTGGAAAGAATCCGGGAAAGGATTACCCGACTGCTCCACATTAATATAATGTCCCTTATTCTGACGAGCCAAAGCTACGTATTGCAGCCATTGATCGTCTGCCAGCTTTTTGTTATCATTCAAACGAGCTTGTTCCATAGCATCACACCACTCATCCAATGTCATCAGTGTAGGCTGCAACCCTACGAATTTAGCAGTTACCGAACCACTATATTCCACCTTTACCTTACCTTCTTTGGCCTTTTTAGTCTGTACCAGAACAACACCTCCGGCAGCTTTACTACCATAGATAGCTGCAGAAGCGTCTTTAAGGAAATTGATGGACTCTATATCACCCGGATTTAATTGGGAAAAATCGTCAGACTCCACACCATCAATAATCACCAACGGAGCTGAATTATTCTTCGAGAATGAACCGCGTAATTTCATATTCCAGCTCTCATCTCCCGGAGCAGCCGAGTTACGGGTTATAATGACTCCCGGCACTTGTCCTTGCAAAGCCTGTGCAGGATTAGAGAGAGCTCCCTTATCCTTTAACATCTTGTCACTAACTACGGTCACCGCACCTGTTAGTGTTTCTTTCTTCTGTGCGCCATATCCTACAACTACCACTTCTTCGAGCACTTCAGTACTCTCCTTCATTGTCACATTTAGTACCGCTTTTACACCTGCATCAATTATTTGGTCTTCGTAACCGATATAACTAAATTTCAATTTAGCACCCGCAGGAACATCTAGCGAATAGTTACCATCAATGTCGGTAATCGCACCAACCGTTTGTCCGACTACACTCACATTGACGCCGATAAGCGGCTCACCTAACACGTCAATCACTTTTCCTTTAATTTTCTTCAGGGTTTGTGCTACCGACTGCTGTTCACCGACAGCCGCTTGTATCCCAGCAACGGGATACACACACACACACCAAACAAGCAAAGATTGTTATCTTCTTCACCTGCTTTACCATACATAGCATTTTCTTTCGGAGTTTCATGAAATTAAATCTGAGGTTTTTACATTATTATTTTTATTCTCAAGACTCGGCAAGATGTGCAGACATCCCGTCATTTTACTTTTTCTGCTTTTTTTCTTCATTGGCTTCACTTCTATTTATTGATTCAGTTCATATTAAATGCAATTCTTCATATATCGGCGCATGTCACGACGTCCTAAAAATAAATGATAATCTACCGTACGCTGACTAAGATTCAACATATTGGCTATCTCTTCCGTATCTTTTTTCTTCATAACGGCTCAACGCATACACCGTACGCCGTTGTACAGGAAAGGCAGCAAGTATCCGTTGTTCTGTCTTACACAAGTCATCGGCAATAATCTTCTCTTCTGTTTCATTAGTAAAAGAAGGGATCATATCATAGATATAATTATTCACTTCTTGTTTTTTGTAGTATCTGCGTAAATAATCGGTTACGATGTTACGGGCAATGGTAAACAAGAAATACTTTACAGTATCCGGACGAAGCATTTGTTTATAATCCAATAAACGTACAAATACATCTTGAGCCAAATCTTCTGCCTCACAACGATGAGTGATGCGATAGGTTATGTAATTGAGAATTATCTGGTGATACTCTTTATAAGAGCAAGTTATGATATCATCAAAAGTATTAGCCATCATTGTTATTTTAAAGTTCTCTATAATATTGAATAAAGGCAGCAAGAGGAATTCCCATTGTCGGATAATTAGGATATGGATGGGGATTTCCGGTCTGTATTCCGTCACGATTCCGGTTGTACCCTTTTTCATTATCAATGGTAATGCCTATGTCAACGACATAGTATCCTTCACTTTCCCTACCATCAAATGTATCAATGATATTTTTTCGCAGTTGCCACATGGATGCATTCTGCCGTAACGTAAAATCTCCTCTGACATTGTTGAGCGAACCACAGGTTGTACACGGGATCAGAATTATAAATTTACCATCGGGCACAGCTTTGTAATATGACTCTTTCATCTCGGCAATCTTTTATTCCATTCCCGATAATCGGCCGTCAAACTGTCGCGATAATCATTGAGCCCCAACATCTGTGCAAAGAACTTAGGTGCATCAAGATTCCACATATCCAGATATTTTCTATAATTGAAAGCCCATTTTCTCTCATCAACCTCAACATTCTTCCACTTCTTTCCTGTATAAACCATGTAGCTTCCACGTGCATTATCATACATTAAATCGTTTTTCTTCGGAGCTGCCAAATAACCTGTCTCCTTATCGAATTTAGTTATGCATTGATCGTATCTCCCACAGTTATAGACTATTTCAGTATCTGTCAGTTCACCATTAATCACCTTATAACAGTTTTTCCAAAACTCACAACTCCCCCAATATCTATATTCACCCACAGGTTGCATATATCCATGATATGATGTCATCTCTCCTTTAGGAATCTCGAAGTATTTCTTCACTGTCCATCCACCCCGCCCTTCATCATATTGTCCTTCTTCATTCTTTATATTCCTTAGTCCGACCAGTTTTATACCGGGAATATAATTCTTCGACAGCAACGCGTCCCTGAAAAAGCTCCGTTGACAAAACTGTCCCCAGTATCTGAACAGTAACTTCCTGAGTTCCTATTCCTTTTTTCCCTACGCATATAGAAATTGCTTTTTCTTTTATTATTTCAAACTCATCCGAATTGACCAATTCGATTTTCATATTCGATCCATCCACAGGAGTATCGACAGAAGCTACACGATTCAGTTTTCTCGAATAAACACAGTCACCCGAAAATCTCACAAAGTCATTGTAAGGTCTCCATCTTTTAATTAGTGCTTCGACAAAAACATCATTCCTTATATCCGAAAGCATATACAGTTTGCCCGGAATACAAATGTCATTTTTAAAGTTACTTTTCTGTCCCCAAAGCGGATGAAGTGAAAAAAGAAATAGTGGTAATACAATAAATGTTCTTTTTTTTAGATAGAATATTCTTCATGGTTCCATCATTTTGCAGTTCATAGTTATTTTTAATCACACTGCAAAAATAGACGAATCCAATCGACACCATTGAGATAATTTGTCCCGATTATTAGGTTAGTTTGTCTCATTATACCCTTTTAGGGCATTTTCAGTATATAAATGGGAATGGAGAGACTTTTTATTTAGTCTCTCCACTACCATTCGAACGATATTGCGTCGGAGTGAATCCGAACTCTTCTTTAAAGTATTTATTGAAATATTTAATGGAATTGAATCCGACCCTGTCCGAAATCTCCGAAATATTATATGAACTGCCCCGAAGCAACTGGGCAGCTCGTTTCAATCGGACAGAACGAATAAAATCATTCGGTGTCAATCCTGTAATGGACTCAAATTTACGGTATAGCTGACTACGACTCATCCCCAAGTCATCACACAAGTTATTAACCGAGAACTCCGGATTTTCCATATTCTCTTCCACCAACCGTAAGGCTTTCTCCACAAATTCTTCATCTAAAGAAGTAATAGTGATATTCTGAGGAGAGATTTCTATTTCTTTTTATGAAATATTTCCTTACGCTTTTCCTGCTGTTCTAAAAGCATATTAATACGCGTCAGTAATGTGTCATAATTGAAAGGTTTCGATATATACGAATCAGCACCAGCTTTATAACTTTCTATCCGAGCTTCGTCTGAAATACGTGCCGTGAGCAAGATAATCGGGATATGTGAGGTCTGAATATTGTTTTTAATCCGGACACACATTTCCAGACCATCCACTTTCGGCATCATCATATCGGATATTATCAGGTCCGGCGACTTATGTACGGCAACTTCTTCGCCTTCGGCTCCGTCTCCAGCCTCCAGAATATTAAATTGACCTATCAATTGTTCCACCAAAAAACGACGGAATTCTACATTGTCTTCCACTATCAAAATAGTTTTCCTGTCCGAATATACCACCTTTTCTTCCACATCGGGAGACATAGCCGGAATTTTGGATTCACTGTCGTCTCCTTTCAAGTCGGATGGAATATATATCAAAAAATGTTGTTCCTACTCCTATTTTTTGCTATGCACTTCTATCTTTCCGTTATGCAAAGAGACATATTCTTTGACCATATGCAAACCAATACCGGAACCTGTCACACCAGGAATTGGCTCCGACTGATAAAAAGCGGTCAAATATCACATTCAAGTCTTTTTCACTGATTCCACATCCTGTATCGGATATTTCGATTCTTACGAATATCTTTTCATCTTTTTTTCTCCGTCGCTACAATCGTTGAGATAAGCCCTCCATCAGGAGTGAATTTAAATGCATTGGAATAAATATTATTCAGAATCCGTTGCATTTTCGTATCATCAAACCAGATATTCATGCCAGGACATTCACTCTCTATCGAAAACTTTATAGATCGATTTGTCGCCAGTTCTTTAAACCCTGAACCAATGTACCGCACAAACTCTACGATGTCAGCCTGATGTAATTTCAGACTTTCACCTCCCATCTCCAGTTTCCGAAAATCAAGCAGTTGATTAATCAACTCCAACAAATTACCGGCATGGTTATAGATTGACTTCAATTTGTCCTTCATTGGATTCTCCGCTTGTTGAATAAGGATACCTAAAGGCGTCATTATCAAAGTAAGCGGAGTACGGAATTCGTGACTGATATTGGTGAAAAAGCGGAACTTCATCTGATTAAGCTCTTCTTTCTGCTGTTCACGTTTCAATGCCTCTTGTTCGAACTGCTTTTTAAGTTTTTTCTTCCTATAAGCTTTTTAAAAACAAATAGATGACTCCACCTGCAATCAATATGTAAAATATGTAAGCAGGAACAGTTGCCCAAAAGGCGGAGAAACGACAATAGTCATTTCTGCGGCCTGTTCTCCCCAACTTCTGTCATTATTGGCTGTGTATACCACTAATTTATATTTCCCCGGATGTAAACCGGTATAGGTAGCCACTCCCAGACCATTGGTCTTTATTTCATTCAGTCCGGATCAAAATTCTCGAGTTATACCTATAGTAGGTTTGCAAAGTATTCACATAGTTAAGCCCGGCAAATTCGAAAGTAACAAAGTTCTCATTATACTTCAAATGAATCTCACGAGTATTATTTATCGGATATTCAAGAATAACACGCCCTTTATATTCTGTGTGTTCCTTAACAGGAGAATTGAACAGACGGAATGCAGTGAATATAGGTTTATTGTGGACATGATTATAATAAATCTTTTGAGGTTGAAACGAATTAATGCCATGATGACCGCCAAAATACAGTTCTCCATCACGGGTTTTTAACGATGAATTCTCATAGAACTTTCCTCCCTGCAATCCGTCTTCTGAACTGAAGTTGACTATGAGAAAATCATATCCTTCAGAAGTCTCTTTTTAATTCAATTCGTGAGATACCACTTACCGTTGATACCCAATAAATACCGCTATCATCCTCAATGATTGACGATATAGAATTGTTAGCCAATCCGGTCTCTGTAGTTATCGTATGAGCTTTCTTCTTTTTGTTCGTCCCATACACGAATTCCAATATCCGTCCCAAACCATTCTAGCGAATGGCTATCTTTGTACACACAATTATAGCTTACCTGAGGCCCCCATAAATTTAGGATTATCCGGATCGTCTATTTCAGGAACAAAGATTTTATCTTTATGAGTATCATAGTAGTAAATACCATTTTCCCCAAACACCGCAAAAGTAGAATTGCTGACAGGATAAAAACCATAATCGCGTTTATGAAAGCTAATCTTCGGATGTTTATCCCGCAACAATCGTATTTTTCCCGTTGAGGTGTCTAGCTCACCTACTCCTTCATTACTGACACTGACCCAGTAACGCCCATCCGGATCTTCATAAACTGCTCGGGAGATATTCTGCTCCGGGAATAACTCTGTATTAACTAATTGTTTATTGTAATATCTCACATTTTTTCCATCTATGCAGCAAAATCCATTCAAATACGTTCCAACCCACAATCTCTTTTTACTGTCTCTATAAAGAGTCAGACAAAGATCACCGGACAGAATATCTTTGAATGCCCTGCTGACTTCTCCCGTAGAAGGAGAGTAACGCATCAATCCGTATGCAGTAGTACCAATGAGTATCGTTCCGTCTTCGTCTTCCAACAAACAACGCACCGATTCGTTGGTAATCATTGTTTTATTCTGAACAGTCTGAATTAGCTTGAACTTATACATACTCGGATTATAGTAACAGATACCTTGCCACAAAGTGCCTACCCAAATTCCGTCATTATTATCGGCAAAGATGCACTGTATGTCATTACTTAACACACTGCCGTCACCTAATTTCAATCCGGGCATTGTTTCAATTCTATGTGTAGAGTTTTCAATTTTCCGCAATCCAGACCACGAAGAACCGACCCATGCGTTTCCTTGCTTGTCCAAATCCATACAGGTAAAGAAGTTGGACATACCTTTAATGGTGCTTATCTCTTGCCAACCTTTATCAGTTTTATCACGATAGCAAACAGCCTGATTATACATCAGCCATAGATTCCCATCGGAGGTAGATTGTATTTTTAACCGGTCTGTAGCTTCAGAGATACGTCCTACAAAAAAAGTATCCTGCCCGGTGTAATCTCGCAAGGTTTTGTCCCAACGACGAATCAGCCCGCTCGAATATACGATATAATAAGTATTCTTATATTGAGCTAACTCGTACGGAATACCGTGCCGATATGTAAAGTCACTGTTCCCTTTTCGATTATCTGTAATTCTCCTGCGGATATATCAAAAAAAATAGAATGTATTATCTTCGGTAAGAAACCAATAGTTCTTGCTCTCATCAATAAACAAATTCTTCAATTTTCCACTTACTCCCATCCGGCGTAATTCGGAATCAATATCATAAATAAACTGATTGGTATTCAAATCGAATAATAACAAATATCCCGGAGATTTCATCCATATCCGTCCGTAAGCATCGTGATAATCTTTAAATATTTGATTCCGGTTGAAATCCCATTTATAGATTTTCCGCCTATCGTGATAAAAATGTTCGAATGTAGCACCATTGTAGATGTTTAAAATAGAAGCTGTTCGAATGACCAGACGACCATCCGGTGCCATTGTAAAATATCGTATTTGATTATCCGACATCCCATCAACCACATCCCAATGCCGAAACATATATTGTGAGTATACCTTAAAAATGCTTTAGCAGGAGAACGAGTGTGATAATGCTTGTACGCTTTGTATTTTTCATAAGCCAGCCTAATTTGCCAGACAAAATAGAGATTAAACATCAATACAACAAGGGTATACATTATAATTTTCGAAAAACACAAATGATTAAGCGAGATAGACGTTTCATTCGTATTTCATTTAAATAAGGAACCAATTTATGCAAAATGTAATATGAAACGAATTCTTTTATGTCTTTCAGCAGCTTTATATTTACTTTTTATCCATGCAGAAAAATAAAGCATCCAGCCTTACTTTATACCCCTCAACGAATTGAGCAGGCAAAATAAGTGTCAGACAGGATACACGAATGTCTGAAGCTTGGAATTCAATCAGGAAAACTGCCGATAACCTATTGCAGAAAACTCAATTGAATAAGATAGACTATTTAGCACTCTCATTTCTAATGACGGATGAAAAGAAGTATGCTGATAAAATAGAAGAGATTTTTGCAGGATGTCACTGAGGACGAAACTTGGGGCAATCAAGAAATGATGGCTCGTACCCCAGCCTGGAACGCCGACCTTGAGATCGCACATAAAGCTTTTTATGCAGCAATAGCTTATGACGCCATCTATCAAGAACTTTCTCAATCTGAAAGAAGAAAAATAGCTCACGGATTAAAACGTCTGGCAATGGACCCGCTATTAGGTGACTGGATCTTGGAGCCAACACGTATTCATTCACTAAACTCAATGGGGCACAACTGGTGGACTTCTTGTACGTGTATGGGTGGTCTACTTGCACTAAGCTTACAGAATGAATTGGAAGAAGCAAGAGATGCTGTAAAGATTATCAACGAAGTCCTTCCCGAATGGTTTGAGTTTGCAGGAGATGTGCTTCATCAAAAGCCAAAGACCTTTGATGAGGCCGGTGGAATGTATGAATGTCTGAACTATGCAAACTACGGGATTCAAGAGGCTTTATTATTCCGCTTAGCTTGGATGAATACTCACAAGGAAGATAAAGCAATAGAGATACCCCAACTGGAGAAGTTATCAGATTTTTTGTACATATCTGTTATCCACGTACAGGTATGCTTTTTATAATATAAACTTCGGGGACAGTCATAAAAACACGGCTGCCGAAAGTAGTCTGATGTTATTATATGCAATGGGATTCAAAATGATGATATGCTTTGGTATATGAATCAGATAGAGCAAGGGCAACACCGTGATGGATATTTTATCGACCGCCCGATAGGATTTCTCTATACTCCCAATTTGAGTAAAGCACCCAAGGTTCCTAAACTAAAGAAATCACAATTATTCAAAGACTTCGGTTGGGCAACCATGCGCAACTCTTGGGAGAAAGATGCCACAATGTTAGCCGTCAAGTCCGGATATACCTGGAATCATTCTCATGCCGATGCCAATTCATTCATAGTCTTTCATAAAGGAGAGGATATTATCAAAGATGGAGGACGATGTTGGTATGCGAATCCCGAATACCGCAACTACTTCTTTCAAAGCGAGGCACATAATGTCGTATTATTCAATGGCAAAGGGCAAAGACGAGAACAGCAATATTATGGTTCTACCTTAAGAGGATATCTGCATTATCTGTTGGATGCCGGAAATATAAAATATGTGTTGGCAAATGGTACAGGTCCTTATTCGGACCAGTTTAGCCGCAACTTCCGTCACTTTTTGTGGATAGACAACGTCATCTATATCATTGATGATTTAAAACCTATGAAACCGGTCATTTTGAATGGTTGTGGCATCCGGGAGGAATAACTGAGAAAAAGGGACAGATCTAAACATTACAAATGGAAATTCTTCAGTAATAGTCCGTCCATTATATCCTCGCACGTTGGCACGATCTAATTTTGTGCATGATTATCCGGACGATTTGTATTGGGAAGTAATAGAAGTACCGACTGAAGATTTGAAAAGTAAAGATAGTTATTATTCTTTTCACTTGCCTGACGAAGTCAATAGAGTGAAAGGTGTGACTGCTATTATTTTAAAAGAGACTCCCGATGAAAAGAGCTTCCTGAGATTGAGAAACGTGAAGGTAAAAACTGGATTGGTTTACGCATCCGCAATAAGGGTAAGATTACAGATATTTATATTAATCAGTTAGCAGACGGACGATTAATGCATAGCAATTCATGGATTGAAGCCGATGGCTGGTCTACAGATGCTTATATGTTTATAGTTACATATCCGGAAAAGAGCGCTCCGGCAGATGCTAAAGAGTATTTTATTGGTTATGGCAGTTCATTAAAAAGAGGAACTACCTCTTATTTCTCCTCGCTGGCAAAACTATTTATTATTCAGAAAGAAGAAAGCATTGATATTCATTTATTTGAATGTTATACTAACTGTTTGACAATAAAAATAGGTGCAAGCTACAAATACATTCAGTGTGTCGGAATTTCCGACACTGAATGTATTTAGAAAAACATATCAAACAGTCAAAGATGGCATCTCCTATTTTATAGCTACTTTCGTCTGTAATCTTATGTCATCGGAAGCAGCACCAATCATTATCTGAAAAGTTCCCGGCTCCACAATCCTCTTTAAATTCCGATCGACAAGCGAGAAATCCTCTTCGGACAAAATAAACTTCACTTCCCGTTCTTCACCACGCTTCAAAAACATTTAGATGGAAAAGATATAAACAGGATAAATAGTAACTTCTTCATAAAACAAACATAAATAAAAGAAACCTGCTTACCAAAAGAATATTATCTTTTCAGTAAGCAGGCTTTCACTCATATTCAAAAATGCAAAGAGCAAAATCTCTCACAAATTTGTGTGTTCCATTAATTGATAGCTATCGGAGCATCCAACGTCTTAATAGTAATTCCATTTGTAGTACCGTTTATACGCCCTGTGGCATCTTTGATAACTCCACCTTCCTGAGTCTCCGATCCGTCTAGTTTATAATAAAGTGCCAAGCCTTCTGAAGCAGGGTCAACACCCAGCATATTCTGCTTAAGTTGATTTTCCGTACGGGCTACACTCCAAACACGGACTTCACTCATTTTACCATGGAATGGACGTTCACCCCATTTAAAACCATAGATTCTACCAATATAAAAACCCATGTCCGAATTCGGATCAAAACCGTCAATCCCCCAATCTGAACCAGCCCATTTCTCACCATTTACATAAATACCTGTTTTTCCTGTCGGTTGATCATAAGTCAACGCTACATGATACCAACGATTTGTTAACAACGGTTTCGTTACACGGTAGTTCTGTCCTCCGGCCACTTCCAAATAATCTTTAGGAGTAATTCCTCCTCCTGCATCACCGATACGGAGGATCATCACACCTTCAGTTCCCATAATCGTATTATTATCGAGGAAATAATCCACATTAATCAATGCTTCGTAAGTGAATGACGAGAAGAAAGTACCGACAGGGAACTTCACAGAAATATAGTGATTACTGAAATTACCAGCTTTGGTAATTTTCAACGGTTTGGAGAAAAAGAAATATGCAATGTTTGTTCCGGAAAGAGTCGACACCGAAGACGAATGCACCCGCATAGGCAAAACATATGAGTTCCCGGCTTTCAAGGCTTCTAACCCGGAAAGTTCGACTTCTACATTATCCGCATACAATTTTCCACTCGAAATAGAAGATGTCGTACTGCTTAGCTTTACCTGCGAAACATCAAGCATCTCATAATTTGTGCCATACTTTGCATTGTATTCGTCTACTACACTTGGTTCGGCTACACTATATGATACGTCTACCTGAGAGGAAGTTGCTGACGAGAGTCTTGAAACCAGATCAAATGTCATTACATCCATTTCATCTTCCACCGAGAAATTATATTCCTTGCTTTCGAAATAAACCTTAGGCTCCAGCAGGTCATTCATGCTGTCGTTGCAAGCGCCCAACAATAACGCCATACTACCTACCATCAAATAATAGAATATATGTTTATTCATCATCTTTTTTACTGTTTTAGAATTTTATAAGTCCACTTATTCCTGCGGTTTATTTGCCGCTTCGTTTTGTTTCGCTTTCCATTCATTGAAAACCCGCTGATTGATTTGAATAGCCTGACGCATCCATTTATAATTTGGCGTATTGTCATAATCATTATCGAAGCGATAAGCTCCTACTCCACCTTTATAACCTTCTTCGCGGCATAGCAGCTGCCTGCTTCAGCAATTGACCTCCATTAGTGGCATACTTTTCAAAGTTCTCTGTACAGATTATTTTCTTAGGATCAACGCCATAACCATCAAAACCGGGATTGGAACTACCATAACTTTGTATAATCCAATAATCGACATACTCATCCAATTCATGGGTAAGCCCATAAATATTTCCATCAATACAGATCATTTTATGTCCTTTACCTTCCGGATCGCTTTTCGGGCCAATGTAATTGTTCATCTCTTTAACCAAATGAATCAAATGCTTATTCTGACTCAATGTGCCATCCATATCAAACACACCACTACCGATTTCCCAGTCTACATCATAACCGTCCCATTCGTTTGCATACAAAGAATCACACAGAGCTTTGGCAAACTTCGCCAGACATGCATAATGGTTTTCACTTTCAAACTGACCTTCAAATCCCCAATATTTCCAACGGGCTTGTTTCTTCGCCGTTTCCAATTGAGCCGCCGACCAGCCTTCTTCCTCCGCTTGTTTTTCCACTTCGAGGTATACCGAATTTGGTGTCGCACCCTTACCAAGATAAGAAAGCAGACTTACCTGCAACAGTTTCGTTCCTTTCACCTTTTGCACAAACTCTTTATCTGCCTTCTGCTCCGGAGTGATTTCATAACGTCCTGGAGCGCCACTCCACATAGAAACAAAATCCATACTATCGGGCATAGCAGAGAGATATCCTCTTCGATAAGCTCCAGCAGGCGCCCAATTGGAATACCATCCGAAAGCTACGGGACGATTGTAATTCCAAGCAGTCGCCTTATAGGCGCGCAGATTGGCATAATATGCCTCACTCTCCGCATTGTTCATTGTGGCATACCCGCCTATATGGTCTATCTCAATATTCTCCACATCCATGCAAGAAGTTACCATCATGCCTGTCAATGGAATAATATATAACAATTTTCTTAATGATTTCATATTCTTCATCTGTATTAAAATGATACATGTAGGTTATCTCTTACAATCCCACCACAAACGGGTAGAAGACTTATCTTCGCCACCTGCACCGTTATTGAACAACTTCAAGGCTGCTTCATAAATAGCCTTTCCCTCGTTAGTCTGAGAAAAACTGGTGGGATAAATCATACGGCGAATACCACCCTCAAGAGTTGCGCCTTGCACTGCTCCTTTCAAAGTCTTAATGACATTCAACTTCGGATAACCGGTTCTTCTCCATTCCGTCCACGCTTCCTGTCCGTTAGGAAACAAAGCAATCCACTTCTGAATCATAATTTTTTCCAACTTCTGCTCTGTTGTTCCTTCAAACTTGACAGTAGTCTCACACGGAGCAGAAAGTGTTTGCCCATACTGATAATGGGAAAAAACATATGCCCGAGGTGCCAAATTGGAATTCATATAATCGTCTACAGGATCGGTCACACCATTCTCCTGAAAAAGACATATCAATGCCCTGTTTATACCATGAATCCGCACTGCCGAAACCTTCCCACACTAAAGCTGCTTCCGCACGCAAAAAATAAACTTCCGATGCACGCAGCCAATATGTAGGAGTTCCACTTTGAATATTGGGCTTTGAGCAAGATTTGTAGATATCATTCTGCGCATTGGCATGCCCTGCCGGCACCGCTTGATACGTTTTTCCGTCGAAAGCCTCAACACCATAAGAGGCATTACCATCCATCGGCAAAAAATAAACGCTCAAACGCGGGTCTTCATATCCCATCAGATAAGAAAAGATAGAAGAACCCATACGAGCTTCATTATAGTTGCCTGCCAGCCATTCAATGTTGTTGCGAAAAGTCATACCCGCTCCTTGACTCATTTGAGCCGCATCATCCTTAGCCGTCATCACACCGATAGAATGATTTACTGCTTGAGTAGCATACTTTTTCGCCAGTTCCGCATCAGCGAAGCGGACACGCATAGCCAAACGAAGCATCAGCGAATTGCCGTATTTCACCCATTTGGTAGCATCTCCGGCATATACCGCATCATAAGCGCCCATTACATTCACCCCATTTTGCCGCCTTTTCTGTTAATTCTTCAATGGCTGCGGTCAATTCTTCAAACATCGCCGTATACACCTCTTTCTCCGAATCGAACGGAATGTTCATTGTAGCGTCCGCCGCATGAGAATAAGGCATCGGACCGAAACTTTCAAGTGTCTTGTGCCAAGCGGAAATCTTCAGAATTTGAGCCAAAGCAAAGACTTCGGGCGTACCATTTTTCTCGGACGCTATTTTCAATTTCTTCCAAGGATCAAGAGCATTGGTATAAGACTGTGTATAGGTCGCTTTTATCCAATTGTCCAACAAATAATAAGTAGTATTGTTACTACCTGCGTTCCAACCGTTACTGTTGTTCTCGCCAAAAAATCCACTCCAATTATCGGCCGATAGATGATAAGCTATTTGATACTCATTGATAACATCTGTATCATCAGCCTGTGTGCCTACGGGAATCACTGTCCGTTGCATAGCTGTAATCAGCCCTCCGACTTCAAAACCATCCATCGCACCTTCTCCGTCGCTCATCTCAAATTGGTTGGTATTGATTTCTTCAAAATTGCATGAGGCAAATAGCGTCATTGCGCATATCACCGCTAATAGTTTAAAATGATTCATTTTTCTCATAATAAAGAAGGTGTATTATAATTTAAATTTAATACCGAAGCCAAAGCTACGAACACTCGGTTGCATAAAATAATCATTACCTTGTCCGTAAGTACTAGTGGAAGGAGTCAGTTCCGGATCGAACGGAGCTTCGCAATACAACATCCAAGGATTGTTGGCTATAAACGAAACTGTAACATCTTTCAACACGTTACCAAACCACTTATTAGGCATAGTATAGCTAAAGGTAAGTTCTTGCAAACGAATATTGGTGGCACTGTATACATAGTAACCGGAAGTTTCATAATTTCCCGTACCTGTCATCTGATAATAAGACTTCGCATCTACCAGACCTTGTCCCTTCAACAATACGCCTCCCGCTTCACGAGCCTCAGCCGAACGTTTGGACACACCGTAACGATCAAGCAATGCCTCTGTAGAAGAGGTCACCACACCTCCAAAACGCCCGTTGATCTGGAATCCGAGTCCAAAGCCTTTGTATGTCAACATATTACTCCATCCCATATTGAAATCAGGAGAAGTTTTTCCCAAATAAACGGGTTCCCCCTTTTCCATTCCAAAGGTTCCGTCGCTCTTTACCTCAACATATCCCAAGTGGTCTTTCTTCAAGAAGGTGTTGGCATAAATATCGTGGATACTTCCGCCTTCTTTCAAGATGACACGACCACCATCCTTCAAAACCTCCGGAATATTAATCGGTTCATCCATCAAATCCGTATGATAGTTTTCAACCATCTCCTTAATCTCGTTTATATTACGAGAGAATGTCAATGTTGAAGAGATTCCTAATCCGAACTTAAACTGATCGGAATAGCTTAATGAAGCCTCCCAACCACGATTTTCCACATTACCGGCCTGCAAATAAATCTGCTTGTATCCGGTAAATTCCGGAAGATCACCCAAGAAAGTCTGATTGTATGTATTAGAATGATAGTAGGTTACCTCCGCACTTAATTTATTCCACAACTTCAGACTTAATCCAAATTCGTATGACTTTGTACGCTCTGCCTTGAAATCAGTAAACGGATAGATACCGGTAGGATCTAATGCACCACCCACAATAGGGGTAGTTACCGTACCCGGAGTCAGTCCCGAACGGGATACAGGCGCACCGACTTCCGTATACGAACCGCGAACTTTCAGGTAAGAGATAAATTCGGGCAATTTGACCATCTCGGAAATAATCCCGGACAGACCGATTGAGGGATAGAAGAAAGATTCTTCATCGGTATTCACCAAACGTGAATTCCAGTCATTACGTCCGGTCAGCGTCAAATAAAGCATACTCTTCCAACCAAGTTCCAAATTGGCAAAAACAGCATGATTACGCACACGACTATCACCACCCTTTTCTGAGATACGACCATTAGCCGGATCGATATTAGAAGCCGCAAATTTATTGGGCACTCCCAATAATGTCCCTTTGTATCCTCTCTCCAATGCCCAATAGTTAGAATAGTTCCAACCCGCATTGGCAGAAATACTGAAATCAGCTATATGTTTGTTAACGTTCAACATAAAGTCGGCATATTCCTGACGGTCTTCATAGTTATTGTATCCATACAGTCCTTTCTTTCCTTCCGCAAATTTATCGTCGGATGAAGCGTAAATCTTGCGTTCAAACAATACATGTGTGTCATCCATTCTGAAACGGGCTGTCGCATTCAACCAATCGGTAATATTATAAGTCAACCCTACGTTGAACATATAACGACTCTTTTCATTCGTAGCTACATTGCGGTAAGCAGTCCAGTAAGGGTTCTGTGAAGCATATACCGGATCTGCCACCGGCCAATACTGAACCGGAAGTTGGCGACTTTCATCGAAATGTTCGAATGACTTAATTCCATCAAAGTCTTCACCACGAGGGAACAAATAGGCGGCCATCACCGGATTCCAATATTGTCCTTGCGATACCATATTCTTGTCTTTCTGTTTCACATACGACGCACCTAAATCGAGTTGTAATTTATCATTAAGGAAAGTTGCCGTATTACGGATTGTGAAATTCAAACGATCATATTCATTATTAGGCACAATACCTTTGGAATTGGTAGAAGAAACAGAAGCAAAAGTCTGATTCGATTTCGTACCGGTGGTCAACGTAACCGAATTAATAAAGTTGGTTCCGGTATTAAAGAAATCCTTCTTAGGATCATAACTTGTAGGAGTCAACAGTTTCTCACCCCAGCTTTCATACATATCTTTTTTGTTACCATACGTATTTTGAAACTCAGGAGTCATATAAGCTTTGCTGAACTCTGAAGAAGAAGAGAACTGCACTGAAAGTTTTCCTTCTTTTCCTTTTTTAGTGGTAATCAAAATTACACCGTTAGCGGCACTACTACCATACAACGCAGCAGCCGAAGGACCACTCAAAACAGAAAGACTTTCAATATCTTCGGGATTGAAGTCGGCGATTCCTTCTGTTCCGGCCTTACCTTCACCCATAATACCACTGTCGGTATTTCCCATATTGGTATTGAACAAAGGAATACCGTCCACCACATACAAAGCATTGTTATCACCTTCAATAGATTTTGCACCACGCATTACAACACGTGTCGCACCACCAACTCCACTAGCACTTTTGTTAATACTCACTCCGGCTATCTTACCGTTCAGCGAGTTTACGAAGTTAGCATCTTTACCGTAGTCAGAGCATCTCCCTTGACTTGTTGTACATTGTAAGACAACGCCTTTTCTGCACGTTTGATACCCAATGCCGTCACAACAACTTCATCTAGCACTGCTGTATCCTGCTTCATTACAACCGGATAGAAATCTTTCTTGGAAACAGGAATTATCTGTGCAGCATATCCGATATAAGATACTTTGAGAATAGATTTCTCTGCTGCCTTGATCGTAAAGTTACCATCGAAATCGGTAATCGTACCTGTAGAACTACCATCCACAGATATATTTACTCCAATCAACGGTTCACCGCTCTCATCAGTAACCTTTCCTTTGATATTTTTAAGGATTTGTGCAACTACAGGCTTCTTTTCAGCTATTATAATGTAGTTACCTTGTATCTGGAATGAAAAGCCCGTCCCTTTTAAGATGGTATCAAGTGCGGTTTCGAGGGATGCGTTCTGCAAATTTAACTGGGCTATTACTTTTCCTGTTAATTCGGAATCACTATAATTTATAGACATTTTAGACTGTTTTTCCACAGTCTTTAAGGCATCAATGACAGTAATATTCTTTCTGCTGGATAGTTATTTTACTATCATTTTGAGCCAAAGCGAAAGTCTGTATAAGAATAAGACTTAAAAAAGTGAGAAAGACCCGCTTATGAGCTATTTTTTCTGCTATTTTTTCGTAGATTTGTAGCATCTTTAGTATTAGTTAATTGGTTATTATTCTAGGATCATTCAGAATAGCGTCAATATTACGCTAATATTAAAAGAGATTGATTTCATATCCGGGAGGAACGGCCATTCCTTCCGGGTATTTTTTTGCATTACGTATTAAATTTAAAAGGTTCTACAATATATTCATTCTTTACTAGTTACATAGCACTTATTTCCCTTGATAACATAGTTTACATTTCCTACAACTTGCGATATAATCTTCATAACTTCCTCCAGATTCGCCTGTTTGGAGAAGCGGAAACTATATGTATTCTTTTTCAAGCTATGAAGGCTATATACAAAAGCATAAGGAAATTTGCGTTCAAGACTTGTAAAAATATCCTCCAGATACATATTACTAAAAACCAATTCCCCACGTTGCCATGCCGTCACATCATCTATCTCCGGCATCCGCAGGTTGTGCGCTTTCGTATGTTTGTCATATACCAACTGTTCATTAGGCTTTAAAATAATATTGGACAGCAAGTTATTGAATTCAACTTTCACACTACCTTCCAGCAAAGTAGCCATCAGTTCGCTATTTTCCGGATAAGCATTTACATTAAATTCAGTACCTAAAGCAGTAACTTGATAATCATTGGCCTTTACAATGAAAGGATGCTTCTTATCCGGTTTCACTTTAAAGTTGGCCTCACCAATCAAATATACACTTCTAGTCTCTCCTGTAAATTTTTCCGGATATAGTAGTATACTCTTCGAATTCAACATGACATATGTACCATCCGGTAATGTAAGTTCACGAATTTCCGCTGTCGGTATATAGCATTCAACTAAATCTTTTTCCGGCCGTTCCTTTTCCAACATCAAATAAATAGAAACAGATGAGACTGCTAACAAGAAAATAGCTGCAGCTCTCCATATAAGCAACTGGTAATTTCTACGTGAAGTGATAGACTGCATTCCCAGATTCTGCCGCATTCGTTGTATTGATTGTTGCATGCCATCAGGCACTTTCTGTTCTCCTGCTTGTTTCCAAAGCTCACGAAGAGCCTCACTCTTTTCATCAACATGCTCCTCATCAGCCAACCACTGTTGCACTTTCTTCTGTGTTCCGGCTGAATAGCTATTATGGCCGAACAATTCTATGAGTTGTTGAATATAATCTTTCATGAATCTTTTTCTTTCTTTTTGGGCTTTATACACTAAATACAACTACTACATACATACTACTTAAAAATATTAGAGAAAAAAAATAAAAAAGAGGAGTACCTTCTTTAATTCGATCAATGCCAAATAAACCTGATGCTCTATTGTTCGGATAGAAACATCGAGTTTATCAGCTATTTCTTTATGACTTAATCCCCTGAAACGACTTAGTTCGAATATCAACCGACGACGCTTCGGCATCTTCTCCAGTGTCAACTGAATAATTAAGAGCATCTCCTTATAATACACACTATTCAAGATCTCTTCCTTTTCTGTTAATTCATAAAGAAGAGTCTTCTCTATAACTTCCGACTGATATTCCTGCTCTACTTGTTGATGTTTAAAGATATTCAGAACTATATTTCTAGTCATTATAAAAATGTAATTGTCTAGTTCTTTATCATTATCCAGCCACAACTCCGGCTGCAACCAGAGCTTACAGAAAACATCTTGAGCCACATCTTCTGCATCCGCTTTCCGATTTTAGCAGCATTTGAGCAAAGTTCTTTACCTTTGGAAAATTTACAGTGAAAAACCTCTGAAACTTTAATTCAATCTGCCTGTCATTATTCTCCATCTCTCTAGTATTTTTCAGTGTTAGCGGTTAAATTAAATGTACCATGTATAAGGTTAAAGAAGCGGTAATATAATAATTCATTATAAACTTATAATCTGAAAGCAAAATAAAAGATTAATAACACAATAAAAAAATATTATTACTGTTTTTTGATTTTTTTCAAGTAGCCATTACTACAAAGCTCCCTCAAACAAAACAAATGTATATTACACACCCATAAAAATAAAAAGGCTTCATGAATCAATGATTCATGAAGCCTATAAAGAATACTCGTACTCGAAGCGGGACTTGAACCCGCACAGCCGCAATGGCCAAAGGATTTTAAGTCCTTCTTGCCGGTGACTTCGCCGGTCGAATACGATTGTAATATATCTCTAATAATCAACACATTACAATAAAAGCTTTATAAATCTCTCCTACACTAACTATACTCCGGTTTACATATTGGTTTACATCAACTATGTAGAACAAGATTAGTTATCCAATAAATTAATAATCTCCTTTGTAGGATTTACCCACGCTGCAAAGGTAGTGAATTATACTTATAATGCAACTATTCAACCTTTCATAGATAGGGGTATTATATAAATATATTCTGCAATAAAAGGTAGTATTGATTATGGCTATATAAGAAACATTCAACTTTCAAATAGAATACAACTAGATTATTGACCAGACAGCTTCTTATTTTAAACCTAGTGATTGCCTTGTAGATTTCGAATATTCTGTTTCCTTTTACAAGCCAACATATCAAATATCCAATATCATCAACCTTTGCATAAGCTGCAATATGGGTCTTCGAGTTTATTATTTCATTCCAATATTCTAAAAATAAATAGTGAGTATAATGCCATGTATTGGAATTTAAATTCAAGAGAATTATCTAGAAGAAGTACTGCTGTTGAAACAATCCTAAAGGGGTATGGCACAGCATTTCGTACTTCATAACCCTTTAATAATTCTTTAGTACTCTCAAACTCCCTAACTTGGGTACGTAAAGCATAATATCGTTCTTCACATAGTCCAACTTCTTTGATAAAATACAATTTACAGCGTCTCAACATTTCGCCTAAAGTAGTAAAGGGGAACGGGAAGATTCCACTAGGTCTTATATTAACTTTCATCGTAGCCCCTCTAGACAACAAATAATCAACAATGTTGTCATGACGATAATTATAGGCAATTTGTATAGAGACATATTGGCTAACTCTCCCGTACTATATTTCCAAATATACATCTTCTCATCATCTGTTCTCTTCTCTCTTGGTTTAATGTACAAATCATCAGAAGGTTCTTTCACTCTAATCCTTGTCTTGTTAAAATATACGTCTCTATCTGATAGGTTTCTCTCCACACAGAAATTAATATCTGCACCATTATCGAGTAATATTTTAACAGATTCTAAATTACCTATTTTAACAGCCTCTATCAATGGAGTTGTGCTTTCATAACACCTTCTATCGCTATTGTACCTCCTTAAACTAGAATTGGGGTCAGCACCTTTATCTAATAAGAATTGTAACACATCATACAGTCGATTCTCTATAGTAAAGAGCTAACTCTTCGCATTATTTATAAATGACCTATCTACTTCAAACATTATAGCCCAATCCCTATTGGGTTCATCAGCTCTTGCAATCTTGGCCCAATCCCTATTCATACAGTCTTGTAAGAAGCTATCATATTCCCTCTGCCATTGTGCCACTACTTCTTCCCTTCGCATATTACATTATTTAGTCGGTTTATTTATCAATTATAGCACTAAGTTAATGGAAACCATAACTTGAAATGCTAAGCACAAATATACAACTTCTTTATTATTATAGAATATTTACGTGTAAGAATTTATAACGATTATCCTAGATAGATAACCACACTAATACGAAAGATTTACAAGAATAATAAAACAGGTCATTCTATCTATTAAGATTATCAATATTGTATTTGGTAAAATTGCACACATTAAATACTCATACTTTATAATTAATAAAACCCAGCCTAGCGAAAGCTAAGTTGGGCTTATTTTATTATATAATCGCAGAACTAATAATATAAAAAGTTTCTCCTTATAAGTCGGGCAGTCCCCCCTTCCCATAATCTATTGACATTCCAGTCAATTCATTCAATTTGTCTTGTGTTACTATTTTACTCATTATTATATTTAGATTTGATGTTAATCATACAAGACTAATACATCATGTTAAGATTAGTTATCTACTTGCTATATTAATAATAATCTGTATATTTGTGATATGTTTAACCATTAATACTTATAGATTATGTATATCAAATGCCCTAAGTGTAATAACACTAATTTCTGTATCAGTCAAGACACCATAGACGGTGTAGAATACAACGTTATAAGTTGTGTTATTGATGATTATATTATAGGCGTATATCCTAACTCCGATTCTAAATTTAAAGAACTTCAAGAGAAGATTGAGGATTTAGAAAGTACTATTAGTGATTTAGAGGACCGAATTGAGCGTCTAGAACGATAGTCTCACTTATATAGGCTTTAGGAATTACCATACAATCCTTACATAATGAATCAGGTATATTAATACCATAAATACTTGAAGCAAGTACAATAGCTTTATCATCTTCTTCTATGAAGTAACCTACTGTACTTGTTTCTATATCTCTATCTAAGTATCTAACACCTTCTGATAGACTGCATCCTTCTCTATCAGTCATGTACTTGCTATTCCATTTAACAAGTACTAAGTCTTTACGTTTTAATTGCTTATCCATATTAATCCATTTAATGTTATTAGTTATATATCTACATGTAAAGTTATTGATTATTAACCTATTAAACAAATGACAATATGTTAAGTATTGTTACTAGGTTGTTCATCTAGCATATCATCATCTTCCTCTCCTCTATAAATGCCAAAAGTTCACCTGTCTTGGCATCTCTTATATATCTAATTCCAGGAGCTACATATTCAGTAACTACCTCTTTATCACCCCACCATGGTACAAATGTGTTACTCATTATCATAATTGTTAATAACAGTAGTTGCAGGAACTACCCCAAATCCATACTTATTAAATCTTCTCATAAATTCCTCTTTATCCTTATTAGTTATTATCTTTGTAATTGTTAATCCAATTACTTGATAATTATGACTCTACTAGTTAAGAAACCACGTAAACGTAAACCATTGACTTTATTTGATTTAAAGAATCCTCATGCTATAGTTGAAGTTTGTAACTCCAAGACTGATAAGAGCAAAATTCCTAGTGATACTTGTATTAATTACTACTTCAAAAGAGTATGGCATACTCCTCCATTTACATCTATGGATTGCCCTAGTTGTGGAGAGAAGATGTTTCTTAAAAGGGACAATCAGGATATAGAAGATGATAGAACTATGGTAGGTGCTCACGTAGAATTGGCTAATATACCACATCATAGGTATATCCTTCCTCTATGCAAGAATTGTTGTAGCAAAGAAACATGCATTGCGTTCATTTGAGGTTTATTATGACCTGTTATGTCCGCTACCTAAAAGGCAATAAACTGCCTAATATTATACTTACCTCAATCACTTTATCAGTCCTTTCTTTATCTCTCATTATCATGGTTCATTCTTATTAATATAGGTTAGAAACTCATATCTGTAACTTCATCTGTACTTCCAAACTCTCCTTTACAATTATACAACTCCTTTATTTCTTCATCAGTACGTATAATGCCAGTTTCATTAAGGAGTTGGAAATTACCATAATCCTCATAAATTGGTTTAGTAAGCTCTATATCTTCATCTCTCATATCACTAAAGTCAGTAACGTACTCTACTAACTTTTTACTTGGGTCACTAAATCTGTTAGCAACTTCTTCGTCTTTATTTATCATATTCATTTATTAGATTTATGATTATTTCCTTTACTAATTAATCCTTCTATAATGAAGTCTCTTATTGTATCTAGATATTCATCTACTTGCTTCTCCACATACTCACGTGGAAATCCTCCTCCAAAGTTCTCATTACCTGCTATATTAATAGTATAGCTACATTCTCCATTATCTTCGTATGGTGGAAGTAAACGGTCCATTACAATTCTAAGAGACGCATCATATACTTCCAATACTACTTCACCGCTTTTAAATTCACGTTTCATAATTCCAGTTATTAATCCATTGCCTCCATTTCCATTAGTAATAACCACTTTAAATCTTCATCTTCAAGCTTATCTATGAAGCCATAAGGGTCTTCCCAAAACTCTTCTTTGGGAATATTATATTCTTCTAATGTCCTATTCAGTGCCTTTAGTAACATAATCATTAGTTTTATTAAAATTACCGGAGTGCCAATCATAGTTGACCATTTCAATAACCATTACGTTCCTTATCTATAATGTGATACATCTTCTCAAATGTAATTCCTATCGCAGACATATCATAGCTCTTAATTAATCCCTTACTTGAATACACTTCTACATGGAACATATCATTATCTGCTTCCTCTATGTCACAACTATAAGTATGCCTAGGGCAGTATTTATGGTCTGGAGTAAAGATATGTAATTCAATATGGTAGTGTATTCTATTTATTAAATCCAGTAGTTCATGTGTGCCTATAGTTTCATAAATAGGGCTATAGGTGTAATAGCTATACTGGTTCTTAACACATTCTTTATATGCCTTCTCTAGTTCTTCTAATGAATACTTATTATAGCCATTAATACCTTTAAAATAACTAACGAAATTACTTAGTTTCTGCTCAAAGTTGTCTAATTTAGGACATTTACATTTACTGATAAATTCATTTATTGTACTCATAATTCTAATCCTCCAATTAATAAGAACGGTGCTAAGACCTTGTATATATTAGGATTGTTTATATTAAAATCTCCATTATTCCATATTAATGATTTACGTGGAATGGTATTATTAATAACAGTCTCACGTGTAGGTGCAAACGGATTTACTCCAGAAGCCCAATGTGCACCATTATCTAATATATTATCGAATGTGACAGCGTCATACCCTTTAGCATAGGCTTGATTCTTAATAACATCAGTAGATGTCTGCTCTCCTGTAAATGGACTAATTACCTTATGCCAGCTGGCACCCTTGGCGTCTACTTCTAATGGCTTAGTGGTATTAGGTATTCCTAGATGTACTATTCCTCCTTTAGTTTCTGGAGACGCAGGTTGATTAGTATTAGTATACGTTCTAGCTCTATCAAAATCATTTGCCAAATACATTTCCTGCATACGTTCTGGGTCTAAATAGCTTCTGCTGTCTAGCCCATGGTAATATAAATCGTTATTAGAAGGAATTTACCTTTCTTAAATCTACTACCGTCTTTACTCATTAATTGCACCCATGTTCTAGGGTCTCCTTTCCAAGGCTGACTGTCCTCTGTCATTAACCAGTACCCACGCCTTCTAGCATCCCTCTCTATTTGTGCATATTCTGCAAGATGCTCCTTACTAATAGGACCTCCTTTACTCCAGTTCTTCCAATCCAACTTTGATTTAATTGGTTGGTTGCGCTCACCTTTAGGTATTCCTGCTATCTCTTCTGGAGTTAGCTTAGACTCTTTAGCCATTACCATAGGTTGCTTTATATTACTAGAGTTGTTCTTCTTATTAAATCTCATACCAAATTTAGGATTAACCATTCCACCAACAAATCCACCGACTAGAGCACCTTTCTCTCCTGCTACCTTATTACCTATACCAGCTCCAACTAACGAACCTGCTATAGATGTTGCAGTAGTAACAGGACTAGCAATTCCCTGTCCAATTGCAAATGTACTCATAGCTGCTGACTTATCAAAAATCAAACATAGCACTAGCATTATCTTTAGTAATTCTAGCATTGAGGTCTGTAGCATCTCTTCTGCATATCTTCTCATTTCACCTTTAGGAATTTGTTCTTACCAGTAAGTTTTGGCGGTAAACTTAGTATTAATATCATCATTCTCATCAAAGTCATATAAGTCTCTTACAAGAATTGTACCTTATCTGCTGCATACTCATCCATAGAATTATAAGATGGTTTATCGTAAGTTGTGTTGTAATTATACTCACTAAATGGATTAATAGGATTAGTAATGTCCTTGTAATTTATTGTAGGATTACTTACTGGATTATAACTAACAAATCTCATTCCTTGTTGAGCTTTCTTGATTCGCTTCTTATAGGTTGGGCGACTTGATTTGATGAACTTCTTACGCATGTCTCGTTTGCCATTTATAAATATTCAACCTTTCCGGCATAGGGGTATTATATATAGATATATGACTAAGAAAGGTTGAATATTATATTAACAGCATGAGTATGATTGAACAAGGAAATAGTAATCCAACTATCTTCTTAAATACATCACCTGCCATTAGTTCACCACTTGCAGGTAATCCAGCCTTATTAATGGAAACTATGATACTATACTTAGGATTATCAGTAGGGAAGTAACCACAGAACTCTGCCGCATACATATCCTTAGTACTATCCTCATTAGTAGATAATGAACTAGTTCCCTGCATACCTGCAACTAGTACCTTATCAGACTTGGCATGTTGACCTAATCCGTCAGTAATATTAAATACTAGAGCTTTCTTTAAACTATCAATACTAGCCCTACTTGCTATTTGAGGATTAATAACTACTACACTATCCTTATATAGTTGAGGCTGTATCATCTTCCCATTATTGGCGATAGCATTATAGAAAGTTAGTATTTGGATTGGCGATACATGTTGGTTATAACCAATACTAGACCATACAAAGGCTGTCTTAGTCCAATTGTTATCTTTAGGAGTTACAAAGTGTGCAGGCTTTAGATTGGCTATTCCTGTGATACTATCCGGTTTACCATAGCTCATATTAGCTAATAAATCAAAATACGATTGGGGATTATTAGCAAATGCTTTCTCCATAGTCTTATAAATAGCAATATTGGAACTAGCTGCCAATCCTTCTTGTACTGTAAGCTCACCATATCCACCTCTATGCCAATTATGGTCTTTAAGCTCTCTGCCATGAACTTGGTAGATACCATTTCCAGTATCAACTTTATCACTCAACTTCACCTTACCAGTTTCTAAAGCTGCCAATAGTGATATTGGGTGCATCAGACCAGTAGACTGCCATACAGAGAAGTTCTCACATGGTTGGTAGTTCGTACTATCTTTCCTAGTAAGTCCAACTAAAGCCTTAATTTGCCCTGTCTGAACTTCCATAACTATAACCTGCCCAGATTGGGCATTTATCTCTGATAACTTGCTTCCCAATATGGCAGTAGCATTAGTTTGTAATGTACTGTCTATGGTGGAAACAGTTCCTGTAGCTTGCTGCTTGGATTGACAGGAGACTAATCCTATCATTATCGTTGAAATTAATAATCTACCCTTCATTATATTATGCGTTTTACTTATATTGGTTACTTCTTATCAAACTTACCCATATCTCTCATCTTCTTAATTATACGTTCTTTAAAATAAGAGGGCAGAGGTCCTAATGTAACTATCCATATAAAGAATCCCACACAAATACCTACACATATTATAGCAATATGTTCCAACGAGGTATGTCAGGATTCATCACCTGCTAATGAGAAGTAAATGATAATTATAGGAAATCCCAATAGCCCAATAAATGATAATAATTGGAGAATTTGATAAATAATACTATTATCAAGTTCCTTTTGGATTAAAGTATCTTCTTGGAATTGCTTATCTATGGAAGTACCCTTTATCTTATCAACATAAATGGTTTTAGAGACTTCACTATTCTGGTTATAGCACTGGAGAGTGACAGTAAGATATTCCCCTTTTATCCTCTTCACTATTATCGATTTACCTCCAGTATAACCAACATTGTCATATAGTTTCTTACTATATCCATTATCTATGATAATATTGGCTAGACAAGGGATAGCTGAATACCATGAAAGAGTTATAGTATCTCCTTCGTTGATTTCATTCTTTGAGCATGTAATCTCAATATCACTAAGTTCTAATGACTGCTCTGATAAATCTTCTTCATTATTATAAATAAATTCGTCAGATTCTGTATAATGTGTACGTAAATAGTCGTATGCTTCCTGTACCTCTTGAAATCTCTCTTTAAAGAAGTTATCCCCATTATGCTTGTCTGGATGAAACTTCACTACATATTCCCTGTATGCAGCTTTAATTTCATTCAAAGTTGCACCTTCTTCCAATCCTAATATTTGATAGTAGTTCTTCATCTTCTTCTAATTGAAACCTAATATTTACTATTTATAATAGGTTATTACAAAGTCCATAATAATTAAATAATCCAGTAATGAATATGATGAAGAGCAAAGTGAAGATAGTTAATATAATTCCATTCCTCTTACCATTCACCTGTAATACTTTATTGTATTTCACTCCAAGCCAGAATGTCAATAAATAAAATACTGCATGAATTAACCAAAATGCTATCATAATATTCTTGATTGATTTAATTGTAAAACTTATGTCCGCATTGAGGACATTTATAATCATAACAAGGACACCCACCTGTGTATTTAAGCCCTGTAGGTTTAGGGTGTACAGTTGGATAACCACATTTAGGACACTTCTTAGTGAAGTGTTTGTTCCTTCTCTTCTGTGCTAGAACTGCCAAAGTGATAATAAAGGCTAGTCCTATAATTGCATAGAACATATCTTCCATATAATAACTCCGTTTATTATTTACCCAAATAGAGCTCTAAACAACCAGAATAATATCATTATACCGATTCCGAAGATAAATATTTGAATTAGTACATATCCACATCCCATACCTCCTGTTACAGCACCTGCAAATGCACCTTCACTCTTCTCTCCGTCTTTAGAAGTCAAAGCTCCCCAAATAGCACCAATGATAATTGCTATAATAATGACCCAAATCCACATAAGCTATTCTCTTATAAAGGCTAAAGAGGCCATTATATCCCCAACAATACACAAGATAGTATTTAAAATCGCAGCTCCTTCTGATATAGGAAGCACATATACACATAATATATAGCCCACAACAGGGAACGCTCCCGCAAATACCATTCCACCAACAGGGCTATTATCATCCAATATTATATGACAAAAGAATTATATATCCAACAGCTACACAAGCATATACAAGAATTTCTTTATTATAGATTTTTCTTCTAGAGTTGTGCTATCTACTATCTCCCATATAGAGAAGTAGATATCTTTAGCAATCCCCCCTATTCCGAAGTAAACGATTAAAGGTATAATTATAGCTAAAATGTATTTGAATATAAGTCCAATATCTGCTTTCATGATAAATTTAATTATTAATTCGTTTATAAACAAGCATAACTATCTGATTGTTAACAGTCGCTCCTATAGTTATTCTACTCAACACCCCTTTAACTTTATTGGCAACTACTATTACTCCATTCTTACCACGTCCCTCATACTTTAAACTATCCTTAGAAACTAATACAATGGTTTCATTCTGATAAGTAACAGTAGCTTTGGTAGAACTGATTAGAGTAGCCGTAATATTAGGCGCATTAACGGTAGTAACCTTCTCATTATTAATTACCGCATAGTCAAACTTGTAGTTGTCAGCAAGTATGTTAATGCTAAACATACCTAGTAGACATATTAATAATATTCTTCTTAATTCCATGATAATAAATCATTTATTCTTATATCTCCAACGTTCGATAATTGCATATAATACAAATCAATTACCAATATCACTGCGAATATTTCAGCACCATATCCAGAAGAAGAATCTGCATAGTCAGACATCCTACCTCTACTTAATAAAGTCATTAATAGATACATAAGCTTAAATTCTAATAGTTCTGTATGTTAGTTGGCTATTCAACCTATCATAGTGAAGGGTATATAATCTAAATAATCCTTATTAAAAGGTTGAATATAACTCTGTGGATTCATTCTACTATCTGATAATAGAACTGAATAGGTAAATAAGTAGTATGTCTGCTTCTTATAGATATTGATTTATACTCCCCAATTCTCCCCAAGGAAGTTGTTAATCATAGTATTTAAAGTACTAGAGAACCGATAGCATATAATTGACTGCTATAATACTTTATCTTGTCACAAAATAATAATTACTTAGTTTATTTACCCAAAGATTTTAAGATAAAAATACCTAATCTTTGGATTTAGTAAGGATTTTAACAGTCTACATACTGTTTTGAGAGGTAGGGACTAGTTGTAAATATGCCTGTTCCATAGTCTATCATTTGTTGTATCTAGTTCCCAATAGATACAATTCTACATACAAATAGGTGCGGAACTGCCAATGTATATGTCTCCAAGCATCGCCAAACGCTCCAATCACAAATACACAACAGTAACCCGCACCAGACGATATATGAACTATCATTAGATAGGCATATAGCACTAGTGCGGTGTTGTGCACGTTCCTGTGATTGTATAAATTTTGGCGAATTTAGAGACAAGAACTATGCAAAACACCTTTCGTTAATATGTCCTCCTATTTCTAGGATTGGCACAAAGATAATGAAAGGTATTTTATTCTGCAATTAAATGTATCTGTTAAAATGAGAGTTGAGAGCTATTTCTACTCTGAATATCCATAAATTGAGACAGAACTATTCAGAGCATAAATAAGTAAACTCCGATTCATTCTGTCTCAAATCTCAATTATCAGAAGCTAAGACAATCATAGGTATTTAATAATTCTTCCTGCCTTAATCCCAAGTATCTCTTAGTAATTGATACACTGGAATGATTGAATAGCTCCATGAGCTTAACAAGTGCAAGCTCTGAATTATCACTGTTCATATTATAGACCTGTCTGCCAAAGGTCTTTCTAAGAGAATGACAACTGAAATTGCCTATATGCAACTTGTACTTCTTCTTAGTCTCCTTCAACATGACATTGATTCTCTGAACTGTGTACACTGTCCCTTTCTGACTTATCAATACAGGAGCATTTATGCCAACTGGATTTATATGCTCATAACAATCTCTGATATGTTGCTGTAGCTGCATATTAATCCTAATAGTCCTTTGCTTCCCTGTTTTAATCTCTGTAATGGTAAATTCTTCCGCATCTAGTATCTGATTCCACCTCAAAGCAAGAATATCAGAAATTCTTAGACCTGTGAAGCAACCCAAAGCAATAAGAAGTGACATCTTATAATTACTGTCCCTTACCAATTTTCTTATTAAGTTCATTGCTTCGCTCCATTGTAGATAATCTGCTGTTGTACTTGAATATTTAAGTGACATAATGTTCTGATTTATAGTGAAACTAATATAAGTGAATATTAATTTTGAGTTGGAATATCTAACCTACTGATTACTAGCTAAACATTCACTAATAACAGAAGTGAATGTTATACTACTGGCTATAGCTAATAAAGAGTACCTATATATAGTATATAGATACCCTTATTAGTACTTCATGTACTACTTCATCGTAATAATCTTGTATATAGTCCAAATAATCATCAAGAAGAATACAATAGGTGAGATTGCACACGCAATAAAGAAAACTATAATCCAGAATGTAACGATTAATAATGCTTGTAACATAATCTTTGATTAAATTGATAACATAAAAGAATGTGTTCAAACCACCTTTGCAGATTAATTTGAACACATTCCCAATTTGAACACAAACAAGTTAAAGCGTACCTTCATCGCTAAAGCTATAATAGCTTTCACTTGTCATAATGATATGGTCTAGTACATTAATTCTCATTAGCTTGGCAGCTTCCTTAATACATCTCGTTAACTCAATATCCAGTGTGCTTGGCTTTAAATTCCCGCTTGGGTGATTGTGTGCCAAGATTAAAGATACAGAATTAGTTAGCAGGGCAGCCTGCAATATCATTCTGACATCTACGCTTGTCTCTGTTATCCCACCTTCGCATATTTGTGTATATCCCAAGACCTGGTTGGCTTGATTCAAGAATAATACTTTAAAGTACTCCTTGTAATCTATAGTCCCTTCTTTGAAGGTAGGCAGCAGAATCTGGAAAGCGTCAGCAGCACTGTAAACCTTGCTTCTGTTTCTGGTAGTTGGCTTATATGTAAGCTCTACTTCTCCAACTTTATAATCTAAATTCATAACGTCAATTATTAATGTGATTGTCTTGTTAATAACTGCTATCCTTTGAACAAGGCATATATTAGCAATAAGATATAGCCCGCTATTAATAAAGGAAAGGATAACATTGCCACAATCATTGTAGCAATGACAACTAACAGATAGAATAAACTTCTCATAAAATCCTGTTAATTTGAAATTCCCCTATCTGAAAGCTAAGCAAGCCACAATCAGTATTAATACTCCAATAAAGAATTGCGGCATTAGAATTAACGGCACAATTAGTATTGTACCAATCGTACATAACATCTTTAAATCTTCCATACATATTGTTTTAGATTAGTAATCAGTGAATAAAGCAGTAAATAGACGGCTTGACATGAAGAACTTCCTTTATCTCCTGTCTTTGTGTCTGTCAATACAGAATCATATATTAATAATAGATGAGGCTGATATTCCAGAGATTCAGAAAGCTTTGAGTTGGAAAGCGATTCACGCTAAACTATTTACTTCTCCAATAATGGGTGAGGGGGTGTAGAGTAGTTACACTGTTATAGAGTGCATAATATATACCTTATGCTCACTGCCTGACTAATAATTTTACTTTATCAAAGCATAAAGTTTAAATAGAAACACGACCTAAATCTAAAGGGGGGGGGTATGAGTTTAGATACTACCAAATTTGAGTTGGGGTATATAATATAAATAAATCTCATTAAAAGGTAGTACACTTATATATCTATATATTGTCAGATTCAAATAGATTGGTTACATTTGCATAAACTCATAATTATATGAATTATGGAATACATTAATGAATTTCACAAGCAATGGATAGAGCGTACCCGCCAATCAATAATCTCTTGGAGCAAGCAGCCTGTATCACCGGAAGAAGTAAGGAAGCAACAGGAGAAATTGAACCAACAGAGGGCTATAAGGGAAGGCAAATTAAAGAACTGATAGTATTTTGCCAACGCCAACAACTTATGGATTGACTTGTCACACCTCAACATTACCTACATGGATAAGGGCGGTGAGAATGAAGTATTCCATGACGGTAAATCGTCTGTTATCAAGCTGAACAACTTTGAGTATGCAGGGGATGATTTGGAGAACTTCTTCATTCGCATTAACGCACACAATAAGTTCTTTAGTAATGTACCCTATCAGATGATTGGCTTCTCTTATAACAGCCGCCAAGAGTTCAGTGCAGTTCTCACACAACCTTACATATTGGCAGAACGGGAAGCAACAGAAGATGAAATTGTTGAATACATGGAAGCGCTTGGCTTTGAAATGGATTACATAGACGAGTTCCATAACGACCAATATGAAGTGTTTGATGCCGTTCCCAACAATGTGCTGTACGGTATTGACAAGGACTTGTATTTTATTGACACTCAAATCAGACTAAAGATGTAATTTGGATATATGTGTAGAGAGCCCCAACCTTATAATATGAATCTCTCATTAAAAGGTAGTGGTAGTATTCTTATCAAATGCTATCCCTGTCATTATTAATTCGACTTCATAAGCATATAAAGACTATATATTACAGTCAGAGGTCAAATTATACCCTCTGTTAATATAATTGATAACAGGTATAAAATGACCTCTTTACTTACTTATTAAAGCTAAGAGTTATATTAGGTAATAAATCTCCTGTAATGGGATGCCATTCTTTTTCTTTTGTTTGGCTTCATCATTGCTTATTAGTAATTCATTAGGGAGTAAGTTCCAACCTGTCGGGAAACAGTTTTAACAATCCCGCCTGAAATAATTCAATATTATATTTGAATACTGTATTCTTACTTATTCCCAACTTATTAGCTATTCCTATGTTAGTAAGAGGAATAGTATTGTTCTCTGCAATTAGTAATAGCTTGATATAGTACCCTTTCACTTTCACACTTAGCTTAACTTGGGTAAACTTATGGGATAATGTGATAAAGCCTTTGTAATCCATGGCAGGTATCTTATACAGACTTCTCATTGTAAATTCATATACAGGGTGGTTGATTGGGCTGGGGTATTTCTTTCTTGTCAATATCGTGTCCATACTCTTATTGAAATTCTTTAATACATCTTTCTTCTCACCTATAATCTTGGCTATATCTTCAATCCGTAGTCTTACATTATAATAGCTGTTTCTGTACAGAGACAGACAGAAGAATCTATACAGGTCAGGCTCATTTAAGGCATTAATCATTGACTTATTAATGGTAGCATTATGAGTTCTTATGTTTGTCCTGTTTATTAGATGTTGTTTGGCAATATTCATTAGTAGCTGATTGAACATTATCGGTAAATAACAAATCTCTCTTCTCCCGTTCCAACTTGTAATAGTAGGCTGTACCAAAGTAAATCTTGGCTTCCTTCCTGTTGGCAAACTGCTTTCCTGTAGGTAAATGGATTATCATAATTAATCGGTTAGTCTCTGTAATGGGATATATACAGTATAATATCTTCCGTTCCTGTGTACCCTGCGTTTCATGTAGCCATTAAATTGCGCCCACATTCCGATTTGAAGTTTATTGTCCCGTACATTATTCTTCAAGGCTTTAACTCTGATTTCATGATAGGTAAGTTCTTTCATAGTAATTAATAAGATTAGAATAGGTTAGTAGTGGTGAATCTGGGTAGGTAACAGACAATCTGAATGTTATGTCATTTGAGGTATTGCAAAAGGTAATAAATGTCAGTGGCATTGCCTAACCATTATACCACAATCGGGAATGACAGACTACAGGATAAAACAAATCCCGATAATCCAAGTTAGTGATAACCGGACTATCAGGATTATAGCATATTCAACCTTTTATGAGGTGGGGCATATAAATTGAACATTCTTCCCTAAAAGGTTGAATGGCTGTACTACACTTTCTCTCTTACAAGCAACAGGGCTTTATCCTTCTTAATCCACACTTCTTTAGTTTCAAAGTATGAATTGATACTTTGGGCTGTTATCTTATTAGGCGGAGTAACTCCCAATAACTCGAATATACGAATCAGTTCTTCTTTAATATAGGTTAGTCTGTACTTCATTCCTACCTTGAATGAGGTCTTTATCAGTTGGATAGTCTCCGTTCCTTTGGCTCCCAACAGGTATTGTGCAACTATCATCCGCTTCTTGATTTCAGGATAGAGTAATCCAGTTCTTCAATCACTTCCTTGCCTACCAGTTCGTATGCTTCAACTATGAATGAATCCGTTCTTCTCAAATCAGCTTTAAATTCACGTTCCTGTTCTGTAAGGTCATTATTGCCTAGATATTCCAGTAACTTGACAATCTGCGTTCTCCTATCCTTTGTGCTAAGCGTCTTCAATCCCCGTTTGAATCGTAGGTCTTCATCTGTAAGGGCGGGACGGTCGGACAATGTAAATACGGAAGGCGTTAATATATCATTATGCTGTTCATAAGCCCGTTGAAGTGACTTCACATCCCGATAATATCCAGTTACCAGTGCATCATTTATATAGTTGTCAACAGCAAACCAGTTCTTGTTACCGTCTATGTCCAACATCTGATTGAATGGCAAACTGTCCATTGCAGCTTTATATGCTACCCTTGCCCCTTTACTGGCTGCCGCATCATAAAATGTTTTGAGTGTATTATATACTTCCTCGCTTGTCTGACAAACTCATCTAGTTCTTCCTCGGTTCTCTGTGGCAGTTCGTACTTGGTATTGGTAACGTGGGTGACAGCTGTTATTCCATTCCTGAATCTGCCTATAATCTGGACTACATCGGAATATGGGTCAAGCATCGTCTGTTCTGCAAAGTACACATCAGTAACCAGTATGACATAAGGCTTGAAGTCCAGTTCAATATCCACCGCATTAAAGAAGCGACTGGTAAAGAAGTTGTATTGGCTCATTCTCTCTATATCCCAGTTCTCATAACATCGGTTGAAGTTATTCTGCTTTAACTTGTCTATGCTCTTGGGGGCGCAGAATACGGAAGACTTGTCAAACAGTTTAAGTTGGGATATTATAGAGTAGATAATATCTACAGAATTTATGAATATGAAGAAAGGTCTGTCTTTGTCTTGTCCTGTTATGAATGGCATCCAACCAAATTCCTCCCAAACTTCCCTTAATATGTTGGTTGAAGGCTTTATATCAATCTCCTTAGCGTAATCGTATGTAGGTTCAATCTTAATGATACTGAAACCGTTCTCTTCAAAACGTGGGTCACTGAATTTAAGCGGAGTTGCAGATACCAGCGCCTTCCCTTGAACTTGAAGAAGTCATTCATAGGCAGGACAATATCACTTCTATAATCCACGTCCTTTATAGTCTTGTGAGCTTCATCAATAAGTAGGAAACAGGTATTATATATCTTGCCGTTAAATATCAGAAACGCATCTTTAACCTTCGTGAAGCTTTCGGGTGTAGTGAGTATCTTATAATATTTCCCCCTGCTTGCTCCTAGATATTTGATAATCCTGTCAGTAGTGACACCCTCATAGACACCCAGCAAATTGTCATTCTTATGTTTGTCGGAATTACATTTACCGATTATTACAGGAACGTTCGGTTCTATGATAATGGAATGTCTTTGAGCCTTAATCTCGCTATAAGTCGCACCGATACCTGTCAGGGGTCTTATAAAGAATGACATTGGACGGTATTTCTTCCAATACATCTGACAGATGTTTATCCGGTGAATCAATCTCGATATATGTGGTTTCCATTTATTAAAGTAAAATAAAGTCACGTGCCTTTAGATATTCCAACAGCTCGTCTGTCTTCTTTAATTTAAATATCACCTTCCCGTTATCAAATGCCGATATGGCTCTTACAAATCCGCTTCCGTCTCTAGGCAGAGGACTGAACTGTACTGTCATTTTGCTTTCAATGAAGTTCTTCAACATACATAACTGAAGTCTTCCTCTTCTTCTATCTCTCCCTGTATTCCGAACGGTTTCGC